>Ga0335078_10009624_pt1 | contig 14314 bp, 4 predicted proteins | sample Lox_Sample_32_FD_206711 | JGI IMG/M metagenome (GOLD analysis project Ga0335078, IMG submission 206711) | Soil microbial communities from Loxahatchee National Wildlife Refuge, Florida, United States - Lox_Sample_3.2 | ecosystem: Environmental > Terrestrial > Soil > Wetlands | place: USA: Florida...
TAACAAATGTTGCTCCCAAGTATGGGGCAGTGTGGGCGGCGGTAGAGCTCGGCACGTGCCCAATAAGTTTCTGTTCGCCCAGCTCAAGCTTGAAGGAGAGAATCGAATGAATCAGACCCTAAGAAATTGTAGATTGCTTCCCTGTTGGTGCCTGTGTGTAGTTCTGTTTTTCGTCAGTGCCGTGTATGCCCAGGAGACAACCGGCGGACTGCAGGGAACCGTGACGGATCCGAGCGGCGCTGTGGTCGCTCATGCTCAGGTGGTGCTCACCGGCACGTCGTTAGTAGGCACACGGGACGTACAAACCGACGGCAACGGTTATTATCACTTCACCAATTTGCCGCCCGGTGACTACACCCTGACCGTGAGCGCGAAAGGCTTTAAGACCCTAAAGCGCGGAAGCCTGACCGTTGAAGTTGGCCATCTCCCAACCCTCGACTTAAAACTTGATGTCGGCGCCAGTGAAACTGTAGTCGAGGTCAGCGAAGCGGCCCCCGTGATCGATGTAACCACGACGCACACCATTAACAACATCACGCAGGACGTGATACAGGATGTTCCCCACGGCCGCTCATTTCAGTCGGTGATTCAGTTTGCACCTGCCGCCCGCAACGAACCACTGGCGGGCAACAACACATTTTATGGCGCGGGCACAGGAGGCTCCTCGCAGAGCAGCAGTTCGAACGGGCAAGCCTTCGGTTACTCCGTTGGCGGCGCGGCCGATTCGGAGAACTCCTACCTGGTCGAAGGTCAGGACACCTCCAACATCGCCGGTGGCTATTCCATGGCCAACGTTCCCTTTGAGTTCATTCAGGAAGTTCAGGTCAAAAGCTCAGGTATCGAAGCCGAGCATGGCGGCGCGCTGGGTGGCGTCGTGAACGTAGTCATGAAGAAAGGGAGCAATGCTTTCCATGGGCAATTGTTTGGCACCTGGGAAGGCGATCCGCTTGACGCAACGCCTTCGATTAACGGAGGGGGCAACGCATTCCCCATCTACAATCCTCTGTCTCTTGGCGCTTCCGGAGATCAGGTGGATGCCATCAGTGACCGTTACCAGCCGAAGGGCGACCACTTCCGCATCATGCAGGTTGGTGGTACTCTCGGCGGCGCGCTGATTAAAGATCGCCTGTTTTTCTTCATGGGCTTTGAGCCCCAGGTGAACACACTTCGCCGGGTGGTGAATTTCACCGGTCCCGCCAACCCCGGTGCCGGCCTCACTCCTTTCAACCAGACCGACGATACATACTTCGGCACCGCCCGCCTGGATGCTGCGCTTTCGCAGAAAATCCATGTCTTCGCTTCCTGGCTGTATCAGTATCAGCGCGAGACAGGCTCGATTTTTCCCTTCCCCGATTCCACGACGGGGCTGATCAATCCTTCCGTCTCCAGCCCGGTAAATAACTTCCAGGGCGGTGCCGGCTTCACCGCACCGAACCAGACCATCAACGTCGGCGGCGACATCGCCATCACGCCGCAGTTGGTCTCGACTACCCGCTTTGGTTATTTCATCCAGGACTATCACGACTTCGGCTTCCCGACCGGTTTCCCGGCGTACAACTTCATCAACAGCGGCGTAGGCGCTGTAGATTCGTCCGGAAATCCCATCCCGGCGACCTCGCCTCTGTCGCAGCCCTCGGGCTACGCGAGCGCCAACTTCAACTTCAACTACACTCCCTTCAACCTGAACCGGCACTACCAGTTTGATCAGGACCTCGCATGGTTCAAGTCCGGCTGGTGGGGAACGCATAACTTCAAATTCGGCTACCAGCTCAATCACCTCTACAACGATGTTCTGCAGCGGAGCAATTTGCCGCTGGTGTTTGTCTCGCCTGGTGTCGCCAATGCCTATACGCCGGTGAGCGCCACAGGCGTGAAGAATTGCGCTCTCCTCAATCAGGAAACCGGCCTCTCCAACTGCAACGGACCGGACGGTTACGCCTACGTGTACGACACCGGCACCGACGGCAAAGCCTCCAACTACAACCATGGGTTGTTCGCCCAGGATGCCTGGACGGTTGCCAGGGGCCTCACACTTGACCTCGGCATCCGCTTCGACAAAGAGTATCTGCCCGCCTACCAGGTCTTCGAAGGCCTGACTCCCAAACCCATCAATTTCAGCTGGACGGACAAAGTAGCTCCGCGTATCGGCGCCGCTTATGACGTCTTCAAAGATGGACGGATGAAGGTGTTCGGCAGCTATGGCGTCTATTACGACATGATGAAGCTCAACCTCGCCATCAGCTCCTTTGGCGGCCAGTACTGGAACGAGTGCGTTTACGGTCTGTTCTCAGACGGCGCCAATGCGCTCTCGCAAATCGATCCCGTGTACAACTCCTCGGGACGAGCCTGCTCCGGTTTGAACTCCAGTCTTGGCGCGAACTTTGCCAGCGGATCACAGCCCGCCGATGTGCAGTTCATCGAGAACGGCAACTATCGCACCCCGGAGTACGTCGCCCCCAACATCAAACCCTATCGTCAGCATGACACGACTTTCGGAATCGACTACCAGATTCAGAAGACGTGGGCTCTCGAAGCACGTTGGGACCGCCGGCGTCTTGACCGCGCGATTGAAGACGCTTCGGTCTTCGATCTGGCCGCCGGAAACGAGGTGTACACCATCATCAACCCCGGCTACGCGCCGAACAACACCTTCAACGGGTACGCCCAGTTTGATCTGGCGCTCAATGACCGGCTCTTCGGCTGCACCACTCCTGGGTCGTGTCCCACCGGCGCCAATGGCGCTTTGACCAATCCGGCAGCCATCGCTCCGGTCCTCTGCGCCAGTTGCCCCAACCCGGTCAAGGCTGCCCGCAGCTACGACGGTGTCGAGATCCGCCTGACCAAGAGCGCCAGCGCCCACTGGTCGGGAATGTTCTCCTACACCTACAGCCACCTGCGCGGGAACTACAGTGGGCTGACCAGTACCGATATCAGCGACTCGTCGACACTCGCTGGAACGGGCACCTCCTACGGCGGTGGCCGTAACGCTCCCAACAACAGCCGTTACTTCGATGAACCTTACTTCTCGTTCACCTCGAACGGGACACCGGATAACGGCCCACTGCCTACCGATCGGCCCAACGTATTCAAGGGCTACGCATACTATCAGCTGCCCTGGAAGTGGAAGGAGAACTCCACCAACTTCGGCTTGTTCCAGTACCTGTATCAGGGCTCGCCCATCAGCACGTTCTCTAACGTCGGCCTCTATGCCGCCGGGTTAGGGGGCGAATTCCAGCAGTACGTCGTCGGCCGCGGTAATTGGATCGATGCCTCGCAGGATTCTACTTGCGTGGCTGCCGCTCTGGCTGGTGGCACAACCGATTGCCCGATCACAATCGGCGGAATCACGGCACGCCGGACCCCGTGGTACATCCAGTCCGACTTCCAAGTGCAGCATGAAATCAAGTTCGGGGCGGAGGAGGCGAAATCGATTCGCTTCGAATTCACCGTTCCCAACATCTTCAATCAGCACTCGGTAACCGCCTACGAATCGCAGCTTGATTCGTCGCTGTTAAGCTCGTTCATTCAACCGGGAGGCCACAGCCTGCTCGATGAAGGCGCCTTCTATGCCGCTGCCATGCATCCTTACAACCTGCAGTCGGCGATCAACCAGCCCAACATCCTCGGCTCTCCGGGGGTGATCATGAGCAGCAACTACGGCAAGCCGCTGTACTACCAGATCGGCCGCACGGTCCGTATGGCAGTACGGTTTACCTTCTAACAATTCCGTAAGAACTTTTTTCGGGGCCGGGTAACCGGCCCCTTTTTATTTCCAAGAATCGCTGGCCTTTCCCGATTCTGCTGTGCTACTCCCCGCTTGAGCCGCCGTATTGCTGGAGCCAGGCCGCTAACGGAGCAGCTTGCTGCGACTTCAGGTCAACGCAGTAGCGGATCGTTTCCAGGGACTGCTGCAGAGTACGCTCGGCAGCCGGTATGGGATGAACGGAGAAGAAATCTGTAACCTGGGCACGCAGCTCCGGATCGCAAAAAGATCCGGTAGCAGCTACCAGGGGACCGCTGGTGTTGTAGCCCCCGAGGCTCTTGTCGATGTCGACCCAGTGCTGTCGGACGAAATTCCACGCCAGGCGGTCTCCCCGCGGATTTCTCATCACCGCGGCAATCTCTCTGACGATGTCCTGGCTGCGGATGTCCCCCGTGAGAGTAAGCTGCAAGGTGCGCTCCAGCAACTTGGGATCATCGAATCTGGCGAGGAGTTGCTGCATGAGGCTCAACTCTCCGGGGTCTGTCGTCTTTCGCATTCGGTCCAGGACTTTCTCGTAATACGCCTCATCGCCCTTGGAAGCAGCCAGCCCTAACACCGTTGTTGCCATGGTCGAATCCACTGTCCCCGGCTTGTCGATTTCTTCCTGGGCCAGAGTGCCGGCTTTTGCCAGTACGGCGGAATCGCGAGCGACGGTCCCCAGGGTCAGCAAGACCTGGGCGCGCAGCGCCTTGCGATCCCCATCTTCACCGGGCAAGGGCTGCCAGCTAAGTTTGTCGGCTAGCGGCGACAGCAGATTCCCAACCCAACGCTGGTAGGAACTCCGATCACTATCGTCCACCAGATACCGCGCGATGTACGCGAGCTGCACGGTTAGCATGTCAACCACGGCAGTGTCATCGTCTTGCCGCAAGCCGCTTGCCAACGCCATGTAGTCGGCCATAGTCTGCCGTCCAATGCGGACCGCCGCCCACTCATCGCTCAGCAGGCGGATCCGTTCCGACGGCGTGAATACCGAGTCCATGATGGGCGAGATTGCCAGAATGTTTGCCGCGTCATATCCGGCACGGTAGTAGCCATAGGCGCCGACGTTGCCCATGACCCAAGCCGCGCATAGCGGCAAAGTGAGGTTCTCCTTTTTCTTGCTCAACAAGACACATTGCTTGCGGGCCTGTCCGGCGCGGCTTCCAGCCTCCATGCACACGGGGATGGGCCAGAGTTGATCATTACCTGCGTTCATCAGCGACCGATCGTCAAAATAACGCTGCTGCGAGAGTGCGATGGTCGTGGTGTCCCCCGAGCACTCCGCTTTCACGCTGACCAGAGGCACACCCGGCTGGTCGATGAACGCAGACATGATGCGGTCCACGGGTTTGCCGGACACGGCTGTCAGGGTATTCCAGAAATCTTCCGAGGTGGCGTTGCCGTAGGCGTGCGCCCGGACGTAAGCAGCAACCCCTTTCCGCAGCGTTTCTTCGCCCAGATATTCTTCCATCATCCACAACACGCTGGCGCCTTTGCCGTAGGCGATCGCGTCGAACAATTCGGTGATCTGTCCCGGCGTCTCCGCCGATTGACGAACCGCGTGGGTGTTCAGGAGCGAATCCTCGGTGAGCGTAGCCTCCGGTCCGAGGAACGCGTCCGGGTTCAGCACATCATCCACCAGCACCTTCAACTCCGGCTTCCAAGCAGCCACGGATTTGGTCTGCATCCACATGGCGAAGCCCTCATTCAGCCAGGAGTCATCCCACCACTTCATGGTCACCAGATCGCCAAACCACTGGTGCGCGATCTCGTGAGCCACATCTTCAGCCACCAGGCGTTTCTGGTTCAGGCTGGCGGTTCGTTCGTCGAGCAGAAGAGCAACTTCCCGCGAGGTAATAGCCGCTGTGTTTTCCATGGCGCCCGCAGCGAAATCCGGCAGGCCGATGAGGTCCAGTTTGCCAAAGGGATACTTGATCCCGAAATAGCGGTCGAAGTATTCGATTGAGCGCTCTGCCGTGTCCAGTGCAAAACCAGCGAGATGCTTCTTCCCCGGAGTGGTGTACACACGAATGGGAATCCCATCCGCCGAGCCATCGAGGTATTCGAAGTCCCCCACCACGACGGCGACGAGATAGCAAGACATCTTGGCCGTGGTGGCAAACTTAACGGTGTGTTGGCTCTCCCCGGGACCGGGCGAATCGGAGATGACCTGGCTGTTGGAGATTACGGTGTGATGCCGGTCGGCAATGACCGTGATGTCGAACGTCGCTTTGTACTCCGGTTCGTCGAATGCGGGAAAGGCCCGGCGGGCGTCGGTGGCTTCGAGTTGCGTGCCCGCATATTTTGCCCCGTTCTCCTCCCGCCCCAAATAAAAGCCGCGCAGCTGATCGTTGAGAGTACCTGTGTAATGAATCGTGACGGTCGCGGGACCCGGCGCAATTTGCTGGGCAAACTCCAGTCTGACCATCTCGTCTTTAGAGTTGAGGGTTACTTTCGAGCTCTGCTCGACACCTCCGCTGCGAACTGTGGCATCGTGAAATTCCAGGTCTGCGGCATTCAGGACGATTTCGGCGGTTGGTTTCAGCACCTGGACCTGAATGCTCTCATCGCCGGTGAAGTTGTCGTGGGTAAAGTCGGGGGTAAGGGTCAAATGGTAATTCGTCGGCACCGCAATTTTGGGCAATCGCTGGGCAGAACCCCACGCGCCGGCCAGCAGAAAAAATGCGCCCAGGAGAAAAAACGGTTTCAGCCTTCTCAAATCCTCACCCTCGCCTGCGAAGTCATTGTAAAGGATGCCTCTTCGGCATACGCCTGGCTTATGTTAAGGCCAAACCCGCAATTCTCGGGTGTTTTGGAGCGATTGCCCACTAGGCGGGGTCAAAAGTGCGAAAGCCAGGGACGGGTCGCGGAAAACCGCCTCGCTCGAGTTGGCCGATCCCGGTCGCGAGCGGCCACCGGCGGCTTTCCTGCCGACTTTTCTTTTCATCTCTTATCAGATTATCCTTGTGCGGCGCATGGGGGCGTGCCTTTTGACTGGTCCGGCGGTTAGAACCTCCTTTCTCTCGATGCTGGTCGCTGCTTTGTCTTTGGCGGCCGCCGCGCAATGCACGCCGTCCATCTCTCCAGCTCTCGACCAGGAGATGGCCAGCCTGCAGGCCCGGCTCAACAGCAATCCCAACGATCCAGTGCTACTTTACAATCTGGCTGCCGACTACGGCGCCAAATGCGACAGCGCCAATACCCTGACGCTGCTGCATAAAGTCGCCAGCTTGCCTGGCGGCCTTGATCCCTCGGAATACCGGGACTTCGCATTTCTCCATGACTCGCCGGAATTCAAGGCCATCGTGGCGCAGATTCGAGCACAGAATCCGCCGCGCATTCAAAGCCATACCGCCTTCATTATCAAAGAGCCAAATCTTTTTCCCGAAGGCATGGCCTATGCTCGATTCAACGGACGGGTTTACGCGGGCAGTGTGCAGCGCAAGATCGTGTGGACAAACAAGAGCGGCGGTACGCATGACCTGGTGAGACCGGGTCAGGATGGCCTGGGTTACGTTGGCGGACTCCACGTTGACGAAAAGCGGAGGCAGCTATGGGCCGTGAGCACCGCCTTCGGAAATGCAAACGACGCACCTCTGATGACCCAAGGGCTATTCGTATATGATCTCGCCAATGGCAAGCACGCGGCCACATTCGTACTACCGGACAAAGCGAGCGGGTTTCTCAATGACGTAACGGTGGCTCCTGCCAGCGGGGAGGCCTATACCACCAACACAGGCACAGGCGCCGTCTACATCGCGCGACGTGGGTCTCGCGACTTGCAGATCTTCCTGCCGGCGGGAACAGTAACCGGCGCCAACGGAATCGCGCTAAGCGACGATGAGAAGACGCTCTTCGTTGCCGGTGACTTTGGCATCACCCGGGTCGACCTGCAAACAAAATTCGCCGTCATGCTGCCGAAGCCCGAAGGCGTAATCGATGCCAGTATTGATGGTCTATATTTTTATCGGCAATCCCTGGTCGGAATTCAGAATGCTATTCATCCAGGCAGAGTCGTGCGCTTCTACCTCGATGCCAATCTTGCCCGCATTACGCGCGGCGACATCCTGGAGACCTATAACCCATCGTTCGAGAATCCAACGACCGCCTGCCTTGACGGGGACTCGCTGCTCTTCATGGCCAACCCTCAACTCCATAAGTGGATTCCGGGAAAACCATTGTCGCCGGTCAGCGAGTTGCATGACATCCGCATCCAGCGCATCATCCTTCGCGCGAGATAATGGCGATGATTACCTGCCGACCTGACCGCGCAACACGGTAATCGAAGCTTTGGGAAGCGTAAAAGCAGTGCTGGCGGTGCTCTTCACACTGCTCGTGGCCGGTGGGTTCTCGGGATCGGCGTGGCTGTTGATACCTTCTGACTGCCACACGTACTGTTCGCTTCCAAACGTAGTCATCGTTACCGGACCGGAGAACGACGTACTGTGCCCTTCTCCGATGTCAAATGCAATCCGTACGGTGTGAGCATTCGTCTGATCTTTGTTGATCAGCATGACTGACCAGCTTCCATCGGGCCGCTGCACCGGATAGACCGTGACCAGCTGGTGCGAAGCCTCATCTTCCAGGTCCGTGGAGGCCGCGAAGAGAGCGTGAAGTCCCGCCCCATGCTGCACCCACTCCAGATTGATCATACGGCTGGCGTAGTACTGCGAGGTGTGAGCGCGAATCTGCAGATGATCGTCGGGGACGAAGTTTCCATAGGTGCTGAAACCGCGGCAGCCAGCACGCAACGGTTCCGGCTGGATCGGCGAGTGGTAGTAAACGTCGCCGCCCGAGCTGAGAAATGAGCCCACGCTGTCAGCTAGCCAAACACCGGCAAAGATCTCTGTCATCGGCTGCGTAAGGCCCCAGGACACGTTGCTCTCCGTGTTCATCAGCGGAACCTCCATCGGCACCCCGTCGGCTCTCCAGATATCCAGGATGCCCTTTGTAACCGCCGGCTCACGATACAAGTCCGACCAGGTAATCTCGCAGGGCGGAAAGGGATAGTGTTCGAAGGACACAAACGAAAGATCGGCGAGGCGGTTGTGGGCCTTCAGATAATCGATGAAGCGCCCAAGCCAGGAAACTTTACCCTGAGCATCCGGCCACACCTGAATATCTTCCAGCACGCCTTCGAAAATTGGCCCTCCCAGCTTGAGCGCCGGGTCCACCTGATGCAGGGCGCGGGCGAATTGCAGATAAAGCGCGCCGTAGTCTTCAGGCAGCATTTTCTGGCCATCGGGCTCTTCGCCCATTTCGATATAGGAAATCTGATAACCGCGCTTTTTGATGTAAGTGATCTCGGCCGCGGCGTCCTCCGGCGTGGAGTACAGCATTGCGATCGGGATCATCGCCGGAAGGTGATTGGTAATTCCGCTGGTGTAGAACAGATCGAACCCGGTCTGATCGCCGCCTTCCATCAGCAGATCGGAGGCAGTGTGCCAGGGATCGACCGAGGAAGCGTGAATCTCCGTTTGGTCCTGATTAGGAACATGCTGGATCAGGTCGACGAACGTCCGGTCATTGCTGGACGTTCCCGCATACAGCTCGCGGATCGCATAGCCGCATGAGGCGCGCGGATCGCTGGCCGCCCCGGGTTCGGCAGTGTTGGAGGATTTCGTCATCCAGATGCGTAGATATCGCACTGCAACCAGATCAGTCGCCAACTTCAAGGTCTCGCTCCCGCCTCGGCCCTCGGTAACGATCCCGTGCGGAAACGCCACCCATGCGCCCGCCGTGGCATTACTCATCGGATCTCGTTCGCTATTCCAGTATTGAGCAATGTAGTGCGTGGCGTAGGGATTCCCCCAGTCGATGCGCAGCGTATCGATCCTCTCCATTGCGCCCAGATCGATCACCACCCACTGGGGGTGCAGCGCGTCGTCTTCCCCGGTGTACCTGCTGGTCAGGTAGGGATTGCTCTTCCAGTATGTCTGCGGATCGCCATCGGTCATCTTCGAGTAGTGGCCGCGAGGGCGCCCGTCGCCCCGAGTGTTGCCCCGGTGCGGCAGCAGATAACCGTAAGAGTGTCGGATCGGTTCGCCCAGATCCGTGCTGCCTGTGAAGTACCCGCTCTGGTGCGCCGCATCGCTCCACGTCCCGTTGGGATTCCAGTGCCAGGCTGTTCCCTGCAGTTCGGTATTCTGGCGGTAAGTGATCGGTCCCCATCCGGCGGAGAGAGATTCTTTCAGAATGGTATCTGTGTAAACTCGGTCCACGTCGCCGGGCCGCAGAATGTCGATCGACGTCCCGAGGGCGAGATCCGGGTCGAACTTCTTGATGGGATGCGACGAATCCACGCGAACCGTGCTGATATGCCCACTTTGCGCCAGGGCAATGGTTGCGGTGACGCATGCGGCCACAGCCAGCACCAGGCGCAAACAGGCCCGATCCACATTGCTGCAGTTGTGGCTGTTTTCTGACGTCATTCGTCGTGGTTCAAGCCCTATCAAAAATAGAACTTCAGCGCCATCTGCACCTGCCTTTGTGACGCCGCCAGAGAGTTGATCTGCCCGAACGTGGGTGAATCTACCCCGGTATCCGGACCATTGAAGTGCGGATGGTTAAAGGCATTGAAGGCTTCCAGCCGGTACTCCAGCCGTTTGCCCTCGCGAATCTGGAATTCCTTGAACAGCGAAAGTTGTGTGTTGCGTGTTCCCGGCTGGCGCACGCTGGTAATTACGCGCGGTGCCGTTCCCAGGGTGTAAGGCGCAGGGACCGACAGCACACCCGTAGGACAGCCGCAGGTCGGATCCACGGACGCGTTCGCGAAGTAGCTGCCCGGCGGGGGTGCATTCGGATCGACGCCTGTCCGGTCGATAGCACTCTCGATGGACTGGCCACTGCGTTTCAAAGTCCCGCTCAAGTTCGGATGCTGGCCATACGTCGGAATGTTAACCGGAGAATTCAGGAAGGGCAGCATGGGCCGCCCGGTATCGATGCGGATGATTCCATTCGTCTGCCAGCCCCCAATGAAGGCATCCAGCACCTTGTTCATCCCACCCCCGAACTTCTTTCCCCTACCCACAGGCAAAGCATAGTCGTAGGTGAACTGCAACACCTGTGGTATATCCCAGGTCGACTCCGCCCGTTCCGGCTTCAGGTTGTTCGGGTCCTGCACTTGAATCGTGTTGCCACCGATCCCGCCTCCCAGCCACGAAATACTGTCGTCGGTTGTCGAGGAGTCGTCAATCGATTTCGAGACCACGTAGGTCATCAGGAACTCCAGCCCGTTCGAGAATCCCTTCTCCACGCGGAATTGGGCTGCGTGGTAAATGGAATTGGCAATCGGCGGAGAATCCCCGTCAAAATTCGTATATTGCGGATAGGGTAACAACAGCTGGAACTGCGGAACCGTAGCTCCTGCTAACGGACTGTTGGGGTCGGTGATGATCCCGAAGAACGGATTAGGAACCTGATTCGTGGCCAGGTTTTCCGCATACGTGGGATTGGTGGTCAACTGCTTGTCATATTGCGGTCCAAGGTGGTCCAACTCACGGAAACCGCCGAAATACAGGTGCGTGCCCTTCTTGCCCACGTAATCCGCCTCGGCGATGATTTTGAATGGTAGTTCTTTCTGGAAGCCGAAGCTCCACTCCTGCTCATAGGGCGTATTCTTGCTGACTTCCTTGATCGGACCCACGGCGGCGAAGCCGACGTCGTTCAAGCCGCCAAGAGTATTTCCTGGTGGTAGTCTCGGACCCACATCCGGGAATCCCGCGCCGTACGAGCGGTAAGGATCGCTGAAGCGCGCCCCGGGAAGAACGGCGGCTCCATTGAAGGAGGGAATCCAGCCGGTCTGCTCATCGTATCCCTCAAAACCCCAGGGGCCCGTACCGGAAGCACCCGACCGCGGAGTGGAATAGTAGATTCCATATCCGCCACGCAGGACGAAGCTGCGGGGTAGCTGGTAGGCGAATCCAAGTCGGGGTTGAAAGTTCGAATAGTCGATCGCATAGTTGTAGCGGCTGCTGGGAGTGGCAAATACTTCCTCACCGTGAATTGCCCCCAGTCCGGGTATGGTTCCCCCATTTAACGGATTGACCGCTGTGGGATCCAGCCAGTTCATGCGATTGAAGCGTTCGGTGCGCGGCAGGTTCACTTCGTAGCGCAGGCCGACATTTAAGGTGAGCTTCGGATTCAACCGGTAATTGTCCTGAACGAATCCGGCAAACTGGAAGCTTTGCGTGGCTACATTGTTAGGGACCTCGTACGTACCGCCGACCGCTCCCGTTCCCAGCATCGTCCCCACTCCCATCAGGAAGCTGGCCATGCCATCGCCGCCGGGGGCGGGATCGGAGGTGTCGCAGGCAGCATCCAGGCAACCGTTATCGCGGCTGGAGCCGCTGAAATCAAACTGGCCCTGGCCGGCCGGCGTACCGGGCTGGCGGAAGTTGATGCGGTGCATGCGCATTTCAGCCCCAAATTTCACTTCATGCGGCCCATGCACCCAACTCAACGTACCGAGCAACTGGTGGGTATCCGTGCCCTCGAGCAGATAGCTGTAAGTCTGGCTTCCAATGTTGTTCCCCGTCGGAGAAGAGGCGTTGTAGCCGGTAATGCTCACTGAGGGAATCTGCTTGTATCCGGAAACATCGAAGTAAGACGGCAGGCCCAGGTCCTTCACCGGGTCGACCGACGGATAATATCCCTGCACCCCCTTTTCGAAAGTCCAGCCGCGAGTGAAGCCGTAGGAAACACTGAGCACTAAGGTCGGACTGAAGGTATGGGTCTCGTTGAGCGCGAACAGATGGGCAGTGAAATCGGTTGGGCCTCCATTGCACGGATCAGCTTCATTCTTGAAGCAGTTGAATGATTGTCCATTGCCCCACTGCTGAGAATATTTGCCGCTCAGCACGTCCGCATCGTGGAATCGATAGTCGATCTTGATGTCGTACTGGTTGTTGCTGTTCGGCACGCTTCCCGAGCCGAACCAGTTGGAAACTCCAACCCCAGTCGTGGCTTTGGTGGGAAGAGGGAAAAACTGCATCAGCTTGAGAGCCACGGGATCGATTAGGTTGCCCACAACCGGCTTAGGCTGAAACGGCGTTCCCGCCAGCGCCGGGCTGCCCGGGCTCTGGTAGGTGGCGAGATTGTTGAAAGGGATAAAAGTCGTGCGCAGGGGGATGCTTTGCGTCGGATCCGCGCTGTAGGGATCGTAAAGTTGTCCGTTGGGATTCGAACATAGCCCGGCCGCGTTAAAACTTCCTCCTTGCAGCGTGCAGACCTCGCCGAAATCGCCCTTTCTCTCATTTACCGTGGGAACGCTGAAGTTCCCTGAGTTGAAGTCGTCTTCTCTCGATCCGTCGTAGTCGAAAAAGAAAAATAGCTTGTCCTTCTTAATAGGCCCGCCAAAGGTTCCGCCGAAATTGTTGCGCAGCATGCCGGGCTTGGACTGGCCGTTCAAATCGTTGAACCAATCGTTGGCGTCCAGCGCTTCATCCCGCACAAAGTCGTAAACGCTGCCATGAAACTTGTTCGTCCCCGAGCGCGTGACCACGTTCACCACGGTGGCGCCGGAAAAGCCATACTCCGCGCTGAAGTTCGATTGCTGAACCTTGAATTCCTCCACCGAATCCACCGAAGGCGTATATGTAGGAGCAAGGATGCCGCTGTTCTGCTCAAAATTGGTCGCACTGACCCCATCGAGCAGGATGTCGGAAGTCGCATTCCGGCTGCCGTTGGAGATGAAGTTGTTGACCATGCACCCAGTGCACTGCGTGTCGACCTCGGTAATGCCCGGCGAGAGAAACGCCAGGTCCGCGAAATCCCGATCTACCAGCGGCAGGTCGTTGATAAACTTGCGGTCCACCACCTGGCCGGTGACGGCATCCTCGGTCTGCAACTCCACTCCGCGCCCCTGCACCTCCACCACCTGCGTCGCGGCGCCAACCTGCATGGTGAATCCCACCGAGACATTCTGGTTGACTGCGACGGTGACATCTTCCTTGCGCTGCGTCTGAAACGAAGCAGCCTCAACGGTGACCGAGTACCTGCCGGGAGCCACTTCGCGGAACAGGTAGCGTCCACCGGCATCCGTCTTCGCCGAAAAAGTAAAACCCTTATCCATGTCGACCAGGGTTACTTTGGCCGACGGAATCACCGCACCCGAAGGGTCGATGACCGTCCCCGCCACCGAACCGGAATAGAGTTGTCCGCCCGCGTAGGGGAGGGCCAACAGGCAGAAAGTCAAAGATAGCAACGCCAGGCGGAGCCACGAACCCCTGCTTCGCACATATCCGGAGTGAGCTACGGTCTCGAAGCTTTTGCTGTTCTGCATATCATCTCCTCCGCCTTTTCAAAGTCGACGGTCCAAGGCTGGTAAGGGACCGGTTGCTGACGGGAAACACACGCCTCCACAGGGCTATTAAATCGTTTCTTATGGCCCAAACCATAGGTGCCTGTCAAGACAAATGTTCATCCTGCAGGTTGAAAACGCGACTCGCGGAGTCCGGCGGGATCGGCTTTCCGTTCATCTCTGGCCGCTCCGGGGCAATTCTGCCGGTTCGGCGATATGGTGATAGGAATTGATGGCAAGACCGGAAAGCTGCTGTACCTTCCCGCTCG
>Ga0335078_10009625_pt1 | contig 14312 bp, 12 predicted proteins | sample Lox_Sample_32_FD_206711 | JGI IMG/M metagenome (GOLD analysis project Ga0335078, IMG submission 206711) | Soil microbial communities from Loxahatchee National Wildlife Refuge, Florida, United States - Lox_Sample_3.2 | ecosystem: Environmental > Terrestrial > Soil > Wetlands | place: USA...
CCTGCCGGCGGAGGTCAGCAGCCTGTTGAGGTCCGCCTTGACGATTCCTGGCTCGCATAGGACCAATCCGTCAGGCCGCACGTCAACCCTGCGCCTCGCCTGCAGGAGGATCGCCCCGGTGCCAACGGCCTGGCTAGGAATGGATGTCCCGCCTCCTCGCGCCGTCACCGTCAACCCGCTTGAGGCTGTGTCACGCACGCAGACAGCGACTTCTCCCTCCGTCTCGGCAGTGTAGGCCACCTTCGGAACGAAGGAGAGAATTCCAGAATCGCGCGACAGTTCCAGCAGCTCCGCTTTGCCGGACGTCTTTAGCACACCCGAGGAGACATCGAGAGGGTATGTTGATGTTGCGCTGGACTAGGTCGAGGTAGTGGACGATGCAGAAGAGGTGGATACACCAGATGAGGCCGTTGAGCCAGATGATGCAGACGAGGAACTCGCCCCGGTACCCGCCAAGACTTTGACCGTCCCCTGCATCCAGGCGTGGAACGAACAGTGGTAAGTGTAGGTCCCCGGTGTAGTAAAGGTATACTGGAAGGTGCCACCCTGGCTGGTAAGTGGCCCCGTGGTCCCTGAATCGAACATTCCTGAAGTGTCCGAGGTCACGGTGTGCGGTGCAGAGTCATCATTCGTCCAGAACACCGTGTTGTTCTTTCCTATGACCACTGTGATGACGTCAGGAGTGTAACCGTAGGTTGTCTTCCCTCCTGAATAGCCCGAGGGAGGGGTCCCGGCCCCACTGGGTATCGTGACATTCACGCACTGGGCCGATGGGCAAGAGACCGCGGCTGCGGTTGAACTCGAAGAAGTTGTCGTCTGATTGGGTGCTACCGCAAACTGGTAGTATCCGAGCGTCGCTATCGCTCCGATAATCAGTACGGCGACAATGGCACCGACGGTTGTTGAACTCTGACTGCTCATAGGACGTTGGTCCCGGGCCGACAGCTATCGCCTTTAAGCGTTTTCGGGTGGGATTCTGTTTCAATCCGTCAAACCGAAGGCTAAAAAACGCCTCTCAGCACCCCGCCTGCGGACATTCGAATGGTGGAGGAGAGCAAAGAGACACCGCCCTCCCAGCAGAATCCTTCTGAAGCGGAGAAAAAAAATGCGGCGCCCGCTGCGCCCCCAGCTCGCCCTCCAACTCAGGCTCAGGTTGCTGCCACGCCTCCCCGGGTTTCTCCGCCGCCACCGAGGCCTCCGGCTCCTGCTCCGCCGCCTGCCCCCGGAGCCAAGCCCCAGAAGGCTTCGGGAAGACGGAATTTTCTGAAGGTACTAGTTGCGGTAAGCGCTGTGCTGGCGATAGTGCCCTTCGTGCCATGGGGGAACTTCCTGCTTTCTTCCGTTTCAAGCTCCGGCGCCTACAAGAGGCAGAAGGCGGTGCTAGACATGAACACGACCAACAACAACAATGCCAACGGGGCTGTTGCCGGGAAGCAGGTAAACGTCAACGACCTCACATCCTTTCCGGTGAACGGGAACTGGATCCTCACCTATCCGAGCTCAGGCGACCTGTCGCTGGACTCCCAGAACCCTGACACCTTCCAGAAGTTTCAGCTTATCAGGCTCCCCAAGGGGAACAGCAAGACTGCCGCAGACTTCGTCGCCTTCAGCAAGGTCTGTGTTCACCTCTGGTGCAGCCCGAACTACGACCCTCAGAAGTCCACAAATCCGACCTATGAAACCTACCAGTGCCCCTGCCATGGCAGCATATACGAGATCCCAGACGGCAAGGCCATAGCGGGCCCCGCTTCTCTGCAGGCTTTCCCCACGAACGCAATTCCTATGCTGACCCTTACCGCCGACGCCAACGGCGACCTCAACATCGAGCCTCCTGTCTTCGACGTGGAGCACAACGGCGTCATAGGCTACGGCAGAGACTACGCCAGTTACCAGAACTATATCCTCCCTGTAGCAGAGGGGAAGCAGAGCCCATGAGCCAGCCCAAGGAAGAAGAGAACGTCGTATCGCGGCTGTACCAGTGGATCAAGAGGGGCCTTGATAGAACTGTGTACATGGGTATCCAGTACACCTACCCGAAGCGCTTTGTGAGCCCCCTTGGTTACCTCGGTGTCCTCACGGGCATAGTCTTCCTTGTCCTGGGAATCACGGGGGGGTTGCTCATGATATACTATCAGCCCACCCTTTCCGGCTGCGGCAGCCTGACTTGCGCCTTCGCGAGCATCGAACGCATAAACAACACCGTGCCCTTCGGCTGGCTGCTGAGGAACATCCACTACACGGCTTCGAACGCCATGGTCCTGCTGGCTGTGCTGCACATGTACTACCAGTACTTCAGCGGGAGGTTCAAGATCAAGAACGAAGTCCTTTGGGTCACTGGGGTCATCCTCGGAATCATCACGGGCGTGGAAGCATTCAGCGGCTACGACCTTCTGTTCAACCAGAGGGCTGGGCTGGCCATCGAGATCGGGTCGTCCCTGGCGAACGCGTCGCCACTCGTCGGAGGGACACTGCGCCTGGCAACCTTCGGGGCCGGATTCACAGATTTTGTGCTCAGACTCTATGCCGCCCACGTGTTCATTTTGCCCATGATCATGCTCATCCTTGTTTTCATACACTTCCCGCGCTACCTTGTCTTCGATCTCCCAGTCATCTCGACAGTGGTCGGTGGGCTCTTCCTGGTGGCGGCCATCTTCCCAGTCGCAGTCGGGGTAGGGTACAGCCCCAGCAACCCCCAGCTTACGATCCCGGAGTGGTACCTGACTGGAATCTATGCCCTGCTCAGGACAGAGTTCGACAAGTTCGTCATGGGTGGCCTAATGCCCGCCCTCCTCTTTCTGATGGCCCTGGTGGTCCCCTTCGTTGACACTTCAAAGAAGCTAAACTGGAAGGACAGGCCCTTCTTCACTGCCCTCGGAATCACTACTATTGCCCAGATCCTGATCACCACCGCCTGGGGCTTCTACATCAACCCCGACACCAGCCTCCCTACGCTCTCGAGGCTTTTCGTTGACCCCGCACTCTACTTCTCCTCGATGCTGGGGGTGACCGTGCTCTCATTCGCCTTCACCTACGCCTTCCTCCGCTACCTGAAGGCAAAGGAGAGGGTCAGGAGGGCGGTGGCCCCAATGAGCCCTCTGCTGACGAAGAAGTGGGTCTTCATCATATTCCTGATGCTGGTGGGCGCACAGCTGGCGCTGAACTTCTTCGCCTGGACTGCAGCTCTCACGAACCTCAACGCAATGACTCTCTTCGACGTCGGCGCGATACTGGTAACCTTCGGCGTCATAGCACACCTGTACAGGTACAGCCAGAGCCTACCCTTCTAGCCGGGGGCCCGTATTTCGGCAGCCATCTCCATCCACCTCGGACCGACTTCCCTCACCCTGCGGGTGGTGAACCTGGCCCTTTTCGGGAGGAGCGAGGATAACTCCTCACCGAGTCCCGTCGCGGCCTCGCCTTCATCCTCGCCGAGGACGTGCCTGTAGTAGTAGATGGTCCCTCCCTTCTTGGCCATGGACAGCGCTGCGGGGAGATACCTGTCCGCATCGGAAGGGAGCGGCATGAGCACCCTGTCGAACTTCCTCTTGGTTATTTTCGGCAGGTCAGACGCGTCCGCGTTGACCACCTCGACCAGCTCCTCGACCTTGTTCAGCTTGTCGTTCTCCAGGTGATACCCGGCGGCAGACTTGTTGAGCTCGCAGCTCATCACCCTTGCCCCCTGGAGCTTCGCGATGGGGATAGAGAAGGGCCCTACCCCTGCGAACATGTTCAGCACTCGCTCGCCTGGCTTAACGGCTTTGGCTATTCGGAGCCTCTCCGTGGAGAGCCTGGGAGAGAAGTAACACTTCGCGACGTCCACCCAGTATGAGCAGCCGTTTTCCCTGTGCATGGTCAACGTTCTCTTTTCCCCACCCAAGCGGCGAAGTCGCCTGAGCCTGTACTCTCCCTCTATCCCTCCCTCTTGCTCCAGCACCACCCGGACGTTCCTGAGCTCTCCCAGGATGGCTTTCGCGATCTTCTTCTTCTCTGTCGGAGAGAAGCCTCCTAGCCTCACCATGGCTATGTCCCCAACGACGTCGACACCCGACGAGACCCTCCCGGCGTCCTCCACCTCCGCCCTTTCGAGGGCAGCCCTAATCAGCCGGGGCACTTTCTTCCCTCTGGGCCGAGACGTAGTAGTAGGCGCCCCTCTCCTTCTGCTCTCTGTCCAGCTTGCTCCCCGGTTTGTTGACCCTGGGCCTGCCCGTGCTGATGTCTCTCCTGTAGGTGAGCCCCACCCTCTTGAGGAACTCGTTCATCCCCTCCTCTTTGGTCAGGGGGGGTGTTGCCTCTCCCGAGACGCCTGGCACCCCTTCAAACACCAGCAGACGGTCTGAGACTATGTCCACCACCTGCAGGTCGTGGTCGATTATGACGGCAGCCTTACCCATCGATTTCACCATCCTGTTGATCGCCCTGGCCACCACGAACCTGTCTTCGACGTCGAGGAACGCCGAAGGCTCGTCCAGGGCGTACACATCCGTCACCTGTGCCATGGTCGCGACTATGGCCACCTTCTGTAATTCGCCGCCGCTAAGCTCTCCCATCCTTCTTGCAAGGAGCTTCTCAATCCTGAGCGGCACGACGAGACTGTCCTGGAGCATGGGGTCGCTGTACCTCGTCCCCAGGGTCGACATGAAGAACTCGTCAACTGTCCCGTCATAGTCGGAGCTGAGATACTGAGGTTTGTACGCCACTTTTACGTCGACGTGCACCGTCCCCCTCGCTGGCTTCTCCTCGCCTGCTAGCATCTTGATGAAAGTGGTCTTGCCGAGGGCATTCGCCCCCACCACCCCGATTATCGTCCCCCTGTTGATCGCCCCTGCCCCCACAGCCAGCTTGAACTCAGGGTACGACTTCGTCAGCCTGGTGTACTTGGCTACCACGTCCTCGCTTTCCACCGTCTCGCCTGCCGCCCTCTGCCCGAAGGACACGGCATGGTCCCGGAATCTGACGTTCTCCTGGGGGAGGTAACCGTCCAGGAGCGCGTTTATTCCCGTCCTTGACGCGTACAACCCGGACACTATCCCGTAGGCACCGGGCTCGCCGTAGATCACCTGGACGTAGTTGGCCACGTAGTCCAGGAAGGCTATGTCGTGCTCGACCACGAGCACCGACTTCCCCTGAGCCGCGATGCTTGTTATCAGCTTCGATACGGCCAGCCTCTGATAGACATCGTTGTAGGAGGAGGGCTCGTCGAACAGATAGAGGTCCGCGTCCTTGAGGGCCGCTGCCGCGACCGCGACCCTCTGCAACTCTCCCCCGCTGAGGTCGGGGACTTTCTTCTTCAGGGTCTCCCTGAGGTTCAGGGCGTCCACGACTTCATCCATCCTCTTTCTCTCGTCCATCTGCCTCAGCAGTAGCTCTGTCTCCTTCTTCCATGCGTCAGGGAGCCTGTAGACCGCCTGGGGCTTCAGAGACACCCGCATCTCCCCGTCGGCTATCCTCTCGAAGTGCTCCTTCATCTCGCGGCCGCTCAGATACTTCAGGAACCTGTCCCAGGTCGCCTTCCCTTCATAGTCCCCAAGGTTGGGGACCAGCTGTCCTGCGAGTATCTTCAGAGCGGTCGACTTGCCTATGCCGTTCCTCCCGACCAGCCCCACCACCTGGCCTCGCCTGACCGTCGGGATGTGGAACAGGCGGAACGAGTTGACCCCGTACTGGTGGATCTTGTCACCCTTCAGCTCCTCGCTGAGATTGAGGATGTCGATGGCGTCGAAGGGGCAGACCTTCACGCAGATTCCGCACCCTATGCAGAGCTCCTCTGAAATCAGGCTGATCTTTTTCTCATCAAGGACAACGCATTCCTGACCGTTGATGTTGACGGGGCATTCCTTGATGCACTCTAACCCACACTTCTTGCTCTGGCACAGGTCCTTGTCGACTACGGCGATTCTGTGGACCATGTCGTTCCCCTACCGTTCCGACAGCCTCTTCGGAATCGGACAGAAAAAGCAGATGGACGGATCGCCTTCAAGAGCAAGGCTCTCAACGCTATGCCTGGTGCGCATCGACGACCATACCGCGCTTTCGCTTGCCACCCCAGACAGGTGTATCGCTTCATGCTCCTTTATGACGGGAAGCAGCCTGCACTTCACGCATATCGGCTTGACGAATGCCGTCGGCCGCAGTGAGCTCGCGACCTGCACCATCCCTGCGGTGCCCAGGAACCAGAATGCGATCACTCCGCCCCAGGGCCCTGTAGGGCCGGCAAGCAAGGCTCCGGCCAAGAGGCTCGCGACGATGAGCGTGACCCCTATCGCCAACCCCTGTCTTCCAGGGTGGAGGCTCAGCGCCCTCGTGGACTTTGAGAACGTAGGCAGGAGCAGAGAGGGAACGATGATCTGGAGGGGGACCGTCAGTCTGACCACCCTGAGGTTGGCCAGGATTGTTTCCTGGCCAGGCCGCTCCCTTTTCGCCACTGGCGCTGTCACGTCAACATTTTTTCCTTGGAAGGACTTGAATGCCGGGGGCTTCTCAGCCTGCTCTGAACCCTGTCGCGGAATTCCTTCAGGGGTTCGCTTATTGGCCCTGACATCCGGAGCACCAGGGGCGTGATGGAGACCTTCCTCTCCGTCGCCACGGCTTCAATATCCGTTTCCGCAGGGAAGCGCGACAGCCTCTCCCCAAATAACCAGTAGTACGCCCTCCCTCTCGGGTCCTTTCTCACTAGTACCTTGTCGGTGTACTTCCTCCGCCCCACGTGGGTCAGAACTATGGGCGTAGTCGGCTGCACCATGGGGGGAAAGTTGACGTTGAGGATCTCAGCTCCCTCAGGCATGCCGTTCTCCAGGACGTCGCCTATGATTTCCCCGGCGATTATGCCGGCCGATCTGAAATTCGGTTGATCGTACTCCAGAGTGAAGAGGGACTCCCCAGCGACCTCCATTGAGAAGGCGATTGATGGGATTCCTGTGATGGCGGCCTCCAGGGCAGCCGCGACCGTCCCTGAGGCCAGTATGTCCTGGAAAGTGTTGTTGTCGCCGATGTTAATCCCTGAGACCACCAGGTCTGGCCGCCTCGGGAGGATCTTGTTCACTCCTATCATCACGCAGTCTCCCGGGGACCCCGAGACAGCGTAGCACTCGAATGCATCCCTGCGGACCTTGTTGACCCTCAGCGGCTTGTGGAATGTCATGCTCAGTGCAGTGGCGCTCTGAGGCTGCTCCGGCGCAACGATTATGGTCTCTGCATGCCTTGCAGAAGCCCTCGCCAGCTCGATTATGCCATTGCTCTGAACACTGTCGTCGTTCGTAACCAATACCAGCTTTCCACTAGCCGACATTATGTCTCGCCTTCGCCAGGGCTTCGTCTATAGACCTTCTGGCTTCTCTCATGCCTTGAGTCCTCTCGAGCACTCGTTCAGCCTCGTCGTCTGTCTCTTCACTAAACGTCGTCAGAAGTACGAGCCGCTCTTCGTCGGATAGATGCAAGTCATTTATTCCCTTCGCCAGCATTTTCTCGTTCACAAGTAGCTCATCTACCGTTCTGGCCAGCCTTCGCACTTTTTCTTTTATTCGTCTGCGCCCAACAAGTATCTCCATCGCAAGCGACTCGAGGTCTCGGGTGTTCTTGTCCTCGATAGCCTTGTCAATTGCCACCTTAAGAATCGTGAGATCACCTACGGAGAAGTCCATCACTTTCATCCCCTTCAGCGAGTACAGTTTCCTGGCTGGCAGCGTTCTCATCTCTACCCTCTCTTCGTTCACTAGTCCAGCTTTGCTCATTGCCTCAATGTGACGCAGAACGCCCGGTACCGACATCCGAGTGAGTCTCGCCAGCTCGCGCAGGGTTCTTGGCCGCCTTGAAATCAGTTCGGCTATCCGGAGTCTGGTCTGCGAAGACAGGAGTGCCTCGCTGAGTCTGTTCTCAATGGAGAGAGTTTCATCGACCCCACCTTCCTGGTAGCTTTCCTTTGGTGATTTCTTTCCCATTTCTGCCAATGTCATTCACTTGTGAAGAGGACTACTTGGCTGCTTCGTGGGGACATTAGCGTCGATTGCACTGCGTTCAGGTTGCCTTTCGAGTGGGCGATTGGAAGAAGGGGTTCGAACGCCATGGGCAAGTGCGAATGGGAGGAGCTTCGGAGAAGGGGATTTCGGTTCATCATTCTACGTTGAAGGTGAGGCAATACGGATTACTGGAAGGTGCAATCAGGTAAGTTAATAAATGCCGTCTTAATTAACATCCCGTTAGTTAAATGAGCGAAGACAACCGGAAGACAATGAGAGACTTGTTGGATGAGCTGGATGACTATTTTGAGGATGTGGAAAGAGAAATCCAAGAGGTCGTGAAGAGAAGTATCGACTCGGCGAAATTGGGCACTCCATTCGTCGCTGGTTTTTCTCTCAATGTAGGCCCTGAGGGCAAACCCTCCATCCAGGTTTTTGGTGACAGTCCCATCAGGCACGATGGGTTTAGGTCTCCGATAAACGAGCAAACTGTGGACGTGAAGGATGGCGTCCTTAGAGTCATCTTGGAGATGCCTGGCGTAGAGAAACAAGACATTAACGTGGACGCTACGGAAGACAGAGCTGTGGTAACCGCCGAAAGAGGAGAGAAGAAATATCGCGCCGATCTCGGTCTGAAGGCTCCAGTAAGGCCCGACAGCGGGAAGGCCGAATACAATAACGGGATGCTGGAGATTTCGTTTTCATTGAAGGACAAGGCTAATAAGGGCTTCAGGCGAGTAAACGTTGCCTGAGAGTGGAGCAGGTATGAGCCAACAGCAAGTGCAACTGAAGGTCCTGGAGGCCTACACTCGCGACGTGGGCAGAGGTGTAGCCAGGATAGACTACGACGCAATGGACGCCCTAGATGCTTCAACGGGGGACGTCATAGAGATCAAGGGAAAGCGGAGAACTGTCGCAAAGTGCCTCCCGTTGTACCCGTCGGACGAAGGACGCGGCATAGTCAGGATTGACGGTCTGATTCGCAATAACGCCGGAGTTGCCATAGGAGACGTTGTCGTTGTCAAGAAGGTAAAGGCGCCTCCCGCGGAGAAGGTAGTCGTGGCACCTCTCGAAGCAGTCCCGCCCATCGACGAGCGATATCTTGCAGACGCCCTGGAGAGCGTTCCTGTCACCAAGGGCGACAACATCATGATACCATACTTTGGTGGAAGGCTGACTTTCCAGGTGGTGGGAGTGAGCCCGGTCGCAGACGCTGCGTTAATCACCCAGCGGACTGTATTCGTCATTTCCGAGAAGGGAGAGGCTCTGCGTGGTGTGCCGCAAGTGACCTACGAAGACATCGGCGGCCTGAAGGATGAAATCCAGAAGGTGAGAGAGATGATCGAGCTCCCGCTCAGGCACCCTGAAATCTTCGAGAAGCTCGGCGTGGAAGCGCCCAAGGGTATCCTTCTCTACGGTCCACCGGGGACGGGCAAGACCCTGCTCGCAAAGGCAGTGGCCACCGAGAGCAACGCCCACTTCATCCCGATCAGCGGCCCGGAGATAATGAGCAAGTTCTACGGGGAGAGCGAGGCGAGGCTCAGGGAGATATTCAAGGAGGCAAGGGAGAAGGCCCCGACAATCATATTCATAGATGAGATTGACTCGATCGCTCCCAAGAGGGAAGAGGTCACTGGCGAGGTCGAACGCAGAGTCGTCAGCCAGCTGCTGTCCCTTATGGACGGGCTAGAAGCGCGTGGCAAGGTCATAGTCATAGCGGCGACAAACAGGCCCAACGCCATCGACCCTGCACTCAGGAGGCCGGGGAGATTCGATAGAGAGATCGAGATCAAGGTCCCAGCCAAGGGCGGAAGGCTTGAGATCCTACAGATCCACACGAGGCACATGCCGCTCGCCCAAAATGACGACAAGCACGGGACTGCAGACAAGATAGTGGATCTCGAGAAGCTCGCGGCCGTCACCCATGGTTTCGTTGGCGCAGACCTCGAATACCTTTGCAAAGAGGCGGCCATGAAGACCCTCCGCAGAAACCTGCCGGAGATCAAGCTGGAGGAGGACAGGCTGAGCCCAGAAACATTGGACAAGCTCATCGTAACCATGTCTGACTTCGAGGACGCTCTGAGGGACGTGATGCCCTCTGCGATGCGCGAAGTCTACCTCGAGACCCCCGATGTAAAGTGGTCTGAGATAGGAGGGCTGGAGGGCGTGAAGAAGGAGCTCCAGGAGGCTGTGGAGTGGCCGTTGAAGTATCCGGACCTATACGACAAGATAGGCTACAGCATGCCCAAGGGGATAATGCTCTACGGGCCGTCGGGGACGGGGAAGACCCTGCTCGCGAAGGCTGTGGCCACGGAGAGCGAAGCCAACTTCATCAGCGTGAGGGGCCCGGAGCTTCTCAGCAAATGGGTCGGAGAGTCCGAACGAGGCATCAGGGAGGTTTTCAGGCGCGCGAGGCAGGCTTCCCCATGCGTCATATTCTTCGACGAGGTCGACGCCTTGGCGCCTACCAGGGGCATGGGGGGCGACAGCATGGTGACCGAGAGGGTCGTGAGCCAGCTCCTCACCGAACTGGACGGCGTCCAGAGCCTTCAGGGAGTCGTCGTCCTCGCCGCGACCAACAGGATTGACATAGTCGATCCTGCGCTCCTCAGGGCAGGGAGGTTCGACAAGCTCATCCAGATCCCGATACCTGACAAGCCGGCCAGGAAGGAGATTCTGAAGATACACACCAAGGGTGTACCGATAGGCAAGGACGTTGACCTGGACAGCGTCGTTGAGATGACCGAGGGGTTCAGCGGCGCCGACATGGCTTCCCTGACCAACACGGCGGTCTCCATAGTCCTGCAGGGCTTCATCACAAAGTACCCGAAGCCTGAAGACGCGAAGAAGCACGTCGACGAGGCTGTCGTCCAGATGGAGCACTTCGCGGACGCCATCAAGAAAGTCAGGTCGTCTAGGGAGGGGAAGCCTATGGAGAAGGTCGCCGTTCCTTACTACAGATAGAGAAGGCTATTTACATCGTGAAGGCGGCCGGCATCCGACCGTTGGAGCAGCCAAGCATCATAGGGCGAGGCACATGGCTGGACAAGGTGGCCCAGGAGACCATGGAGCGAGAGAAGAAGCTCGGCAGGGACCTTTCGCTGGTGAGAGTCGAGAGCGGACTCGGTGCTTCCGGGCTCCCTCACATCGGCAGCGTGGGCGACGCCATAAGGAGCTACGGGATCAAGCTGGCGCTTGAGACGCTCGGCTACAGGTCTGAGCTCATCGCCTATTCAGATGACTTCGACGGGCTCAGAAAGGTCCCTTCAGGCTTTCCCGCTTGGCTGAAGGACTACATCTCCCACCCTGTATCCAGGATACCGGACCCCTTCGGCTGCCACCAGTCTTACGCCGGCCACGTGGGCTCCCTGCTTCGGGAGTCGCTCGACAAGCTCGGGATCCAGTACACCTTCCAGAGCGGCTCCGCGGCCTACAGTTCGGGCAAACTCAACGACCAGATTAGGACGATTCTCTCCCATTCGAAAGCCATCGGGAAGAAGATCAACGAACTCGTCGGTCAGTCGAAGTACGAGGCGGCCCTCCCATACACGCCTGTCTGCAAGAACTGCGATAGAATCTACGTGACGCAGGCTCTCTCATTCAGCCCGAAGAAGGACACGGTCCACTACAGGTGCGAAGGGACCAAGCTGGGCGAGAAGTTCGTCAAGGGGTGCGGCCACGAAGGCGACGTAAGAATCTCGGACGGTGAAGGCAAGCTGATGTGGAAGGTAGAGTTCGCAGCGCGCTGGGCAGCCTATGACATACGCTTCGAAGCCTACGGGAAGGAGCTCACAGATTCAGTCAAGATCAACGACTGGGTGGCCGAGAAAGTCCTCAACTACCCTCCACCATATCATGCCAGGTACGAGCTCTTCCAGGACAAGTCGGGGCGCAAGATGTCAAAGTCCACTGGGAACCTTGTGACCCCCATAGAGTGGCTGCGATACGCTTCTCCCGAGAGCCTCCGCCTGCTGATGTACAAGCGAATCGTGGGGGCGCGGAACATATCAGTGGAGGACGTCCCGATTTACATGGACGAGTTCGACGACCTCGAGGAGGCCTATTTCTCGAGCAGGCGCGATCCGAACCAGATGAAAGACGCAAGGCTGCGGGGGTTGTATGAATACACCATGCTGCTCCGCATCCCGAGGTCCAAGGGCGTCCACGTTCCCTACCGACTCCTCGCCCAGCTCTCCTCAGTTGCGCCCGAAGGTGCGCTGCAGGAGTTCGTTGTCAAGAGGCTCGTGAGCTACGGCATGGTCCCCGGGACGTCGGAGGACCTCGTGAAGAGGGTTGACTGGGCGTCGAAGTGGGCGAGGCGGGATGGAAAGCGCGCCATCGCGCTCCCAGAGCTGGGCGAAGCCGCACGGAAGGCGGTCGGAGACTTTGCGAAGGCGCTCCCCCAGGCAAAGGATGCCGATGATGTTCAGAACGCCGCCTTCGACGCAGCGAAGCGGAACGGCCTGAAGCCTGGTGAATTCTTCCCGGCGGTCTATTCCATTCTCTTGGGTTCCGACCGCGGCCCGAGGCTGGGGCCCTACGTCGTCGACGCTGGAAGGGCCGAGGTAAGCAGGACCCTCATCGAAGCAGTCTCCAGTTGAATTCGCGCCCAACCCCTCGCATCGGCAAGGCTGCGGACCTCAGGCGCAGAGTAACCATCTGCAGGCGTTGCCCCAGGCTCGCGGCCTACGCCAAGAAGGTCGTCACAGAAAAACCTCCAAGGTTCGCTGGAAGCACCTTCTGGGGCAAGCCAGTTTCTGGATACGGTGACTTGGACGGACGGCTGCTTGTCATCGGCCTTGCCCCTGCCCGAACCGGGGGACTGCGCACTGGGAGGATATTCACAGGAGACGCGTCAAGTGCGTTCCTTGTGGCCGCACTGCATGAGACTGGTTTCGCGAATCAGCCGAGGTCCGACTCGATTGACGACGGGCTCGTGTACCGCGACTGCTACCTCACAGCCGCGGTCAAGTGCGCCCCTCCCGGAGACAAGCCGGCTCCAGATGAGTTCGCCAACTGTGCGCCGTACATGGACGAAGAGATCGCGCTCATGGAGAACCTGCAATCGGTGCTCGCCCTCGGCGCCTTCGCGTTCAGGGCGTACCTGGGGCACCTGGCTCGCATGGGCGCGAGCGTGCGTGGTCTGAAGTTTGCCCACGGTAGGGTCTACAGGTTCCAGGGACTGCCTTCCCTCTACGCAAGCTATCACCCGAGCCCACGAAACACGAACACCGGCAAACTGACGCCCGCCATGCTCGCCTCGGTCCTCAACAGGGCCAAGCGCGAGTTCGTAGCGTGAGCACATGAGCGGGGCAAGTCGACCGCCGACCGGGCCCGTAGCCTAGGACAGATCAGAGGTATCCGCCCATTCCACTAATGACCCTGAATCCTCATATGGGAAATAGCGCCTTCACGGACTGAAGAGAGACCTGGCAGGTTCGCTGCAAGTCTATGGCTTTCTTCCACATCAAGAGTTGACCTAACATGAGCAATAGCCCTTTGCTTCTGACGATCAAGTCCTGAGGGCGAACTCGAATGAGTTTTTCACTTATCCTCTTGCCGGAGACGTTTCAGCCGCAGTTCAAGGGGTAGTCCGACGGGAACTCGGAAAGTCCTGGGTGAGGATTCTATCCAACCGAAACACGAACACCGACTGCTCCGAGACGGCTTACGGTTGTGGCAATGGCGATGGTTAAATCGAAGAGTGGTTGAGTCGAGCGGTTGGTAACTGGCAAGGCGAAAGTTGAGTATGGGTTGGCCGTGGCAGGGCTAATTACCCTGGTCGTGGCTTTCATTCGAACGGCAATTCTATCGACTGACGCTTGGCTCGTAATCGTCCTCTGGGGGGGAGGCGCAATCATGGTTTCGTTGGCGCTTGTGCTTGCCTGGTTCTGGAAGGATTCTAGAGTTCAGACCGCGCCTCCTTCAGTTTGATTTGGGGGCCGAGGGATTCGTTTGAGAGAAGGTCAAAATAGTGATCTCTCTTCGACTCCATGTTATGTCTAACGGCGAGAAAGGCTCCGAAACCATGCGAAGACGGGGAGGGATGGAACCAGCCAAGAAGCAAAGTCTGACGAGTATTGTCTCCTATGAGCCAGGTTCTGTGGTCAGTCGCACGGTCATTGACCGAGTGGCTGGGACGGTGACCCTGTTCGCTTTTGATGAAGGAGAGGGTCTCAGCGAACACACAGCAGCCTACGACGCGCTGCTCTACATCTTGGAGGGCGAGGCTTTGGTCACCGTTTCAGCTGTAAGCAACGAGATGAAAGCGGGCGAGGCAATAGTCCTTCCGGCGGGAAAACCACATTCGGTCAGAGCGACGGGCAGATTCAAGATGCTTCTTATGATGATTAGGGAGTA
>Ga0335078_10009626_pt1 | contig 14312 bp, 11 predicted proteins | sample Lox_Sample_32_FD_206711 | JGI IMG/M metagenome (GOLD analysis project Ga0335078, IMG submission 206711) | Soil microbial communities from Loxahatchee National Wildlife Refuge, Florida, United States - Lox_Sample_3.2 | ecosystem: Environmental > Terrestrial > Soil > Wetlands | place: USA...
GGGGCCTCTTCGGGCCCGGGATCAGGCGTCGTCGACCCAGCGTCGTGCATCGGCCAGGTCATCCGGTGCCTCCGTCGGGTGTCGCGCATCGCTGGTGCCAGTCACGACGCTACCCGGTGGGTCCGCTTCTTCGTTGACGAGATGCGTGTCGTCATGCAGCCACCGCCGGACGCCGCGGAGCACCGAGGTGAGCACGAGGACGCCGATCGCGGCGGCGATGAGGAACAAGATGGCCCGGCCGTACCTGGTCGACAGCACGGTGAGCGAGGCGGCGCGGACCGGCAGCGGCGTCCCGTTCGCGCTGGTGAGGCTGAGCCTGATGAGGGTCGATCCCTGCGGTGCCGAGGTGACACGCAGCCGCACGGTGACCGGCTGCTGGGGCTGGACGATGACCGGATCCTGGGTCCCGCCGACGGTCAGCTGGGAGGTCCGGTCGGGCGAGTTGACCACGCTGGCGACCACCTTGACCTGGATGGCCTGATGCAGCCCGTTCTGGATCGACACGGGGACCTGCCCGGAGGAACCGCCCATCGGCACCTGAGGCGAGGCGATGATCTTGACCTTGCGGTTCGCGTTCGTGAGGTAGTCGGACAGGCTGCCCGCCAGCGCCAGGCCTTGCGGCATCCCGCCGCCGCGCCAGGCGGCCGATTCGGTGGCGATCAGGGCCTGATCCAGTGACTGCAGGTAAGCCGGCGCGGGCTTGTAAAGCATGGACTTGTACACGCTGACCTGCCCGTCCAGCGATCTCACCTGGCGCAGGTAGCCGCGGCTGAGCTCGCCCGGGCTCGCCTGGCTGGCCGGCGGAGGCTGCCGGGGCACCGTGCGCTGGGTGTCCGCCGCCGAGCTCAGGTTGTCAAGCGGGGTCGCCGACAGCCACGGAGCGGCCGTGGTCTCGCCGAGCAGGTCGCTGGCGAGCTTCTCCGACGGGCTCCAGCCGGCTGGCGGCGCCACCACGATCGTGCGGGCCGTGTTGGGTTCCTCGGCGGCGATCATCGCTGTCTCGGCCAGGAATCGCTGCCTGACCGCGAACTCCGTGCTTTTCGGCAGGACGCCGGAGCTGGTGTTGCCGGCTCTGAGCACCCCCGTCAGGGTGTCGTCGGAGAGCAGGACGTTCATGGGCAGGCCCGCTACCCGGAGCGAGGTGACCGCGTCGTCGGGCTGGAACACGGTGGCGGCATCGGCGGGCCGCATCTCGCTGCTGCTCAGCACGACCGTGCTGATGTGCTCGTCGGCGGCGAGGTTGGTGAGCACGGACAGGTCCGCGGTTCCGCCGGGCGGCCAGGCGATCTCGCGCTCGAACTTCTGGCCCAGCACGCTGTCCGCCACCGCGTCGCCCGCGGCGTAGGCGCTGGCGAGGTCACCGGTCAGGCCCTGGTGGACGAGGGCCGTCATGTCCACGTTGGCGTACGGGGTGATCACCACCGGCTGGCCTGACGTGACCTTTCTGAGGCCGGCCAGCCACTTCACCGCCGCGGCGCTGGCCGGCTCGCGGTTGCCGCCGGTGCAGCTCGACGTCGGATCCACCTTATAGGGGCTGGTCATGGTGCTGACGTCGCTGAGCAGTGCCGGGTCGATGATCCAGGTCGGGTAGGCGCCGGGGTGACTGGCTCCGGCGGTCAGCAGGGCCGGCAGCCGGCCGCCCGGGCTCAGGGAGGCAGCCAGGTCGTTACTGGTCAGGGTGCCGTTGCACACCTGGTGGTGCGGCTGGTCGATGAGCGGCCAGAGCCAGGAGATCTTCAGCGGGCTGAGCAGGCTCGCCGCTCGCTGCCCGGGCCAGAACGGGAGCAGCGTCGGCTCGGAGGAGAACACGTCACCCGCGAGGTTCTGCAGCTGAGCCGTCACCGGGTACACCCCGAACGTGCCGATCCCGGCCGCACTGACCTGGAACGACGTGCTCCAGGCCACGGTGGCGCCCGGCGCCACGCTGGCGGGGATGAGGAACGGGTTCCCGGCGGGTTCCAGCCCGCCGTCCGCGCCGTGGGCGAGGTAGGAGTCCATCTGGTCGCGGGTGGGGAAACGGTCCGGCGACGTGTACAGCTGCACCAGCAGCCCGTCCTGCGTCCGGCGGGTGCCGTTGGTGACCGTCCCGGTCAGGTTGACCGTGGCGCCGGGCGTGGCCCACCCGGGATTCAGCGAGTTGATGGTCACCGAGAGGCGGCCGGAGCTGGCCACGTCGGCGGGGCTGGCCAGCGTGCGGGAAGCCAGCACCGGGGAAGCCAGCGCGGGCCCGGCGGTCATGATCGCCAGCCCGGCGGCAGCGGTCAGCAGAGCGGCCAGGGACTGGGTCCGCCGCTTGACCTTCGCCGGTAGCATGCCGTGCACACCTGGAATGCTAATGTCTTCAGGAAGGTAAGCGTTCGCGCTCGACCCATGCTGTCGATACCCTCAATGGCCGTGCCCATGAGCAACGAACAGCGGGAAGCGGCTGCCGCGCTGCTGCGCGAGCGAGTGCCCGACGCGGCTGAGATCGGCCGCCTGTTCGCGCGCCACGGCCACGAGCTCGCGCTGGTCGGCGGGCCGGTCAGGGACGTCTTCCTCGGCCAGCGGCCCGGCGACCTCGACCTGGCCACGGACGCGACGCCGGACCAGGTGCTGAAGATGACCCGTAACTGGGCCGACAGTACGTGGACGATCGGGATCGCCTTCGGCACGGTCGGCCTGCGCAAGGGGAATTCGGTCTTCGAGATCACCACCTACCGCAGCGAGCAGTACGAGCGGGCCTCGCGCAAGCCCGGAGTCCGGTACGGCCGATCGCTCGAGGAGGACCTGAGCCGCCGGGATTTCACCATCAACGCCATGGCGGCCCGGCTGCCCGGGTACGAGTTCGCCGACCCGTTCGGCGGCTTGGACGCGCTGCGGGAGAAGGTGCTGCGGACCCCGGGGCGGCCGGAGCAGTCGTTCAGCGACGATCCGCTGCGCATCATGCGCGCGGCCAGGTTCGCGGCCAAGCTGGGGTTCACGGTCGCGGCGGACGTGCGTGCCGCCATGACCGAGCAGGCGGGCCGCCTGAAGATCGTGTCCGCCGAGCGGATCACCGCCGAGCTGACCAAGCTGATGCTGGCGCCCGACCCGGTGCTCGGCATCGACGTGCTGGTCCAGACCGGCGTCGCCGACGAGGTGCTGCCCGAGGTCTCCAGGCTCCGGATGGAGGCGGACGAGCACCACCGGCACAAGGACGTCTATCAGCACAGCCTCACCGTGCTGCGGCAGGCCATCGAGCTCGAGCCGCTGTACGGGCTCGACGGCGACCTGGTCGTCCGGCTGGCCGCGCTGCTGCACGACATCGGCAAGCCGCGTACCCGGTCCCTGCTGCCGGACGGCCGGGTCGCGTTCCACCTGCACGAGGTGGTCGGCGCGAAGATGGCCAGGCGCAGGCTGACCGCACTGCGCTTCCCGAACCAGGTGGTGCAGGACGTGTCCCGGCTGGTGGAGCTGCACCTGCGGTTCCACGGCTACGGCGAGGGCGTCACCAGATCTGATCGGGGGGGATCGGGCCCGCCGCCGCAGGCGGCCAGGCAAGCAGGGTCGTTCCCCCCGGAGGCAGCATGGACCGACTCCGCGGTCCGCCGCTACGTCCGTGACGCCGGCCCGCTGCTCAGCCGGCTGCACGTGCTGACCAGGGCCGACTGCACCACCAGGAACCGCGCGAAGGCGGCCCGGCTGGCCCGCGCCTACGACGGCCTCGAGGAGCGCATCACCGAGCTCAGCGAGCAGGAGGAACTGTCCAGGCTCAGGCCGGAACTGGACGGCCACGAGATCATGCGGATCCTGGGCATCTCCCCTGGCCCGCTGGTGGGGAAGGCCTACGACTTCCTGCTCGAGCTGCGCATCGCCGAGGGCGAGCTGGGCCGGGAGCGGGTCATTCAGGAACTGCTGGACTGGGCGGCTTCGGTAGGGATCATCCCGCCTCCGCCTCCGCCGGAGCCGGACGGGGACTGATCCCGGCGCACGTACAGCCAGTACGCCGCGGCGGCGACCGCGTATCCCGCGGCCACCACGCCGACGATGGCCGGCGAGCGCCCGTCGGACGGCATGAAGGCCGAGCTGAGCGCGGCGCCGATCACGTACGGGACGTTGAACATCATGTCGTAGAGGGCGAATATCCGGCCCCGGTAGGCGTCGTCCACCTCCTCCTGCAGGATCGTGGTGGCGCTGATCGCCACGCCCTGCCGGGCGAGGTACAGGCAGAACCCGACGGCCAGGTACGCGGCCTGGGCGAAGGTCTCGCCCAGCGCCGCTGTGACCACGGCGCTCGCGGCGAGCAGCAGGGTGATCCAGGCGGGTTTGGACAGGCGCCTGGTGGCCGGCGGGGTGACCAGCGCCGCGCAGAAGTAGCCGATGCCTGAGACGACCACCAGCGTCCCGAGGTGGCCTTCGGCCACGCCGGCGCTCGACCGGTAGAAGTAGTTGCGGTACAGCAGGATCGTCATCAGGAACAGCGGCCCGAACAGGAAGCTGAAGGCGCCGGTGGCGCCGAGCGCCGCGGCCGGGCCGCGCTGCCTGAAGACGTAGCGCACTCCCTCCGCCAGCCCGGCCGCGACCGAGCCGAGCTCGCCGAGCAGCCGTCCGGGCTGCGGCTGCCCGGGTGCGCGCACTGGCCCGAGCAGGTCCCGCCGCATGGTGGCCGCGACCACGCTCGCCGCCACGTAGCAGCCGCCCCCGACGAGCACCGTGATCGCGGCGCCGCGCTCAGTGTTGCCGGTGGCCACGTTGAGCCCCAGCGCGACGACGCCGCCGATCGTCGCCATGATGCCGCCGACGGTGGGGGACACCGAGTTCGCCATCACCAGCTTGTCCTCGGCCACCACATGCGGCAGCGCCGCGGAAAGCGAGGAAAGGAAGAACCTGTTCACGCCCAGGACCAGCAACACGGCGATGTAGAGCGGCACCGCGCGGTTGCCCGCGGCCATCAGCACCGCGGCCAGCGCCACGAACGCGGAGCGGAGCAGGGCCGACCAGACCAGGATCTGCCGCCTCGACCAGCGGTCGATGAAGACGCCGGCGAACGGGCCGATCAGCGAGTACGGCAGGTAAAGAACGGTGAACGCCGCCGCGCCCGCCGCCGGGCTCGGGAACGACGACGCGTTGAAGAACACGTACGTGCCGACCCCGGCGGTGATGATGCCGTCGCCGGTCTGGGATACCAGCCGGGTGGCGAACAGGCGCCGGAAGTTCTTCTCGGCCAGGACCGTGCGCAGGTCACCGAGAAACGTCGAGCGGCGCCTGTCCACCCGACCAGCTTAGGCGGTACGGCCCGGCCGGACTTAGCGGGCGACCTCGCCGCGAATGAACTTCTCCACCAGGTCCCGGCAGACGTCGTCGCCGTACTGCTCCGGGGGCGACTTCATGAAGTAGGAGCTGGCCGAGGTGACCGGCCCGGCGATGCCCCGGTCGAGCGCGATCTTCGCCGCCCGGACCGCGTCGATGATCACCCCGGCGGAGTTGGGCGAGTCCCAGACCTCGAGCTTGTACTCCAGGTTGAGCGGCACGTCGCCGAACGCGCGGCCCTCCAGCCGGACGTAGGCCATCTTGCGGTCATCCAGCCACGGCACGTGGTCGGACGGGCCGATGTGCACGGCGGCGCGCTCCATCTCGTGCGGGACCTGGGAGGTCACCGCCTGGGTCTTGGAGATCTTCTTCGACTGGAGCCTGCTGCGCTCCAGCATGTTCATGAAGTCCATGTTGCCGCCGAAGTTCAGCTGGTAGGTGCGCAGCAGTTCCACCCCGCGGTCCTCGAACAGCTTGGCCAGCACGCGGTGCGTGATGGTGGCACCGACCTGGGACTTGATGTCGTCGCCGATGATCGGGACGCCGGCCTCGGTGAACTTCGCGGCCCACTGCGGGTCGGAGGCGATGAACACCGGCAGCGCGTTCACGAAGGCCACGTGCGCGTCGATCGCGCACTGGGCGTAGTAGCGGTCCGCCTGGTCCGAACCGACGGGCAGGTAGGACACCAGGACCTCGGCGCCGGCCTCGCGCAGCGCCCGGGTCACGTCCACGGCCGGCTCGTCGGACTCGGTGATGACTTCCCGGTAGTACTCGCCCAGGCCGTCCAGGGTGGGACCGCGCTGCACGGTCACGCCGGTCGGCGGGACCTCGGCGATCTTGATGGTGTTGTTCTCGCTCGCGTTGATGGCGTCGGCGAGATCGCAGCCGACCTTCTTGGCGTCCACGTCGAACGCCGCGACAACCTCCACGTCGCTGATGTGGTACGGCCCGAACCGGACATGCATGAGGCCGGGAACCCGGGCGCCGTCGTCGGCGTCCTTGTAGTACTCCAGTCCCTGCACGAGGGAACTGGCGCAGTTACCCACCCCCACAATGGCGATGCGCACCTTGCCCATCAGGATGACTCCTTCTCGGAAATGTTGTCTGCTCCTCCGGCCTGCCGCTCAGATGCGATCAGCTCGTTCAGCCATCGGACTTCTCGCTCCACTGACTCCAGGCCATGCCGGTGCAATTCCAGGGTGTAACTGTCCACGCGCTCCCTGGTACGCGTGAAGGCCGCCCGGATGGCCTCCATGCGCTCCTCGAGCCTGCTGCGACGGCCCTCCAGGATGCGGAGCCTGACGTCGGCCCTCGTCTGCCCGAAGAACGCGAAATGAACACCGAACCCGTCGTCCTCCCACGCCGCGGGACCGCCCTCGCCGAGGAGTTCCTGTAGCCTTTCCTTGCCGTCGGCGGTCAGCCGGTACACCTTCAGCCGGCGGCCCGCGCGGGACCGCGTGGTCCCGGCCGGCCCGGCCGGCGTCCGGGCCTCGGCCTCGTCGTGCTCCTCCGCGATCAGCCCGGCGGCGAGCAGTTCGTGCAGGCAGGGATACAGCGACCCGTACGAGAGAGCACGGAACGCGCCGAGCACGGTGTAGAGGCGCTTGCGCAGCTCGTAGCCGTGCATCGGGGTCTCCCGCAGCAGTCCGAGAACGGCCAGCTCAAGTACGCCGGAGCGATTGCGTCCCACGCTTCCCCCAGAAGGTCGTGGTAAATCCATCATGTGCCGATCCGATGCCTCGCGCCGATACTTCGATCCGTTAGATCGCCGCGATGTATCGCACCGATACATATGGATATTATGCGGGGGTTCGCCGGCGCGCAAGTGAGAGAAGTTCCTGCTGGTGCGACCGGCCTTGACGGCGAACAGGGCGCATCCGGGCTCGGCGCACGGTCAGTTCCGACGTACGCTGACGAATATGACGTCAAGGCGCTCCGTCGTGGACTACGGACTGGCCCGCCGGGCCACGCTCGCGTCCGTGCGCTCCGGGCACACGACCGTCGCCGACGTCTGCGACGCTCATCCCTATCTGCTGCGGGCCGCGAAGTTCCACGGCGAGCGCACCGAGGACCGCTGCCCGATCTGCCGGAAGGCCAAGCTCACCCACGTGACGTACGTCTACGGCGACGAGCTCGGCCAGTACGAGGGACGGGTCAAGCAGGCCAGGGAACTTGCGGAAATGGCGGCCGAATACGGCGAATTCCGGGTCTATGTGGTCGAGGTCTGCCAGAGTTGCGGGTGGAACCACCTCGCTACCTCTTACGTTCTCGGCACTGGCGAGCCTGCCGTACGCCGGAGGCGGCGTGCGCGGACCAGCCAGTGAACAGGAGCGTTAGGCAAGACCGGCTGCGAGGGCAGGCCTTCCGGGCCTGCGCGAGCGGCCCGGGAGCGTTATCCAGGACCGGCCTAGCGAGCACGGGCCTTGTGAGCCCGTGCGAGCGGCCGGTGACCTGACTACGGTGAGAACCGCAGCGGGAACCTGGATGACGCGAGCATCGGGCGGCACGGTGCGGGTCGCACGGACAGCAACCCCACCGGGTTCTTGCATAACGCGACTTTCACGAAACACATGGTCTCCAGGAGGTAACGTTTGACTTCGGCGGGTTCCCGGGATGGGCGGACCCGCCCTTCAGGTAGAGGCCGCATTCCCTTCAGCCGCGGCCTCCGAGCCACCAGCGAGGACGCGTGAGCAGCAAAGCTGATGACTTTGACGTTCGCTATCGCGACGCAGGCACGGCGGGGCACGGCCGCGCGGCGGCCGACGGGGGCTATCGGGGCAACGCGGGGACGGTTGACTACGACCTGGGCTATGACGCGCCAGGCTGGGACACCCAGGGGTTCCGGCGGCCGGAAGCGGACTACCCCGACAGCCATGAGCCCGGCCCGGCGGCTGGCGGCTACGGCGCACCCGCGCGCTCGGCGGGCCCGGCAGCAGGTACAGCGGCAGGCGCAGCGGCAGGCACCGAGGAGACCAGCCAGCTGCGGTGGGAATCCGAGGCCACCGGCGGCCTGTGGGCGGCCGGGGCTCCCGGCCGGCCCAGCGGCGGCCCCGCCGGGCCCGGCGGGCCCGGCGGCCCGAGGAGGCCGCGCGGCCCGAGGAGCCTCAGCAGGCCGGGAAGCCGGGGTTCCGGCCGGGCCCGGGTCAAGGTCAAGGGCAGCTGGTGGCGGCACTGGACGCTGCGCAAGGCTCTGGGCGTACTGCTGGGAGCCATCGGCGCCTTCATCGTGCTCGGCGCGATCGCGGTGGCCGTGGCCTACGAGCAGACGCCGGTGCCCACCGCGGCCATGGCGGCCACCAGCTTCGCGCAGTCCGTGGTCTACTCCAAGGACGGCACCCTCATCGGCCGGTTCGGCACCACGAACCGGCAGATGGTGACCTATACCCAGCTGCAGAATTCGCCCGCGATCGTCAACGCGGTGCTCGCCGCCGAGGACCGGAACTTCTTCAACGAGGGCGGCATCTCTCCCACGGGCATCGTCCGGGCGGCCTACCTGGACGTGACGGGCAGTGACGGCTCACTGCAGGGCGGCTCCACCATCACCCAGGAGTTCGTCCGCCAGTACTACTCCGGCATCGGAACGCAGCAGACGCTCAGCCGCAAGATCAAGGAGATCTTCGTGGCCATGAAGGTGGCCAAGGAGAAATCCAAGCAGTGGATCCTCACCAACTACCTCAACACCATCTACCTGGGTGACGGCGCCTACGGCGTCCAGGCGGCGGCCCAGACGTACTACGACAGGAACGTGTCCCAGCTGAGCGTGGCGCAGGCCGCCGTGATCGCCGCCATCATCCAGCAGCCGAGCACCTACCCGCTGCCCCAGTACCGCGCCCAGCTGAAGAACCGCTGGCATTACGTGCTCAGCGGCATGGTGCAGATGGGGACCCTGACGCAGCAGCAGGCGGACGCGATGAAGTTCCCGGCCCCCGGCGACCATGTCCCGCAGAGCGTCGGCACCGATGTGTGGGACCCCTACGTCCTCGCCATGGTCTACAACGAGCTGAGGGACGTGTACCACTTCACCCAGACGCAGATCTACAACGGCGGCTACGTCATCCGGACCACCATCGACGACCGCAAGATGGCCGCGCTCTACGAGGCGGTCCGCACCAACGAAGCGCAGATAGACGACAGCAGCGTCCCGTTCAATCCCGCCTACATGCATGCGGGCGCGGTGCTCGAGGACCCCGCCAGCGGCGCCATCCAGGCCCTGTACCCGGGGCCCGGCTACCCCGGATCGAAGTACAACGGGACCGGCAAGGTCATCACCGCGCACTACTGCAAGAAGATCGCCTGCGAAGTCAACATGGCCGTCTACAACCGCGAGCAGGTCGGCTCCTCGTTCAAGCCGTACATCCTGGCGACCGCCGTCAAGCAGGGCATGAACGTGCAGACCAGCACGCTGAACGGCTACAACAACCTGTACATCCCGCTCGACTCCCAGCCCACGGTGTACTCCGCCGCGGCCGGCCAGCCCGGCTGGTACCTGGTCCATAACGACTCCATGGCGGAGAACGGGCCGTACACGCCGCAGATGGCCATGGCGGTGTCGATCAACACCGCCTACGCGGACCTATGGCACCGGGTGGCCGGCCTGCACAGCGTCAGCGTGGTGGACATGGCGCAGGCATTCGGCGTGAATACCGCCGCGGCCGGCATCACCGCCGGCCCCATGATGGAGGACCAGGCGGGCATCGCGCTCGGCCAGGCGTCGCTGACCGTCGGTGAGCAGGCCACGATGCTGGCCACCCTCGCCGACAACGGCGTCTACCACAGCGCCCACGTGATCTCCTCGATCACCAGGAACAACGCCCCGCCCACGCCACCCAAGGTCACCACCTACCCGGTGTTCAGCTCCAACCCGGCGCTCAACGCCGAGGAAGCCTCGCAGGTGCAGTACGCGATGTCCGAGGACACCGCGTCCTACGGCACCGCGCCGGTCGCCGCGATGAGCAACGGCCAGGTGATCATCGCCAAGACCGGCACCACGAACACCGCCCAGTCGGCGTTCTTCATCGGCGCCATCCCCAGCCAGGCCCTCGCCGTGGCGCTGTTCACCAACGAGCAGGGCAGCGCCAAGCTGCTCCCCGGCACCCAGACGCTGGACAACCTCGGCGGCATCTTCCAGGGCGGCGGCGACGGCGGTACCTGGCCGGCCACGATATGGCACACCTACGCCGAGGACATGTTCGTCCCGCTGGGAGTGACGCAGTGGAACCAGCCGGTCTTCACCGGCAGCCCCTGGAACCAGGTGCCGCCTGGCCTGCGCAAGGTCCCGAAGAAGCACAAGAAGCCGAAGCCCGGCCAGAACGGCAACTTCCCCGGCCTGCCGGGCCCGGGGTCAGGCAACGGGAACCCCAATCCCTACCCCACCTTCAGCTGTGACCCGACGGTGGTGGCCTGCACGCCCGGCACGCCCGGCACGCCCGGCGGGGGCGGCGGCAACACGCAGAGCGTGAACGTCACCGCGGGAGCGGCCGTGGGCGGCGTCCTGGCCGGCCTTCCCGCGACCTGCCTGTGGGTGCGCCGCAGGAAGCGCAGGCCCTGAGAGCGTTATGCAAAACCGGCTGCGAGTGCAGGCCTTCTGGGCCTGCGCGAGCAGCCGGTGCAGGTAGCACGGGCAGCAACCGCAGCGGGTTTTTGCATAACGCGATCTCTTGCATAAGACACTGAGCCCGGGGACCGATCACGGTCCGGGACGCGGTTAGATATGGGGGTGGACGCCCCCCGGTCGACGGATACGCGGTTTGACGACGGAGCAGAGGGACCGCGCCCGGCCGGGCCCGGTGCCCTCGCGGTCGCCCTCGGCAGCACCAGCGTGCTGCTCGCCGCGTCCGTGCTCGCCATGGTGCTCGCGTTCGCGGAGAAGCTCCCCTGCCGGGCCGGGGCCTGGAACTACGACGTCAAGAAGTTCCAGGACGCCTGCTACACCGACATCTACCCGCTGTACTACGGCGAGGGCCTGGCTGCGGGGAAGGTGCCCTACACCGGCCACCCGGTCGAATACCCGGTGCTTATCGGCGGGGCCATGCAGGTCGTGGCCTGGCTGGTCAGGAACGTCAGCCCGGTGATCAGGGGCCGGGAGTTCTTCGACGTCACCGTGGTGCTGCTGGCGGTCTGCGCGGTGGCCGGCGTGCTGGCGACCGCCCGGGCGGCCGGCCCGGGCCGGCACGCGCAGGCGCTGATGGTGGCGCTCTCCCCGGCGCTGATCCTGAACGCGTTCGTCAACTGGGACCTGATCGCGTTCGCGCTGACGGCGCTGGGCATCGCCGCGTGGGCGGCCCGCCGCGCCGGGTGGGCGGGCGTCTTCCTCGGCCTCGCGGTCGCGGCCAAGTTCTACCCGCTGGTGGTCTTCGGCCCGCTGCTGCTGCTCTGCCTGCGGGCCGGCCAATTGCGCGAGTTCGCCAAGACCCTGGCCGCCGCCGTCTTCGCCTGGCTGGCCGTCGACCTGCCGGTGATGATCGCCGCGCCGTCCGGCTGGGCGTACTTCTACGTGTTCAGCAAGAACCGGGGCGCCGACTGGGGCTCGATCTGGTACCTGTTCGAGCACTTCAACGTGCCCGTGCTCGGCAACTTCCAGCTCAGCGCGCTGAACGAGCTGTCGGCCGTCTTCTTCGCCGCCGCCTGCGCCGCGATCACCGTGCTCGCGCTGGCCGCGCCGCGCCGGCCGCGCCTTCCCCAGCTGTGCTTCCTGGCGCTGGCCGCGTTCCTGATGACGAACAAGGTCTGGTCGCCGCAGTACGTCGTCTGGCTGGTGCCGCTGGCGGTGCTGGCCCGCCCCCGGCTGTGGCCCTACCTGCTCTGGCAGCTGGCTGAGGTCGCCTACTTCTTCGGCATCTGGGGCTACCTGATCTTCGTGGCCGAGGGCACGGGCACTCAGGTGACCGGCTATCAGGGCATCGGCACGGGGTGGTATTTCGCCACCCTGCTGGCCAGGTTCCTCGCCGTAGGCCTGCTCGCCGCCTACGTGGTGCGGGACATTCTTCAGCCCGAACGGGATATGGTGCGTGCCCTGGGACAAGATGACCCGGCCGGCGGCATCCTGGACCACGCCGAGGACCGGTTCAGGCTCCGGCTGACGCCGGGAGCTTACCGGGCTAGGCGGGCAGGTGCTGTTTCAGCCAGCTGACATCGGCGGCCAGGCCGCCGTCGTCATCGGGGGTCTCGCAGATGGCCGGGGCGCCCGCCGCGCGGACCACCGCGAGCAGCAGCGCGGGGTCGATCGTCCCGGCCGCGATGTTGGCGTGCCTGTCCCGGCCCGAGCCGAACTCGTCCCGCGAGTTGTTGCAGTGCACCAGGTCGATCCGGCCGGTGATCGCCTTGACCCGGTCGACCGCGTCGGCGAGGTCGATGCCCGCGGAGTTGGCGTGGCAGGTGTCCAGGCAGAAGCCCACGTTCCCGCCGTCGTCCCCGGCGGTGTCGCTCACCGCGTCCCAGAGCCTGCCGATGGCGTCGAGCGACCGGGCCATGGCGCCGTCACCGCCCGCGGTGTTCTCGATCAGCATCGGCAGCGGCCGCTCGATGCGTTCCACCGCCTTGCGCCAGTTCTCCAGGCCCGTCTCGGCGTCCACGCCCGCGGTGACGTGCCCGCCGTGCACGATCAGCGCCTTGGCCCCGATCGACGCGGCCGCCTTGAGGTGCTGGTCGAGCAGCTTCCGGCTGGGAATCCTGATCCGGTTGTTGCCGGTGGCGACGTTGATGACGTACGGCGCGTGGATGTAGATGTCCACGCCGGCCGCGGCGAAGCTGTCCCGGATGGGCGCCGGGTCCCCGCCGGGTATCACCGGTCCCTTCCAGCCCTGCGGGTCGCCGAGGAAGAACTGAGCCGCGTCCGCGCCGCGGGAGATCGCCTCGTTCAGCGGGTTGTCTGCGTGGAAGTGGGCTCCGATGCGCGCCATGCCCCGAGCCTAGCCCTGGGCACGCGACACCCGGGCCCGGGCTCGCGGATCCCGCAGCCGTCCGGTTCCGCGGTCAGGGGGTGAACCCGCCCTTGGCCAGGCCGAGGGCCAGGCCGACGAACCCGGCGATGATGCCGGTCACGATGACGATCCGCTGCTCCCGGGTCGCCGAGATCATCTGCACATACAGTCCGACCAGGCACGCGACCAGCCCGGTTACGGTTGCGGTGACAATCGCTGCGGCTCCGGTGTGGGCGTTACGCACGACCAGCCCGAGGACGAACGATACGAGACCGACCACCAGCGTGAAGATGGCCAGGATGTTCAGGACCCGGTGCGGCTGCCCGTCCGAGTTCAGGATGTTCGCGATATTCATGCGCGAGCCGGTCCGGGTGCTGTCTGCCACGGTGACCACCTCCTGGCTGTCACTCCATGAGCACGCGTTTCACCGGACAGTCTTCCCCGGTGCGAGAGCCGGGAATCCACAGGTTTTCACGGCGGGCCCGGCTATCCCGCCGTCCGGTTACCGCGTACGGGGGATGTTGGGTAAACTGACCGCGCTGCGGACATCCCGGCTGTTACCTGCGCCGGCTCGTGACCGCGACACCTCCTGCCACGGAAAGACCGTGGCCGCATCAGTCCAGAGGAGGCTCGGGACGCCCGTGCGCCATTACGAGATCATGATCATCCTCGACCCCAACCTCGAGGAGCGCGCCGTCCAGCCGTCACTTGACCAGTTCCTCAAGGTCGTGACCGGCGGCGGCGGCAAGGTTGACAAGGTGGATATCTGGGGGAAGCGCCGTCTGGCCTACCAGATAGAGAAGAAGTCCGAAGGCTTCTACGCGGTCGTGGACCTGTCCGCGGAGCCGGCCGTCGTGCTCGAGCTCGACCGCCAGCTCAACCTGAACGAGACCGTGCTGCGGACCAAGGTCACGCGGCCCGAGCACCACTGAGCGGACCTCCCCTGACCCGAGATCCGTTTCCCACGAGCAGAATCCGTTAGCGACCGGGAGTGCCCCGATGGCAGCAGGCGATACCCAGATCACGATCGCGGGGAACCTCGTCGATGACCCGGAACTGCGTTTCACCCCGGCGGGGCAGCCGGTGGCGCGGTTCCGGGTGGCCTCGACGCCCAGGTTCCGGGAC
>Ga0335078_10009627_pt1 | contig 14310 bp, 10 predicted proteins | sample Lox_Sample_32_FD_206711 | JGI IMG/M metagenome (GOLD analysis project Ga0335078, IMG submission 206711) | Soil microbial communities from Loxahatchee National Wildlife Refuge, Florida, United States - Lox_Sample_3.2 | ecosystem: Environmental > Terrestrial > Soil > Wetlands | place: USA...
AGAGGGAAGCCGAGGAACTCCTGGTAGAACCGTATGGTCTCCTCGGCGTCCCGGCAGATCAGGGCGAGGTGATGAACGCCTTGAGCGGCAGTCCGCGGCCGCCCGGCCGGCGGGTGCAGGTATCGGCTGCGAAGCTCCTCCCTGCGCGCGCGGACTCGATCGAGCTCGGCGCCCTGTGGCTGTGGCATGACCCGCCTCCTGACCGCTCACGTGACATGACTCAGCAAACCCCATTCTTCACGCAGCCGCCCGCCCGGCCAGTGCGGGGGCGGTCCCGCAGCCCCGCCCCCGCAGCCGCAGCCCCGCAGCCGCGGGCCCACGATCACGGCATACCGGAAATTGACGCTTACTCTCAAAAGCTAGTAACATCAACTTCAGATCAGCCATCGAAAGAAAGTCAATGCCATGGAGCGTATCCTGAAGAACTCGCAGCGCCGACGGTGGTGGGCGCTGGGTGCCCTGGCGCTCAGCGTGCTCGTCGTGGGCCTTGACCTAACCGTTCTCAACCTTGCCCTGCCCACACTCGGCGCGGATCTGCGCGCCTCGACCAGTGACCTGCAGTGGTTCATTGATGCTTACAGCCTGGTCCTCGCCGCCGCGCTGCTGCCCGCCGGACTGCTCGGTGACCGCCTCGGCCGCAAGAAGGTGCTGGTCCCGGCGCTGGTCCTGTTCGGCGTGGCCTCGCTGGCCTGCGCGTACTCGCGGTCCTCGGGCGAGCTTGTGGCCGCGCGCGCCGTGCTCGGGCTGGGCGCGGCGGTGATCCTGCCGCTGTCGCTGGCCGTGATTCCGGTGCTGTTCACCCCGCAGGAGCGGCAGAAGGCGATCGCGGTCGTCATGTCCGCGGTATTCATCGGCTACCCGCTGGGCCCGATCCTCGGCGGCTGGCTGCTGGACAGCTACTGGTGGGGGTCGGTGTTCCTGATCAACGTGCCGGTCATCGCGGTGGCCCTGGCCGCGGTAGTCCTGCTGATGCCGGAGTCGCGCAGCGAGCGGCGCCCGCGGCTGGACGTAGCCGGCGTGGGGATCTCGAGCGTCGGCCTCGCCGTCCTGGTCTACGGCATCATCAGGGCCGGCGAGAACGGCTGGGGTGATGCCGCCGCGCTGGCCACGATGGCGGGCGGGGCAGCGATCCTGGCCGGGTTCGCAGCCTGGGAGCGGCACGTGTCCCGACGCCCGGACGGTCAGCCCCTGGTCCAGCTCACGCTGTTTCAGTCGGCCGGCTTCACCTGGGGCACGATCTTGTCCACCCTGGTGTCGTTCGCGCTATTCGGGATCTTGTTCGCGATGCCGCTCTACTTCCGGGACGTCCGCGGGCTCGACTCGCTCGGCGCCGGCGTTCGGCTGCTCCCGATGATCGGCGGGATGGTCGTCGGCATGGTGGTCGGCACCCGGCTGCAGAGCCCAGCGAACGCGCCGGGAAGCCAGCCTGGCCTGGCCGCCGCCGCCCCGCCGCCGCCGCCGCGACCGCGGCTGGGAGCCAAGTCTCTCGTGACAGCCGGGTTCACAGTCATGGCCGCTGCCCTGGCCGTCGGCGCCTTCACCAGCACCCGCAGCGGCACCGGCTTCGGTGCCGCGTGGTTCGCGGTGGCCGGGGCCGGGCTCGGCCTGGCCATGCCCTCGGCCATGAACGCCGCACTCGGCGCCTTGTCCGCAGAGCGCAGCGGCGCAGGCTCGGCCCTGATCACGGCATTCCGCCAGGTGGGGGCGACGCTCGGGGCAGCGATCCTGGGCACCTTGCTCAGCTCGGCTTACCAGGCCCGCCTGGACCTGGCCGGGCTGCCCGCCACGGCCGCGGGCACGGTGCGGTCCGGCATCTCGGGGGGCATCGCCGTGGCCCGTGACCTGCGCTCGGCAGCGTTGCTTCGCTCGGTGGACGTCGCGTTCTTGCATGGCCTGGACGTGATGCTGTGGTGCTGCGCGGGCATCGCACTGGCCGCTGCCCTGCTGGCGCTGGCATTCCTGCCGCAGCGAGCGGGCGAGCCGGGCGAGCCGGGCGAGCCGGCCGCCGGGCCGCCGGCCGCCGCCGGGGCACTTCCCGCGCCCGACCCTGCGAGGGCGGAATGACCGGCGCGGGCGAGGCGCCGGCCGTGGTCAGGCCCGCCGGGCTGCGGGAGCGCAAGAAGGCCCGGACGCGCGCCGCGATCAGGCAGCATGCGCTGCGGCTGTTCCGCGAGCAGGGGTATCAGGCCACGACCGTTGAGCAGATAGCCGAGGCGGCGGAGGTCTCGCCCAGCACGTTCTTCCGTTACTTCCCCACCAAGGAGGACACCGTTCTGCAGGATGACTTTGACGTGATGGCAATCCAGGCGTTCGAGGCGCAGCCCGCTAGCATGAGCCCCCTCGCCGCGTACCGGTCCGCGGCAGCGGAGATGTTCTCGCGGATGACGCCCGAGGACCTCGCCCAGTTCCGTGAGACCACCCAGCTGACGCTCACGATCCCCGAGGTCCGGGCCCGGGCCATGGACGAGTTCGCCCGGACGATCGATGTGGTAGCGGCGGCGGTCGCGAAGCGGACCGGACGCGCTCCCGATGACTTCGCCGTACGCAACACAGCCGGAGCGGTGATCGGCGTCATGATGGCGGCGACTATGCCATGGGCCGAGCAACCCACCGCGGACCTCGCCGCCCGGATCGACGAGGCACTGGCCCACCTGGAGCGCGGCCTGCCAATCTAGGCCCTGCCGCCCCCAACCTCGGGCAGATCCCCCGCCCGCCGCCCCGCCGCCCCGCCGCCCTCCCGCCGCCCCGCCGCCCCGCCGCCGCCAGCCGCCGCCAGAAAGTAGTGCATTACACGTTGTGCTGGCAACGTGTAATGCACTAGTTGCTTCAGGGCGGCGGGGGCACCACGGCTTGGGACACCAAGGCGGCGGGGGCACCACGGCTTGGGACACCAGGGCGGCGGGGGCACCACGGCTTGGGACACCAAGGCGGCGGGGGGCACCACGGCGGGGGGCACCACAGCGGGGGCCTCGGCGGCACGCCCCCCGGGAATGTTGCGCGCTCAATCATCGTTGACGGACTGGCGGGGCTGGCCCGGGGCGGAACGGCGCCAGACCAGGGCGGCCATCGAGGAGGAGGATGACGTTATGCCAGCGGTCAACGTGGAAGACATCCTGCAGCTGCCGAGGATCTCCGAACCCGATCCGGCAGCCACGCGGGACCGGCCGGTCCTCGCGGTGACCACCGCGCCCTCGGCCTACGAGGGCGAAGGGTTCCCGGTCCGCCGCGCGTTCGCCGGCGTGGACCTGCGGGCCCTTGACCCGTTCATCCACATGGACCAGATGGGCGAGGTGAACTACGCGCCGGGAGAGCCGAAGGGTACTGCCTGGCATCCCCACCGCGGTTTCGAGACCGTGACCTACATGATCGACGGAACGTTCCGGCACCAGGACTCCAACGGCGGCGGCGGTCTCATCACCAACGGAGACACCCAGTGGATGACCGCTGGCGGCGGCATCCTGCACATCGAGGAGCCGCCGGAGGACCTGGTCGCGCGGGGCGGCCTGTTCCACGGCTTCCAGCTCTGGGTGAACCTGCCGGCCAGGCTCAAGATGGTCGGCCCCCGCTATCAGGACATCAGGGCCGGCCAGGTCGCGCTGCTCAGCTCACCGGACGGCGGTTCCCTGGTCCGCGTCATAGCGGGCGAGGTCGACGGCCGCCGCGGTCCGGGCGTGACCCACACTCCGATCAGCCTGCTGCATGCCTCGATCGAGCCCGGCGCCGCGCTCCGGCTGCCGTGGCGGGCCGACTTCAACGCGCTCGGCTACGTGCTGGCCGGGGCAGGCACCGTGGGCACGCAGAGGCGGCCGGTGCGGACTGGCCAGCTAGCGGTGTTCGGGCCCGGAGACGTGATCGCGGTGGCGGCCGCCGGCACTGGCGACGGACCCAGCCGCGGGCTGGAGATCCTACTGCTCGGCGGCCTGCCGATCAGGGAGCCGGTCGCCGCGTACGGGCCGTTCGTGATGAACACCCGGGACGAGCTGGTCCAGGCATTCGAGGACTACCAGGCCGGCCGGCTGGGCTCGATCCCGGCTGAGCCGCACCCCGGACACGACGTCCTCTAAACGGACGCTGACCGGGCGGACCGGGCGCAGGCCATCCGTTACCAGAGATGCTCGGAGGCGGGAGTCCGCACGCGGCGGCAGGCCTTGTTGCCGGGTCGGCGCCGAACTCTAAGCCGCGAGCGGGCCACCGGCCAGCCGGCCGGAAGCTTCCTGGTGTTAGCGCGGACGTTCCTCAGTGAATACGCCGGACGTTCCTCAGTGAATACGACTGAGAATCGTCCGCGGTGACCACCACGGCTTACTCCCGGACTACCGGCGACGCACCCTGTGAGCGGACTGCGGCTCCGCCGGAATGGCAGACTCCTGCCTATGACTTATGTAGCCGCTCCTGACCGGTATGACGGGAAGATGCCCTACCGCCGCTGCGGGCGCAGCGGGCTCCTGCTCCCCGAGGTGTCACTGGGCCTGTGGCAGAACTTCGGTGCCGAACGGCCGATCGACACCCAGCGGGCGATACTGCGGCGCGCCTTCGACCTCGGCGTCACGCATTTCGACCTGGCTAACAACTACGGGCCGCCCTACGGCTCGGCCGAGATCAACTTTGGCCGCGTCCTGCGCGAGGACCTGCGGCCGTACCGGGACGAGCTGATCATCTCGACGAAGGCCGGCTATGACATGTGGCCAGGTCCCTACGGCGACGGAGGCTCGCGCAAGTACCTGCTCGCCAGCCTGGACCAGTCGCTGCGGCGGATGGGCCTCGACTATGTCGACATCTTCTACAGCCATCGCCACGACCCGCAGACCCCGCTGCAGGAGACGCTGGGCGCACTCGACACGGCCGTCAAGTCGGGGAAGGCGCTGTACGCCGGCATCTCGTCCTACTCGGCGGAGCGGACGGTCGAGGCTGCGGGAATGATGCGCCGGATGGGCACGCCGCTGCTCATTCACCAGCCGTCATACTCGATGCTGAACCGCTGGATCGAGGACGGCCTGCTCGATGTGCTCGGCGAGGAAGGGATCGGCTGCATCGCGTTCTCGCCGCTGGCCCAGGGGGTACTCACCGGAAAGTACCTGAACGGGATCCCGGAGGGCTCGCGGGCCAGCCGCAACGGCTCGCTGGACAGCGGCCAGCTCAGCGAGCGGACAAGCGTCCACGTCCGGGCACTGAACCAGGTTGCCCGCTCCCGCGGGCAGTCGCTCGCGCAGCTCGCGCTGTCCTGGGCGCTGCGGGATGAGCGTGTCACGTCGGTGCTCATCGGAGCGAGCAGCGTGGCACAGCTCGAAGAGAATCTCGCCGCGGCCGGCCGGTCCGAGTTCACCGAGGAGGAACTCGCCGCGATCGACCGGGACGCGGTAGAGGCGGGCGTCAACATCTGGGCCGACTCCAGCGCGAACTGAGTGCCTGTTCCTGAACTTTGCCCGGGCCTGGCGAGAAGGCTGGTCATGACGCCGTGGCAGGCAGGACTTACGCCGGGGTTTCTAGGATCGGCCATGGTGGCGGTCCCACTCGTGGGTAAGCATCGACATGATTGTTACGTCGATCCACTGATCGCCCCAGCGATGTTCCTCGCGGAGCACGCCCTCAGCGATGAAGCCGAGCTTGTCGTAGACCTGCTTGGCCCGCGGGTTGAAGTTGAGGACGTCCAGGGAAATCCGGTGCAGTCCTAGCTGCTCGAAACCGTAGGCGAGGAACAACCTGATCGCTTCGGTACCAAGGCCGCGGTCCCGGCCGCGCGGGCCTATGGCCGTCCGGAAGTTACAGCTGCGGTTCGGTTCGCTCCAGTTGTTGAAGACCACCTCGCCGACGCACTGACCGCTCGCTTTGTCCTCGACCACCAGGTCAAGGCGCTCCACTTGGTCGTTCCTGGTGCTGTACCAGTCCCGGAACCTGGAATCGGCTGCCTCATCCCATTCGGTCATGTCGCCAGGGCCGTGCCAGCTTCCGGTCAATTTGAGGACCTCGGGATCCTCCAGCATCTCCCGAAGAGCTGGCGCGTCCTGCTCGAATTGGAATGGACGCAGCACGACGTTTACGCCGGTAATGGTCGGCTTGACAGCGAAACGAGCGGAGGGCTGGCCGGTCACGCGCAGGGATTATGCCAACTACCCGCTCATGCGCGAGGAGTTTTCGGCCAGCCGGTCCCCGCGGCAGCACAGCAAGCCTGCCCAGCCCCGCGATTGGCTTTCGGAGAGCCTGGCCAGGCGGCTTAGCCCGACTTCGGCTTAGCGGGTCATCCGGCCAGGCGGCGCAGGGCGCCCCGGACGACCTGCGGGTCGGTGGTGGACCAGAACGGCGGCAGCGACGCTCGCAAAAAGCTGCCGTAGCGTGCGGTCACCAGCCGGGGGTCGAGAATCGCGACCACTCCCCGGTCGCTCATCGTGCGCAGCAGGCGCCCCGTCCCCTGCGCGAGCAACAGCGCTGCCTGCGCCGCGGCCACGGTCATGAACCCGTTGCCGCCGCGCGCCGCGACGGCCCGCTGCCTGGCGGAGGCCAGCGGGTCATCCGGCCGCGGGAACGGGATCCGGTCGATGACCACGAGCTGCAGCGACCGGCCGGGCACATCGACGCCCTGCCAGAGCGACAGGGTGCCGAACAGGCAGCTGGCCTCGTCGGCGGCGAACCGTGCGATCAGCTGCGAAGTCGGGTCCTCCCCCTGGCACAGCAGCGGATGATCGATCCGCCCGCGCAGCTCGGCCGCGGCCTGCCGCGCGGCCCGCATCGAGGAGAACAGCCCGAGCGTGCGACCGCCCGCGGCGGTGATGAGCTCGCACAGCTCGTCGAGGTACGGCGCGGGCAGCCCGTCGCGGCCCGGCGGCGGCAGGTGCCGCGCCACGTACAGGATCCCGCTGCGCGGATGGTCGAACGGCGAGCCGACGTCGATCCCGGACCAGGCGAGCGAATGCGCATGCGCCTCGCCTGGGTTGAGGTCCGCGGACGGCTCGCCGGAAACCCCTTCGTCCGGCAGCGCGCCCCCCGGCAGCGCGCCCCCCGGCAGCGCGCCCCCCGGCAGCGCGCCCCCCGGCAGCGCGCCCCCCGGCACCGCGCCCCCCGGCACCGCGCCCCCCGGCAGCGCGCCGCCGCGGGCCACCGTGCTCGACGCCGCGGGCGCCAGAGCCGGCGCGGGCCGGGCCGAAGGGCGAGCCGCGGGCGCGGGCACGTCCGATGCCGGCAGGCCCCACTGCCGGGCCAGCGGACCGAACGAACCGCCGACTGACAGCGTGGCCGACGTCAGCGCGACCGTGTGGCGACCGAACAGCCGCTCCGACAGGAGACCACCCACCTCCAGCGGCGCCACGCGCAACGTCGGCGGGCCGGGCGCGTCCGGCTCCGGTGGGACATCCAGCCACACCACGTCAGGGCGCGCCGCGACATCCGGGCCGAAGGCGCTGAGCATCCGGTCCGCCGCGTCATGCAGTTCGTCGAGCGCGGCCAGGGCCGCCCGCCGGGCGGTCAACTGCTCCGGTTCGTCGTCGGCGTTCCTGGCACTGGCCCGGATCTCGGTGGCGCACGAACCCGCCGCGTCCCGCACGGTGGCCAGCGAGATACCCAGGCGCTCCGGCAGCACGTCCAGGCGCCCGGCGGAGGCCTGCGCCAGGACCTCGGCCAGGCCCTCCCCGGCATCCTTGAGCTTGCCCGCGCTGTCGTCGGCGATCTGACGGCCGCAACGCCGGGCCGCGGCGTCTACGGCCGGAGCGGAGAGTTCCGCGGTCGCGATCGAGGTCACGCGGTCAACCAGGTCGTGCGCCTCGTCGATGATCACCACGTCGTGCTCGGGCAGGACATTGCCGTCTTCCAGCGCGTCGATGGCGAGCAGCGCGTGATTGGTGACCACGATGTCGGCCCGGCCGGCGATCTCGCGCGCCCGCTCGGCGAAGCATCGGGCGGCGAAAGGGCAGCGCTGGACCCCGATGCACTCCCGCGCGGTGACGGCGACCTGGCGCCAGGCCCTCTCGTCCACCCCGGGCACGAGCTCGTCGCGGTCGCCGCTTTCGGTCGTTTCCGCCCACTCCCGCAGCCGCTCGACCTGCCGTCCGACTCCGGTGGCGGCGCGAGGGTCGAAGAGCGCGCCTTGGGGCTCCTCAGCCGATCCGTTGTGCAGCCGGTTCTTGCACAAGTAGTTGCGGCGGCCCTTGAGGATGGCGAACGTGGGCATCCGGCCGAGCAGCGGTTTCAGTGCTTCCGCGAGCCGCGGCAGGTCGCGGTCGATCAGCTGGCGCTGGAGGGCGATCGTGGCCGTGGACACCACGACCGTTTCGTGCTCCGCTGCGGCATGCCGCGCCGCGGGGATCAGGTACGCGAGGGACTTTCCCGTTCCGGTGCCTGCCTGGACGGCGAGGTGCTCGCCGGTCTGGATGGCGCGTGCGACCGCTTCGGCCATCCTGACCTGCCCAGGACGCTCGGCCCCCCCGATGCCGGCTACCGCGGCGGCAAGCAGGTTGGTCACGGCGGGGAACTCGCTGGTCTTGCCGGGCACGTCTGAAACGTACCGCCCCGGCTGGGCGATCGAGCGTTATGGCACGACAATGACTGGGCAGCGGGCGTGTCGCGCCAGCCAGCCCGGGATCGACCCCGCCAGGTGGCGGCGCCGGTGTCCCGGCGCACCGACCACCAGCGCGTCGGCACCGCTGCAGGCAGCGGCTGCGGCGAGTTCCTTGGCCACGCTCCCCCGCCGGGCCATCACGCTGACCTCAAGCCCCTCCCGGTCGCAGATCTGATCAAGCTCGGCGAGAAGCCACGAATCCAGTTCGCTGCGATCTCGGGCCGTGCAGATGACCTGGCCGGTTATCGGCTCGCAGTAGACGCCGAAAGGAACCACGTACACGACCAGCAGCGGCCGGGCCAGCCGCCGGGCCAGCCCGGCGGCGTACGCCATCGCATTCCGGCTAGACGGGGACCCGTCATAGCCGATCACGACCGCGTGCCCTGGATCACGCGCGGCGACGTGCGCCGAGCGGTCCGCGGGCGAATACCGCGGCGCGGGCTGTCCGCCAACGGCCCGCTGTCCCGCATCTCGCCGGGGCAACCCGGCCGACCTTCCCGGGCCGCCCGCGCGACCGGGCCCTCCCGCGCGACCGGGTTCCGCGCGACCGGGTTCCGCGCGACCGGGTTCCGCGCGACCGGGTTCCGCGCGACCGGGTTCCGCGCGACCGGGTTCCGCGCGACCGGGCCGTTCCGCGCGCGACCCGGGCCCTGGCAGCTCCATGATCGGTCCTTGCGGTTCATGCTCCGCTGGTAGAACAGGTTCATCTTATGACTTAGTTTGCGCTAGGCAAGTAGTCTGCGACCTCGCGGCCGGACCACCGGGCGGCCGCCAATGTCCGGGCAAACCGGCGAATTCACCGCCGCCGCGATGAACTCCGCTGACCGCCCGGGAAGACTGCTCAGCTGGTCACGTCGGCGGTGGTCAGCCTGGCCCAGGCGATCGAGCAGAAGATGACCGCGTAGACGCCGAACGAGAGCAGCCCGTGTGCCAGGTCCGACCACGCGACCGGCACCCGCAGCAGGGCGTCGAACGACAGCCACCAGTGCGTCGGCAGGTACGGGTGCACCGCGTCGAGCTGGGACACGGTATCGGCGACCTCGCTGGCCAGCGCGACCACCAGGATCGCGGCTATCGCGCCGACCGGGTGCTCGGTGAACGTCGAGATCGCCAGCCCGATGGCGCCGAGCGCCGCCATCGCAGCGGCCAGGTAGAGGGCCACGAACAGCAGCCTGAGCAGCCCGGCGCCCAGCGACACCGCGGTGCCCGACAGCAGGGTCACCGGGCCGACCGGGAACAGGATCGCGCCGGCCGCCACGGCCACCGCCGCGACCAGCAGGCACGCGCATACGCAGAACGCCACGGTCGCGGTGAACTTGATCGCCAGCAGCCTGGTCCGCCCGGCGGGGACGGCGAGCAGGTAGCGCAGCGTCCCGCGGTTGGCCTCCCCCGCGATGGAGTCGCCCGCCACCACGGCGACCACCAGCGGCAGGATCAGCGTCGATTCCACGACAAGCGCCAGGAAGGCCAGGAACACCCCGTTCCCGGTGACCTGGCTGAGGAAGGCGGGCCCGTCGCCGCTGCCTCCCCCGCCCCCTCCGCCGCCGGACGAGAACCTGAGCACCAGGCCGAGCAGCACCGGCACCACGGCGAGCACGGCCAGCAGCGCGAGGTTGCGGTTGCGGCCGAAGACCAGGCTGAACTCCGACCGCAGCAGCCTCAGCCAGTGCAGAACCGAGGCCAACTGCGCCGCGGCGACGCCGCCGTCGCGCCGCCGGGCGGGCGCCAGGTCAGCCGTTGACATCGAAACCCTCCCCGGTGAGCTCGACGAAGAGGTCCTCCAGGCTGGGCCGCGGCGTCTCCAGGCCGGCCACCGGGACTCCCGCGTGCACCAGCCGCGCGCACACGGTCTCCGGCGCCTCGGTGCCGAGCTGGGCGGTGACCTCCCGCCCGGCAGCCGTCACGTCCGTCAGCCCCAGGCCCGCCAGCACCTGGGAGGCCAGCGCGGGCTCGGAGGTGCGCACCAGGATCCGCGCCGCGCCGCGGCCGCGCATCTCGTCGAGCGTGCCCTGGAACACAAGCGCGCCGGCCCGCATCACGCCCGCGTGCGAGCAGACCTGGTCCACCTCGGCCAGCAGGTGCGAGGAGACGAAGACCGTGGTGCCGTCCGCGGCGATCGCCCGGATCAGCGCGCGGACCTCGCGGGTGCCCTGCGGGTCCAGGCCGTTGGTCGGCTCGTCCAGGATCATCAGCTCCCGCGGCCGCAGCAGGCCGGCCGCGATCGCCAGGCGCTGCTTCATGCCGAGCGAGTACGCACGGTAGTGCTTGCCTGCCGCGGCGAGCAGCCCGACCCGTTCCAGGGCCGCGTCGATCCGGGCTGCCGCGGTCCGCGGGCTGGCGGTCCGGTCGGCCGCATCCAGCCTGGCCAGGTTGGCCCGGCCGGAGAGCTGCGGGTAGAAGGCCGGGCCCTCGACCAGCGACCCGACCCGCGGCAGCACGGCGTTCGCCCCGGCGGGCATGCCCACGCCGAGCAGCAGCTGGCTGCCGCTGGTCGGCTGGATCAGGCCGAGCAGCATCCGGATCGTGGTGGTCTTGCCCGACCCGTTGGGGCCGAGGAAGCCGTAGATCGAGCCGCGAGGTACCGCCAGGTCGATCCCGGCGACCGCCATCTGGCTGCGGAACCGCTTGGCCAGCCCGGCGGTCGCGATGGCCAGCCCGCTGGCGTCCACCTGCGCCGTGGCGGGATGCACCGCGGCAGCATGGACCGTGGCGGGACCCGCCGTGGCCGGATGCAGCCTGCCGAGCTGACTTCCGACGGCACGGCCGAAGCTGATCTCGTCCTGTCCCGTGCCAGGCCGCGCGGCAGGGCCGTCCGTCACCTGACGTGTGCCGCGTCGGAGTACAGCACGGAGGGCACCGTCGCGCCGATCAGCATCTCACCGCCGTCGGTGAACAGGATCGAGAGCAGGCTGGTGCGGAGCAGGCGACCGCTGCCCCAGAATCCGTGCACCGGGGTGGCGGCGCCCTCCAGGGCGCCGATGGTGCCCTGGAGGGCGCCGCCCGCCGCCGCGGGCAGCACCGCTACCGACAGCCAGCCCTTGCCCATGACCCTGGGCGCGGCCGCCGCAGACGAGCTCGCCGCCGATCCCGAGAAGACTGTCTGTGCCGGTCCTGGGGACTGTGCCGCTCCGCCCTGCTGCGGCGAAGCTGACAGCGGGGCGAACGCGATCCAGCTGCCCGGAAGATCGCTCCCCGCCGGGACGCCGGCCGGCTGCTTAGCTTCCAGGCGACTCTCGAAGCTCTTGACCAGCGCTGCGCGCTGGGCCTTGGTCAGTGACCGGGGCAGCTGCTTGGCGAATGCCGCCGCCATCTGCTTCGCGATGGCGACGGGCAGCGCCTTGGCGCCGGCCACGAACCGGGGCGGCGAGCCGCCCTGAGCAATGATCCGCGTGCCCGGCGCCGCGCTGCCCAGGCCGCCGACGCTGACGGGGCCGGAGATGAACGGCGCCACGCCCGGCGCGGCACCGAGCGGCCCGGCACCGAGCGTGACGGTCTTCACCCTGGCCCCCGGCGGCGGGGCGAACGCGAAGTTGGATGCGGCCGGCCGGGCGAACGACAGCGAGGTGTATCCCACCGCGAACGCGGGGCTGGCAGCGCCGCGGGCGAAGACCTGCACCCGAAGCGGCAGCGAGTCCCGCGCGTCGATGGCGATCCTGACCTGCCCGACCAGGGACCGGCTGGTCTTGGGCGCCAGCGAGAGCTGGTACGCGGCCTGGCCAGCGACCATCACGTTGCGTTGCAGCCCGACGGTGGTCGTCGCGCCGACCGCGGCGAGGATCTGCCGGACGAGCTGCTGCGGGCCCGGGAGGCTGGGGAGGCTGGGCGGCACGCTGCGGGCCGGCCCGCCGGCCGCGCCGTCCGGCAGCACATAATGAGTAGCCTGGTCGGTCTTGCTGTCCCAGAGCCAGACGTTGCGCCCGTCCCGGCGCAGGTCGGTCTCGCCCAGGGACACCGGGACCGCGACCCGCACCCGCGTCGGGCCGTCGTACCATATCTTGAAGGTATTCGTGCCGGACAGCAGGGACAACGCCGACAGCGGGCCCGACGACGCAGCTCCGGGCAGGTCAGGCAGCCCGAGCGACGCGGTCTCCCGGACGACCGCGGTCATGGCGGGTGGCAGCCCCGCCGGGTTGGCCACGGCCGCGAGGAGCTGGGCGGCGGTGCGAGCGGGCAGCCGGGGAGCCGCCTGCGCGCCGGCGATCTCGGTTCCGGCGATGACCATGGCCACGGCGGCCACCGCAGCCGCCGGGACCGCCCACCTTATCTGGCGACGACGCATGAAGTCAGCTGCCGCTGGCACTCTCACAGGCACCTCCGGGGTCGCTCCGGGGTCACGTTCGAGCATACGGCCATGCGCCGTCAGAGCTGAACCGGCGGCCAGAGGTTGTGGCCCGCGGCAAGCGGGTCGCCGGGCCATTCGTTCATCGCGTCCAGGTTGTCGTGCGCGGGGTACCTGGCGGCGGCCGGCCCGTCGGCGAAGGCCCGCAGGACGTTGGCGGTCACCTTCCGGGTGAACCGGCCGCACGCCCTGGTGATGCCCCAGCCGTAAAGCGGCTCGCCGAACGACTCCACCCAGCGCATCGTGCCCGCGTTGAACACGCCAGCGCCGCCTCTGTGGGTGTAATAGGCGGAATCGGCGTAGCTGTTGACCCCGTGGCAGGTGACCGGCGAGTGCGACAGGATCTGGATCGGCCGCTGCACTGGGTAGCCCGGGTTGACCCGGTCGTACTCGATCCCGATCAGCGCCTTGAAACTCGTTCCCCGCTGCGCGCCGGTCCCGGCGAACATCCAGGCGTCCGGCGTGGCCACCACGTAGTCGGCGACGGTCGGGTAGCCCTCGTACAGGGTACCGATTACCGACGACTCCGGGTCCGGGGCCGGCGGCTCCCGCCAGTCGGTCGTCACCAGGGCGTTGTCCTTGCCGTACACCGGATCCTGCCGGTAGCTGGTCCGGTAGCAGATGACGAGCCGGTCCGGGCCCAGGCTGGTCGGCTCCAGCCTGGTCCGCCGGAACATCGCGTTGGCGCCGAGGAACGCCAGGTTGACCCCCGCGTCCCTGGCGGCGGTGACGTTGGCGCGCTCTGGCGGCGACCAGTACTCGTCGTGCCCGGGCGAGATCAGCGCGCTTGCCCCGTCGAGCGCGTGGCTGTCGCTGGCGATGTCCATGCTGGTCAGGTAGGCGAGCGGCAAGCCCAGCCGCTCGGCTAGGTTGATCAGCTTCCGCTCGTAGACCATGAAGAGGTAGGCGCCCTCCTGGTCGTAGGGCCGGTCCAGGGTGACCGCCAGCGCGCGGTCGTCATAGGCCCCGGTCGGGCCGTTGTAGAGGTCGTAGCCGCCCCAGGTGTTGTATGCCTGCCAGGTGGCCACGCCGTTCTTGAGCACCACCTTGCCGGCGGTGCTGGACGAGCGCACGGTCAGCGGAACGTATCGCTGCGCACCCGAGTGCGCGTCCAGCCGAAACAGGTAGGACCCGGCGGGCCATCCGTCGGTCGGCACGGTGAGCGAGATCCCCCAGTCGGTGCGGACCGTCTTGGTCTCCTCCGCCAGGGCCGATGCCCGCTGCCGGCCGCCGCGCACGGCGCCCGACTGCCACACCTTGCGCGCCAGGTCGCCGCCGTACCATCCGATGCGGAACGCGCTGACCGTGAACTCGCGGGCGGTGGTCGACACGTAAAGGTGAACCGGCTGCCCCGGCAGCACGCTGGCCTGGCCGGCGTATCCCATGATCTCATCGGGGGCGCCCAGCTTGCTGATCGCCCAGTCGC
>Ga0335078_10009628_pt1 | contig 14310 bp, 18 predicted proteins | sample Lox_Sample_32_FD_206711 | JGI IMG/M metagenome (GOLD analysis project Ga0335078, IMG submission 206711) | Soil microbial communities from Loxahatchee National Wildlife Refuge, Florida, United States - Lox_Sample_3.2 | ecosystem: Environmental > Terrestrial > Soil > Wetlands | place: USA...
ATATCGACCTCAACGACGCCGAGCTGTCCGCGTCGGTGACCCAGCTGAACGTCTACTCGTTCTGGGGCGGGGGCGAGATCCGCGTCCCCGACGGGGTCGAGGTCCACGTCTCGGACATCGCGGTCATGGGGGGCAACGACGTCAAGCTCGGCGAGGAGGTTGTGCCCTCCGGCGGCCCGGTGATCCGCATCCGCCTCGTGTCGATCATGGCCGGGTTCAGCGTCGAGCGCGGCCGGAAGTTGTCGAAGGCCGAGCGCAGGCGCCAGAAGGAGCTCCGCCGGGCCGAGAGCCGCGGCGAGCTCGACCCCTAGTCTCCGCTCGGGCTATCCGGCGTACGTTCCGCCGGTGCCGTGGACGACCTCCGCGATCGCGCCGGCCAGCGCACGCGCGTCGCCGGGCTCGAGGTCGGTCGTCGTGATCCGGATCCCCGGCGGCGTTTCGAAGCGATAGCGCTCGCCCGGGCTCACGGCCCAGCCACGCTCGAGCAACTGCTGGACGATCTCCACCTCCTCGGCCAGCGGGATCCAGACGCCGAGGCCGGTGGCGCCGTGAGCGGTGATCCCGTGGCCGGCGAGCGCGTCGACGAGCGCTGCCCGGCGCTCCGAATATGTCCGCTCGGCCCGCGCGAGCAGCTTCCTGGTGGCGGCGCTGCCCCACAGGTTCGCCGCGGTCTGCTGGAGCAGATGACTCACCCACCCCGAGCCGAGCAGCTGCCTCCCCTCGACCTGGCTGATCGTCAGCGGATCGCCGGCCACCGTGCCGACGCGCAGGTCCGGCCCGAGCACCTTCGAGAGCGAGCGGATCAGCACCCACCGCGGGCTCGCCGCGTGGAGCGAGTGGTAGGGCGCGCCCGCGACCGCGGACAGGTAGTCGTCCTCGATCAGCACGACCGCGGGGTGCCGGCCAAGGCGCTCGGTCAGCGCTCGCGCGCGATCGCCGTCGACGGCCGCGCCGATCGGGTTCTGCCCGCGCGAGGTCGTGATCACCGCTCGGGCGCCATGCTCGAGGGCCCGCTCGAGAGCGGCGGGGACGAGCCCGCGCTGATCGACCGCGACCGGCTCTGACTCGAGCCCGAGCGCGTGGACGAGGTCGGTGATCCGTGGCCAGCTCGGGTCCTCGACGACGACCCGATCCCCCGGCCGCAGCTGCGTCTGCAGCACGCGCTCGATCCCGTCGAGCGCGCCGCCGACGATCGCGATGTCGCCGGCGACGCCGTCGGCGGCGAAGTCGGCCTGCGCCAGCTCGACCAGTCGCGCCAGCTTGACCGGGCCGCCGTAGAGCTTGTGCTCGGGACTCAGCCGGGCCAGCGCCGGCGCGAGCGGCGGGAGCAGTGCCGGGTCCGGGTTGCCGCCGGCGAGGTTGCGCGTCCCGGCGGGGAGCGGCCGCGCGCCGCGCACGCGGAGCGGTGGCTGGGTCGCGACCACCGTGCCGCGCCGGCGGTTGGCGCTGACCAGGCCGCGCTGGCGGAGCGTGCGGTAGGCGGCGGCGACGGTGGCCGGGCTCACCTCGAGCTCGGAGGCCAGCTCGCGGACGGCGGGCAGCCGCTCGGCCGGCACGAGGCTGCCGTCGGCGATCGCGGCCTCGAGCCGTGTGGCAATGGCAGCAGCCCCCGCCCCTCGTCCGATAGACTGTACTAATAAATTCATACTAATGTACTATAACATAACTCAAGGAGGGGTGCGTGTTGGCGAGGCGTCTGGGGTTCGGTCTCTCGCGCGAGCTGTGGCTCATGCAGGCGGGGATCTTCCTGAACATGCTCGGCTACGGGGCGGTCCTGCCGTTCGAGCTCATCTACCTGCACGACGGGCGCGGGTTCAGCCTCAGCATGGCGGGGCTGGTCGTGGGAACGCTCACGGGTGTCGCGATCGTGGCCGCCCCGCTGGCGGGCCCGTTGATCGACCGCTTCGGGGCCCGCCGCACCGCTCTCGGCGCCGGCGTCGCGCTCGCGGCCGGCTACGCCGGCCTCGCCTTCGCGCAAGCTCCGGCGTCCGCGTTCCTCGCTGCCGCCCTGGCCGGCGCCGGCAACGGCGCGCTCAACCCGAGCCAGTCCGCGCTGGTGGCCACGCTCGCCCGCGCCGACGTGCGCCACCGGGCCACCGCGGTCTCGCGCGCGGCCGCCAACGCCGGCATCGGCATCGGCAGCGCGCTCGGCGGCCTCGTCGCCGCCTACGGGCTGCACGGGTTCGTGGTCCTGTTTCTGTTCAACGCGGCGACCTACCTCGTCTACGTGTGCGTCCTCGCCGCGGTCCTCGGCGAGGGCGAGCGCCCCGACCCGATCCGGGGCGGTTATCGGCACGTCGTCCGTGACCGGGCGTTCGTCCGCCTCGCGTTGATCCACGTCGCGATGATCGCGATCGGCTGGGGCGTGTTCTCGTGGCTGATTCCGGCGTACGCCCGGAACGACCTCGGCATCAGCGCGCGGCTGATCGGCCTCCTGCTGCTCGCGAACGCCGCCACCGTCGTCGTCGCTCAGGTGCCGATCGCCAAGCTCGCCGAGGGCCGGCGCCGGGCCCTGATGATCGCGCTGGCCGGGTCGCTGTTCGCCGCCGGCTGCGCGCTCGCGATCGGCGCCCGGCTGCACCCCGGGGTCGCTCTTGGAGCGCTTGTGCTGGCCGAGGTCGCGGTCGCGCTCGGGGAGTGCGTTCACACGACCGCGATCATGCCGCTCGTCGCCGACCTGGCGCCGGCGGGCCTGCGCGGCCGGTACATGGCCGCGATCGGGTTCTCGTTCTGGATCGGGTTGACGATCGCGCCGACGGTCGGCGCTCAGCTGCTCGGCGCCGCGCCGGCGGTCCTGTTCCTCGTGGCCGGCGCGGTCGCCGGCGCCGCCGCCGTCTCGGCGCTGTCGGTCGAGCGCCGGCTGCCCGCCGCCAGCCGGTTGACGCCGTCCTCTACTGGTAGAGGACCAGCTGGTGGACGCAGAACGCGAAGAACAGCGCCAGCAGGCTCCAGGCGATCGGCCAGCTGAGCGTCCGCATGAACGCCACGTCGAACTGACCGAAGCGGAGCACGTACACGAAGATGCCCGCGAGCATGACCGCGTAGACGATGATCGCCGCGAGCGGCGACAGCGCCAGGCCGATGATCGGCGCGACGATCACGCCGAGCACGACCCACGCGGTGATCGTGAGGATGTCGACGGTGATGCTCGTGCGCTGGCGGCCGACGATCGTCATGAACCCAGCGGCGCCGACGAGCGCCGCGACCAGGAACACGCCGAGCGGCCAGCGCGAGCTGAAGCTGAAGATCGCGCCCATCAGCTTCCCGCCGATCCACAGCAGGAACGGATCTACGACCGCGACGGCCACGTAGCAGGCGCCGATGTCGACGGTGGAGTCCCACGGGTTGGCGAACACCGGCCGGCGAACCACCATCGCCTCGCGCAGCGCCTCCGGTGCGAGCGCTCCGCGGATCGTCTGGGTGCCGTCGGGTTCGGTCGACACGACCCGGAATGGTAGGGACGTTGGCGCTCACTCGCGGACTCGCATACGTCACGATTCCGGCAAACAGCGATCGGGGGAGTGATGAGCGACGCAGAGAAGGGCCACGGGACGCGCGAGGACCCGTGGGTGCTCCAGACACCACCCGGCACCTCGGAGTACCCGTTGTACCGCGACGAGTCGGCCGATCCGCCGGCGCTCGTGTGCGTGGTCGGGAAGACGACGCTCAGCTACCAGCTGCGCTGCCTCGAAGACCTCCACGCGATGCTCGTGGGGCGGCCAGCACCGACCGACGGACGCGCCACCGGGCGGACCGCTCCCAACCGGCTGACTTCCTGAGTCAAATCGCTAGGGTGGCCGGGGTGCGGATCGCGGTGCTCGCCGACATCCACGGCAACCTGCCGGCCCTGCGGGCGGTGCTCGCGGAGATCGACCGGGACGAGGTGGATGCGATCGTGGTCGCGGGCGACGTCGTCGGCGGTCCCCTGGTTCGCGAGACGCTCGAGCTGCTTGCGGCGCGGCGGGAGCCGACGCGGTGGGTCCGCGGCAACTGCGAGCGCGAGGCCGTGGCCGTCTACGACGGCGCGCCGGTGTCCGACGACCCGCCCGGCCGGGCCGCGGCGTGGAGCGCGAGGGCGCTCGACGTCCGGTGGCGGAACGACCTCGCCGCCTGGCCGGTGAGCCACGCGCTCGACGGCGTCTGCTTCTGCCACGGCTCCCCGTCACGCGACGACGAGATCGTGACCCGGGCGACACCGGACGGCGTGCTGCTCGACGTGCTCGCGGATGTCGCCGAGCCCGTGGTCGTCGGCGGGCACACCCATCAGCAGATGGTGCGCAACGTCGGTGGAATCGTCACCTACGTGAACGCCGGCAGCGTCGGCATGCCGTACGAGGGCCGCCCCGGCGCGTTCTGGATCACGGTCGATGATGGGGTGCCCGACCTGCGCGCGACGAGCTACGACCTGGGCGCCGCGGTCGCCGAACTCCGCGCCTCAGGCTTTCCCGACGTCGAGGACCAGCTGCTGGGCTCGCTGCTCGACCCCACCGATCCGGATTGGGTGACGGCGTTCTTCGAGCACGGCGCGGGGCGCGGGGAGCATCCCGGCGAGCCGCCGAGCCCGGTCTAGTGGCCGGCCCCGATCACTAGCCGCGGCGCGACCGCGCCGGGTGTCGCCGCGACGTGCGGACCACCTTGCCGGCGGTGCCAGCGGCGAGGATCGCGGCGACCAGCAGCAGCAGTGGCGCGCTCGTCAGGCGCTCGAGCTCGGCGAGCACGATCGGGGCGGCGAACCCGAGGTAGGTGAGCGCGTAGTAGATCGCGGTCAGCGACGCCAGGTCCTCGCTCGTGGCCAGCCGTTGCGTCTCCGGCAGCCCGGACAGCAGGCACGGCCCGTAGCCACAGCGCGTCCGACTCACGGCGGCGACGCGAGCCCACGCGGGAATCCGTCTCACTTCCGCTGAGTGCTAGCGGATTCGGCGCCGCGAGCGCTCTTCGCTGATCAGGCGGACGTTCCCCGCGCCGGTGTCGGTAGCGCCGACCAGCTTCTTCAGCGCAGAGAACGCGTCGGGATCGAGCCGCGACGGGACGTCGGCGCTCATCAGCTCGAGCGCGACGTCGGTGGTGAACGCGGGGCGGTACGGGCGCTCGGAGACCAGCGCCTCGTAGACGTCGGCGACCGCCAGCACCCGCATCGGCATCGTCAGCTCGTCTCCAGCCAGACCGCGCGGGTAGCCGTGGCCGTCGAGCCGTTCATGGTGGGCGCTGGCGAGTGCCGCGAGCTCGCCGAAGCGCGGGACGCGCCCGAGGATCTGCTCGGTCAGGAGTGGGTGCTCCTCGAACTTCTTGCGCTCGGCTTCGGTCAGCGGCCCCGGCTTGTCGAGGATCCGGTTGGAGATCGAGAGCTTGCCGATGTCGTGCAGCAACGACGCGCGGCGAAGCTCGCGCACCGCCGCCGCGTCGAAGCCGAGCAGCGCGCCCATCCCGGTCGCGATCTCGCACACGTGGTCGCAATGCTCGTGGGTCCACGGCGACTTCGCGTCGATCACCGCGGCGAACCCCTCGGCGATCAGGTCGAGTCGGGTCTCGTCGGCGGTCAGCACGCGGTCCGCCGGCTCGACCGCGGACACGTCGGGCGTGCCCAGCGAGTCCCAGAACCGCCGGTCGTGGCGGAACGACCCCATCGCCGCGACCAGCTCCGGATCGAACCACTGCCCGCTCCGCTTGATGGCCACGCGGTACGCGACGGCGACGCCACGCGCGGCATGGAAGACCTCGACCGTCTGCGCGAGGCACATGATCCTCGCCGCGAGCGGGATGTCGGTCCCGCTGAGCCCCTCCGGCTGGCCGTGACCGTCCCAGTGCTCGTCGAGCGCCCGGATCGCGGCGGCCGTCGCCTCGGAGAATCCGAGCTTCTCGGCGATGTCGGCGCCGCGGTGGCAGCGCGCCTTCATCAGCGACCGGGTCACGTGGCCCTCGGCGCGGATCGCGCGCAACCGGTCGGTCCGCTCGATCAGCGAGCCCTCGGGCGCCACCGTCCTCAGCGACCACACGAGTGCAGACAGCGGCCGCGCCCAGTCCACGAGCTTCGAGGTTCGCTTGGCCATCTGGTCGTCGGCGCCGAACAGCGCCGCCATGTGGGCCGAGTTCGCCGAGCACCCGGCGTCCTTGAGCAGCAGCGCGTAGAACAGGTCCGACCGCGCGGCGTCGTCGAGCCTGATCTCCTCCGCGACCCGCATGCCGATCAGGCACGAGCGGGCGGCATGCCCCGGGGGCTCTCCCTCGGCGATGTCGAGCGCGCTGGACAACGCGCCAATCAGCTCGGACAGCGCGATCTCGGGGGAGTCGGCCATCGGACACTAAGTATCCGCTCAGGAAGTCGCGGGGTCCAGTGGTCATCCGCTCGTGGGGGCGGCTACTAGGCTTCCTGGTCCGATGTGTGACCTGCATGACGAGCACGGTCCGCTGCCGCCGCTCGAGGCGGACGAGTACCGGCTGGACACCGCCCGCGTGCGCGAGTTCATCGCCGGCGTTCGCGACCGGATCGCACAGGCGCAGTCGCCGTCGCGGGCGTGTGAGCTGATCAGCCCGCTGTTCGCCGACCTGCTCGCCGACCGCGAATGGGTGCCCGCGTCGTTTCAGGAGCCGGCGCCCGACAGCGGGATGGGCGGCGGCATCGGCCAGTGGCTGATGTTTCGCGCCGCGGACCGGTCCCTGTCGCTGTTCAGCCTGGTGGTGCCGCCGGGGGCGATGACGCCGGTCCACGATCACCTCGCGTGGGGCCTCGTCGGCGTCTACCGCGGCGTCCAGGACGAGGAGTTCTATCGGCCCGGCGGCGGGCGGCTCGCGCTGGTGCGCCGGCGCCCGGTCAACCCCGGCGACTTCTACACGCTGCTACCGCCGCGCGACGACGTCCATCGCGTGCGGACGACCTCTGACCACACGTCGGTGTCCATCCACCTGCTCGCCAGCGACACCGGTTGCACCTGGCGCCACACGTACGACGAGCGGACCGGCGAGGCCAGCCCGTTCCGGTCCGGCTACGTGAACGCCGAGTGCGAATCGCAGCCGTGAGCGGATGAGCGCGAGGCTCCAGCGCCACGCGATCGGCCTGACGTGGATCGAGGCGAGCTTCATGGCTCGCTCGGCCCACGCGCTGCGCAGCGAGGATCGCGTGTGGCTGGTCGATCCGTTCGAGGATGACCCCGCGCTGCGCGAGGTCGCGGCGCTCGGCACCCCGGCCGGCGTGATCCAGCTGCTCGACCGTCACAACCGCGACTGCGAGCCGATCGCGGCCCGGCTCGGCGTGCCGCTGCTGCGCCTCCCCGGCGCGGCCCCGGACACGCCGTTCGAAGTCGTGCGGATCCTGTCGCGCCCGGGCTGGCACGAGGTGGCGCTGTGGTGGGAGCGCGAGCGGGCGCTGATCGTCGCCGAGGCGATCGGCACCGCGTTCCCGTTCGCGCTCGGGCGCCGCGCCGGAGTTCACCCGGTCCTTCGCCTCACGCCGCCGCGGTCGCAGCTCGAGCCGTACCGCCCCTCGATGCTGCTCGTCGGTCACGGACCGGCGGTCGAGGCGGACGCCGCGGCCGCCCTTGACGACGCGCTCGCGCGCTCCCGCTCGGACGTCCCGCGGCTCGTGACCTCGGTGCCGAAGCTGATTCGCGGCCGCTGAGCGACGTGAGCGGCGGCATCTACGCCTCGGATCCGAATCCTGCGCCCGATTCGGAGTTCGCGCCGGGCGAGCTCCGGCATCTCGTGGTCGGAAACCGCGGCCGGCTGCTCGACGCGCGGCGCACCCCGATCACGGTCACGGGAGTCGATTCTGCGCGCGGGTCGTTCGAGGTCGAGATCGGCGCGTTCGAGGACGCGGGCGCGCGGTGGGACCTTTCGCTTTGCGAGATCGGGCGGTTTCAGTTCTCGCGTGAGGGTTCGGTGGCCGCGGACGTTTTCGTGTCCGAGCTCGAGCGGGCGCGCCGGCGGTTCGACCGCGAGCTCGTCGTCGATTGCGACGCGGCGGCGCGGTCGCGGACGGCGGGCCGGATCGAAGCGGCGCGCGCGCGGGTTCGAGCGCGGGTCGGCGCGCTGGGGCACGTCGATGTTGCGGCATGCGTCGGGGGGCGTTCGGGGGACGCCCGGCTGTTCGCCGCGCTCGACGACGTCATGGCCGACCGTGGCGTGGCGGACCTCGAGCAGCGATTCGCGGCCACGTTCGTCAGCAACCCCCGCTCGGGGGAGTTCGTCAAGGGCCACGCGATCGTCCTCGCCGAGCTCGGGCTCTGCCCGTACCGGGGCAAGGTGGTCCGCGATCCGAAGCTGTTCGACGGCGACTGGTGCAAGGCGCGGCGAGCAGAGCACCTGATCACGCGGCTGGCCTTCACGTCGGGGCTGTGGATGTCGTTGGCCGGCGAGGGGTCGGTCACTCTTTACCGGGGCGCGGCCACCGACGGGCCGATGCCGAAGCCCACGGCGTCGTCGTTCGTGTCGGCGACGTTCGCGAGCGAGGTCGCGGCGGCGCACTTCGAAGGCGGACCGGCTACCCAGACCGCGGTCATGTGGCGCCAGAGGGTCCCGGTCGCGCGGCTGTTCATGACGTTCCTCGAGACGCGCGAGCTGAACCGCCGCTTCCAGGAGGCCGAGGCGGTGCTGATCGGCGACCCGGGTAACCGCGTGTTCTGAGTCCGTCTCCCGCGGTCGGGCGCGTCCGGATCAGGCCGGGGGCCACGGTCCGGCGCCGGCGCCGAGGCTGTTCAGCCATGCGCGCATGTCCTGGCCGGCCGGGGTGATCTCGCCCTCCTCATAGCCGGTCGTCGCCCGCGCGAGCGTGATGCCGTTCGGCGTCGACCAGCCGTACTCGATCGCGGTCCCGCGCCGGGCGTAGCGAGCGATCACCTGGCCCTGCTGGAGGATCGTGCCCCCCGGCGCGATGTCGGTGATCTGCTCGGCGACGTACTGGACCTGGCCGGCTCTGGCGCCGTCGAGCAGCTCGAAGTACACCAGCGGCTGCCCGGCGTACCAGTCGGGCTCGATCGCGAGGATCTTGACCCGGCAGGGCGCGAGGATCGGCGCTCCCACCGGCATCTGGGCGTCCACGCCCTGGTCGGTCCGCTCCCAGACCGTGACGAACCGGAGCGGGTCGATGTAGGTCGCGTTGTTCACGCTGACCGCGATCAGCTCGAGCTTGAGCAGGTGCCTCACCTCGGCCAACGACGGCGGGTGCGCGTTGGGGTCGCCGATCGGGTCGTCCGGCGTGACCGCCTGCGCCTGCTGACCGGCGGCGGGTTCGATCGCCTGGGGATGGGCCCGCGGGATCGTCCCCGCTGACGTCGACGTTGAAGTCGTGTCGCCACCGACGGTGCTCCCTCCGCACCCCCCGAGCAAGAGCGCGACGATCGGGAGCGCGAGCCTGGAGCGGTGAAACATTCCCTCTTCCGTCAACGAACCGCGTGCAAAGCCGTCACCCACGCTAGCAGCCGGCGCTCGGGCGCCGCGCCGGACCTGGATAGGGTGGGGCGCGTGACCTTCGTACCGCCCGCACGGCACCTGCTCCGCGCCAAGGATCTTGCCGACGCCCGCTACTTCGAGCCGCTCGATGTCGACGACCTCGCGCGCGCGGCGGGCCTGTCACGCGCTCACTTCAGCCGCGAGTTCCGCCGGGCGTTTGGCGAATCGCCACACGCCTACCTGTTGACCCGGCGGCTCGAGCGGGCGGCCGCGCTGCTGCGCGCCACCGACCGTTCGGTGGCCGACGTCTGCTTCTCGGTCGGGCTCCAGAGCCTCGGCTCGTTCACGACCAGCTTCACGCGGACGTTCGGGGTCTCGCCGACGGCCTACCGCGCGAGGTACCCGCCGGCCGCCGACTGGGCGATGGTCCCGGCATGCGTGGTCCGCGCCTACGCACGGCCGCAGCGCAGCACGTTTCGAGAAGACAACCTCACGCGGCAGAACTAGTGTGGCCGGTGCTGAAACCACCACACCAGGAGGCCATCATGATCAAGCTCTCAACCGCCCAGCTTTGGGTCCACGACCAGGACCAGGCGCTCGAGTTCTACACCGACAAGCTGGGGATGGAGGTCCGTTCCGACGTCACGCTCCCGGAGATGGGCAACTTCCGCTGGCTCACCGTCGGCCCTCCCAGCCAGCCCGACATCTCGATCGTCCTGATGGCGATCCCGGGGCCGCCGGTCATGGACTCCGACACCGCCGAGCAGGTCAAGGCCCTGATGGCGAAGGGGTTCGCCGGCACCGTGTTCTTCACGACCGATGACGTGTATCGCGACTACGAGGAGCTCAAGGGCCGCGGCGTCGAGTTCTCAGAGATCCCGGAGGAGCGCCCGTATGGGATCGACTCCGGGTTCCACGATCCGTCGGGGAACAGCTTCCGCCTCACGCAGGTCCGGGAGCTGTCGGCCTCCTGAGCGTCGGGTGCCGCGACGATCCGGGATCACGGTCAGGTCGTCGGCGCGACGATCACCGGCCGGCCGGTTGGGGTGCGGCTTCCACCCGCGGGCTCCTCGGTGACCAGGATCTCGCTGACCCCGCGCAGGCCGCCCGGGACGCCGATGACCGCCGCCCCGCCGGAGGTGACGCTGAACAGCGCCGTGCTCGGCGCGAGGACTCGGCCCGGCCGCTCCAGCCAGACCTCGTAGATCCGACCCGCCCGGGGAGGCGGCATGCGCCGAACGACTAGCTCGGCGCGGCCGCCGCTGATCCGCAACTCGGCGGTCCCGGTGGAGCCCGGAACCGCGGCGTCGATGACCCTCGGGCCGCCCGCGCCACCTCTCGGGAGAATCCCGGCCGCCGCCACTGCGAGCCCGATCGCGAGCGCGCCGGCGAGCGCGGGCCGCAACCTCGGCCGGACTCTCGCGGGGCGAGACTCGGCGCGGATGGTGCGAACGACGCGACGGCGCAGGCCTGCCGGCACGGAGCACTGCGGCGCGGCCATCGGCAGTGCATCGGTGACCCGGCGCAGCGCCGCCACCTCATCTCTGCACGCCGCGCACGCGGTCAGGTGGCGTTCGTACGCCTCGGCGTCGGCGGGCCCAAGCGCGCCCAGCGCGTAGGCGGCTGCGTCGTCGATGCAATCGTCGCGGCTCATCGCACACCTCCCGCGCTCACGTCAGTGTCTCGTCGTCAGACGCGCGCGGCTCGGCGTCGCGGAAGCTGAAGGGTGCCGTGAACATCGTCCCCTGCCTGGGATCAGCCCGGAAAGCCGGGTTCAACAGTCCAGTTCGCAACCGCCGCCGATCTGGATCACTTTGCGTCTCGCACACGCGGGCGACGCTCTCTACCCTGTGGGTGTGGCGGAGCGGATCGTATATGTGACTCGTGTGACCCGGCTCCCGCTGGTGGGGGCAGACGGTGCCGATGTCGGTCGCCTCGTGGATGTCGTGCTCGACCTCGGCGGGCGTCCGCCGCGCGTGAACGGCTTCGTCGTGGCGGTCGGCCGCCGCCGCGTGTTCGTAGGCGGCGGCCGGGTGGGCGAGATCACCAACGACGGCGTCCGGCTGCGCCGAGGCTCGATCAACCTCCGCCAGTTCGTGCTCCGCGCCGGCGAGCGGCTCGTGATCGGCGAGCTGATCGGCCGCCGGGTGCGCGAGGGCCGCGTCGTCGACGTCGGCCTCACTCCGGCGCCCGAGCCGTTCGCCTGGGAGGTGGCCACGGTCGCGGTGGGATCGTCGCGGACCCTGGCGGGGCGGCGTCGCGCGCCCGAGGTGCTCGACTGGAGCGAGGCCGGCGAGCTGTTCGCCGACGAGCGCCCGATCGACCGCCAGGCTGCGGCCCTCGGTGGCCTTCACCCGGTCGAGATGTCGGCGGCGATCCGCCGGCTGCCGCTGAGCCGACGACGCGTGCTCGCCTCCGAGCTCGAGGACGATCGGCTCGCTGACCTGCTGGAGGAGCTCGACGAGGATGAGCAGGTCAAGCTGGTCGAGGGGCTCGATCAGGAGCGGCTGGCCCGGGTGCTCGACGAGATGGAAGCCGACGACGCCGCCGACCTGCTCGGAGAGTTCTCCGAAAGCCGCCGGACCGAGCTGCTCGGCGCGATGGATCCCGAGGAGGCCGAGCCGGTCCGCCGCCTGTTGATCTACAAGCCCGACACCGCCGGCGGTCTGATGACGCCCGAGCCCGTGATCCTCGACGCGCACGCCACCGTCGCCGAGGCGCTCGCCCGCGTCCGCGATCCTGACCTGCCGGTGCCGCTGGCCACGCAGGTGTTCGTCTGCCACCCGCCGCTCGAGACCCCGACGGGCCGCTTCCTCGGCGTGGTCGGAATTCAGCGGCTCCTGCGCGAGGCACCGAGCAAGCCGCTGGGCCGGTGCCTCGACGAGGAATGGGATCCGATCGCGGCTGATGCGACCGAGCGCGAGGTGGCCGAGCGGCTCGCCGCCTACGACGTGGTCGCAATCCCGGTCACCGACCCGGCCAAGCGCCTGGTCGGCGCGGTTACGATCGACGACGTGCTCGACCGGATGCTCCCGGCCGACTGGCGCATCGCGCGGGCGAGCCGCTGATGGCACGGCGCGACGACCTCAGCACGCCTCGTGGCACCCCGGGTGGCCCGTCGTATGACCCCGACGCGTTCGCGCGGTTCGCCGAGAAGATGGCCCGCTTCCTCGGCACCGGGCGCTACCTGGCCGCCCAGACGATGTTCGTGATTCTGTGGATCATCCTCAACGGGATCGCGTTCACCAATTCCTGGGATCCCTACCCGTTCATCCTGCTCAACCTCGCGTTCTCGACCCAGGCGGCGTACGCGGCGCCGCTGATCCTGCTGGCGCAGAACCGCCAGGCCGATCGGGATCGCGGCGAGACCGAGCGCGACCGGGAGATCAACGCTCGCTCGCTCGCGGACACCGAATACCTGGCGCGCGAGATCGCCGGGATCCGGCTCGCGCTCGAGCAGAAGCCCGACCGCGACGATGTCACCGACGCGATCGAGCGGCTCACCCGCGTGCTCGAGGAGACGCAGGGTGTGGTCTCGCCTTCGTATCCCGGCGCGTCCGCCGGCGGGGCCGAGCTCGGCGAACCGAAATCCGACTGAGCCGGGGTGCCCCGAGTCCTACGATTGTGATGTGACCGCACGCGTCCACCTGGCGTCGTTCATCGCGGTGATGGCGACCGGGGCGGTGGTGGGATGCGGGTCGAGCGGCACGCACTCGAGCACCGCCGTGCATCACGCCATGCGGGCGCCGGTGCGGTCGGTGCCGTCGTCGCCGGTGTTGCCGCACAGTGGCGGCGGGCAGCCCACGGTCCCCACGCCCGGCCCGACCGGAATCCGGCCGAGCGCAACGTCCGTGGCCGTGATCAGGGCGTGGTCGGACGCGCTTCGCCGCGGAGACGTGCGCGGCGCCGCCGGCTACTTCGCGCTACCGAGCGTGATGGTCAACGGAACCGACTCGAGCGGCGGGGCGGTGGTGATCCCGATCGGCAGCCGCGCCCAGGCCGAGGCGGCCAACGCGTCGCTGCCCTGCGGGGCCAGGTTCCTGTCGGCCGATCAGCGCGGCCGCTACGTCAATGCGCTGTTCCGCCTCACCGGGCGTCCTGGCCTCGGCGGCAGCAGCTGCGGAACCGGCGTCGGCGAGACCGCGCGCACGAACTTCGTGATCATCGATGGTCGCATCGTCGAGTGGCTTCGCGCGCCCGACGATCCGGGCGACAACTACACGCCCACGGTGCCGGCGCAGCCGCCGCCGGAGCCGCAGCCGGTCCCGGCCTCGCCTGCGCCCCCCGGCCCGACCATCTGAGCCCGCCGTCCTAACATCTCTCCTATGGACGGCGATCAACTGCGGGCGCTACAGGCGCCGCTCAAGGAGCGTTACCGCGCCGAGCCCGAGGCCGCGCTCGTCACGCTGTCCGCCACCGGCGACCTGAGCGACGGCATCGCCTGCTCGGTGAACACCGGTCGGGCGCTCGCCGAGGCCGGGCTCCACCCCGCCACCGGTGGCGACGGCTCGCTGCTGTGCTCGGGCGACATGCTGCTCGAGGCGCTGGTCGCGTGCGCGGGCGTGACGCTGCGGGCGGTTTCGACCTCGCTCGGCATCTCGGTCCCGTCGGGACGCGTGCGCGCCGAGGGCGATCTCGACTTTCGCGGCACGCTGGGCGTCGATCGCGAAGCCCCGGTCGGGTTCAGCGCGATCCGCCTGTCGTTCGAGCTCGACACCGACGCCGACGAGGAACAGCTCGCGACGCTGAAGAAGCTGACCGAGCGCTATTGCGTCGTCTACCAGACGCTCGCGGGTGGGCCCGCGCTGACGACGAGCTTCAGCTCCGCCTAGCTGTTCCCGTCGTTGCCCTTGCCGTGGCCGTTGCCATGGCCATTCCCGTTTCCGTTCCCGTTCCCATTGCCGTTGCCGTTGCCGTTGCCGGTTGACT
>Ga0335078_10009629_pt1 | contig 14310 bp, 13 predicted proteins | sample Lox_Sample_32_FD_206711 | JGI IMG/M metagenome (GOLD analysis project Ga0335078, IMG submission 206711) | Soil microbial communities from Loxahatchee National Wildlife Refuge, Florida, United States - Lox_Sample_3.2 | ecosystem: Environmental > Terrestrial > Soil > Wetlands | place: USA...
CGTCGAGGAGTTCCCTCGCAAGGTCCAGATGCCCGGCATGTCGTGCCGTCTCCTCGATCATGTGCAGCACGACCCAGCGAACGTCTGGCGGTTCGTATCGCCCGTGCGTACCGCGTGGCCGCGCCGAAAGCGGCGTGGCGGCGAGGACTGACTCTGACTCCGCGCACTGGTCGCGGTAGAAAGCCAGGACCTCTGCCGGGGACGCGTCCGTCGTGAACACTACCGACATGGGATCGTAGGGCGGCTGATCCTCATCGGCGTCGCCTGGCAGCTCGGGCTGCTTGCCCGCCACGACGCCCTGGAACCAGTGCCACTCGGCGCCGCCCAGGTGCTCCAGCATTCCGGCCGGCGTCCAGCCCGTCGGCACGACCGAGCGGTGCCATGCCTCCTCGCTGAGGCCCTCGACGATGGCGAGCACCGATTCGCGCTGCGCCCGCAGAAAGGCCCGCAGCATTTCGTCGCTGGCTTCGCTTGCGTCATCTGCGCTGCTGGTCATCTCGGTGTTCCTTCGTTCGTTCGTTCCGCGAGCGATCCGCCATAGCCAGGACGAAGCCTGGAAGCGCGAATCATCGGTCCGCGATCATCGGACATGTCACAGAACCCGCAGGGTGACCGTGGCCGAAGGCGGCGCACAGGATAGCAGTAGTACTGCACTCGCCACGGCACCCCGGTTCGGCAGTCTGGTCAGACTCCGACACGATCGACACGTTCTGCAACGTTCGCTGGCTGTGGTCGCCGTTCGCGTAGCCGCCTTGATTGATATGCGTGATCCAGAGATGTTCGGTGACGCGTGCCGGACAGGTACATATCTGGCTTATCGGCGCCGTCTAGGCCCGGTGCCTGCTGCTGCGCAGGATGTCGGCCGCCGGCCTATTCACACCCTCGGCGCGTCCTTATAGGTCGTAGGGCAGCAGCGTGAAGTGGTCTGCTCCCCACAGCGGCCGGAGCCGCCGGAAGTGCCGCTGGTCGAGGGTAAGCAGCCGGGTTGTGCGGTAACGATCGGCCAGGACCACGTTGGCCGCGTCCGTGATGCCGATGTAATTGCTGTCATCTGAGTTCCGGTTGATGACGTCCAGGGCCGCCGCGTGGTCGGTCGCGGTCCATTCCGGTAGCTCGTATGCCTCGGCGGCCACGTCGGCCGCGAACTGGCGCGCGGCTGCAGCACCGAGCCTGCTATAGAGCACGTAGTCGCTCTCGGCGGCGACCATCGGCGAGACGACCAGCAGCCCGTCGGCGGCCGCGAGGATCGCGGCGATCGCCTCGTACTCGGCGTAGGCCTCGTCGAGGCTGGCCAGGACGGCGCTGGTGTCAACGATGATGGCGGTCATCGCCCAGACCGGCCGCGAGCTGGTCATCGATCTCCTCAGCGGTCAGCGGCTGGCTGCTCCGGAACCCGCCGGTCGCCGGCCGGGGTCGCGGCGCCTGCTCGCTGACCAGCTTGTCGATCTCCTGCGCGAGCGTAACCCCGTCAGCGGCGGCCAGCCGGTGCAGCCGGTCCCGTGTCGCCTTCGGCACCTTGATGGTCGTCATAGTCATACCCGTCAGTATACCAGCGCGATCGGCGACCCCCTTTGCCGGACACTGGCCAGGAACCGGACATTCTGCGCCCTGTACGCGGCGCGCCACATGCGAGTGACGCCCGCGCGGAATCGTTCTGGTATCGCACCGCTGGTCTTGCTGTCACGCAACGTAATGCGCCGCGTCTTGGAACCTGCGCCGAGGCACGCGGATGGCGATATTCCCCATGGCCTTCAGACATCGCCCCCAGTTCTGGTGGCTGCCGGACCGTTACCCGATGTCCGCGCCCGGCTTGGCGAACAGTCGTTAGCCTCAGGTGATGGCGCGCTGTGGTTCTTACCATCTATCCACCCGTTGACACTGCAGCCCAGGCGGGCCTGCCTGCGCGAGCGTGTCGGCGCGGCGCCGTGCGTCGGAAAGCCGGTACCTGCCGGTCATGCGCCGGACCTGGTCGGCTGCGTCGGTGCGGGGCATACCAGCGGCGGTGACAAACAGCGGGCGTATCGAGGTTCCGCGCAGGACCGGCAGGGCGTGGGTGGCCGTGCGGAACCTGGTCTTGGCCACGCCGATCACCGGGATGCCGAACTCGGCGTGCGCGTGGGCGCCCAGGCCGGGCCGGCTGCCGGGGTCCAGATCGGCGTAGCCGTCGACCACCAAGCAGGCCCAGCCCGCTAAGGCCGTCCAGGACCGCGCGCAGCGGCGGGAGCTCACGCAGGTAGAACTCGCCCGGCCGGTACGGCGGTACCCGAGGTACGACCGCGGTGCGTTCGGCCAGCACTGCGCGAAGGCGACATCGGCTGCCAGCACGGCTACCGCCCGGGCGCCGCCGATGCCCAGGTGATGCACGTCCACGGCGGCGCACACGCCGAACTCCAGGCGCCCGCCGGTTTCCATGTCTCGAGGATGCCCGAACCTGTGTCAGGTAGCAGAACCATGTTCTGGCAGCCGCCCGCACGGGTCCGCGGCAAGCGGTCCACCAGGTCACGAAGTGTAATCGGTCTGCGTCGAGCACGCGCGCGCGTACCCGCCGTTCGGCGAGGTTGCCGCAGCCATCGCCACCATAAATAACGGCGTACAGACCTGGCAGATCTGCGCTGACGTCTCTTGAGGCAGTGCCCGAGTGTCCTGTGCCAAATAACTCGGCCCGCTGGGGTGGCGCTGACCTGGGCGGGCCTGATTGATCGGCAAACGATCAAGGCCTGCCGAACCGCAGAAACGGATCCGCGACCGTGGTCGACCTGCTCGTCGTGTCATTCCACCTGGTCCGGCGACACTTCGACGCAAGCGACATCGCATCCGGTCTTCTTGCTGGCAGGCACCCGATCGCGAACGCTGCCGCACGGCCAACCGGGCCAACTTGATGACGAGAGCAACGAACGGGCCGCGTTAGCTGGCAACAGGCCGACTTATCTGGCACGGGACACCGAGACTTCCTCTTCTGCCTGTTGAGTGGGTAGCGTCGCCGCATACTTATGCACTGAATGGCATACTCGTTCGCGATTACACATGTCGCTATGCGCCTGCAACGGGTCCTGCGTTGTAGCTCTACTCTTAGTAGGACCTGGTCGGGTGACGTACGGGTAATAATCTCCGCAAGTCAGATCGAAAATACTGGTGAGGATCGCTCACTGCCGATTAAGCGCGTTCGCGGGTCGGTCGGATTCTCGATTCTAGGTCGCATTGTTTCGTTATGGCGCATTTCGGACCGGGCCGAGTTCGGGGAGGCAAGCCGTAGCAGTGGTTAGCTCGCCAGGCTGGCGGCTCGCCGAAGCGGTCAGTCAGCGCGCACGGATCCAGGAGCAGTAGAGGTTCGAGGCCGTTTCCACCGTGCGGTTGAGCATTCTGATGATCGAGTGCGTCGGCGCCACGCGGGAGGTTCCGTGTCACCATGGCATTAGCGGACCCGGAAGAAGGGACTTGCCATGTTGGCAATCTTTCTCGCAATGGCCGCCGCGGTTAGCTTCGGCGGATCCGACTATGTAGCCGGTGTGGCTGGTCGCCGGGTCGGCTTGGTGGTGAGCGTGACGGTCACCGCCGAGGTGGTTAAGGCCGTTCTGGTCATATCCATCGTCCCGTTCGTCAGCCGCCAGACTCCGTCAGGATCTTCTCTAGCATGGGGAGTCGTCGCTGGTATGGGCGGCGGGATTGGAGAGATGGCACTATACACGGGTCTGCGCCAAGCAGCGTTCAGCGTGGCGAGTTCCGTGAGTGCGGTCGCTGCCGCTACGCTGTCCGTGATCGCGGGCCTGTTGTTCGGTGAGCGGCCTGGAGAGCTCTCCCTCGCCGGCATCGCGCTCACACTGCCCGCTATTACAATTGTGTCCATAGGCCGCGGACCAGGCATCGAAGTTGCCGGGCCAGTTGATACGGACAGCGGCCCTGGTCTGGCGGGTCGACCCATAGCCGGGGTTATCTGGGGTCTGGTGGCCGGGGTTGGGTTCGGATTGTCTCTCACGGCTCTTAACCGGGCTGGATCACGCACCGACTTTTGGCCTCTGGCGGTCGCGGAGCTGGCGGCTGTTGCGACGATCGCCTGCACCGCAGTAGCCATCGGTGAGTTCAGGCTCCCACCGACTGAGGCGCGCTGGATGAGCGTGCTCACCGGAATCCTAGGTAGCGCCGGACTCTTCTGCTTCTTCTTCGCCACCCATCGGGGACTTCTGGCCGTGACGGGAGTCATCTACTCTCTCTTTCCGGCATGGACCATTCTACTTGCTAGGGCACTTTCGGGCGAACGGCTAACGATCATAAGAACGACCGGGCTCGGCCTAGCTGCAGCTTCAGTCGCCCTAATCGCAGCGGGTGGAGCGCACTTACGAATCGCCAGAATTCTTTTCGGCTGCAAACATGGGCTAATATTCCAGCGACACTTTGTAATCGTGCGGGTCTGGAGGCTCGGCGGCGGTAGTGGCAGGCTCGTGCGGTGTGCTGGTGGTGGCGTCGCCATCGTGACCAGTGCAGCTGCAGGGCGGGTGCGGTCAGCCGCTGGCTCAGCCCGGTGAACAGCCGGCGGATCTCGTTGCGGGTCAGCGGGATCAGCGTGTCGTCGGCGGTGTGGTCGCGGGCGCAGTCGGCGGCCAGGACGGACAAGAAGGCGCAGGCGAGCAGGGCCAGGATGGTCCAGCGGTGCCAGGAGGTCCAGCTGCGGACCTGGTGCTCGTCGAGTGCGGCCAGTTCCTTTCCGGCGGCGAACCCGTCCTCGATTTTCCACCGTGATCCGGCTACCCGCACGAGCTGGGCCAGTGGTACGGGATGCGGGGAGCGGGCGAGGTAGAAGGCGTACTCGCCGTCGCTGATCCGGCGGCGGATCAGCAGCCAGTGCGGCCCGCCGCCCTCGGTCACTGCCGGGTCGGTGATGTCAATTAAGGCCCAGTCATACCAGCGGGGTCCCTTGGCGCCGGGCCCGGCAGAGAGCCGCTGCCAGGCCCGGGCGGGCAGCCGCCGGGCCAGCTCGATCGCCGGGCGCGGGCCGATCGCGGTGGTGACATGCTGGCGGCTGGCCACCGCCAGCACGTAGCCCAGGCCGCGGCGGGCCAGCTCGGCGCGCAGGGCCGGGTCCTGGCCGTAGACCTCGTCCGCGGTCACCCACGCCGCCGGGGTCCCGGCATCCAGCGCTCGGGTGATCATCGCCCGGGCCAGCGCGGGCTTGGTCGCGAACGCCGTGCCCGGCGGGATCCCGGCGGCCGCGCACCGGGCCGGATCATCTGCCCAGGAGCGGGGCAGGTACAAGGCCCGGTCGATGAACGCGCACCCGGCCGGGGCGGCGTAGGCCAGGTAGACCGCGACCTGGGCGTTCTCCGTCCGCCACCGGCGCCTTCCTGCCCTGCCACCGGCGGCCACCCCGGGCTGATGTGCCCGCTGCGCCCCGCGTCGCTGACACCGCGTGACGGGCAGTGCCGTGCTTGAGATCGCCAGTCTCATCTACGACCAGGACCGCGCCGGGGTCAGCGAAATGCTCCAGCACGTACGTGCGCAGGTCATCCCGCACCCCGGCCTCGTCCCAGGCCGCCGCCGACAGCAGCCGCTGCATGCCCCGCGGGCAGCGTTCCCCGGCGTGCTCGGCGATCGTCCAGCAGTTCACCCGCGGCAGCCCGGCCAGCAGCCCCCGGACGAACGCCGTCATCCGCCTGCGCGGCTCGACCCGGCTGAACCGGGCGCCGACGCGCAGCATCAGCTCATCGAATTCCCGCCGCCAGCGATCCAGGTCTACCCTGAGGCCAGCGGCCATCGCGCGGTTTTCTGTTGACTTCACACCTTCGGATCATCGGGCGGTGGCCGTGTCACGTCCACGGTCACGCTCCGCGCGGTCACGAAGTGTCGCTGGAGTACTAATACTACAGCAGTAGTTCGTTATTAGTTGCCTGTCTTCGTCGGTAGTGGCTGGTTTTCGCCTGGTACTGGTGGTGTCGTCTCCAACTCGACCAGGCCGACGCGGCGGCGCGGGCGGGAGTGGTCGTGATCAGGTGTGCCAGGAGACGGCGGACCTCCGCGAGCGAGACCGGGATGAGGCCGCTGCCAGGGCTTTTGGGGCGTTCGCGGCGGTGACGGCGAGGTAGGCGTGCGCCAGGACGGCGAGGGTGGCGTGGCGGTACCAGGCGTCGTAGCGGCGGACCTGGTAGTGGTCGAGGCCGGCCTCGTTCTTCGCGGCCTGGAAGCACTCCTCTACGGCCCAGCGGGCGCCCGCGACGCGGATCAGCTCCTCGTCTTCGGTTCCGGCCGGGGCGGCGCACAGGTAGTAAGCCAGTTCCAGCTCGCCTTTGGAGTTCGGGGTCAGCGAGCGGCGGACCAGCAGGAACCTGTGCCAGCCGGGCGGCTCGGTGCCGTCCTCGGGCAAGGTAGCGGCCGCCCAGTCATACATCCGGGGGCCTTTTGACCCGTTCCCGCAGCTGCGGCGCTTCCAGGCCTGGCCCGGGGCGTGCGCGGTCAGCACGTCGGCGCGGGACCTCCCGGCGTCGCCGGCGACGGCCTGGCTCTTCGGGACGGCGACGACGTAGCTGATGCGGCGCTGCTCCAGCCAGTCGCGGAACTTCCCTTCCTTGCCGTAGGCCTCGTCCGCAGTCACCCAGGACGCCGGCACTCCCGCGTCCAGCGCCCGGCCCAGCATCAGCCGGGCGAGGTCGGTCTTGGAGGAGAACTGCACGTCACCGGGGACGCCGGCCTCCCGGCAGCGGCCCGGGTCGTCCGTCCAGGACTTCGGCAGGTAAAGCTCCCGGTCAATGAGCGCGCGGCCCTTCGGCGAGGCGTAGGCCAGGAACACGCCGAGCTGGCAGTTCTCCACCCGCCCGGCGGTGCCCGAGTACTGCCGCTGCACCCCCGCCGACCTGGTCCCCTTCTTGACGAACCCGGTCTCGTCCACGATCAGCACCCCGCCGGCGTCGCCCAGGTGCCGGGCCACGTAGCCGCGCACGTCGTCGCGGACCCCGCCGGCGTCCCAGGACGCCCGGTTCAGCAGCCGCTGCATCTTGTCCGGCGTCTTGTTCCCGGCCGCCTCGGCCAGCGTCCAGCTGTTCTTGCTGGCCAGCGGCGCCAGCAGCCCCCGCACGTAAGCCCGCGCCTGCAGTCGCGGCTCAACCCGCGGAAACCGGTCCCCGACCAGCGCGAACAGGTCATCCAGCCCCGCGACCCACAGCGCCAGGTCCTCATCGTCTAGCACGCGCAAACACTACCAGATACCAATTATAACGAACTACTGCTGTAGTACTAAGCGACAGCTTGCCGATACGTGGATTGCTAAAGGACGCGGATCCAGTTTGACCAAGAGTTACGGCGGATCACTCGACGAGGCAACGGCAGCCCGACGGCAGCCCAACTTCATTGGTGACCGAGCAGGCGGCGAGCTAGGTGATATGCCTCCTCGAATGCCGCCGTGTCCACCCACGCCATGGTACGCATGTGGCGTGGCCAGTCGTCGTGAGAGCTGATTAGGCTGTGGGTAGAAATGTGATAATGGTGCTGGAGTGAGTACAGACCCTCGGAGCTGACGACCCAATGCTCGTTCGGGACCTCTATCAGGTGCCCCACATCATCTGAGTGCTCGCCGGTGCGGGCGCGAACCCCGAGATGCACTGTCTCAAGGAGCCGCCGCAGTATGGTTGCCGGATCGTAGTCGGCATCGCCCGGATAGCGATTGATTGCCTTAAGTTGCCCGGCTAGACGCTGAGTGAACGTCTCAGGAGTCTCACCCTCATCCCACGCCAGATGGGCCAGGGGAGAGCCGTCTAGCTCCTCGACTTGAACTTGGATGCTGCTGTCCTGCCGCCTGAACCGCAAGCGCATCGACGTTCCCGGCACCTGCACCCGAGCACCCAGAGGATCGATCGCCCCGATCTCCATAGCATCCTCGATTAGAGCCCGAAGCAGGTGTTGCTGGGGCGCCCGCTTAGCCGTCTCGTATAGCCTGTCACGCTGCTGGCGGCCAGCGGCCAGCCTTTCCCTGGTCACCGCAGTAAGGGTCTCAAGTCTGGCGGCTGTGGTACGCAACTCCTCCTCGGTATGACGAATGCGGTCCTCCAGCATCAACCCCAGCAGCGCAAGAGGCACAAGCAACATCATCGACGTGCCGAGTTGCATGAGCAGGCCAGGCAGGTAAGAAGATCCCTGGATAGACCAGCCAAGTGCGACAAGCGCAATGCCGACGGCCGTTACCGAACCGAGGACCAGGACACTGCGCTCTTTAATAACGGTTGCCCAGTGCTCGTGCTGTCGCAGACCCTTGCCGCTCGCCTGGTCTCTGCCTTGCACTGGCCTGCTCCCTAGACCTTAGCGCCTGTAGGACACTATGCTTCAAAGCATAGCCAGCTGAGCGGCGGAGGGGATGAGTTTGGATGCCGCTAATGCGCCCACGGCCTGTCGCGTGGTCGGCACGCCAGTCAGCTATGGCCTGGAAGCGTTTAAGAACCGCCGCGAAGTAACCGAACAGATCTTGCATTGGCTTGCGGATCCCGCTACACGAGTAGTAACGATTTTTGGTCGACGCGGAATTGGCAAGAGCGCGCTCGCAGCAAGGGTGGTAGAACTACTGGCCAGCACAAGCAGCGACTGCCGCGGCATTGTTAACCTGAGCACTCGCACGGATGGCATTTTTACGATCGAGCGGATCTTCTTTGCCTGCGCCGAGCTCGCCGACGCGGATAAGCAGGAGGAGCTTGAGTTGCTGTGGGCCAGTCGGCGAAGCCCCCGAGACAAGCTCATCTCGTTGTTCACCACGCTGAGAGAAGGCAGGTACGTCATAGTCCTCGACAACCTCGAAGATCAGCTCACTGACGACGGAACACCCGAGACCAGCGATCTTGAGATCCTTCTCGATGTGGTGTTCCGGGCATCGAGGTCACCACGGGCGCTGGTAACTAGCCAGATACCGATCGTCCTCGATCCGGCAGTCCGCAAGATGGAGGCGCGGGTGCATCTGAAGGATGGCCTGCCGGTAGCTGAATGCGTCGAGCTGCTGCGCGAACTCGATCGTGACGGCGACGCTGGCCTTCTCGACGCTCCTCGCGTTGAGCTGGAGATGGCAGCCAGACGAGTGCACGGTGTGCCGCGCGCACTTGAGCTCGCGGTCGGGGCGCTGGCTGGTGACCAGCTTACCTTGCCCACCCTAAACGAGGTGCTCCAGGATTTCGCAGCACGGGGAGATGTGGTCGACCAGCTTGCCCACGCCCGCTACCGGCGACTAGACAACGAAGCCCGGATAATTATGGACGTACTAGCTGTCTTCGGCAGCCCGGCCACACGCGAGTCCGTTGAGTGGGTAATACAACCCCTTGCACCTGCGATCGATACTGCTTATTCTCTGAGCCAGCTGGCGCATGTACATATGGTTTCCGTCGATCGCCGACTGCGGGAGTTCGGGCTGCATCCACTCGATGCCGATATTGCATACGCGGCGTTGCCGCCAAACGGCCCGCTAAGCCGTCGTGTCTTGGAGCGGCGAGTTGCGGCTTGGTTCGAGAAGAACCAAGCTCTGTCGCCTTGGCGATCCGTTACTGATGTCACGAATCATCGGCTGGCTTATGAACACCGGCTACGGGCAGAAGACCATGACCAGTGCGCTTTCATTCTGGACGAGATCGGCGAGTTCCTAGTTTGGCAGGGATCGATCCGTGAGGTACTCGGAATGCACCTTGCGATCGCGGATCACATACATGACGATACAGCGCGTCTCGCGCATTTGGTCGGTATCGGCCAAGCTAAGCATATCGGCGGTCCCCTCGAAGAGGCCATCCAGCCGCTCCGGCAGGCGATAGAACTGGCAGAACACATTGGAGACCAAAGGCAGCTTGAACGCGCCTTGTTTTCTCTTGGAGACGTGTTCCGCGAGCTCAGGAGACTACGGGAAGCAGTGGACTTGCTGGGGCGGGCCTCTGTCATCGCGGGCCAGATCGGAAATGTCCTCCATCAGGCTCATGCGATAATGTGCCAGAGCCTGGCGCTCACGTACCTCGGCGAGATATCAGAAGCGCTCGAACTCGCCGACCGGCTGCAGCGGCTTGCCGACGAGACCGGCGAACCGCTGGTCCTCGCCAGAGCTGGTGATGCCAGTAGCGCGGCCTATATTGCTGCGGAGCGCTGGGATGATGCAATCCGCTCAGCGGAAAATTCAGTCCGTGCTTATGAGCAATCTGGCATTCCCGAAGCGCTGGGATACGCCCGTAACGTCCAAGGTATCGGGCTGCTCGGTCAAGGCCATATCGATCAGGCGATAGAACTTCTCAACCGTGGTAGAGCTGACGGTTCCAGAGTTGAGACCCCGCGTGCTGAAGGCCTCTGTCTATATAATCTCGCCTGGGCATACTGGATCGCCGGAGATATAGCTGCGTCCAGGGACTCCGCTCTTTGTGCGGTAGAGGCGTTCCGGCGCTCTGGAGGCGCGGATGTTGTTGCGGGCGAGAATCTCGCGGTCGCAGCCGGGTCAATGATCGAAGGCGACAATCAAACGGCCAGTGCTGCACTAAGGAAGGCTGCCACCGCGGCTCAAGGCAACTCCGACCTTGCACCGGCGCAATGGCTACTAGCCGAGGCAGCGCGCCTTGATTTGAGACCAAAGGAGCCGATGAATGGACCCTGAACGGCTGTTTATCGCTGGCGTGTCGGCGTACCGGCGTGGCGCGCGTCGGCTACCTGGGCGGTACTGTAAGCGTGCCCTTCGGGAGGGCGCTCTGACAGACGAGCTTAGGGTGCGGTTGAGCCACCTTTACCTGGTCGCCACCGAACTTTGGTGGTTTAACAATTTGCAATCTAATCACATAGGGGCACTAATAGATGGCACACTCGAGGCTGCAGAACGTACCTGCGACCCGGCATTGCTAGGGCTCGCCAACTGCATACGCGGCCGATACCTTCTCACCGTGAGTCTTCCTGAGGCAGTGGCTGCCTTCGCCTCCGCTGCGGAGTTCGCCGCTGCGTCCGACTGCGCACTGGCGAAGCTGGAATCACTATCTGATTTTGGGCATCACATGATCGGCCTTGACATGGCACGCGGTCTTACCGTGCTGCAGCAAGCCGCACAGCTGGCAGATGCTGACAAAAAGGTACCGTCATGTGATCTACCGTTTATCCGGGTATTGCAAGCCCGGTTGCCAGGACTGATCGGCGTCGCCGCTTTCGATGATGGTCGCTTCGGAGAAGCTGAGCAAGCCTTGTATCAATCTGTATCGCGACTTCAGAAGCTTCGGGCATGGGATCAGTTCTCTATTATTTCAAACTATCTCGGACAGCTGCTTACGGAGATGGGCCGGTTTGAGGAAGCTGAAGAGATATTGCTGGGAGCGCTTAAACCGCTCTATGAACACGCAGACCTCACTACCAGCCAGGGCTACAACCTTGGTCTTCTTGGAAAGCTCTATCTAGAATGGGGTCGGCTTGATGCCGCCGAAGAAAACATCATGGCAGGCTGGGAAAGATTGCTTGACACGCGCCATCCCGCCGTACTGCCGATTCTTCGCAACTACCTCGGCGAGTTGCTCATGCACCCATCCAATCCGCATCGCAATATTGTACGTGCCCGCATGTTGTTTGACGAGACCATCGAAGAATGTCAAAGAACCGGCTTCCAGCGCAGTGAAATTGCAGCTCTGTCACTACGTGCGCTTGCTGACTTGAGCTCAGGCTACCGTCAACGTGCGCTGGACTCGAGTAGGCGCGCGGTGGAACGCCTCGCAGCGGTCGGGACCATGCCAGCATTGCGAACCGAAGAAATTTACATTACCCGATATAAAGTCTTGCGCGCGACGGGCGAGGAAGAGGCCGCGGACTGGCTCGCAAGAGCTCGGCAAATCTTGGACGCCAAAGCTGCCACGATCGCGTCGCCTGCCTTGCGTGAGCAATTCCTCATAGGCACCTCCGTGAGCCGTTATATTTGCAGCGCGAATTCCTGATCCAGGCTAGTAACGAGCAGAGTGCACCGTCCTGTGTGATCGAATCAAAGTAAGTATTCGGAAGTCCTGTGAAATGGCATGCTGATAGCCGGCGTGGCCGGTTCGGCAGCCGTGCCGGTGCGGGCGTGTTCGCCGCGGGTTTATCTGGGAGATGGCGGCGGCTGTGCCCAGGTGCGGAGGTCGCCGGGGCTGGCGTTCCAGGGCAGGAAGCGGTCCAGGTCCGGGCCGGCGAGGGGTTTCCCGCCGTTGCGGCCGCATTCGTCGAGGTAGGCGGTGAGCCAGGTCAGGAGGTTCAGGCCGGCCATCTGGGCGGTGGCGGTGGCGGTCCAGATCACGGCGGCGTTGCGGGCGGTGTCCCCGTTGCGGGAGCCCCCGGCGTTCTTCCTGGTCACGACGGGGCCGCGGATCATTCTCCCGGCGGCGTTGTTATCGAGGCCGATCATCGGGTAGTCGCGGTGCGCGGCGAGGCCGTCCCATTCGCGGTCCAGGGTTGCGAGCGCTTTCTTCGCCGGCCCGGCCAGGCCGGGAGCGGCCATCTGCTTCTTGCGCGTCTCGTCGATCGCGGTGAGCGCGGCGTTCCACGCGGCCTGCGCGTCGTCCAGCCGCGCGGCGGCGGCCGTCTTGTCCCGCGGCGCGGGGGCGGCGGCGCCGTTCCAGGCGGCCGTGAGCTCCTCGTGGGCGGCGTACAGGCCCTTGATCCGCTCCAGCCACGCAGCGGTCCAGTACGTCAGCCGGGCGGGGTCCGCGTCCCCGGCCCGCACGAAATACCTGCGGATATGCGCCCAGCAGTACAGGTTCACCAGGCCGTCGGCCTTCTTTCCGGCCGACTGGTAAACAGCGTAGAAGCCGCTGGAGATCACCAGGCGCCGCGGCCCGCCGTCCTGGTCCGCGCTGAGCTGGCCGGTGTCCTCGTCGATGCCGGCGTGGCGGGCCAGGACCGCCCCGGACCTCGTCGGGTCCATCACGAAGCACACGGTGTCCGGGCCCAGGAACACCCACAGCCACCACTTCGCCGGCCCGGTCCCGTCCCGCGGCGCGAAGACCCGCCACGTCGTCTCGTCCGCGTGCAGGTGCCAGGAGCCCCGCGACCGCTCCGTGACCGCCGCCGCGACCGGGGCCAGCAGCGCCCCGGCCTGCGCGCACGTCCCGGCCAAGGTGGCCGGCGAGATATCTGCTCCCTGCCGGGCCAGGCCCTTCACCAGCGAGTTCTGGCTCCGCCCCGCCGTGAACCGCTCCACCAGGAGCATCGCGATGAACGCGTTGGTGAACAGGCCCTTGCCGACCGCCTTCGGCGGGCCGGGCGCCTCACCGTCGCCGGCACCCGGCACTCGCAGGCCCGCTTATAGCGGCGGCGGCAGTGCGCCGCCACCCGCACGATCACCTGCCAGTCCAGCTGCTCCCCGGACCAGTGATCGCCCAGCGGCGTGAACGGCTCCCCGCATTCCGGGCAGCAGTACCCGCCCCCGGGAAAATCCCAGAACACCTCGAACCGGGGCAGGTGCGGGTAATCCCGCCGCCCTGCCCGTGCCCCCGGGCCGCGTTTCCTCCCCGCGCCGGCCCCGGCACCCTGCCCGCCGGCCGCATCGCCGGCACCGCCCGGCGGCTCCGGTCGCGACCGCTCCGACGACCGCCCGAACACCATCCGCTGCAGAACCGCCAGGTCAGCGCGCAGTGTCCCCAGCTCGGCAGCCTGCACCGCGTTCTCCGCCCGCAGCCGCTCGTTCTCCTCACGCAGCTCCGCCGCCAGCCGCGCCAGCTCCCGGTTCGCATCCAGCGCCGCAGCCAGCACATCCCGCACCGACGCCTCAGCATCCTCCGAACCCGGGACAACGCTAACCGCAACCGTCACGCAGCACAGCAAACACTCTCACCAGCCGCAAATCACGCACCCCGCGCCAGCGTGTCGCAGCCCACGGCCCTCATGGACGCCAACACCCCATCACACGAATTCCGAATACTTACGAATCAAAGACGGCCACGGGCAGATGAGCCAAGAAGAAAACAACTAATTTAGCCGAATACCGAACGAAGACGAACACAACGGCCATTTGCGAATAAGCATTGGCCGACTAGCAATTGGCTACTGACGAAATGGCACCTGGACGACCAAATGGACGAGGTGATCGCGCTAGGTGGCTCCGGGAACGATGTTCGACTCGGAGGAGCGACCCACCGGGCCGTGGACAGTCCTGGTTTACAACCAGGAAGATAGGCGACCAAGCCGTATATTCATGCACTATACCGCTTGTCGTCAACGCTCGCACCTTCCTGTTGATGAAAGCGTTGTTCACCGACAGCAGGGTCCGGAACTGGAAGTTCTGTAAGCGACGTACGGTGGCGCCCGTGTGGCGCTTGGTAGCGACATAGTCGGCATCGATCTGTTGACACACCGCTGGTCAGGCCCTCACGCCACGTAATC
>Ga0335078_10009630_pt1 | contig 14310 bp, 13 predicted proteins | sample Lox_Sample_32_FD_206711 | JGI IMG/M metagenome (GOLD analysis project Ga0335078, IMG submission 206711) | Soil microbial communities from Loxahatchee National Wildlife Refuge, Florida, United States - Lox_Sample_3.2 | ecosystem: Environmental > Terrestrial > Soil > Wetlands | place: USA...
CCGGGAACCAGCGTTGGGAAACTTGTTCACGATCAGAGCCCGGGATCTCCGCATGGAGCCAGAATCGGCCCTGCAGGCGGTAATAATCAGCGACCACTACGTGTCTCCCACCGGAGCCGAGCCGTTCGTGGTATTCCTGCCAACCATGGAACTCGAGATCGTCGTAATATGCAGCACCGATGTCGAGGTCGACCTGTTCCCCATGTACGCTGTCCAGCCGCCATTCGCGGCGCTGCGGCCAGGTCCCCGCATATCGGCACACGACGGGAGAATGAAGGAAGTATCCTGGCGCTGGGGCAAAGCGCTCTTTGCGGGCCAGGGAGTTATCTTGCGCTGGACCTTCGACGGACACCGTCCCGCTGCCGCCGAAGTGCCTTAGCACAGGGCGCCCGGCGCGGCGGCCTGGCCCGCGGGCCAGCGGCCTCAGCCAAGTACCGGGATGGTCTCGCGCCAGGTCACGCCGCCGTCAGCAGTGTGCCAGATGGCCGGCGTCTGATCGCGGTGCAGGTCGAGCCCGACCAGGAACCCGTCGGCGGGCGAGAAGAAGCGCACCTGGGTGGTGTCGGCGCCACTGCCGCCCGGCTCCGGCCGCACGAACCGCCAGTGCTCGCCGCCGTCCGTGCTGACCTCGAGCGCAATGGCGGTGCCGGTCATGTATATCGTGCCGGCCCGAGGCGCGGCGATGTCGCCGATGTAGCCCCATTCGAGCTGGCAGTTCAGCCCCTTGTTGATGTCCAGCGGGCAGGGCCGGTGCGTGGTCCAGGTGCGACCGCCGTCGGCCGAGGTGGCGACGGTCTTGACCTGGTGGGGTCCGGCCGCCCCGCCGGGCAGCCCGGCGCAGACGGCGGCCAGGGCGGTGGATCCCGGCACGGCCGTCATCGTCACCGACGACGTGGGCCGGCCGCACGGGATCGAGGAGCGGCGCCATGACCTGCCGCCGTCGGCGGTGTAGAACAGCGGGGCGCGCGCTGCGGGCCCGGCGGTGCCGGCCGGCGGCGGGAGCAGCACGTAGCCGGTCAGCCGCCCGGTCCGCACCAGCCAGTCCTGGCCCTGGTAGGCCTCGGCGTACCTCGTGCTGGCCATCGGGAAGGCCGCGGTGACCGGCTGGGCGGCTGACGGGCGCCAGCTGCGGCCGCCGTCGGCGGAGAGCAGCAGCCGCACCCGGCAGTGAACCGGCGGCGAGGTGCGCCCGGCCGTGCAGTTCTGCCTGAGCAGCCAGGCCGACCGGCCGGCCGGCGCGAGGGCGGCCACCGTGCCAGGCTCGCTGACCCGCGACCACGATCTTCCGCCATCGTGGCTGGCGAGCAGTCCCGGGCCGTACAGGTACACGTCACCCTGGCTGTCGGCGGCAAGCTGCCACGGCTGTCCGCTGGCGCACGGCCGCGAGAGGACGTTGACCGGCCGGGTGAAATGAGCGCCGCCGTCGGTGGTGCGGCCGACGACGTCGCGGCAGTGCGGCCCCGAGGCGACGACGAACATGCCGTAACCCGTACGCGGGCTGGTGAGAGCCAGTGCGGCGAGCGCGGTGGACGGTATGTCCGGACGGCGTGCGCTGGCGGCGGCGGGCCCGGTGCGGGCCGGGCCGGCCTGCGCCGCGAGGAGCGCGGCGGCCAGCGCGGCCGCGGCGACGGCGCGCGGCAGGATGCCGAGAATGTCCACGATCGTTGTGACGCCGGTCGGGCGGGATCGGTTGGCCGGCCGCCGGCTAACCTTCGAGCGGGACAGACCGGGGCCGACCGCCACAACACTCGCCAGCACCGAGGAGCCGCGATGCCAGCCGACGCCGACGCACCGGAGCGAGCTGACCTGCCGGACGGTCAGGGCGGCGAGCAGCGGGCTGCCGAGCCCGCGGACGACCTGGTGACCAGCCACCACTCGATCACCGTCGACGGCGCTGAGCTCGGCTATACGGTCACGGCGGGGCGGATCGTGCTGCGCAGCGAGGGGCACACCGACGACAAGTTCGACGGCGCCGAGGCCAAGGCCGAGATGTTCGTGGTCGCCTACATCGCTGACGCCGGCGACGGCTCGGCGCCCGGCGACCGCCCGGTCACCTTCGCCTTCAACGGCGGGCCGGGGTCGTCCAGCGTCTGGCTGCACCTGGGGCTGCTCGGCCCGCGCCGGGTGCTGATGGGCGACGCAGGCTCGCTGGTGCCGCCGCCGTACGGGATCACCGACAACGAGCAGACCCTGCTGCGGCACTCCGACCTCGTCTTCGTCGACCCGGTGTCGACCGGGTTCTCGCGCGCGGTGAAGGGCGGCAAGAGCAAGGATTTCCACGGCTTCGGCGGGGATATCGAGTCCGTCGGCGAGATGATCAGGCTCTGGACGACCAGAAACGGCCGCTGGATGTCGCCCAAGTACCTGTGCGGTGAGTCCTACGGGACGACCAGGGCCGCCGCGCTGGCCGAGCACCTGCAGCAGCGATACGGGATGTACCTGAACGGCCTGATCCTGATCTCGGCGTTCCTGAACGGCGGGTCGACGTCGTTCGCTCCCGGCAACGACGGCGCCTACGTGTACTACCTGCCGACCTATGCCGCGATCGCGAACTACCACGGCAAGCACGGCGACCGGCCCCTGGGCGAGGTGCTTGCCGAGGCCGAGGAGTTCGCGGCGGGCGAGTACCCGCGGGCGCTCGCGCTTGGGTCGCTGCTTGGCTATGACGACCGGATGGCGGTGATCGGCACGCTGGCCCGGCTCACCGGACTCTCGCCCGAGTACCTGGACGAGGTGGACCTGCGTCCTGAGCACGTCAGGTTCCTGACCGAGCTGCTCCGCGACGAGCGCCGCACGGTCGGCCGGCTCGACGGCCGGTTCACCGGCTGGGACAGCGACTACGGGATGGAGCGGTGGAGTTCGGACCCGTCGCACGCGGCGATCTCGGGGCCGTACTCCGCGGCACTGAACCACTACGTGCGCACCGAGCTCGGCTACTCCAGCGACCTGCCGTACGAAGTGCTCACCGACCGGGTCCAGCCCTGGTCGTTCAGGGAGTTCGAGGCGCAGAACCTGTACGTGCTCGACAAGCTGGCCGCGGCCATGCGCGCCAACCCGCACCTGCGAGTGCACGTGGCGTGCGGCTACTACGACGCGGCGACGCCGTACTTCGCCGCGCGCAGCGACATCGCGCACCTGGCGATACCCGCCGAGCTGGCGGGCAACATCGACTTCGCCTACTACGAGGCCGGCCACATGATGTACGTGCACGAGCCGAGCAGGCTGGACCAGTCGGCCCGGATCGCCGCCTTCGTCAGAACGGAGCGGGGCTGACCGGCGGTCCGGCGGCCTGACCCGGCTGGCCGAGTTGCCCGGCCGTCTGCCGTTGCGCGACGGTCCGGCAGATGAGGCCCGCGACGATCAGGACCAGCCCGGCGAGCAGGCCGAACACTCCGCCCGGCTCGCGCTTGCTCGGTGCGTAGATCACGAACACGTAGCCGCCGAAGAGGCAGCAGGTCTGGATGCCGAACGCGAGCAGCATCCCGGCCAGCGTCGACGGCTTGCCGCGGCGGGCCAGCAGCATGACCGAGACCACGATGACGGCCACCAGAACCACGCCTGGCTCGATGGCGACCCAGAAGGTCTCGCTGGCCGGGGCGCCCTTGTAACCGCCGAACAGGCTGCTGGCTGGCTCGTCGACGTACTTGACCCACGGCAGCACGCTGCCGAGCAGCAGCAGGAGCGCGCCCGCCAGCCCGGCGACAGCGGCCGGGATGAATACGTTGGCCGAGCCGGGCTGGGCGGGCGGCTGCCAGGCGGGCGGCTGCCAGGCAGGCTGCTGCCAGGCGGGCGGAGCCTGGCTGCCCGGCGTGCCCTGGACCGGCGCGGCCCCGGCGAGCTGGGGCGGCTGGCCGGCCTGCCAGGCCGGCTGGCCAGGGGTGAAGGTGGGACCGGCCTGGGTCTGCTGCGCGAGGGTTGGCTGCATGAGCGGCGTGGCGGTGAGGCCGGACTGGCCGGCCGGGTCCATGCCGAGCGCCATCGCGAGTTCGGTGACCACCCAGGTGCAGGCTTCCGGCGTATGCGAGGTGCTGTTGACGAACGCGCCTGCCGTCAGCCTGGTCGCGGTGCCGGTGTCGAGGCCCTGCGCCTGGTAGCCGCGCAGGGCTCCGGCCAGGTCGGCCTGGGCGGCCGCGACCAGCAGGCCGGCCTCCCTCGGCTCGTCGGGCAGCAAGTCCTTCAGCAGGTTGGTCATGACAGCGGGCTGTGACAGCGCCGCGATGCCGAAATGCTGGTCGGCGACGATCCCCTGCAGTGCCCGGCGTGCTGCGCCCGAGCGGTCCCATGGTTGGCTGGCCATTGTGCTCCCCTCACGCCGGCGGTCAGCGTCATCTCAGCCGACATTCTGCTCTTTTGCCGCCGGTAATGCCATCGGCCGGGCCGCGCGGGCTATCCTGGCAGCATGCCGCAGTCCGGATGCCAGGTCATGATGCCCCGCTCGCGGGGCCGCTGACGCCGGACGGCATGTTTCTTTCCGAGGCCCTGCTACGGGGCCTCGTCTCGTGCTGGGAGTCGGTGCCCCGATCCGGAGGTTCCGATGACAGCACAATCCGGCCGCCCGCCGACATACATCACGACGACGATCCCGTACGTGAACGCGCGCCCGCATCTCGGTCATGCGCTCGAACTGGTGCAGGCCGACGTGCTCGCCCGCCATCTTCGCGCCAGCGGCAGCCAGGTCAGGTTCCAGACCGGGACGGATGACAACGCGCTGAAGAACGTTGCCGGGCGTGGAGCGGCTGTGGCACGCCTGCGCGGCCTCCGGTGACCTTTATCGCAGGCTCTACGAGGGGCTGTACTGCGCGGGCTGCGAGCAGTTCTACACCGAGGCCGAGCTCCCGGGCGGCCGCTGCGCCGAGCACGGCATCGTGCCGGAGCGCGTGGCCGAGGAGAACTGGTTCTTCCGGTTGTCCAGGTACGAGGGCCGGCTGCACGACGAGATCGCCTCGGGCAGGGTGCGGATCGAGCCCGCCGGGCGGCGCAACGAAGTTCTCGCGTTCATCACCGCTGGGCTGGCCGACTTCTCGGTGTCCAGGAGCGCCAGCCGCGCGCACGGCTGGGGCATCCGGGTGCCTGGCGACCCAGGCCAGGTGGTGTACGTCTGGTGGGACGCGCTCGGCAACTATGTCACCGCGCTCGGCTACGGCAGCGGCGGCGCGGAGCTGCGCCGTTGGTGGACCGGCGCCGGCCGCCGGATTCACCTGCTCGGCAAGGGCGTGCTGCGGTTCCATGCCGTCTACTGGCCGGCCATGCTGCTCTCGGCCGGCCTGCCGCTGCCCACCGACCTGCTGGTGCACGACTACCTCACCATCGGCGGGCGGAAGATCAGCAAGTCCGGCGGCGGCACCGTCGACCCGGCCGAGCTCGCCTGCCGGTACGGGACGGACCCGGTCCGGTGGTGGCTGCTGCGCGAGGTGCCGCGGGTCGGCGACGCGGACTTCACCGGACGCGGCCGCGCGGATCAGGCGGCAGTGCACGGTCCGGCCGGCCGCCTGCCGAAGCCCGAGCCGGTCTTTCCGCGGCTGGGCAGTGCTGGCCGGGCCGGCCCCGCCGGGCAGGGCGGCGGTATTCCCGGGGCCGGCCAGGGCGCGGCCGCCCCCTAGACTCGCGTGCGTGAGCGAAGCGCCGGCCGTTGACATCAGCGGCCTGGTCAAGTCCTACGGGCGGACCACCGCGGTGGCCGGGCTGTCGATGCGGGCACAGCGTGGTCAGATCACCGCCGTGCTCGGCCCCAACGGCGCGGGCAAGACGACCACGGTCGAGATCTGCGAGGGCTACCGGCGGCGGGATGCCGGGACCGTCCGGGTGCTCGGCCTCGACCCGGACAGCGACGCCAAGGCGCTGCGGCCCAGGGTCGGCGTGATGCTGCAGGCCGGCGGCATCCCGACGTCCGCCAGGGCCGCCGACTACCTCGGCGTGCTGGCCAGGTTCTACGCCCGGCCGCTCGACCCGGCGCTGCTGATCGACCGGCTCGGCCTGGCCGAGTCGGCCCGCACGCCGTTCCGGCGGCTGTCCGGCGGCAAGCAGCAGCGGCTGTCGCTGGCCGCCGCGCTGATCGGCCGGCCGGAACTGGTCTTCCTTGACGAGCCGACCGCCGGGCTCGACCCGCAGGCCAGGCACGCCACCTGGGACCTGGTCGCGGCACTGCGCGATTCCGGCGCCACGGTGATCATGACCACGCACTACCTGGAAGAAGCCGAGCGGCTGGCCGACCACGTCGTGATCGTGGACCACGGCACGCTGGTCGCCGCGGGCAGCCCGGCCGAGCTCACGGGGTCGCAGGGCCAGCTGAGGTTCCGCGCCGAGCCCAGCCTGGACACCGCGGGCCTGCTTGCCGCGCTGCCGCCGGGCAGCGTGGTCAAGGAGTCTCCGGCCGGGGCCTACCTGGTGGACCTGGCCGGCGGCGTGGACCCGCAGGTGGTGGCCACGGTCACGGCGTGGTGCGCCGAGCAGGGCGTGCTCGCACAGGAACTGCGGATCGAGACGCGGTCGCTGGAAGACGTGTTCCTCGAGCTGACCGGACGGGAGCTGCGATCATGACCACCTGGCCCGCGCCGGCACCCGGTGCCGCGCCGCTGCGCCGGATGGTCGCCGCGCAGGCCGGGCTCGAGCTGCGCACCCTGGTACGCAACGGCGAGCAACTGCTGCTCACCCTCATCATCCCGGTGCTGCTGCTTGTGGTCTTCAGCTCCGAGGCGCTGATCAGCATCGGCCGCGGCAGCCGGATCGGCTTCCTCGCGCCCGGCATCCTGGCCCTTGCCGTCATGTCGACCTCGTTCACCAGCCTGGCCATCGGCACCGCGTTCGAGCGCAGATACGGCGTGCTCAAGCGGCTCGGCGCGACGCCGCTGGCGAGGCCGGGGCTGATCCTGGCCAAGGCGGTGACCGTCGCGGCGGTCGAGGTCGGCCAGGTCGTCATCATTGTCGTAGTCAGCGCGGCACTTGGCTGGCGGCCGGTGCTGTCGCCGCTGAGCGTGGTGTCCTCGCTGCTGGTGCTCGCGGCTGGCAGCGCGGCCTTCAGCGGGCTCGCGATGCTGATGGCGGGCACCCTGCGGGCCGAGGCGACGCTGGCCGCGGCCAATCTGATCTACCTGGTGCTGCTCGGCGTCGGCGGCGTGGTGTTCCCGCTGGCCAAGTTCCCGGCCGCGATCAGGCCGGTGCTGCGGCTGCTGCCGTCCGGCGCCATGTCTGACGGCCTGCGGGGCGTGCTGCGGTACGGCACCGGACTGCCGGCCAGGGACCTGCTCGTGCTGGTGGTGTGGGCGGTGGCCGGTATCGCGCTGGCGGCCCGCACCTTCCGCTGGGAGTAGCGCGGGGCCTAGGTATGCCATCCGCCCCGGTATCTAAGGTCGCCGCCGTCGCCGCGCGGCCGGCCGGATCCGGCCCGCTGCGCAGGGTTCCGCCGCCCGTCCTGCTCGGCAGCGGCATCCTGAGCGTCCAGGTCGGCGCCGGCATCGCCGCGCGGATGTTCGGCACCGTCTCGGCCGCCGGGCTGACCGGGCTGCGGCTCTGGGCGGCGACGCTGCTGCTGGCCGGCCTTGGCGCCAGGCCGGCGATCAGGGCGGTGCGCGCCGTCATCACCCGCCGGGCCTGGCGGGATGCCGCGGTGGTGGCCGCCTTCGGCGTCACGCTCGGGCTGATGAACTTCTCGATCTACCAGGCATTCGCCAGGATCCCGCTCGGCATCGCCGTCACGATCGAGTTCCTCGGCCCGCTCGGGGTGGCGATCGCGACCTCGCGTCGCGCCATCGACCTGCTCTGGGTGGCGCTGGCAGGAACGGGAGTCACGCTGCTCGGGTTCGCCGGGATCAGCGCCGCCAGGCTCGGCAGCGTGGCCGGATCGGGCGCATCCGGCCCTGGCCGGGCGGCCGAACTCGCCGGAGTGATCTTCGCGCTGATCGCGGCGGCGTCCTGGGCCTGCTACATCCTGCTGGCCGCGGCCACCGGGCGGCGGTTCGCCGGACCGTCCGGGCTCGTGATCGCGATGGCGATCGCCTCGATCATGGTCACGCCGGCCGCCCTGATCTCGGCGGGCGCTCGGCTGCTCAAGCCCGCGGTGCTCGGGGCCGGCCTCGCGATCGGCCTGCTGTCCTCGGTGATTCCCTACCGGTTCGAGCTCGAGACGCTGCGCCGGGTGCCGCCGCGGGTATTCGGCATCTGGATGAGCCTGGAACCGGCCGTCGCCGCCCTGGTCGGCTTGGTGCTGCTCAGTCAGGCGCTGTCCGGCTGGCAGTGGGTCGCGATCGGCTGCGTCACCGTGGCCAGCGCGGGCGCCGCCCTAGGCGCCAGCCGGGATGCCACGGTTCCCCAGGCGTGACGGCCTCGTTCGCGCGCCACCTGCACGCCGGCCGGCCGCGAACCATACGATAGGGTCCGTGTCCGCCCAGCCCGCACCGATGCCCGACGCAGCAGCGCGGCACCGGCTGCCGCGCCTGATCGGGACCTGGGCCGGCGCCGTGCTCAGCCCGTCCGGGCTGGCGATGCGGCGGATCGCGCTGGCCGGGGTGATCGCGTCGGCGATCATCATCCCGAGCGGTGCCGCGGTCAGGCTGAGCAAGTCGGGCCTCGGCTGCACGGACTGGCCCAAGTGCACCGCGACCAGCCTGATCGCTGCCGGGGCCACCGGCGACCCGCTGGTGCACCGCTGGGTCGAGTTCGGGAACCGGCTGGTGACCGACGCGATCTTCGTGGTGGCTGTCGTGGTCTTCGTCGCCGCCTGGCGGTACCGGGACGGGCGAACCCGGGGCAGGCGCCGCGACCTGGTCGCGCTGGCCGCCGCGCAGCCGGCCGGCATCGCCGCGCAGGCCGTGATCGGCGGCATCGTGGTGCTGACGCACCTGGCGCCGGTCTGGGTGTCGCTGCATTTCATCGCCACCCTGCCGGTGCTCGCCGCGGCGGTCGTGCTGCACGTCAGGTGCACCGAGGGCACCGGGCCTCCCGTGCCGCTCGTGCAGCCGCTGGTCCGGCTGGTGGCGCTCGGGCTGGCGGCAGTCACGGCGCTGATGATGATCGCGGGCACGCTGGTGACCGGAACCGGCCCGCTGTCCGGCGCCAGCCATGTGCACCGATACCACTTCCTGTCCCTGACCCAGGTCACCCAGCTGCACGCCGACATCGGCTGGGTGCTCGGCACGATCGCGGTGATGTTCCTGCTCAGCGTCATGCTCACCGACGCGCCTGCCCGGGTGGTCCGGCTGGCCTGGCTGGTTCTCGCGCTGATCGGGCTGCAGGGCGCGGTCGGCTACGCGCAGTACTTCGCGCACCTGCCAGCCGGGCTGGTCTGGGTGCACGTCGCCAGCACCGCGCTGATCTGGATCGCGGTGATCAGGCTGAACCTCGCGCTCCGGCACCGGGGCGAGCCGGCCGCGGCGCCAGCGCTGGCCGGTGCGGCCGGGGCACTATCCGGCGATCCCGGCATGCGGTAGCTTCCGGCGTATGCCGACCGCCGCACTCAACGGAACCGAGATCAGCTACTTCGACACCGGTGGTACCGGGCCCGTGGTCGTGCTGAGCCACGGATACCTGATGGACCACACCATGTTCGACGCCCAGGTGCGGGCCTTGTCGCCGGAGTTCCGGGTGATCACCTGGGACGAACGCGGGCACGGCGGCACCCGGGCACCCGGCCCGTTCAGCTACTGGGATTCCGCCAGGGACGCGCTCGGCCTGCTCGATCACCTCGGCGTGCAGCGCGCCGTGCTCGGCGGCATGTCGCAGGGCGGCTTCCTCAGCCTGCGGGCCGCCCTGCTCGCGCCTGAGCGGGTCAGCGGCCTGATCCTGATCGACAGCCAGGCGGGCACCGAGGATCCGGCGAACGCCCCTGGCTACGAGCAGATGCACGCCATCTGGATCGAGCAGGGCCCGGGCCCGGTCCAGGAGGTGGTCGCAGCGATCATCCTTGGCCCCGGCCAGTGGGACGACTGGTACGCCAAGTGGGCAGCGATCGACAAGGACCAGTCGGCCCGCGCTTTCCGCTGCCTGATGGACCGGGACGACATCACCGGCCGGATCGGCGAGATCGGCTGCCCGGCGCTGATCGTGCACGGCACGGCCGACGCCGCGATCCCGATGGCCAAGGCCGAGCAACTGCGTGACGGCCTCGGCGGGCCGGCCACGCTCGTGCCGGTCGACGGCGGCACGCACGCGTCCAACATCAGCCATCCGGACGAGGTCAGTGCCGCGCTGCTGAATTTCCTGCGAACGAACCACGATTAGCCGCCGCCGATCGTGGCAGGTGGCGACGATAGGGTCGGTTCTTGACCGGGAGATCGAGGGCGGAGAGGCGGGCCGGTGACGGTGAGCGAGACTGGCGCGGACTTGGAGTGGACGGCGACCGACGCGCGAGCGGTGGACCTGGTCAGGGTGCTGGCCATGGACGCCGTGCAGCAGGCCGGATCGGGACACCCCGGCACCGCGATGAGCCTGGCGCCGGCCGCGTACCTGCTGTTCCAGCGCGTGCTCAGGCACGACCCGGCGGACCCGCACTGGCTCGGCAGGGACCGGTTCGTGCTGTCCTGCGGACACTCCAGCCTGACCTTGTACATCCAGCTGTACCTGTCGGGTTACGGGCTGACGCTGGAGGACCTGAAGGCGCTGCGTACCTGGGGCAGCCTCACCCCCGGCCATCCGGAGCACCGTCTCACCCCAGGGGTGGAGACCACCACCGGCCCGCTGGGCCAGGGCCTCGCGAACGCGGTCGGGATGGCGATGGCCGCACGGCGGGAGCGCGGGCTGTTCGATCCTGACGCGCCGGCCGGGCGGAGCCCGTTCGACCATCACATCTACGTGTTCGCCTCGGACGGCGACATCGAGGAAGGCGTCAGCCACGAGGTGTCCTCGCTCGCCGCGCACCAGCAGCTCGGCAACCTGGTGCTGCTGTACGACGACAACCACATCTCGATCGAGGATGACACCGAGATCGCCAAGTCCGAGGACGTGCTCGCCCGCTACGCCGCCTACGGCTGGCACACCCAGCGGGTCAGCTGGCGCACGCCGGTCGGCTACCGCGAGGACGTGCGCGGGCTCTACGACGCGCTGATCGCCGCCCGCGACCGCACCGACGCGCCGTCGATCATCGCGCTGTCGACGATCATCGGCTGGCCGGCCCCGAACAAGCAGAACACCGGCGAGGCGCACGGCTCCGCGCTGGGCGCGCCGGAGGTCGCGGCGACCAAGGAGATCCTGCGGTTCGACCCGGCAATCGCATTCCCGGTCGAGGACGAGGCGCTGGCCAGGGCCCGCGAGGTCGCCGACCGCGGCAAGCTGGCGCGGGCCCGCTGGGAGGAAGGCTTCGCCCGCTGGGCGGCCGAGTTCCCGCAGTGCCGCGGGCTGCTTGACCGGCTGTCGGCCAGGGCGCTGCCGGACGGCTGGGCCGCGGCGCTGCCGGTCTTCGCCCCCGATTCCGGCGACATGGCCACCAGGTCCGCCTCTGGCAAGGTTCTGAGCGCACTCGCGGCGGTGCTCCCCGAGCTCTGGGGCGGCTCGGCGGACCTGGCCGGGAGCAACGACACCACGATGGCCGGCCAGCCGTCGTTCATTCCCGCCGTGCATCAGACCAAGATGTTCCCCGGTGACCCGTACGGCCGCACGCTGCACTTCGGGATCAGGGAATTCGGCATGGGCGGGATTCTGAACGGCATCGCGCTGCACGGGCTGACCCGGCCGTACGGCGGCACCTTCCTGGTGTTCAGCGACTACATGCGGCCCTCCGTCAGGATGGCCGCGCTGATGGAACTGCCGGTCACGTTCGTCTGGACGCACGACTCGATCGGCCTCGGCGAGGACGGGCCCACGCACCAGCCGGTCGAGCACCTCTGGGCGCTGCGGGCCATTCCCGGCCTGGACGTGGTGCGGCCCGCCGACGCGAACGAGACCGCGGCGGCCTGGCGGGCCATACTCGAGCGCACCGACCACCCGGCCGGGCTGTGCCTGACCAGGCAGAAGGTGCCGGTACTCGACCGCACGTCCCTCGCGGCGGCCGAAGGCGCCGTGCGCGGCGGGTACGTGCTGGCCGAGGCGGCAGGCGGCGAGCCGCAGGTAATCCTGATCGGCACCGGCAGCGAGGTGCACATCGCGCTGGCAGCGCGCGAGGCGCTGGCGCAGGACGGGATCGCGGCCCGGGTGGTGTCCATGCCGTGCCTGGAGTGGTTCGCCGAGCAGGACCAGGCCTACCGCGACGAGGTGCTGCCGCCGCGGCTGAAGGCACGGGTCAGCGTGGAGGCCGGGATTGGCCTCGGCTGGCGCGGGATCGTCGGCGACGACGGCGAGATCGTCAGCCTGGAGCACTTCGGCGCGTCGGCCGCCTACGAGAAGCTCTACGCGGAATTCGGCATCACCGCCGAGCACGTCGCGCAGGCCGCGCGGCTCAGCATCAGCCGGGCAGGAAGGAAGCAGCAATGACGGCACAGCACGACAAGCGGGACATCCTCGCCAGGCTGACCGCCGACGGGGTGTCGATCTGGCTCGACGACATCGGCCGGGACCGGCTGACCACCGGCAACCTCGCGGATCTCGTCGCGCACGACTACGTCAGGGGCGTCACCTCGAACCCGACGATCTTCGCCCACTCCATCGAGCACGGCACCGCTTACCACCATCAACTCGGCGACCTCGCGCTGCGCGGCATCGGTGTGGATGAGGCGGCGCGGGCGCTGACCACCTACGACATCAGGTGGGCGTGCGACGTGCTGCGTCCGGTCTACGACAGTTCCGAGTGCGTGGACGGCCGGGTCTCGATCGAGGTCGATCCCAGGCTCGCGGCGGACACCGCGCGGACGATCGCCGAGGCACGGGCGCTGTGGTGGCTGGTAGACCGGCCGAACCTGTACATCAAGATCCCGGCCACCACCGCCGGGCTGCCGGCCATCACCACCTGCCTGGCCGAGGGAATCAGCGTCAACGTCACGCTGATCTTCTCCCTCGCCAGGTACGAGCAGGTGATGGACGCCTTCATGGCCGGGCTGGAAGGGGCCGCCGACCATCATCTGGCCAAGCTCGGCTCGGTAGCCTCGTTCTTCGTCAGCCGGGTGGACACCGAGGTGGACAAGCGGCTCGACGCGCTCGGCAGCCCCGAAGCCGAGGCGCTGCGCGGCAAGGCGGCCGTGGCCAATGCCAGGCTGGCCTACGAGCTTTTCGAGCAGCATTTCGCCAGCCCCAGGTGGGCAGCGCTGGCGGCCCGCGGCGGCCGGCTGCAGCGCCCGCTCTGGGCGTCGACCAGCACCAAGGACCCGGCCTACCCGGACACCAAGTACGTCGACGAGCTGGTGGCACCGAACACGGTGAACACGATGCCGGAGGCCACCCTGCACGCGACGGCCGACCACGGCATCGCGGCCGGCAATGCGATCGCCGGCACCTACGACGAGGCCAGGGCGGTGTTCGCCGAGCTCGACAAGGTCGGCATCGGCTACGACGACGTGGTGGCCGTGCTCGAGCGCGAGGGCGTGCAGAAGTTCTCCGACTCGTGGACCGGTGTGCTCGAGACGATCGGTGCCCAGCTCGACCCGGGCAAGCGCGGCTCCCCGGCCGGCTGATGAGCAACCCGCTCCGCGATCCGCGCGACCGCCGGATACCAAGGATCGCGGAGCCGAGCGTGCTCGTCATGTTCGGCATCACCGGCGACCTGGCGCGCAAGAAACTGCTGCCAGCGATCTACGACCTGGCCAACCGGGGCATGCTGCCGCCCGGCTTCTCGCTGGTCGGCTTCGCCCGCCGGAACTGGGTGGACCAGGATTTCGCCAACCTGACCCACGACGCGGTTCGGGAGTTCGCGCGGACCACGTTCCGGCAGGAGGTCTGGGACCAGGTCTGCGAGGGGATCAGGTTCGTCGCGGGCGAGTTCTCCGACCCGGCGGCATACGACCGGCTCGCCGCGACCGTGGAGCGGCTGGACGCCGAGCGCGGCACGGCCGGCAACCGCGCGTTCTATCTGTCCATACCGCCGGCCCAGTTCCCGATCGTCGTCAGCCAGCTTGAGCGGGCCGGCCTGCACGGCGGCCCGGGCAGCACCGGCTGGCGGCGAGTGGTGATCGAGAAGCCGTTCGGCCACGACCTGACCAGCGCCAGGGACCTGAACGACATGCTGGCCGCGGTCTTCCCCTCGCACTCGGTGTTCCGGATCGACCACTACCTCGGCAAGGAGACCGTGCAGAACCTGCTGGCGCTGCGGTTCGCCAACACCTTGTTCGAGCCGATCTGGAACCGCAGGTACGTCGACCATGTGCAGATCACGATGGCCGAGGACATCGGCGTCGGCGGCCGGGCCGGATATTACGACGGCATCGGCGCGGCCAGGGACGTGATCCAGAACCACCT
>Ga0335078_10009631_pt1 | contig 14308 bp, 17 predicted proteins | sample Lox_Sample_32_FD_206711 | JGI IMG/M metagenome (GOLD analysis project Ga0335078, IMG submission 206711) | Soil microbial communities from Loxahatchee National Wildlife Refuge, Florida, United States - Lox_Sample_3.2 | ecosystem: Environmental > Terrestrial > Soil > Wetlands | place: USA...
TAGTAGACGTTGCGCTCTCGGGGGGCCTTCCAGTTAGTGACCCGTATCGGCCGCTCGATGAGTTTGCCAACGGTTTCGCTCGTGGTGATTATAGGATCAGTAACGCGAGATTGTCCTGCACAGCCGCATTAGCAACCGATCCATTTTCGACGCTTCCAAGCCACCTAAAACCGGTTCCCAAGACGAGGAGCGAAGAAGTGCACATCACCCCACATTCCGCAGGGACAGATGACGCTCCTGGCAAAGTTTACAAGAAAGACGAACCGGGGGTCTCCGCGCCAGTTATCATCCAGCGAGCCATAGCCAATTACACCGAGGAAGCACGAAAAGCGAAGTTACAGGGGCATGTTTTATGTTCGTTTGTTGTCGATCAGAACGGAGACCCTCAGGACATAAGGGTTATAAGTGGCCTCGGAATGGGCCTCGATGAAGATGCGGTTAAAACCGTTCGTAAGTGCAAGTTCAGGCCGGGCACCAGGGCCGGCCACCCCGTTCGAGTCCAATTTTCCATCAATATTGAATACCGCCTTCGGTGAGCCACCAGGTTCCGCTGCTAAAGCGCTTGTCGGCCAGGTTGTGTAGGGGACCCATCACCATCACCTAAGCCCCCAAAAGTGATTCTGGGGCGGGCATCCTGGCGCGAAATTTTCTTGCGTCTTGGTTCAAACCGGGCCCGAGCGCGCGGATTTCGTTATTTAGTTTCATCGTTCCGCTGTAGGGTTGCGGCCGTTAAACCCGAACCCAATGAGTAGGGACGATGAGCACACTAGACCCCGGAAATATTAAGGAGCGATTTCGCACGGCATGGCGTGACGCCTTCGAAGGCGTCTTCCATCACCCCCCGGTTCCCGTCACCAGCAAAAGATTCCGGCAGATGGTGGCGCGACGGGTGAAAGGGCAAATAGCAGATTGGCACTGGACCTTGCCCCGCCGGCACCCTTGGGCTCATCGGCTTTTGGATAAGCACCCAGTGATCGACCGCCTTGTTATGAAATATACCTTGTAAAAAAGCTTGCATTCAGCGTTACGGGCGGCACTAGTTTTAGGTTCACCTGTTTCCAGAAACTTGCTATATTGGCCGCCGAATACTGAAGGAGCCAGACCATGGAAGTGATTGCATCCGACGCCGCGAGCGTGACGATTAAATTTCGCTGGAAAGAGGACTACTCGAAGATGCTGCGCATTCTCGGCGCATTCGATCTTGCGCTCGAAGAAGGCAAGATCGATATGGAGCGGTTGATGCTTTCGAGCGACGATGCTCGGCGCGCAGTCGATGCGTTTTATGAAGCCGGTAAAAGGGCGTGAGCTTGTTAGTCCGCAATCTTCTGTATGGCGGAGCAGGACCCCTACAACCCCTACGACTTAAACGCCGTTATCGACGCTTGCGCTAAACACGCCTGGCAGCGCCGCGAAGATGAGATCCGTAGGCGCGGCATCGAAAGTGAAGCCAAGCTTCGCGAGGAAATAGGCCGGATTGTTGAACACCCTGAGACGCAGGCTTTTCGCTGTCAGCCTGAAAAAGACCCGACGAAATCTGTCCCAGCGCAGGCATTGGGCCGCGAGATATATGATTGTCGCTCATACAGCAAGGAGCAGCCGGACTACGGCATTACGGTTATCCTGAACCCGAACAGAGATGTGAACGGTGAGCTTTATGGAGGGACTTGTTACCTGCGCAAAAAGGACCCTTTTGAAGCGTTAGTCGCAGAAGAGTTACGGTGTACGGGAATAGAGCCTCAAGTGGTTACTGGCGGCCGTACTGCGCTTCGTGAGCAGGAACTCCACCGGCAGCTTGTCGCGGTCCCCGATCCACCTAAGCAAGAACCGCAACAGCACCAACAAGGCCAGGAGGAACTCGACCCTAAGGGCGTGATATCAGAGGCGCGCCGGCAGACCCAGGACGCCCCCGGCTTTGCCGCGGCCCTAACTGATCGAGGCTTCACGATTGCTCAGGCAACCAAGGCCGAGGCGCGCGAAAGCGAGCTCGACAATGCATACTTTGAGCGCAAGGGCGTGTATGTGCCGCGCGTGGCCGAAGGTGAATTTGTGGCTGTGACCCCGAACGGCCAAGTCTTAAAGCTGAGCGAGCGCAACACCGGGCTTGATGCACGGGAGACGCAGGAATTCTTGAAGGACTTACAGTCGGCCCCATCTATCGTGCCGGCGCAGGCGGCGAAGCTGGAAGCACTTCAACAGCGGGAGGACCTTGAAAGACGCCAAGAGCCGTCGCGGGGTCCGGAGCGTGGCGGCATGGTCGAGCAGCAAGCATGGGCCTTGGACGAGTTTAAAGCCAGGGACGATGACCGGAAGCGGCAAGAAGAACAGTCACGGCCCGCGGCACCTGATAGGAGCAGGCAGGAAGGGGAAAGATTTGATCGGGACCGGTTTTTAACGGACACGGACTACCGGCGGGCGCGCCGTGAGCAGGCTGCTGCGGAACAGCAGCTGGAAAAGCGGCAGCTTGAACGCGAGCAATCTCGGGAGATGCGGCGGCAAGGCCGCTTCCTCTGAAAAAGCTTGGTCAGGGCCGGCGGGGTTGTGATCGTACAGAGCCTGCGATCAGGTTTGCCACGGGTTGAGGTTGCACAGCGCGTCAATATCGGGGTACGTTCGATAAAACTTCGTAGTGCCTATAATCACATCTTTAACGATGCCGGGCGCAGTGATGAGGCAGTTTCCCCCCATGGCCGGAATCTCGTGTGGGTCGAGGACGGGCTGTCCTTTCGCGTTGTAGTTGATGCCCTTCGTTTCGCCGCTGTTCGGATCGTAGGAGAAGCTTTTGTCCATAATGGTTTTGGTTCCTACGAAGCGGGCGATTTCTTCGAGGGTTTCCTTATCGGCTTTTGGCGGGAAGTAAATCCGCAGGTCACAGCCTTCCTTCATCGTCTCCCAGTCTTTTCCCCATATCCCCGTCATCTGCGAGACCGCTTGAAATACGGGGATCATGGAGACGCCCGCGCCCCCGCCAGCTTCGAAAATCGGCAATACCTTATCAATCCGCCCCATTCGGGCGAACTCATCGGCCACGATAGTGACGTGGTGACGGCCGGGAATACCGCTCAGCATTGTGTCGGTGATTGCTGTAATGAGCAATCGGCTGAATTCGGCCATCACACCGATATGAGCAATCGGGATGACGACGAAAATCGTCATGGGCTTCTCGCCGTTTTTCAGGTCCATGAAGTTCCACGGTTTTGCAGGGCGGCTTAACGCCTTCTCCATTGCGCGGCTGAACATAAATTTCATTTGCGCGCGGGCCGTAGACTGAAACTCCTCAACCTGTTTGTCAGACCTTGGGTTGTAGCCGCCATCATGGCTTGCGAATCTCGACAGCATCCGCTTCACGTACTTGTTGTCGGCGTCCATGGCGGCTTCGGCTATTAGGAATAGCCGCTCGGTTGAGATGATGTCGGCGACCTCATCGAGCGTGGCCGTATCGGGGCGATATTCCAGCAGATGGGCGATAACCCCGGTAACCGCCATTGTCGCTGTGCCGGTGAAGTATCCGGAGTTTTTTGTCTCGTTGTCGTCTGCCTTGATAAGCATCATGGCGATGTTGGCGCACATGGTTTCGAAGCCGTCCGACTCGGGGTCGAGGCTGTCGAGGATGTTGAAACTGTCCGTTGTCAGCTCGCTTCCTTCAGACCTGAAATGATCATCGATGACCTTGAGCACTTCGGGCTCTACCCCGTCGCGGATCGGGCAAATGATTTTCACCGGCCCAAGCTTTTTCCTAGCCGGTAGGGTGGTGCTGGTCAATTCGCCTTTTGGGTCGAGGATGACCATGCTGCCTTGGTGTTCGGCTATCAGCGCGGTGAGCAATGTCGCTTGCTTGCCGCAGCGGGGCGGGCCGCATATGCTGATGCTGTTGGGGTGGGCCTTTTCCTTGCCGGGCCTTCGACCGGTGTATCTGATGATGTTGCCCGCGCCGTCCTCGCAGAGCCGGTAGCCTTCGCCTGGCGCGGGAGGCCGCACCTTGGGTCGCACGGGCGCCTTGCCGGCAGTTAGCCCCTCGGCTGCGAGAACAGCGGGCGTAGCGATGTCGGCCTTTCCGTAGGTCCCAGACGATGCCGGTTCTTGTTCGTGTTGCCGCAAAGCCATCACGACGCAAAAAACAATAAAGAAAGCACACGCAACCATCGCGAGCTCGATCCAATGTCCCGAAGTCCAATCGAGAAGGTCCATCGAAAGCCTCCCACTTGGCACCAACCTTTCTGGCTCATGGGTAAAAGGAGTTCCTTTCGCAAAAGGTTGAGCAAGGCTTTACAGCCAGCCCTTGCGTGCCAGAAATTCCCGATCGCGCGGGGCGGTTACCGCTTTTTTCAAAACCTCGACAATGCCGGCACGCGTCTCCGGATGTAATTCGGCATTGGCGATCAGCGCCGCGCCGATAATGACCTTGAGCCGGGTGTCTTCCGTCCGGGCCCTCTTCTTTGCCTTGGACTGCTCGGCTGCGATCCTGGCTTCCAGGGCGGCTTTCTTCTGCAGCAGCGTACCGAGTTTGCTATCCGTTGCCGACATTTTTCCTGCCCCTCGATTTTATCGATACCAACGTCATCTTACGGTTCGTGGCCTTCGTTTCTCAACCTGGTTTCCCGGAGCGAACCTTGCCGAGTTGAAAAATGGATGCAATGTAATTCAGTCGCGGCTTTCGGGGCATCAAGCCGAAGACTTCGCAAGATCGTTGCTTTTCGGGTCCCTACCCAAAAAGACAACGATCCCGCTCGTTTTCTCACTTGACGCCCGCCACGCCCGAATTCCGCTCGCATCCAACACTCGGGCAATTCCGCCCGGTGAAACCAGAGAAGGAAAAACCATGAATAAACAACAACCGTCCCATCTCGCCTACGTTGTCACCGATCCGAAAGAGGGGAGCGACAAAAAAGCGTTCTGGCACCGGGTAGGCACGGTATGGCCGCACAAGAACGGCAACGGCTTCGATCTTGTCATTCCCGAAGGCCTCAGCGTTTCCGGCCGGATCGTATGCACCGAGCCGAAGGAGAAGGGCGAGGCGTTCGAGGCTGCCGTTCAAGCCCAGATCGTCGAATATGGCGCATCTAACCCTCCTTCGAAACACCGGAAAACTTGAGGCCCGCCCCCGCCCGCGCGGAGAAGCACGGGCGGGAGGGTTTTCCTCGATTTCTTAACCCTTGTCCTATAGGATGCACTGACCATGAACGACACGAACGACACGACCAATGCCAAAGATGCTGTCCTCGAAATCCTGAAGAAAATTCAGTTAGGGCAGGCTGAGATCCGCAATAGCCTTGTGGACGCGCGCCGGGACATTCGCACCGTGAAAGATGAGATTGTCTCGTTGCGGAGCATCATGGGCGAGTTCATCAAGACGGATGCGCGACGTGAGACGGACCATCTACATTTGGCAGCCCGTGTTGACCGGCTTGAGGAGCGTATGGACTCCCAGGAGCCACCGGCTTAATCAAGTCAACTTGCGAGCGTGAGCCAAGCTGAGGGCAAGGCGTCGATCCGGTGTCTTGCCCTTTGGTTTCTCCAAGACGCGCATTGGCCAAACACAGATTGTGATACTGCCAGGTATGACCTTTTTGGTGGTTTTGCCCCGCCGTGTTTCTCGCGAGTTTTCCCTCATCACCGAGCTGAAGGTTTCCGGTCGACAGCGTTGGTTGTGTTGCGGCTCTGGAGCATGTCAAGCGGAGAATTTTCCGTTGCTCCGTTTTTCTAGGCAGGGTTTTTCTTGCCGCAGCCGTGATTCTCTGTTTCATCCTGTGAGATACTGTGACGAACGACGGTCCCGAAGGGCGCACTTATGTGTTCCCTTTCGGGAACACAGTCGCAAGCGACGCGTGTACGTTGCCGGAAGGGCAACGACGGGCCGCCATCCGGCGGCCGAAGGAGGCGCAGAAAGTGACAAAGATCTATATCGGCCTGGGCGACCTAGCCGAGCGTTGGGTCTACACAGTCAGGGGCATTCGCAAGCTCACCTTGAGTAAAGATTTCCCGGCGCCGGCCTTTGCAATCAACAGAGGACGAACCAAGGTCTGGAACGCGGCGGATATTGACGGTTTCGAGCTCCGGCATCCTGAGGTGAAAAATCCTGAGGAGAAGCGCCGCAAGGTGGCCGGGTACGCGGCGGCGGTCGCGAAGAAGAGAACGGCCGGCTGAAGCGGGCGGGAAAGGCGGGGCGGGGGGATTATGGGCTATCACCTCAACGTCAAAGTGGTTTCGCGCGGCGGAGGGCACAGCGTTATTGCCAAGGCGGCTTACAATGCCCGCGAGAAAATCCTGGAACAGCGGACCGGCGAAACGAAGGACTACACCCGCGCCGGCGACCGGCCTTTATGGTCGGGCATTTTTGCCGGTAGGGATGCGCCGCAATGGGTTCAAGATCGCGCGCAGTTTTGGAACGAAGCTGACCGAGCCGAAAAGCGCAAGGATGCCCAGCTCGCCTACAATTTCATTGGCTCGTTGCCGCACCAGCTTACCGATCAGCAGCGCGAATACATAGTCAAGGATTTTGCTAGAGAGCAATTCTTGCGGAGGGGCGTTGTTGCCGATGTGAACATCCACAGGCCCGACCCCAAAGGCGATGACCGAAACTATCACGTCCATATGCTTGTCACGATGCGCGAGATCACGCCGGAGGGTTTCGGCAAGCGGGTTTTGAATTGGCAAGACCGGGAGCAAAACCTCGAACGCTGGCGGGAGAAATGGGCCGAACGCGGCGCGCGAGAACTGGAAAAGGCCGGCTTGCATATGGAGGCCGAGCGATGGCGCGTCGGGCATCTGGACCTGGAACGACAACGCGAGGCCGCTCTTGAGCGATGCGACCTGGCCCATGCTGAAAAGCTCAACCGCGAAGCCACGAAGCACCGAGGACCTCAGATTGATGCGATGGAGCGGAAGGGGATTGAGACCGATCGGGGCGTCATCTACCGCGACACCGTGGACCGCAATGAAGCCATTGCGCCGTTACGCGCCCAGCTCGACGAACTCAACCGCGAGATTTCGAAAACGTTGACCCGCGAGGCTGACATGCTCAACCTGAGTCATGGCGGCCGTGATGTCTGGATGGCGCGCCAGATCAGTGACGATGCCCGTAGCTTCTCATCCGCCTTAGCTGAGCGGGGTATTGCCCTGGCGCAAGCAACCAAACACGAGGCCCGCGAGAGTGAGGTCGATTACGACTATTTCGAGCGTAAAGGCCGTTACACGCCGCGCCTGCGCGAAGGTGAAATTGTCGCCGTCACCGAACACGGGCAGGTGTTCAAGCTGAGCGAACGGCACACCGGCCACGAGTTTGCCGAGACGCAGAGGTTTCTTAAGGCCCTTATGCCCGAGCTCCACACTGTTACTGAAACCAAAGCCGCCCAGCTCCAAGCCGCTGAGATGCGCCAGCTTGAGCGGGAGCTTTTCCAGGCAGTCTCCGGTGTGGGATTACTCGACAAGGGCGACGGCATTACGATTGCCAGCCTTGGCCGTGAGACAGGCAGCGCTGTCGAGCAAATGGCAACAGCAATTGTGGGCGCCCTGGACAGCGCCGGCGGCGGAATAGGCGACGCTGCAGGAGCTATCATCAAGGGCGGCCTGGGGGGCCTCGAACTCATCGGCCAGCTTTCTACTTTCTTTGGAGGAGGCATTGCCGAAACCCCGAAGACCCGCGAGCAAATTCTTGGGATCATCGAGCGGCAGGAACAGCGGCACATCGACTATGCGCGCTTCCGGTCTGATGACGACTATCGCCGTCAAGTTGAGTTCCGGACCGCACAACGGATTGACGCTGCACGCGAGCAGCGCCGTTTTTACGAACAACAATGGGAACGTGAACGGGAACGATGACGAGCTGGGGGAGCGGCGCAGCCCCCCGGCCCGGACCAGAGCGCATAATCACTGGCATCAAGCGCAGCACCCCTAGCAGCACCCGTAGCCCGCGGCCGACGCCACAACCTGACCGTGCCGCCCAAGTGAATTTTCAATCTGCAGCTCGCGCGGTGCACCGGCCGCCTTCACGTCGGCGCCATGCGGAATACAAAAGCCCGGCACCTGACCGGCCTGGCGGACGCCGATCCGGGCCGAGCAGCCGGGGCGAGCTTTACGCCTATTACAAACGCATCGGGATGTTGGAGGTGTTCTTTTCGCTTTTTCCGGGGTGAACTGTACTACCGAGCCGCTGGCGTGCCCAGTCAGCCGCTTTCTTTAGCGCGGACTGGATGCCTTTCCCTGCAGGGCCGCATTGATTGGCTCAGCCTTGCGGTTTATGTCCTGCCTGTTTGCTCTCAAAGTCTTCAAATCTTGATCTGACACGACATGGCATTTGCCGTCTGAACCTATAACCTCCGCGTGAGGTTCTGCGTGTTCCAATCGAGGGTCCACAGCAATCTTAGTAAGTCCAGTGCCTTCACAGTCATCGACCAATACATAGTGGCTTCTCATATAGTCGAAGCTGTATCTAAGCTGCTGGACATCTCTTTGATTAATTCCGGGATCACCCTCTAAACCCTTAATCTTTCTTTCGAGGTCTGCCTCGCTTTCATTGCCGGTGATAACAAATTTGCTGCTGTCCGCGCGCGGCTGTGTTGGTTGTGGCTTCTTATTATTTTCTCGATGAAATGCCATGAGGTCTTCAAAAAAATTCGCTCGGTCTCTATCAACCTGCCATAAGAACATGAATGTCAACAACGCGATCCCCGTGCTCGCGGCCAAAGCCAACCATCTTGTCCTGCTCATGGTCTTTAGAGTTCCTTTCAGGAAGCTGGGCCGACGCGCTTAGTCAGCCCTTGCTTGTCAGAAATTCCCGGTCACGTGAAGTGGTGACCGGTCTCCCATGGTGAGCCCCTCATTTTATCAGCGGCACGGAAATCCGCCCATTCTTTCCTCCACCACAAATGGTCGGATTGCGAACGGCGCTTCACGAGCCGGGGAGACCGCGCAGGGCCGCGAAAGAAACCCACTATCGCCGGCGGCACCAGGAGCAGGAAAAGGCTGAAGCCACAGGAAATTATAAAACCCGGACAATGGAAAACCCCAAACAATAGCCCATCATCGATGCTCTCGAAATCCCCTATGGGTTATAATGCCCCTAGCCGGAGGCGGATCAAAGTGGGGTGGCCAGAGGCATCAGAGCAGAACTGTTGCGACAACCATTGGTACGGTCTTTATTGTCACGCGCTTGGCCCGGAGCATTGGCCTCGCGCGCGAACATATTACACACATGCGCTAAAGAGCTCAGAACACGCGCGGTGCAGGGATTTCATCGAGTGGATTGATAAAGGCCTGACTCTCCAGCCCCCAATCCCACTGCATGACATCGATAATGAAGCCGTTGTACGACAGCACCTTGTCGAAACGTCGGCAGCCGAAGGCAAGCGCGGAGGATTAGTTGACCAAGCGCTTGGGCGAGCTCTTGAACTGTACTCAGAAATTATCGTCGGTCTTAAAGATGGCGAGGCCACTGCTCCTTCGTGGCACGCGCTACGCATGATCAATGATGTCCGGGCGCTCGGCGCAACCTACGATGATCTAAAGCGCTCTGTTGGACGGAGCGGCCCTATGCACAATATGCTCGACGAGCACGGCATCCCGATCCCCGGCCAAGTGCGCGAGCGCTCGCAAGCCGAACCGTCAGGGTGGTTCCAAGTTGATGGCGTACGATTTGAAAATGGGGTTCCTACGTTTTTGGGCCCGCCGGCAGGTCCTTTGCCACCGCTTGTGACACAGGATGATTGTGATGTGGCGTTGTGGCTGGCCTTTCTTGAAGGCAAAGACCCCGCACCACCGTCGTTTTCGCTCGACGCAGCATCCTCCGATCCGGCCTCGCGCTGTCGCGTCGACCGGAAGACATTTAAGCCGACGTGGCTTGCCGAGACAGCCTTCGGACAATCGATGTTCTTGGCAGATTGGATTATGAAGACTTTTACTATGTACGATGGGCTTCCATCAGTGACGGAGCCTTACGTCAGCGGCGGCAGTGTGTCGGGGTGGATACCAACGGCACTCATCGATGCCATCGCATCGGCGGAGGGGGGCTTGGAGCTACCTGACGGTTCAACAACCGCTCACGGGCGAAATGAAATCGTTGTGCACAATGTCGATGTCGCTCGCGCATCGTATCGGCGCTGGTTGCTGTGGGAGAACACTGAATATCTCATTCAGGAGATACATCTAACGATTGAAAGCAGCCTTTTTGTCTATGAGCAAGGTGCCTCCGAAAAGCATTTCCGCGAGAACGATCCAACGACGCTGACAGGAGCACGGGGAAAAATCCTGGCGGAGCATTATGATGTGGCGGCGGAGCAATTTCCAGTATTTTTTCGGGTCAAGCAGCTTCTCGGCATCTTCGCGACACTATGTCAGGCGCGCCGTGACGGAGTGACGCTTGCGGGCAAGGAAAAGCGGCGTCTTGAACAAATAATCGCAGTGTACAAAGACAGATATAAAAATAACCCTGGACCGGAATATTCCCCGAAGCCGTTTCACCGCGGTGGATGTTTTTGTTTCGGGGGCGTCTCTGGACGCACGAATGCAACGGTTGCGCAAACGCAGGCGCAGCCGTTTCACGAACCTCCGCATACGGTCGATTTCCTGGTTTCGCGCAGCGGCTTCACCTCGCCTGTTCCCGACGGCGGCTCAGGGCCGCATCCCCCGAGAGGCTCTGGCGTGGCGTTCAAGGGCGGTTCAGGCGGTAAAGGGTTTCACCCAAAAACAACAGATGTGTTCGTTATGGACCCAAACATTCATCAGGGAGCCAGGACGTACTACATCAATATCAGCAACCAAAAAGTAGACCCGTTCACAGGGAGAACCATTGACCCTGACCATCCTTACGCGCATATTTATCACGATAAGAACATCCAGAAAAAGGGAAAGCCGTGACCACGCAGCAATCGCAAGAGGATTCCCTGAGAAGGGATTTTCTCAACGAGGAGGTGTCGGGAATTCTGTTCATCCGAAACTACATGGAGCTTCAGTGTGACAACAAGCGGATTCAGTTCTTCGCCTATCCAACAATTCACACAGCCGAAGGAGTCTTTCGGTTTGGCGACCGTGGCGTGTGTCAGAATTTCATCGATCTGATTGGACAGGTGATCGTGGAGATCACATCAGAAGAAGGCGTCCGCAGCAGGTTCGTGTTCGACAGCGGTCTTGTTGTCGAGGTGCGGCGAAAGGATAGCCCCACGGGGGAGACTTTCGCGACTGTAGTACCGCCAGATGGTTTTGCCGAGTATTATTGAGTGTGCCAAAAAGGGCAAAAAAGGGCAACTCTTGCAACGTGAGTGAATGCCCTAGCGTGCTTTATATTCCGTTTCGTGAGGCGACCCCCTATAAGACCCGCCAAGCCCCCCGCTAGTGTCTCCGCCCTTCGGGTTTCGATCACTGACGCGCCTGTTGTGGCGCTAACGCTCCCAACTTCTGCGGAGCGGCGGAGCCTGCGGGCTTTACAAATACTGCAAACGCATGGGGATGCTGGAGGTATTCTTTTCGCTTCCTTTTTTTGCCCTCGAAGCGACGTTTCGTCGCTTCGCTATTTCGCACGGCTTATTGAGCGAGGAAGATTTTGAGCAGCCAGAAGGCAGGAGGGTGGACACGCGCGGCGCGTTCCGTGCATACCGGAATGCGGCGCGGCCTAGTTGACGGTCGCGCCCAAGAACGGAGGGCCGCCGCCGCAGGGCGAGAGAACGCGCGGAAAACCGTGTTTTCTCTAGCCCCCGGCATTGCGCCACACTGAATTGCAACGCCGCTGATTTCAATATTGACGAGCTTACCCAAAAACAACATGGTGCAAGCTCGTGTGAAGCGAACCCGACAAGAAGGCGGCGAAGACAAACAGATACACGACAAAGCAGATAAGAGTCACCAGCAAGCGAAACAGCTTCTCAAACATTTCCGATTTCATCGCGTCTTCCTCCACGCTAAAATTTCATTGTCCATTCATGAATTAAGACAATCCACCGTTGCCTGTTTATCAGTCCAGGACCAACTTTTCCGCCTCTAGCAAGATTTAACTTTTTGTTCATTCTTGAAGGTCATTAGATCGCCCCGACCCATATGAAGCCGGAGAACCCCTGATCGAGAGAAGAAACGTGTTGAGAAAAATCGGCCTTGCCGGTGTCTTGTGCATGACAATCAAATTTCTTTCAGGAGGAACGTCATGTCCAAGAAGAGTATTACCATCGCTAGCGTCATTGCCATTGTGATCATCATTGCCATCGCCATCAGCATTGCGATCTCGAAAATAAACATCAAACCGGCTATATCGACCGTCACTTCTAAGCCGGTCGTGGGCACGCTCGTTTCTAAAGTAGAGGGCAAGGACGTGAAGACGGTAACTCACGTGCTGGTCGCCGGCCTTAACGTCAAGGCTGGAAAGACCGAAAAGCTGTTACCGGAACCGACGCTCACCCGAGACAAAGCTCTCAAAGGGTTGTCCGTTCTGGGCGACAGCCTGGTCGCCAATCTCAAAGTAAAGACCAATGATAAGAAAGATCTTAAGGACGTGTTGCGCCTGACCAACAAACAGTTCTCCAACCTGGTCGTCGCCGGGCAGAAGCTTGACGACCTAGGCCTCGACAACCTGCTCGTCGTCGATCTGAACAAGCTAGATACCCTTGGCCTTGGTGTGCAACTGGACGCCGGCGTTAAGCTCGACAAACCATTGCTGTCTGAATTGAAGCTTAACGACCGATTGTCCGACCTGATGGGCACGGAACTGCACAAGCAACTCAGTAATGTGGCGCTCTAAAATCAGCGCCCCCAACCAACCGGGGTAACCGATGAGACCTTTGCTACTAACGAGGCCCATCGGTTACCCCCGCCCTCATCTGATTTCCGATGTTCCAGGTTCTTACGAGCATTGTTCACGGCCACGGCAACGTTGCTGCTCAAGTCTGCAAGACCGATTCAGGTGTTACGAAGAGGTTGTTAGAAGATTCGATTCCGATTCAAGGGACAAAGACAAAGTAAATCGACTAGTAGAGGAGCAAATCCATGGCAAGCTCAAACTCAAACACATCGGAGGGTGAGATTATTACCCGGGAACAGATATTCGACAGATGGGGAAGCGGACAACAATCGCCTCGGGAGATTTCGGAAGCCACAGGCGCACCGATAGACTGGATATATCGAACGCTCAAGGCACAGCAAAAAGCAAAAATCGAAGAAACCAAGATTTTGAGAACATCATGAAAACACAAACATCTGATCAGGACGAATCCGCAGGCGAGCTTCCGCAGGGCCGCCCTGCTCTCCAAACTCTCGCTAAGCGCGCCACTAGCAACGAGGTGCGGGCAAATCATTCTCAAACAGTGGTGGCCCCCGCCGGTCCGTTGCTACTTGCTGCTCCGGTCCTTATGCTACAGGAAATTCCATGTATTCCGATCCCCGGACAATCGCCGGGGTTTCTTTTTGAATCCACTCCATCAAATCCGCCCGCCACGTCGCAACAACCCGCAGGACATACAGATTTCTTCCACGAGACAGAGCCCGACGCTGTGTACGATCTCTACAACGCCTGCAATGGCGTCCTCCGGGAGGATGGCATGCTCGAGGTTAGTAAACTGAATGAGCTCAGCAAGGAAGAAGAGGCATTCCTCAACGTCCCCCGGCTGAGAGAGCTCTGGGTTCACATCTTCGGAGGTTGCACCAGGTGCGAAACGATCATTCAGAGGCTCAACATGATGCGCGCAGAATTGAAAAAAACGCGCAACCTCTCGTAAATCAAAGATCCCCAAACCAACATGCTGTGACTTAACAAGGTTAACACTTGTGACTAACGGTCGTAACGCCTAGCGTTCTTTGTTGTCGGTGATCGGAGAAAAGATTTGCTGAGAGAAAATGATCGATCATGTGTCTTGTAAATGTAATTGGTTTTTATCAGGCAACCGAAAGTCGTTTGGCACGCACAAACTGAGTGCCTTCGCTTTCATTACTGAAACAGCAGCATAGGCACGGCGCTTGAATTGCTCTAAGTCATTATCGTTCGTCTTAAAGAGAGCGCCGTTGCTGTAAGTTCAATCGATTAGAAAAACGCTGATCATTTCGCAGGGTTGTGTCATTACACTGCCTTGGCAGCAGACCCCTTCATTCATGCGAAGGGGTCGTTTGGAACTCTTTTCGAGAGATCAAAGAAGAACGAATAGGAGAAAAATTATGGACGACGACTATGATATTGACGTCGCGGCCATTTTCCACAGGGCTACCCTGGGTGACACCGACGCTCTCAACCTGCTGTTCAGCTATCTATCTCACCTATTCGCTAAGATATCCGTCTTAGCTAGCGCAAAATACAAGATTGAAGTGGACCAGATTAACCAGGAGCTCCACATCGTATTGTGGG
>Ga0335078_10009632_pt1 | contig 14308 bp, 11 predicted proteins | sample Lox_Sample_32_FD_206711 | JGI IMG/M metagenome (GOLD analysis project Ga0335078, IMG submission 206711) | Soil microbial communities from Loxahatchee National Wildlife Refuge, Florida, United States - Lox_Sample_3.2 | ecosystem: Environmental > Terrestrial > Soil > Wetlands | place: USA...
GAAATGCGGCGCGGCTTGCCGAATGTTTCGACCGTAAACGCAGAGTCGGTACCGACTACGTCAATCCGCTTTTCTTCGGTTTTGCCGTCAGTATCGATTTTGAGATCAATCGGCATGCGGAAAAGATCCAGATCTTGGGTGATCTGCCCAACCACGCGAAATCCCGGTGCTTTGTCCTTTGCGTTTTTTGGAGCCCCAGCCCCGCCTAACCGGTAGACGGTGTACTTTACTTTGAATTCAGGCGCGCCCGTGGAGTCGAGCCACTGCGAAAAGAACCACGTCAGCTTGTCGCCGTAATTCTGCTCGGCGATTTCGCGGAAATCATCCACGGATGCCGACTTCCCGGCGAACTTGGCCGCAAAGGTGCGCATAGTCTGGTCGTACTTCTGATCGCCTTCGACCCATCGCAGCATGTGCAGGATCATTGCTCCCTTGTCGGTCACGAGGGTTTGGAATTCCGGCGAGAACAGATCCAATTTTCCGACGGTCGAAAGTGGAACCGTGTCGTAGGCCAGCGCCCCCACGGACATATCTTTGACCGCCTCCTGCAATCCTGCCTGGCCGGCCGCGCTTTCGATGTAACGCGCCTCGGAATAACGGGCAAATCCGTCGCAAATCCACCAATCATCCACCGAAGCTGGACTCACCGAAGCGCCCCACCATTGATGCGCGATGGTATTGGCCAGTAGACGGTAATTGATTTTTTCCGTGATACCCCGGCTGGCAAGCGCGGCCAATCCGGGTGCCCAGCTAGATGGGACCGTGTCGTCAGGGAGCTCCACGACCCGTAGCGTAGTGCTGGGGGCCGGGCCGTAGAGAGTAACGAAATACGTGAATTCCTTGACGGCGGTTTCGGCGTAAGAAGCCCCAAGATTCTGGTGGATCGGCTTGAAGAAGACATGAAGATCGATGCCAGCTTCGTCGCTCTTGAATTCCTGGAACGTTCCCGCCACGATGCTGCCCGGAAAACTGGGTTTATTCCAGACGAAGGTATAGGTCTTTGTGGTGCCGCCGGTGCTGGTCTTCTTTAATGCAGGGGTACCGTTCTCGCTTTCATCGCCGCTGCCAATTACAGTCATGTGCGCAGGCACAGTGATGTTCATCGTCGCCGTGAAGCGATTGATGCCGTAGTTCTCGACCGGGAACCATCGCCCGGCATACAGAAGATAGCTGGTGTCGTCCCCGACGTAAGCGAGCTTGAGGCCCTGGACTGGGCTGTCATCGGCTGACTCCAGGGCGCCGTCATATTCAAAAATCAAAGTGCTGGACTCGTCTTTGGCGAGTTCCTTGGGGAGTTGAACCCGAACGGTAGAGTCCTGGGCGATGCGCTCGGCGCTCAAAGTTTTTCCACTCTCGTCACTCACCTTGGTCACACGCAGGTCGTTGTGCAGTTCGAAGACCGCAGCGTTGATATTCTCCAGGGCAGTAAATTTCACTTTGGCACGGGCGGCAAGGCGATGAGTATGAGGCGTAAGTTCGGCGTCGATTTGATAGTCATCGACCCGGAGTCGCGACTTCTCGGCGGCCCAGGAAGGCAGCGTAAACAGCAGAACAAGAAAGAGAAAGCCGCGAAGTGAGACTCGACGCTGGCGCCGAGGTTGACAGTACATGAATCGAATGTCTCCCGGGAACTCTCTAAGTATGATTCCGATTGTCCCGCAAAAGATGCTGCGAAGACAAGCGCCGGGGGCGTTTAGAGAAGCCATTTGACATGTCTGTGACAAGCGACCTTGTCCCTAAAGCAAGGATGCACGATACTCTTGAGAGTTCATGAAATCGACAACAACCAAAGCGGAAAAGTTGAGCACGATTCTCAGCCAGATCGAGGGTCCGATTGGCACCATCGCGCTGAATCACGGCAAGGTAAATACCCTAAGCCGGGCGCTCATTGAAGATATCTGCGCGGCATTGCAGCAGATGGAAGCAGGGGCAGTCCAAGTGGTGATCCTTCGGGCGGCCAAGGGCGTCAAGGTCTTCTCGGCCGGCCATGACGTCCGCGAACTTCCGACCAATGGACGCGATCCTCTTACTTATAGTGACCCCCTACGCCACGTGATCCGAACCATTGAAGCTCATCCTGCCCCGATCATTGCTATGGTCGAGGGCTCAGTCTGGGGAGGTGCGTGCGAGCTGGTGATGGGATGCGACCTGGTGGTGGCTGCAGACGATGCCAGCTTTGCCCTAACACCGGCGAGACTCGGCATTCCCTATAACCTTTCGGGCACTCTGAATTTTCTAAAAGTGGCAGGCATGCACCTGATCAAAGAAATGCTGTTCACGGCAGCCCCGATGACGGCTTCCCGGTTGGCGGCGGCCGGCGTAATCAACCATGTGGTCCCGCGCGAACAGTTGGAGGGTTTCACGATGGAGGTGGCGCGGCGGATCACGGAAACGTCCCCGCTCGTACACCGCATTCTGAAAGAAGAATTGCGTGTGCTAGGGAATGCACATCCCCTAAATCCGGAAGCCTATGAGAGGATTCAGTCGCTGCGGCGGGAGGTATATGACAGCAGCGACTATCAAGAGGGAATTAAGGCGTTTCTCGAAAAGCGCAAGCCGGCATTTCGCGGAAAATAGGTCTACTGGAATGCCCCGGCGAAAAAAATGTCGGTGTATTGGCGGGCGATCTGTTCCGAATTGAGCGGGCCTTCCGGCTTGTACCACTGATAAATCCAGTTAATCATTCCCAATAAAGCGAAGGTGGCTGCACGCGGGCTTACGATCGCTGAAGAGCGGCGAGCGTGTTGCACTTCGGAAATCAGTTTCTCCAGGAAGCGGATGTACTCTTTCTTGCGGGCGTTGATCTGCTTGCGCAGCGAAGGCGGCAGGGGATGATTTTCGTGGAGAAGTACGGTGATCTCGCGATCACGGACGCTCATGACAACATCCACATGCAAACGAATCAGGGTGCGCAAACGCTCCTCCGGGTCGGCAATGTTGCGTACGGGTTCAATCACCCTCTGCTCAGTGACCTCTAAAGCGTGGCTCATCAATTCAAAAAGAATTTCATCTTTGCTCTGGAAATGATGATAAAGGCCGCCTTTGCTGAGCTTTAAAGCTGCGGCGACGTCATTCATCGAGGTCGCGTGATAGCCGCGCTGTTGAAACAGGCGCGCAGAAACCCGAAGAATTTCCTGTTTGGAATCAACAACCGTCGTGGGACTCATCGCCGGAGGACAATATACACCGGATTGAAACAATCTCGTGAATTTCGGAAAGCGCGGGAAATTTTATTGCTACCGCAGGGTGTGAACATTTCTGTGGAAAATCAAAGTCAAAGTGAGAACGAAGATTGAAGTGCGAGTATTGTGAGCCATTTGTGATTCGCTATTTCCACAGTGAACGCGAACTCGTTTGCACCGAAAAATGGCGTTGACATTTTATGTGCCGATGTTTAGTGTGACTTCCGTCGACGGCTGAAAGGGTTGGCTCAAATAAAATTAGCCAGTCCGAAGTAGGCTGAGTGATTGGCTCAACAAGGCAACTTGAGGAGCATCCAGACCCGAAAAAACCAACTTACTCTGCGAGGAGAAGCTGGGGTTTGGAACTGCGAAAGCAGTGTTCACGTCAAGGGCTGTGACGGTGCGTGTCTCCACGCTGTGGGCTCCCTCGCAGGAGCTGGCGGCTAGAGCATAACCAATGTCACAGCCTTTTCCATTTGTGCCGGAAAGTTGTCAGGCGAACTCACCTGCCCATCTTCACTTAGCTGGACTTAATCCCACCGAAGAACCGACCCACTCCATATTTTTGTTGTGATCGACGCCCATCATGAGCCCGCGTCCCATGCGGACAATTGTCATCACCGGGATCAGTTCGTCGAGCCAGATATACATGATGCGGATTTCAGCCTTCGTCCTGCCGAAAGGAGTTTCGATGACCGGTTCAAACTGCATCTTCTCTTGCAGGATGTACTGCGACCGCAGTTGGTGAGGGATCGCAGAGACGTCTTCCTTGCGTGGGCTGATTAATACGCCCAATCCCGCAAAGGAAAATAGCGGCTTGATGACGTAGTTCTGCAGGTCGTCGGGAATTTGCGCGCGGTCGAGAAACTCAGTCTTCGGTACACACTCGTGGCGCAAATAGGGAAGGGAAAACTTACTCATGCGGAAGTACCAGTTGGGGTGACCGGCCCACTCGACGTCGAGTTCTTCGTCAAAGCGAAAGTTCAGTTCGAGCTTCTTGCGGACGAGTTCGTCGACGATCGCGCGGTTGTATATCCTGTGAACTGGAATTTTCGTCCCGGATTTCTCATAGAAGAGTTGCTTCCCCTGCTTCTTGACGTCGCCGATGGAAACAGTAGGAATCTTCAGGAGCTTTTCCGTGAGTAAGAAGTCCGGCAGCGTTTTCTGGTGGAGTGGATCGATCTCCATCAGGATGACGTTTTCTGGATCATGATTGCCGACGATGGCCTGCTTCAAGAGTTTCTGATAGCTCTCCCAATTGAGACCGCCGTACAGGTATTGAAGATCGCGATCGAGATCAAACACCTCAATAAAAGTTTGCGACAAGATCGCCTGGTAGGCGTAAAGGGAAGGGAACCCCTGCAGCTCCACAAGCTTGGGTTGCAGTTCACCTGAACCTCCACGAACCAAACCGAAGTCCACCTGGATAAACATCGGATGAGCGGCTTCGTTGGGAACATTGAATTCGGGCGGAATGGCGACGTCGGAAGCCTTGCGGTATTCGGGCGTTTCTAGTTGAACGATGAGTTCTTTACCGAACTGCGCCATTTGATCGACGAGCGGTCTCGGGAAAAAACAAGGCGTCTCGGAAATTCGGAACTGCACCGGGGCGCCGCATCGGTCCTCCATGAGCTTAAGGAGCTTTTGGTATTTCTCCTGTTTGAAATTCTGGTTAAAGCGCTGGCGCAAGGAGGGAATCATGGTGGCAGCATTCTACAGAATTGCTGGGTCGATCAATCCACCTACGCTTCGATCAGGAACTGACCGCCGCGCATGATCTGCTGATCGTCAACCCAGATGTCAAATTTTCGTCCGACCACATCAATGTGAGTCGACGAGTCCCACTCTGCGCCGGTGTGTACGCCGTAGGGATTCCCGAAGGCGATATGGATGCCGGGATACTTTTCGTCCTGCAAAATCTGGCCGATCACATCTTTCAATTCGATGTTGGTACCGATGGCGAACTCTCCGACGCGATCGCTGTTCTCGTCGGTGTGGGTATAGTTCCAGAAATCGGTTTCGAGTTCACGGTTCTCGGAGTGCGCTTCGGTGAGGCGGTTCTGTTTCACCCGAATAGTGAGCGGAAATTCGTGAAGTTCGCCGAACTTGGCGCAGAGCCAGTCGCCGACCACGCCGTCAATCACAAAGGTGCCGTTAACCTCGCCGGGAGTGGTGAAAACCTCTCCGCCGGGGAGATTGCCCCATTTTTCCGGGCTGATTAACCCGCTAGTCTTGAGCCATCGATAATTCGGATTCAGATCCGCGACCAGGTCCGTCCCGGCGGCAGTTTTCGCCCGAATTTGAGAAGCGCGCCGGACCATATCGACGACCTTGGTGCTGATGCGGTCGACCTTTAGGAAATCCGCTCTCATGCCTTCCAGCATGATCTGCCGATTGATATTCACCATGTGGGCGTGGCGAATCTTGCGTCGGTTGACGACATCGGTCATCTGCATGCGAGAGCGCAGTTCGTTGGTCTGCGCCTGCACCGCAAAGATGCTGACCTGGCTGGTTTCCATATCGGCTGCGATCTCAGCCGGAAAATTGGTCAGCGGACGGTGCGCGATCTCTTCCAAAATCCACGCTTGATACGGGCAGCCAACGGTTTCGAGTTCGCGCACGATACTCGCCGCGATTTCCTTCGTCGCCTCGTCGGTGATGACCGTGACTTTTTCGCTAGGCTGAATTCGCAGACAAACTTTCACTGCATTACGGGCGCCCGGAGTGAGTTCAGGATCGAAAGAAAGATTGTTGAGGTTCCGGGAGGAATTATGGCCTTCCCGCGGTTGGCGCGAAAGGCCGGGCTTCTGTGCTTCGTCGACGATATTTGTCATTAACCAACTTTTCGAGCCGCGGAGGCTGTTTCGGTCAGCCCAGCTTCGGTCTCTTCAATGATGTAATCCAGGACTTTCTTGAAATCGCCCGTTTCCTGGTAAATGCGGAGCTGCCGATCGGCACCGCTACCATTTTTTAGCATGACGTGGATATATTCGATCTCTTCACGGGAATCGAGTTCATCCAGTACGTCGTCCACGAACTCCAGATACTCGTTCACCAGGTCGCGGGCCGGGACTTCTTTTTGCTTACCGAAATCGATCAGTTTGCCATCCAGGCCATAGCGGGCCGCCCGCCACTTGTTTTCCATTAGCAGCGCCCGGCGATAAAGCCGGAAGCCCTGATTCGCCGCGTACAGCTTGTAGAGTTTGGCGACCGTGGCTTGGATGAGAGCAGCCAGTGCAATGGTTTCATCAACCCGCATGGGAATATCGCAAACACGAAATTCAAGCGTGTTGAAGAATGGATGCGGGCGAATATCCCACCAGATCTTCTTGGCGTTGTCGATGCAATTGGTCTTGATGAGCAGCTTGATGAAATTGTCGTACTCACCCCAACTGGGGAAGTAGTCAGGGATATTGGTTCGAGGAAATTTGTCGAACACTTTACAGCGATACGACTTGAGGCCGGTATTCATCCCCAGCCAGAACGGCGAGTTGGTCGAAAGCGCGAGAATATGCGGCAGAAAATAGCGCGCATGATTCATCAAGTGGATCGCAGTCTCGCGGTCTTCAACCCCGATGTGGACGTGCAAACCAAAAATCAGGTTGGCGCGCGCGACGAGCTGCATATCCTCAACGATGTTCTTGTAGCGCTCGTCGGGCGTGATCTCTTGAACTCGCCAGTCGGCGAAAGGGTGCGTCGCTGCCGAGGCCAGTCGCAAGCCATGATCTTTGGCGAGCTTCACCATGTCACGACGAAGCTTTTTGACCTCTTCCTTGGCGTCCTTGATGTTTTTGCAAACGGAAGTACCAACTTCTACCACGGATTGATGCAGCTCTGATTTCACCTTTTCCTGGAGCAGCATCTTCCCCTTCTCGATCATCTCGAAATGGATATGAGAGCGCAGGTCGCGCGTGACGGGATCTACCGTCTGATATTCCTCTTCAATTCCGAGAGTGAATGTGGGTTCCATAAAAGAGCGGTCGAGAAGATTGCAGAACCAATCCTATGGAGCGTCTTTCTCCCCATCAGGGTGGCAATAGTATAGCAACCACATGGTGGAAGACGCATGATTCCGAGCTGCAGCTAGAGCCCAAAGGCCCTAAGCTTTTGCCCTTTTTCTGGCGGGCGGCTTAGACGGAGAGGCGACAAGTTCCGGCCCCTTCAGGAACGCTGCCCAGCGCAGTTCGCGTGCTGGATTCTCATCGGAAAGCGCCTTCTTGACAGCCATCTCCGCTACGGCGTTTACAACCCACTCGAAGTTTTCGTGGCCGACTGAATTAATATCTGCGTCCGGGGCGGGGTTCATGAAGTCGATCGCGTACGGAACGCCAGCTTCGACCGCGAACTCGACCGTGTTCAGGTCATACCCGAGCGCTTGGCAAAGAGTCAGAGCATCTTTCACGATTCGGTCGTGCAGTTTGGGGCTGGATGGCGGGGGATTCCCTTTGACATAGCGCTCATGAAAGGGCGCCTTCGGGTCATATTTCATGATGTGGACTTTTTCCTGCCCGATCACGTAGCAGCGGTAATACTCCTCGAATTCGACACCGTGCTGCAGAGTCATGCACAGATCGCCAGTCTGGTTGTAGTGATGGAAAAATTCTTCTGGCGAGTGAACTTTGTAGACGTGCTTCCATCCGCCACCGGCGTATGGCTTCAAGAAAGCGGGGAAGCCGACGTACGAGAAAATCTCTTCCCAATTGAGCGGGTAGATCAGGTTCCGCATCGACTGATCGGTCGTTCCCTCGGGATGCTTGTTGTGCGGCAGGATAACGGTGGCAGGAATGGCCACGCCTAATTTACTGGCGAGCGCGTAATTGAAGAATTTGTCGTCAGCGGTCCACCAGAAAGGATTGTTCACCACGACCGTGCCTGTCAGGGCAGCATTCTTCAGATATGCGCGGTAAAAGGGAATGTCCTGCGAGATGCGGTCAATGATGACTTTGTAGCCGCTGGGGTCAGCCATTTTGACGCCGCCGAGCTTCACGAACTCGGCGGTGACGCCCTCCACCTTCATGCTATTAATCTTTTCCACCACGGCGGGTGGAAAGGTGTTCTCCATACCAAAAAGAATGCCGATCTTTTTCATAAGAACTCCGCTAATTTGTGAATGTCACTAGTAAAAGTATTTCCCAGCCATCCTCTGCCATAGGGGCCAGTCGTGCTTGGAATTGTCCCCCCACACGTCTAACCAGTGAGGCACGGCCTTTGCATGTAGCTTTTCGGACAGCTTCACGTTCTGATCCAGGCACATGTCCCAATCTGCAGAGCCGAGCACAATTTTCATTTGGCGATAATGGCTCAGGAACCAATCATCGCTCATATTGTGTAGAAAATCCTGGGGGCAATTGAAATAGCAGTCATCGTCATAGTAGCCGTCAAGGAATTGATGGATATCGAACGCCCCACTCATGCTGACGCAATGAGTGACGACGTCTGGGTGCTTAAGAGAAAAGTTGATTGCGTGATAGCCGCCAAAGCTGCACCCGGTGACCGCTAACCCGTGCGATTGGTTCATCCAGCGTACGAACGGCAGAAATTCGTGCAACAGATACCGCTCGTACTGTAGATGACGCATGACCCGCTGTTTGGGGTGAATGGCTTTGTTGTACCAACTCTCGAGATCTACGGCGTCCGGACAAAACACCTGTAATTGGCCGGCATCAATCTTTCCCGACAGCACGCCAATCATGCCGCGATCTTCGTATTCAAAAAATCGTCCCATCGAGGTCGGAAAAACAAGCAGTGGTGTCCCTCGATGGCCGAAGACCAAGGTTTCCATCTCACGATGGAGTTCCTGACTGTATCCCTTGTGATATTCGCGGTTCATCGTCCGGGGAAGCCTAGCCGAAGTATGGTAAATGATTGCGGTGGAATTCGGCGGAGGTGTTCAAGAAAATGGGCCGGAAAAATCCGGCCCGTCAAAACATTGACTGGCTTGGCTCTCAATAAGTGCACTTGAGCCCGGCTTCTGTGAACGGCACGGAGTACGCCTTGCCGTTGGCTTGGCTATAAGCAACGAAGAATGTTCCCTTCGGAACATTTCGCACCAAGGACAAATTGATTAGCCCATTCGCTGCCAGGTTCCCATTTACCGCATACACGTGAATATTGAAGCTGGTGACGGTCAAATCGAGATATTCTTCGTCTTCTTCCGCGAAATTCGTAAAGCTATTCGAATTGTTCGCTCCCCCCAGGCCGAGGAATGAGTAAAGTTCCTGGCCCGCGGCCATGGTGCCGAAGAAGCCGTCGGAAATCGGATTAATCAATCCGTAAGTCCCACCAGCGGCAAAAGTAAACGTGTCAGTGGTAACCGTCCCGCCAGGGTAAGGATTGACTTCCTTGGCCACGGTAATCGGCAACGCCGGCATAGCACTGTCGTACTGAGTGGGTACTGCCATAATGAACAGCACTGGTTGAGAAAGCGTCGCCGCTCCGCCGCTCGTCTGATAGATGTCGACATTTCTAGCACCGGCAATCAGGTTAGGATCTCCGGAACATCCAGTTGCGCACTTCGTACCTGCCCCGGGACCGATGTGCAGAGTGGATGCCGCCCACGCGTTGCCAATCATAACTGCAACTATCACGCAAACTGCTGCCGAGACTTTTTTGTAATGAATCATTTCCTTCCCCCCGTCAGAGTTTTGGCAACATCGATGCCGCTGAAATACTACGATCCCATCGTTGATTGCTCAATAGAGATAAAAGACCTTCAGATATGGAGACCTCGTAGCGTACAGTGCTATTCTCCCGTTCCGGTCACGACCAGAAATCGCGGGCTTGCGGGATCAGAACCGGTGATGATGATCGTGCCCATGCGCGGGCCCGTGATTGCGGGAGTGAAGCTGACTTGAATGGTGCATTCGGAACGAGGGGCCAGTTGGCCCTGACATTTGTTGGTTTCACCAAAATCGATTCCTGAGGCGGTGATGTCGTGAATCGTAACTGGACCTTGTCCGATGTTGGTGAGAATTGCAGTTCGTGGCGCACTGGCCACACCGACCGGCTGGTTGCCGAAGTCGATCCGATCCGGCGTGAGTTGCAGGGATGGAGTGGGCTGCTGAGGCTGTACGCCATCACTGGGCTGCGTTTGTGCGCCGGCTGTCGAAAGCAATAAGAAGAGGATGCAGACTTGAATACCTCGACTTTGCAAATGGCTCTCCTGGCGCAGCTATTCTAGCCTACGCGTGCGAGACCACGAGATAGTCCAGAACTGCGTCCGGGTTGCATCCGACAAGATTAAACCCGCCGATACGGAGCATCGGCGGGTTCCCAGGACAAAGAGATCACCAACTCTTGTTTGTCCTGATCAATGGGATGCGGCTAGTGCAGGTGAGTATTCAACGGTTACGCAAAAATCACAAAAGTTTACCTTTTCGCGACAGAGGTCCATGCGGTTCTAGCGGTCGGCAGCAGTTTGTCGGCTACGCGCACGCAGGTCGGCAAACGCGGGACTGTTCTTCCAGTGTTGCGGAAATTGTGCTTCGTAAGAAGCAAGACCAACACAGATGAAATGATGACTCCACGTGAACCCATACGCTTCCATTTCTTTCATAGCCTCGTCGGCACTCCAACCTTCTTCGGCCATCCGATAGGCGGCAATCGCCATGCCCACGCGATCATCGCCGAGGCGGCAGTGCACAAAAACCTTCTTCCCACGATTGTCGCGCAACAATTTTAAAAATCGCGCAAAGGTTGCGTCGCGTGGAAAGGGGCAGTGCCACGGAAGAGGCACATATTCCATCCCTAAAGCGTTGGCTTTTTTTCGCTCGAATTGATTGACACCCCGGAGATCGACGATGATTGCGACTCCCTTCTGTTTAAGTGCGGAAAGGCCACTAGTTGTCGGGGCACCGCCGCGAAACAGGTTCGGAGTCACTTCTCCTGCGTTGTGAATCCCCTCAATTTTCACGCGACGAGTCATTCTATGGCATTGAGAGGGAGTCTCCTGGGCTGCCGCCGCAATGACCACAGCGAAAACTAACAAAGCGACGGCAAAATGGTCCTTCTCATGCCCCACGCAAGTCATGGAAACCTATGATGCTATTTGGGATGCGGGCGTCCGGCAGCAAAATGCCGGAGTCACCGGCCACGCGAATCCTCCGGTATACTAAGGAGGATGCCGGTTTTGAAGAACATCGCAGCTATCGCCAAGGGGATGAGCATCACCTTCCGGGAGATGTTCCAGCCTACGCAAGTTGAAAATTACCCGGCCGGTCCGGGGCCGCTTAAAGGCGCTAAGTTTCAGGAGCGATTTCGTGGGGTCCATGTCTTGCAGCGAGATGAAAACGGGCTGGAGAAGTGCGTAGCCTGCTTTCTTTGTGCGGCGAACTGCCCATCCAATTGCATCTATATCGAGGCAGCAGAGAACACGGCTGAAGATCGCGTGAGTGGCGCAGAGCGCTATGCGAAGGTCTATAACATTGACTACAACCGCTGCATTTTCTGCGGATATTGTGTCGAGGCCTGCCCGACCGATGCGATTACACATGGACACGGTTTCGAGTTGGCGACGTTTAATGCAACTAACCTTATTTACCGGAAAGAACAGCTGCTTGCCCCAAAGCCGGCGCATTTGGGGGCAAATGCGGTGTTTAATCAGGCAGAAGTGGCAGGAGGCGCGCCAGCCGTGATGCTGCCTGGCAGCTGAGAAACCGATCAGTAGACACGATTTCAACGCCGGCCTGATCGAGCCGGCGTTTCTCGCATAAAAGCGGTTTACCATCCGTCTTGAAGCGGCGGGGAAGTAGAGTCCAACAGAAAACATGGCCGATTTTCTTCAAACTGTGAAAGAACGCGTCGTCGTATACGACGGCGCAATGGGCACCAACATCCACAAGCGCAATCCCACGCTGGATGACTATTGGGGCAAGGAAAACTGCAGCGAAATATTGGTGTTGAGCCGTCCGGACATCATTCGGGACATCCATGCGGATTTCTTGCGTGTAGGTTGCGACGTGGTGGAGACGGATACGTTCGGCGGGATGGGAATTGTCCTGAGGGAATTCGATCTTGGCGATCGAGTTCGAGAAATTAATATCGCCGCCGCGAAACTCGCGAAGGAAGTCGCCCAACAATTTTCCACGAAAGACAAGCCACGCTTCGTCGCGGGCTCGATGGGCCCGACAACCAAGCTGCCTTCGATCGGGCATATCGGCTACGAGGAAATGCTCGCCAGTTATATCGAGCAGGCGCTCGCTCTTATCGAGGGCGGTGTGGATGTGCTGCTGGTGGAGACAGCGCAGGATCTCTTGCAGGCCAAAATCGCGACGATTGCTTCCATTGAAGCGATGCGACAAGCAGGGAAGCGCCTACCGTTGACGACGCAGGTCACGCTTCAGGATCAATCGGGAACGATGTTGCTCGGCACGGAAATTGGAGCGGCGCTGACGGCATTGGAACCGCTGGACGTAGACATCATCGGACTGAATTGCGCCACCGGTCCGCAGGAGATGAACGACGCGGTCCGGTATCTGTGCTTGAACTCGACGAAGGACGTGTCGGTACTTCCCAATGCCGGGTTGCCAGTCAACGAAGGTGGACATGCCGTCTTCAAGCTGACGCCCGAAGAACTTGCGAGCTATCACAAGCATTTTGTGCAGGACTACGGAGTCCGCGTTGTGGGCGGATGTTGCGGAACTACACCGGAACACTTGAAAGCCGTCGTCGATGCGGTGAGTGGCTTGGAGCCGGCGAAGCGAGAAGTGAAGCCGATCGCTGCTGCGTCGAGCGCCTACACCATGGTTCCGCTCGATCTCGATCCGAAGCCACTGATCGTGGCGGAAGAGATGAACACCACGACACGGGTCGAGCACTTCCGCAATCTCGTGCGAGGAAAGAAGTACGACGAGATCCTCGCGTTAGCCAAGAAGTTGGTCAACGACGGTTCGCACATGCTGGATCTGTGCTGCGCGATCGTAGGTGAGGACGAGAAGGGTTACATCACGTCGATTTTGGAGAAGGTGGCTACGCGTGTTCCGGCGCCGATTCTGGTGGATTCAACGGAAGCGGACGTGGTTGAAGAAGCTCTCAAACGAATTCCGGGCAAAGCCATCATCAACTCCATCAATCTCGAAGATGGTGAGAAGCGCACATCGAAGGTGTTGCCGATGGCCAAGCAGTTTGGGGCGGCTGTCATCGCATTGACCATCGATGAAGACGGCATGGCTCTGACTGCCGAGAAAAAGGCTGCCATCGCCAAGCGGATTTACGATCTCGCGGTTAATAAATATGGAATTCGACCCACAGACCTGATCTTTGACGCGTTAACGTTACCCATTTCAACAGGGCAGGAAGAGTATCGGACCGCTGGAATCGAGACGTTGAATGCCATCAAGCGGATCAAAGAAGAGTTACCGGAAGTCAAAACAATTCTCGGCGTCAGTAATATTTCTTTCGGTTTGGATGCGTATCCGCGGCGCGTTCTGAATTCGGTGTTTATGCACGAAGCCGTGGACCATGGCCTCGACATGGCCATCGTCAATTACACGAAGATCTATCCGCTGTACAAGATTCCGAATGAAGAAGTGGAGCTTGCACGCAAGCTGATTTACCGCGACGCATCCAATGGCGATCCGCTCCAGGTGTACATGCGGCACTTTGCGGGAAGCAAGGGCAAGGCACAAGCCTCAACGACCGCTCATGTCGAAACACTTTCGGTTGAAGACAAACTGAAGTTCGCGATCATCAACGGCGAGAAGTCGGTTGGCGAAGGCTCGCATCGCAAGAGCCTCGAACAATTGTTGGAAGATGCGTTGGGAGAGTATTCGCCCCTCGAGCTGATCAACACGGTCTTACTCGATGGCATGAAGACCGTCGGCGATCTCTTTGGTGCACGAAAGATGCAGTTGCCCTCGGTCCTTGATTCAGCCGGAGTGATGAAGCAGGCCGTAGCCTATCTCGAGCCGAAGATGGAAAAGAAGTCGGGCTCGCAGAAGGGAACTATCGTCCTCGCAACGGTGAAGGGCGATGTTCACGATATTGGAAAGAACCTAGTAGATATCATTCTGACCAATAACGGGTTTCGAGTGGTGAATCTCGGCATCAAGCAGCCGGGCGACAACATCATCAAGGCTGCAATGGAGCACAAGGCCGACGCGATTGGCCTGAGCGGCCTGCTGGTGAAG
>Ga0335078_10009633_pt1 | contig 14307 bp, 13 predicted proteins | sample Lox_Sample_32_FD_206711 | JGI IMG/M metagenome (GOLD analysis project Ga0335078, IMG submission 206711) | Soil microbial communities from Loxahatchee National Wildlife Refuge, Florida, United States - Lox_Sample_3.2 | ecosystem: Environmental > Terrestrial > Soil > Wetlands | place: USA...
CTTTGGTTCGCTGAATGGCTGCGGGGGAGGGCTGTCGGGTCTGGTCCAGCACACCAACGGCATGTTCTATGGAACGACCTATGAGGGCAGCATAAATAACGATGGCACGGTCTTTAGACTTGATGCAGGGCTTCCTCCTTTCATCACCTTTGTGAACAAGTTCGGCCGGATCGGCGGCACGGCTCAAATCCTCGGCCAAGGTTTCACCGGGACCACAGCAGTCACGTTCAACGGCATACCGGCGACGTCGTTCAAGGTCGTGTCGGATACGTTTTTGGCCGCTGTCATTCCCGCCGGTGCGACAACCGGACCCGTGCAGGTCACGGAGACGACGGGCACCCTAAACAGCAACGTGAATTTTCAGGTGATCCCCTAGTCGCCGACCTACAGCATCCCGCCAGTCTTCACGGTCAGAATGCTGAGCGCGGTTTCGAGTTTCACGATGGCGTCGGCCAACTCGGGATGCTCGCCGATCCGCTTCCGCAGCGCCTGCAACAGGTCGTGAGCATTCGAGATGTGCTCGATTGCGGGCAAATGGTCCAGGTTGGAGTTCGATGAGGATGGGTCTTGCGCTGGCATGTCGCGGCTCCCGGTTCGATCTGCTTCAATTGTATCCCCGACGCCACCTTAGCAAGGCGACCTCGCGGCTGCGCTTGTTTTCGAAGCAGATTCGGCTCCCTTCCGAAAAAGTTGATCAGAATCGCGGCAGCACCAATAATTGAGTCCAGAGGCCTTTCCGTTTTAACTTGCAATACCTCGGATTTCCATTTTGACGAACCGGCGCCGGATCTTTACTGGCAAGCTCGCCCTTTTTTTCCTGGGTTGCTCCTTGCTCGTTTTTGGCCAGAGCAACAGCGGCGAGTTGCGCCTGCGTGTGATCGATCCCTCCGGCCTTCCGGTGAAGACCCCAGTTCAGATCATCAGCGAGGCCAACCAGTACCGGCGCACGCTCAACACCGATGACCAGGGAATCTTGACCCTCGAGCGCCTGCCCTACGGCGTTTACAAAGTGCAGATCAACCCTCCGGGATTTTCCCCGGTCTCAGAAACAATGGAAGTTCGTTCGTCGGTTCCAATTGAACGCTCGATCCAGTTGAAGATCACCGCGCCCAACGAATCGGTGAACGTGAATGCCGCCGATACCCTGATCAATCCCGAACAGGCGGGGTCGGTGGACCAGGTCGGATCCGACACGATAGAAAATCGAGTGAGTTCTATCCCCGGCCGCTCGATTCAAGACCTGGTGAACTCCCAGCCGGGATGGCTCTATGAGGGCAACGCGGTCCTTCACCCACGCGGTTCGGAATATCAAACTCAATTTGTTGTCGATGGAATTCCACTCACCGACAACCGCTCGCCGAGTTTTGGGCCTGCGATCGACGCCGATGACGTGGAGTCGCTGAGCATTTACACCGCCGGCATTCCCGCGGAGTACGGCCGAAAGATGGGCGGAGTCGTCGAGGTCAACACTCTGCAAAATCCTCAGCCCGGCTTTCATGGGCAAGTGGTGCTATCCGGTGGCAGCTTCGATACGGCCGGGGCCGCTGCGCAAGCTCAGTATTCGTGGAGCGGGAATACCGTCGGTGCAAGCGCCAGTGGCAGCATGACCGATCACTACCTGAATCCGGTAGTGCCCGAAAACTTCAGCAACACCGGCACGCTCGGCGATTTTTCCCTGAATTTCGAGCGCGAGCTAACGCCGAAAGACCGCCTGCGGTTCATCGTTCGTCACGAGCTCTCCCGGTATGACATCCCCAACGAACAGATTCAACAGGCGGCAGGCCAGCGCCAAACGGCCGACAACATTGAAACCATGGGGATCGCTTCGTATCAGCACACATTTTCTTCCGATGCGCTGGCTGATTTTCATGCAATGGTCCGTGACAACAACATCGACTTCAATTCGAATCCGCAGTCAGACCCGATTGAGGTGTTTCAAGGCAATTTCTTTCGCGAAGCTTATTTCCGCGGCACAACGACGATCAATCGTGGACGCCACGAGTGGAAATTCGGATTCGAATCCGACAATACTTTTTTAAACGAGAATTTCCGCTATCACATCACCGATCCAACTCAATTCGATGACAGCACGCCCATCGACTTCAGCTTTATCGCGAACCGTCCTGACCTCGAGCAATCCGCATTCGTCCAGGATCAGATTCGCCTGAAGAACTGGACCGTCAGCGCCGGCATCCGCTGGGACCACTATCAGCTTTTAGTGAATCGTCAGGCCATTGACCCGCGTATTTCCGTCTCGCGATATTTCCCATCGGCCGATTTGATTTTGCATTTCTCTTATGATCGCGTTTTTCAGACGCCGTCTTTCGAAAACATTTTGTTGTCGAATTCGAGTGCGGTGCAATCGATTGATCCGACCAGTTTCCTGAGGCTCCCGGTCCAACCATCCGAAGGAAATTACTACGAAGCGGGATTGACGAAGGTCTTCCTCGGCAATGTGAAACTCGACGCGAACTACTATCGAAGGATCGTTTCCAATTACGCAGATGACGACCAGATCCAAAACACAACGATCAGCTTTCCCATTGCATTTCGGAAATCCATCATCTATGGCGCGGAAACAAAACTGGAGCTGCCCGATTGGCACAGGTTTTCGGGCTTCTTGAGTTACTCCTACATGGTTGGAAACGCCTGGTATCCCGTGACTGGTGGCCTGTTTTTGGGCGACGACGCCCAGGGAATTCCTGCCAGCGGACATTTCCCGGATTCCCAGGACCAACGCAACACGGTCCGCGGCCGGATTCGCTATCAACTGCATCCGCGCGTATGGATTGCCGGCGGAATTCAATACGACACCGGCCTGCCGTTCGAATTTCAGTGCGATCCCACCTTGACTCTCCAACAGTGCATCGAAGGCCCCGGCGGACCAGCGCAGACTTACGGGCAAGCCGTCGTAAATCGAATTAATTTCGCCCGCGGCCGGATTTACCCGTCGTTCCAGGTGACCGCCTCGGCAGGTGCCGACGTCTACAAATCCGATCGCGTCAATATGCGGTTCCAAATCGACGGCCAAAATCTCACCGATGTTCTGGACGTCATCGATTTCGGCGGCCTGTTCTCGGGAAACGCCATTGGGCCGTCTCGCAGTGTTTCGATGCGCCTGACCACAACCTTCTAGGTCCTCCGATATCCTGCAAAAAAACCCAGAAAACTGGGCAATTCCCTATTTTGGGTACCCGGCAAAACCCGGCAAGTCACCAGTGGGAATTGGGCTATTGCCGTCGCCGACTTGGACTTGGGTAACCTTCTATAACAGGTTACCGGGCCTCATACTGAAACCACGAATATGGGTTCCCTTCCCCACATCTACTCGAGGACCCGCTCGCCGCGGGCTCACCTGGCCTGCGCGACGCCGGCGGTACTGCGTTTTGGCGATGGCCAGCGTGCATCCGGCAAACTGCATGTGTTATCGCTAACCGGCGGCCTACTCACGCTGCCCACTCCGGTTTCGCAGGGCTCGCAAGTCAAGCTGATGTTCCTGACGCAGGCTGGCACAGTGCTGGGCGGAGTCGAAATGTTGACCCCGTTGAACAGCACGTCGCAGGCTTTCCGCTTCACCTCGCTGGCGTCCGACGATCAGCGCCGGCTGGGCACGATTATCCAGGCCACGTTGCGGCCCGATAACACCGAACTGCAGTGGATGGAAAAGTTGCGGGCGGCGTCGGCTGAGCAGAAAGCGGGGGCCAAGCGTTGGATCAAGGTCCTCGCCGGCGTGTTTACGCTGGGAATGATCGGGTTGGCAAGTGCCTTCTATTTGCTTCACGCCCAGGTGCTGAAGTAGAGCATCTATGAATACTGCTCTGGCAACAACGCAGGACTTTGCGAACACGCGCCGCTGGCCGCGCTTTCACGCCAATCTGCCAGTTCTGATCTCGATCAATGGAGACTCTTCGCGGCTCGCCGTCCCCGGACTGGCGAGCGAAATCAGCCGCTCGGGAATGGCCTTGTACGGCGGCGTGCGCCTGGAGCCGGGTGAGCTGATGGAAGTCGAATTTCAGACTTCGAATAAACTCCGCGTGGCGGGAGTCGTACGCAACTGTTCGGGGTTCTGCTTCGGCCTGGAGTTTGTCCAGCCGCTCTCGACCGATGAAGACGCGGCCAGGATGACAGGCGCCAAGAATGCCAGCGCATCCCCGAATTCCTGGAAAAGCTGGATTGCGACCCGCCGAGGAGACATTTCCGTTGGCGTAGCGTCGCTCCTGCTTCTAGCCGCGATTGTTCAGTGGAGCTTCCACGGACCGCAAGCTGTCACGGGTCAGCCTTCACTCACCTTATGGGAAAAAAGCCTGGTCGCGCTTGGATTCGCCGAAGCCCCGGCGCCGCCGGTGCTGGCAGGAAATCCGGCTGTAAAAGTGTGGGTCGACGTCCATACCGCCCTTTATTACTGCCCCGGCGCCGAGCTCTATGGCAAAACTCCTGACGGCAAATACACCACCCAGCGCGACGCACAATTCGACCAGTTTGAACCCGCCGCCAATACCTACTGCCAGTGAGCCGCAACGCTCATTGACTTCCCCGTCATAACCTTCGAAGATGATGGCAGCAGTCCAGAGCCATGGTCGAGGAGGCTGCTCGGGAATGAAGATCAGCACGCGAAAAGTCGAAGGCGTGAGCATCGTGGACATCAGCGGACAAATCACGCTGGGGCAGGAACTCGGCGATGTGCGGAATACCGTGCGCGATCTGGTGGCTCAAGGCGAAAAGCGGATCATCCTCAACCTTGCCGACGTCAGCTACATCGACAGCTCCGGGCTCGGCGAACTGATCTCAAGCTATACCACGGTACAAAACAGCGGCGGCCAGCTCAAGCTCATGAACCTGACCAAGAAAGTTCACGACCTGCTGCTCGTCACCAAGCTTTACACAATCTTCGACGTAAAAGAGAACGAGTACATGGCGATCAAGTCCTTCGACTGGTTCTTCGCGAAATAAAAGCCGATGATTACAAACTCATCGGCTCCATCCTGTGCCTGATTTCGACGCTTATTCGCTGGTCATGATGAACAGCGGCTTCATCTCGAAGCTGCTGTAATGGGGCCGCAGCCGGTCCGTATTGTAATGTTCCTTGACGTTGACCACCTTCTTCGAAGCGATCACGGCATCCACCGGCATATTGTCATAACGCCCATTCTTGAGCACCACCAGGCGGCCGTGAACCTTGCTCAAAATCAGATCGAGCGCGAGATTTCCATAAGCCATCGGTACGATCGAGTCGATCGCGTCCGGATCGCCGCAGCGCACCAGGTATCCGAGCTTCTGGTTGATCACTTCAATTGTTTTTCCGTTGGTGTATTTCGGTGACAGCTCTTTTAACTTCTCGGCCACGAGGTCGCCAATCCCACCTAGCTTCTTGTGTCCGAAGGCATCCGTGGTTTCCTGCTCGAACACCATCTCACCGCCCTGGAACATAGCTCCCTCGGAAATGAGCACTACCGAATAGCGGCTCGGATTATGTCGCCGGTCCGCCACCAGCAATTCAGTGAGGCGCTCGATGTCGAACTTGTGCTCAGGAATGACGCAACGATTGGCGGCGCCAGCCATGGTTGGTAGCATTGCCGTGAAGCCTGCGTAGCGGCCAAAGACTTCGAGAACAAGAAATCGCTCATGCGATCCCGCCGAGGTGCGCAGATCGTTGGTCATCTGGATTGTCCGCGTCACCGCAGTGCTGAACCCAATGCAGTAGTCGGTGCCGGGCACATCGTTGTCCATGGTCTTGGGAATCGCTACGACTTTCACGCCCTCCTGGTACAGCCGCACGCCATAGCTAAGCGTATCGTCGCCGCCGATCGGGATCAGGTAGTCGATCCCGAGCCAATCAAGATTCTTCATCACCTCCGGGGTCAAGTCGTTCCTTTCAGCGTTGTACGTCGATTGCAGATGGGGAGGCACGGCGGGCTTCTTTACCTTGCCGGGATTGGTTCGCGAGCTGTGAAGAAACGTACCGCCCGTACGGCCTGCACGATTGACAATCTCTTCGGAAAGGATCTGGAAATTGTCGCTATTGTCGTAATCCTTCTCACGAACGATATCGACCAGGCCGCCCCAGCCTCGCCGCAAACCGACCACTTGATAACCTTCGCGCAAAGCACGGATCGTGACTGCTCGTATAGCGGGATTCAGCCCGGGAACGTCGCCTCCGCCGGTTAAGATTCCGATAACGCCTTTCTTGCTTGCAAAATTCGACATTGCTTATGTCCTCTTTATGAATGGTCCATTTACACGTGTGCTCGGGCTTGTTCGAGCGGGTGCTACTCGGTTCGAATAAACCTGGGCCGGATGGAACTGAAATGATTGCGAACTCAATATTTTATAGGAATCGCGCCGGATATCGGAACTAGGCTTCAGCAACATTGCGGAACGACCAGGTCATTCCCCAGGAATAGAAGGCGATGATCAGCAGAACATCCACGGGAAGCCCAAACACGATGTAGAGCAGCGGCATGAAAAGCACACTCTTCTGTAAGAGCAATCCCTGGAGCAGAACTTGAAAAGGCAAGAAAAGCGCGAGGTGCGTCATGGTCAGCGCCGTGAGAAAAGCTTTTCGCCAAAGCCCGAAATCGAAGATGTAATAAGTGAATGCGAATAGAAGAGGGATCACAGAAATCAGGCCGACACCCGCGCTGATCAGTCCTTCCATGTAGCTATCCGGGGTGTGCGGAAAACGGAGCGGCCACACTGCAAAGTAAAACAGCGCGCTTGCCTGAATGAGCAGGACAGCGCGAAGCAGATAACTTACCGGCATGAAGCGCTTCGGTAAAACAAGTGTCAGCACGAACAGCAGCACAGAAATTCCGGTGGTTAACGACCACGTCAGAGGGTTGGGCAGTAATGGCTGGATCTGCAGGTAGGGAATTTGAAACTGAAATACGCCAACATGATAGTTCGCGAAACCCAGGCGGGCATTCAGCGGAAGCTGAGGCAGCGCCCACGCCAGCAGCCGCCCCCATAAACGACAAACCCGATGCAGAAACAAGAACCAGATGGAGGAGAAGAATAGAAACAAAGAAATGGCCGTTATCAGATTCATCGGCCCCAGATGAAAATGTGCCAGCGCCCGGTGCATGGAGATGACGCCTCCGCGGTGACCGAGAGAACGGGGCGCGAGAACTGCCCCACTTCTTCCCGGTTTGCCGCTGGCGTCTCGCACTCTAGAACTCCTTGAAAAATCCGAAGCTGCTGCCGCCCCTTGTGTAGAACGGACTGTGATAGTAGTCGCCGATAAAGTTAAATCCCCAGTTGTTGCTAATCCATTTCCGCCAGGTGATGGTCAGAGTCTGGCTCTGGAATTGATTGAGCGCGACAGTGGGACCAATCAACTGATAGCCTTCTTCGCCAAACCCGGCGCGCATCACGATGTATTGGTGCTTGTCGTGCCCCTGCGTCACGGCTACGAAGCCGGCTGGAGCAAAAACCGTGCCCGGATTGCTCACGTTGAAATACATTCCGCTTTCCACAATCCACGGCTTGGCGAAATAGTAGGTGCTGCCCAGATAAAAGATGTGATCGCGATGCACATCTTTCGCCTGGTAATAGCCAAATCCCGCAGTCGTAATCCACTGCTTGCGTCGCAGCCATTTCTTGTTAAGGAAAGCGTCGGTTCGAAAACTCGGAAAGAAGAATCCGCCCGCGCTGGTTCCAAAAGTAAGCGAAGCGTACCAGTCCGGATTGATGGTGTGAGTATCCCCGACAGCGAAGTACGCTCCTGAGTCCCCGAACTCATGTTGCGCGTTCAGTTCGCCATTCCAGACGTCTTTGCCCGTGTCATAGACCGCGTGGGCATAGCCGCCAGCCCAGTATCCAAAGCCATTGGTTAGCGTCATGTAGCTCCCGCCCGTTTCGACATAGTTGGTGAGCGGCTTTGGCTCGGGTTCCGGGACCACATTGACCGCGTTCGAAACGGCGGCTGCATCTGCAGCAGTGCTTTGTGCCATCGCTCGATGTCCGAATATCGCGCACAAGAGGATCACCGCAATGACCTGAAAGCGATTTGGAAAACTCATCTTCTTCATGGTTCGACCAGCTCAGCTCGGATTTGCAGCTTTGTTCCTTTGCCCGCGATCACTTTCCAGCCGTTATCGTCCCGAACCACAGTCGCTGTACCTTGAACGACACTCGGTTTCGAAAACTTTTCCGTGGGAAACCACCATGTCTGGTGTTCGAGATTTTCGGGATGCGTCGCTTCGAGGTTGAGCGACTTCCCTTCCGCGGATACCTTCCACTGCACTTGCTTCCGCAAGTTGAGGAAGTTGGCCATCTGCGTCATCGTGTACCAGCGGAATCGGCCTTCGGCTTTGAGCCGCGCGGTCGTGTCCAGCCAGTTCAATACCACTTGCTTGTAAGGCAAGATGCCCGGAGGATGGAAATACACTACCCGCACCACGCGGTGCTCGGTCGCGAACTCCGCGACTGACTCGAGCCAGTGCTCGACTTCTTCATCGGAATAGCCATTCCGCTTCATCTCTTCAAAAGCTGCGGCGCGATCGAGATGAAGGATCGGAAACGACCAGATGTTATGCCCTTCGCGCACGCCATCACGATAACCTTGCGTCGGCCCCATGCCGGTATTTCCGGTGTAGTAGTAGGCCACGAAGCCGTGCGCCTCCAGCCATTGCGTTACCCACTCCGGTTGCGTTCCGCTGGGGGCGGAATATTCGACAACAGGTTTGCCGCTTACCTGCTCCAGCGCATGTTTGTTCAGTTCCAGCAAAGGCTCGATTTCCGCCGGATTGCTGCCGTCGGCATGGAACGCGAAATAGTCGTGCATCCAGCCGCCGTGGCTTCCAATTTCGTTTCCGAGCTTTACCCAATGCAGAACCAGTTCCTGGCTCAAGTGGTTGTGCTCGATATCGAACCCCTGGTGATCTCCCGGGGTTGTGTCATCGGGACCAGCGGTGATGTGGATGGAATAAGGGCCTTGCGCCTGCAGCGCAGTCCAGGAATCGAGTTCCGCGAGCGGGCGGATGGCAGCGTTGGAGTCAATATGCCAGTTCAGTACCAGACCGCCCGTCCCGTCCGGCACTTTCATCAAGTAAGGCAGGCTCAGCACGCGCTCCGCAAAGTACCGAAGAAATGCGTGCAGCAATAAGCCATCGGTATTACTTTTCAGATAAGAGACGGGAAAATTCACGAACAACACGGAACCTTTGCCGTAGTCATGCTCGCCGGCACAAATGCCGGAATCAGAATGAAGCAGCACCTTGCCTGAGTACGCGCCCGTGGTGACAAAACTCGGATATTGCAGGTCGCCGTACTTGTAGCGCCGCAGCTGAACTTCAAAGTTTTCGTTCTTGGAATTCGGGTTCGCTGGATCCTGAAACGGATAATATTTCCCCGGAGGAATGCCGAGACCGCGCACCGTCGCGGCGTCGCCGCTGACTTTGTTCCACTGAATGGTTTTTTCTTTCAGCGTGTCGTAGAGCGCGTAATCGACCCCAGCCAAATCCGATAGCCGCGCGCGCCGCAACGAATACCGCCCTTCTGGCGAAAGCGTGCCGGCGTCATACACCAGCATGAGTTTTCCGCCGCCGTCCACATATCGGCGAACCGCAGCCAAAAAAGGATCGCTGGCCTTCTGATGGATCAAGTCCGGAAAGATCACTCCCGCCGCTGAAGGCTCTTCAAACAGTGGCCCCGCAAAATCGGAATCGTGAATGGGCACCACATGCAAGCCTTCTTCGCTAGCTGCATCGAGCCAAAGCTCGATCTTCGGAGCCGTCAATGCCATGTCGTCCGGGACCAGCAGCAGCAGCCGATCGCCACGCGGATTTTCGCCGGCGAAAACCATGCCAGCGATTCCAACCACGAGCACAAAAAGTCGTAAGAAATAACTACTGATTTTCATGAACGAGTCACCACTTCGCCGTGCTCGCGTGCCCACAGCGTGCCAAAAACAATGACCCCCTCTTCGACCTTAATTTGGGGAGCGCTAACGGTCGTTAGACTTTCCGGCGTTCCAAGACATGTTCCGCTGGCCACAATTACTTCGCGTTCCGCGATGACCGGACCGTGAATCCGGCAATCCCGGCCAATCAGCAGCCTCTTGGCGCTGATCAGGCTTCCCTCGACGCGCGCGCCGCTATCCAGAACCGCATCTTTCTCACTCTTTACGTTTCCAAACACGCGTGCGCCAGCACCGATATGCAGCTTGCCGCGAACCACCATGCTTCCCTGGAAGGTGTCGCCCGCACGGATTTCGAAATCTCCTTCATGCAGAATGCGAGTGGTCAAATCCCACGCAGAACGGCCGGGTGATACCGCCGATGCAGGCAAGTTCGCGGGTGGCCGATCGCCAATTTCGATCGTGGGAGCATTCAGGCGCGTAAATTGGCATCCGCCCTCCAGGCGAATCACGTTCTCCGACGACACACGCCCGTAAAGTTTGCAGCCCTCAGCAGCGCTGAACTCTCCGACGGCGTGAATCCATCGCGTTACCGAACTGTTCTCGCCGAGATGAGCCGCCTGATCTGCAAGGATCGCGCGGTAGCTGTTATTGCTCCCCCCTAGGAACCGGCCGCGCGAATAAATGTCTTTCGAAAATTTGGCATCCGACGGAAGCAGCAAGTCGCTGGCTGCCGCGATCAGCATCGGGCAGTGCTGGCCCTTTTCGCCCAACGGAAGCTGATAAGCCTGATCCCCCGAGCCGAGAACCAAGTAGTCGGTGCCGTCCGGCATCGTTCCCATCGTGGGCCGGCCGGACGTGCTGCACTGTTGCAACGTAGGATCGAGCCCTTTCAGATACGTCCTGAAACTATCGGCAAAATAGCGGACGTCCCCAGAGTGCTGTTGAATCACGCTGAGCGCCGACGCGTCCGTCTTGCGATAAAACTCCCACATTGCCGGCACCAGGGGCAGAAAAAACAGCGTCCCGGTCGCGAGAAACAGCCATGCTACCGCCCAATAGCTGCTCACGATTCCACCTTCCGGAAGCGCTCGGTTTTGTCCCAGTGGAATTCCGCACCAGTGATTGCATCCTTCAACTGCGCAAACGCCGCGTGCGATACCGAAAAGATGCTCACCGTGAAACCCAGCACAAGAAATGGCAGCAGGCAGATCCGCTTGCGATTTCCATCCAGCTTCACGGCAGCCGCAATCTCAAAAAACGCCGCCAGGTTCCCGATGGCCGCGTAGGCTGTAATCGAGAACAGCGCAATGATTCCGTGCAGCGGAGCAATGCCCTTATAAAAGACTGCCAGTGCCAATACCCAGCCGACCAGCGTGACCGGTGCCATGATGTACACGCCCAACAGAAGCGCTCCATCAATGCGTTCGCGCAACGTGGCTTTATGTTTTCCGAAGGTCAGGTGCAGTCCGTAAGTCACCAGCGCCTGGTTGTGGCCTTTCGCCCAGCGCATAATCTGTTTGCGCCGCACTTGCCACGTCTCCGGAACCTCTTCGTAGCACTCCGACCGGTTCTGATAAACCGTCTTCCAACCGTACAGAAGCAAGCGATAAGTAAGGTCCGTATCTTCGGTGAGTGAGTTGTCGTTCCATCCGCCGATCTCGCGCAGAGCGCTTCGTCGAACTCCCGCCACCGTGCCGCCGTGCTGTGGGACGAGCCGCAGATTCATTCGCGCCTGCTGATCGACTTGATACCCACCGGCGCGCTCCAAATCCAGAAGCCGTGTGAGAAGATTCGCCCCGACATTCATCGGAACTACGCGGCCCATCACGCCGCCAACTTCGGGATCGAAGAACGGCGCTGTGAGTTGTCGAATCAGCCCAGCACCTGGGATGTAGTCCGCGTCGAAAATCAGGATCACTTCGGTCTCGACCAACTCCATCGCATCTTTCAGCGCCGCAGCCTTCCCGCCCTTTCCACTCGTACGATGAAACGGCCGAATGCGCCCCGGAAACTTCTCCACAAATCCGTCGATAATCTCCCGCGTCCGGTCGGTCGATCGATCGTTGACCGGCACAACCAGCATTTTGTCCACCGGATATTTCACGTTCATCAGCGCGCTGAGAATGTTCGCGACAACTTTTTCTTCATTGTGGGCGGCGACCAGGATGGTCACCGGCGGCCAGTCGGCAGTATCGATATCGATGTAGGGATGCCGTTGAAATCCAAACAACCGGTTCAGCGTGAACCAGTAGTGGCGCGCCGTGTAAATGCAGATGATGGCGACGATCGTGTACAGAACATAGATCATCGCCCACCCTCGTACCGTGTTTTATCGACCACGATCACGGTTTGCCCGCGGCAGTCGATGTCGCAGTCTCGACCAGATCGCTCATGCGGCGTCGTGGCTGCGACTTCGGAGGCAGCTTGAATTCTTTGTCGGCCTCGAGCAGTGGCGTCTTCTTCTGGTGCCAGCGAGCAACCGCTTCGACAATTCGTTCCGAGCCGTGACCATCGCCGTACGGGTTGTCCCCAGCCGACATATCGAGGTATTCGTCGGCATCCTGCAGCAGACGGTCCGACTCTTTCACGATGTTTTCCCGCGACATACCGATGATCTTCGCCATGCCGAACTGCGAAGCTTCCGGACGTTCCGTAACTTTCCGCAGAACGAGCACCGGCTTCTTGAACGTCGGCGCTTCTTCTTGAATGCCGCCGGAATCAGTGAGTACGAGGAAGCAGCGCTGCAGCAGGCTGACGAACGTGATGTAATCCAGCGGCTCGGTCAGGTGAATCCGGTCCGCGCCCTTCAGCAGGTTGTTCACCGTGCTGCGCACGTTCGGATTCATGTGAACCGGATAAATGATGCGGATATCCTTGTGCCGCTCGACCAGATCTTTCAGCGCCAGGCACATATTTTCCTGATCGGAGCCCCACGATTCCCGGCGATGCGAGGTCACCAGCACCAGCCGGCTTCCATCGTTAGGAATTCCTTCGAGCGGAGTGTTCTTCCAGGAATGCGGCAGATCCGCCAGCGCGCGAAGCGTGTCGACCACCGTATTTCCGGTAACCACGATCTTGTGATTCGGAACTCCTTCGGCAAGCAGGTTGTCGCGAGAGAGCGCCGTCGGCGCGAAGTGAATTTCAGTCATCACCGAAACCAGCCGCCGGTTTACTTCCTCCGGAAACGGGTTGTAGATATCGCCGCTGCGCAACCCGGCTTCGATGTGTCCAACCGGGATTTTCGAGTAGTACGCCGCGAGCGCCGAGGCAAACGCCGTCGTCGTGTCGCCCTGCACCAGGATCATGTGCGGCTCAAAACGGCGGCAGGCGTTCTCGACCGTGTCGAGAACGCGGCAGGTTAAAGAGTTCAGCGTCTGATTCGGGCGCATCACGTCTAGATCGAAATCTGGCTTGATCTTAAAAAGGTGGAGGGCGTGGTCCAGCATCGTGCGATGCTGCCCGGTATGCACTACCGCGATTTCAAATTCGTCCGACCGGCGACGCAACTCCTGAATGACGACGGCCAGCTTGATGGCTTCCGGCCGAGTACCGAGAACCGCAATGATTCGACACTTCATGGACTGCTACCCGCGCTTTCAAGCTGTCGTCAGGGACAGGATGTCTGACTGCACCTGGGCGAGCAGCTGTGGATTGACACAAAAGTCCTTGGGATAGGGCTACCCTGGATTCTCGGGGGGAGGGTCACCGTTCGTAAAGATTACTGAGGTTACCCGGAGTTCCCGGGCGGGGCATTTTTTGTGCCTGTTTTGTCGGCAAGTGCCGCATTCTCCACGGGTTAAAGCAAGTGCCCTATTTTCAGTCGTTTGCGGGATTACCAACGGGCCATCGAATAGCACGGCGTAGCCATTTTGGACAGGGTGGCTCTTGGCTAAGATGAGAATGCTTTCAGGAGCCGTCTATGTATCAGGAAATGGTCCAGAGCGAAATTCTCGTGACCCTCACGCATTCCTATGAGGAAGACCCGTTCCAGTACGTCACCGTGCCGAAGCCGGTGTTGGACTCCTCGCTGATGCGCCTGGCAATGGCCGAACTTCGCAACGACGGCTATCTCGAAGAGCAGGTTCGCGGCGTCGTTCGCCTCACTCCTCGCGGCTACGAAAAGCTAAGGAAGAATTAAAAGCTCTTTCTCGCCCGTCGCCCAATCCCAAGCCCTAAATAAAAGTTGCGTGAACGACTCCGTGCCCCGTGATGGCAAATCGGGAAAGGATCGCAATGAGGCGCAACCACCTGCATCTTTATTCACAGCCGGCGCAGTCCACCCGTCACCGACTTCCGCCGCCTTCCCGTGCGATCCTGCTAGGGAGGATTGTGAGTGGAGGTGTGCGCGGACTGCGCACCTCCTCCAAGGATCCTCGGCGGCGGGCGATGCGGCCGCAAGTCCTTATTCCGGAATATTTTGCGGGTAAGTGGTTTTGGAACCATAGATT
>Ga0335078_10009635_pt1 | contig 14304 bp, 19 predicted proteins | sample Lox_Sample_32_FD_206711 | JGI IMG/M metagenome (GOLD analysis project Ga0335078, IMG submission 206711) | Soil microbial communities from Loxahatchee National Wildlife Refuge, Florida, United States - Lox_Sample_3.2 | ecosystem: Environmental > Terrestrial > Soil > Wetlands | place: USA...
CGGCATGGACGAGCCGGTAATAGGGGGCGCGGTAAAGCCGCTCGCGCAGCTTGAGCGCACGTTCGAGCCGGCGCGCGATAAAGCGCCGGCCGATCGGCCGCGCGGCGTCGCGGTCGAGCAGGCGCCCCGCCAGCAGCGTGTGCGGGTTGAACATCGCCACGCCGAGCGGGCGGGTGTCGGCACGCTTCAGCGTAACGAGGCCGCCCGGCGCGATCGCCTTGGCGGCGGCATCCATCTGCACCTCGTTCGAATAGATCCACGGGTGCCCGCCCTCGGCCCGGCGATGCCCGCCCGGCGATAGGGTCACGACCGGGCGCGCCGCCGGATCGTCATCCGGCGCCGCCACCGCCGCGGCAACCGGCATCTCGACCGCGCCCAAGCCTGCCATTTCGTCCCTTCCCAGAGGTGCGCGGCATTAGGCCGGCCGGCGGCCGCAAGTCAAACCCTATCGCGGGCGGCCCCGGTTCGATCTTGCCTTCGGTGCCTCCGGTAGAGTAGTTGTTCCCGCCCCCGCGGCTGCCTGTCAGCCCCATACGCGCCCGTAGCTCAACTGGATAGAGCGCCTGACTACGGATCAGGTCGATGGGCTTACGTCGGGTGCACTATCTCGCCTCATAGCGTGCACTAACCTCCTGAGATAGCTACTTTTTCTTGCAGAGACGGTTTGGCGGTGGCTCCCTATGCATCGGGGTAGCGCAACAATTTTGCTACCTAGGAGCTGCCTAAATGCCACACGCTAAACTCACTGACGCGACGATTCGTGCTCTCCAATCGCCTGCTTCCGGGCAGGCCGATTACTGGGATACGACCGTCGGCTTTAAGGGCTTCGGCATCCGCGTCTCGCAAGGCGGTCGGAAGAGTTTCGTCCTACTCGCTGAGCGCCGACGCATGACGCTGGGCGCGTATCCAATTCTCTCGCTATCTGCGGCGCGCGAGCTCGCCGCGAGGACGCTTGCTCGCCAAACGCTTGATCTCGATCCCGAACCACCAACGATGCTCTTTGGTGATGCGCTCAACATCTACTTCGAATCCCATTGCGACGTGGTGAACCGTACCAAGACCGCCTATGAGACCAAGCGGCTCCTTAACCGCCACTTCAAGCGGAAGCTGGAACGCTCCCGCCTTGCCGACATCAGGACTTCGCGCATTGCCGAGCTTCTCGACGACATCGAGTCCCTTTCCGTGCGTCGGCATGCCTTTGCAGCCTTGCGCGGATTCTTCGCCTATACCGTGCGCCGAGGCCTGCTCAAGGTCAGTCCTTGCGACCGCCTGGAAACGCCCGGCGGGAAGGCGCCCAGCCGTGAACGCGTGTTGGAAGACGGTGAGCTGAAGGCGGTTTGGCACGCGGCCGAGGTGATTGGCTACCCGTTCGGTACCATCGTCCGGCTTCTCATCCTCACCGGCCAGCGGCGCAGCGAGATAGGCGGCCTTCGGCGTGAATGGATCAAAGGCGACCGGGTCGAGTTTCCTGCGGAGGTGATGAAAGCAAAGAAACCACACACAATCGCGCTCGCGCCGGACGCAAAAGCGATCATCGATGCCATACCGATCAAAACCGGCTTCTTGTTTCCGGCGCGGCGTCGAGGCGAGCGGAAGCCTGGCGACCGAGCGTTCAATGGCTGGTCGAAAGGTAAGGCGATTTTGGAAAGGCGGATCGCTCCCGCTTTACCGCAATGGGGATTGCACGACTTGCGCCGTACCGCCTCGACACGCTGGGCCGAGTTGAGCGTGCAGCCCCACATCAACGATATGCTTCTCGCCCACACGATGCAGGGCGTCTCGCCCGTGCATCGCGTCTACAATCTTGCGACGCACCTCGAGCCGATGCGTGAGGCGCTGGAAAAATGGGAGACGAAGCTTCAGGCACTGATCACCGATGCACCGTGTGGCACCTAAGGTTTTGCCTTACCATCGCAAACTGCGTAGCATCCTGTCGCCGGCTTAACCGCTGGCTCCGGAGCCAGCCTCTTCACGAGGAGGACTTCGGATGGATGGGTACTATACGGTCAAGGATGTTTGCCGGAAGTTCAACGTCTCCCGCGAAACCATCCGGCGGTGGGAGGAGAAGTTCTGGTTCCCGAAACGGGTGCACTTCACGTGCGCCGCTCGTGGCCGGTGCGGCTTTTCCATCGCTGAAGTAGACGCGTGGGACCTGGCGAGGCGAACAGCCAGGACAGCTAGTCCCGCCGCCTCTCTCTAGAGAGAGGCAGAGAGCCGGCATCCAACCCGGCTCTCTTTTTTGCTCTTGACTAACCCATCGGTTGAAACATCGAATCTTTTTAACGAAATTGAACAGGAGAGGCGGCCAATGTCGCTTATGCAAAAGTTCCGGGAAACCCGCCAAAAAATGGAGGAAAACCGGCAGCGCAAAGACAAGGAACGCGAAGAGGCGGAAGCGGCACGCAAAGCAGCCGCACAAGAGGCCTGGCGGAATTCGCCTGAAGGCCAGCGCGCCGCCGCACGGGAAAAGCGCCAACAGGAGGCGGAGGTTCTAAAAGCTAAATTACTCAACCCCCCACCGGCGAAGATGGCGGCTTCCATCAAAATCTGGGAAAAAGACGTCGACGAAACGTCAATGGCTAATCGCGCCACCAGTGAAAACGATATCAACTCCGGATTTAGGCCGTTTGTGGTCGATCTCTACCTCGTACCCAGCGAGGAAGAACGCGAGATCATCACAAGCTTCAAACTCGATGAGTTGATCTTAGACGACGAGCCCCGCTACACCCCGGAAGAGCTGCACCTCTTTGAAAACGCGCAGCGGGAGACGAACGAAGGTATCGCCCGCATCAATGGCCGGCATCACACTGCCGAGATGGCTCAGCAATTTGACGATTGGGCCGCGGAAGAGATGAAAAAGCGACGCTCCGCCCGTCACTACACCAAACTACAAGACTTCTTCAATTTTCCGTATACGCGCGCCTTCGCGACAAACCACGAAGCACACACCTACGCTGTCCGACTTCGGGAGGAATTGCTGCCGAAAGTTCGGGGTTTTGTCGAGGACTACCGCAACCGCGGTACCGAAGAAACCTTCACGGTCTGAGGTTCCGCCGATGGGTGCTAATGATTTTTTCAAGCTCCTGGGCGCGATCTTTTTGCTCTGCTGGCAAATCATCAAAGGACTTTGCAAGCTCATCTTCTGGATTTTTACGCTCGGCAAATGGAAACTTGAGGAGGCGCAGTACAACAATAGGAAGGCCGCGGAAGAAGCCGCGCGGGCGATCGCCGAAGATCAACGTCAAGCCGAACTGAGGTCTCGGAATACGCTGTATGGCCGACAGAAATAGCACGACGCCCGAACTCGAAGACGAGGTAGAGCGGTTTTTCGAACGCGGCGCGTACCCATCACTCGACGATTTTCTCAATCGGTTCGTAGACGAATTCGACGCGCGCTGCCGTTTGCACAACGGCAGGCTTGTCTCAGATCCTCTCGGCATCGCCATCGCTACCGCCGCAGGCAAACTTTATCTCGCGGAGGGCTTTTCCGGCCAGCTCACGCGGCTGGCCAACCTCGACGCCATCGAGCATGCGCGCTACCGCGATCTGCTGCTGTCGATACTCCAACTCGGCGAGGATCCCGCCGGGAAGCTCGCCGCCTATATCAAGGCGCTCCTCGACTGCTTCACTCCCCTGCTGCGCGCGCTGCCGCCTCCCGCGTTCGCCCTATCCGACGACGCCGAACCGGAGCAGGCGGTCACCGTACCCCTCATCGACCTGGTTCGCGCACCGGGCAGCGTCGTTGAAGAAATTCAATATCCGATCTTCCGCAGCGAGACCTTCTTTCGCGAGCTCCGGCAGACGATCACGGCAAACGGCGACGCGATAACCGCAGAGGCCGGCAAGATCATCATGCCGAGCGACTACCGCGGCGAACCCCAAGACGTCGTCCGGGCCTACCTCGCGGGCACACCCCTTTTCCCGATCTTCGGTGCCCGCGTTCCATTTGTGCCGCCGGAGGCTGACCGTGGCGAACACACCGCGATCGTCGCGGGCGCCGGCTGGGGCAAGACACAGCTCTTGCAAAGCATGATCGCGCACGACCTTCAGCGCGATGATCCGCCCGCGATGGTGGTCATCGACTCAACAGGCGCGATGGTGCACCGCATCCAACGCCTCGCGATCTTCAATAGCCGCCTCAAAGACCGGCTTGTTATCATTGATCCCGAGCTCGATCCTGTTCCCGCGCTCAATCCCTTCGATGTATCGAACCCGCGTTTTTCAAGCTACGCCGCCACCGTGCGAGAGCAGATGCAGGGCGAGATCATCGACCTCTTCAACTACGTCTTCTCCACCGTCAACAACCCGCTCACGACCCGCATGCAAACAGCGTTCGCCTTCATGGTGCGGCTGTTGCTTTCCGTCCCCGGTGCCAATATCCACACGCTGTTGCAACTCCTCGACGACGATCCGCCGAAGGGAAATTATGAACAGGCGGCGTTTAAGCCGCACATCGACCTCGCCGACCCGACGGCGCAACATTTCTTCAAGGCGCAGTACTACACCGGCCGCGACGGTGGCCTGCGAGAGCAAATCCGCGCCCGCGTCTTCGACATTCTGCGGGTGCCCGCCTTTGAGAGAATGTTTTCCAGCGTCAACCGGCTCGATTTTTTCACCGAGCTGAACCGCGGCAACATCGTCCTCGTCAATACCAGCGAGGCGCTGCTGAAAGACAGCTCGGCGACCTTCGGCCGCTATATCATTGCGCGGGTTATGGCCGCCGCATTCGAGCGCGCCTCGATCCTTCCGGAGAAGCGGCGGCAGGCATTCCTCATCGTCGATGAAGCCGCGCCATACTTCGACGAGACATTTGAAAAGCTCCTCAACCGAGTACGCCAGTTCAAACTCGGCGCCGTAATCGCCTTCCAGAATCTAGAACAAGCGAGCGAGAAATTGCGCTCGACGATCGCATCCTCGACCGCAATCAAGTACGCTGGCGGCACCGGGTACAACGATGCGCGCTGGCTTGCGCGCGAGATGCGGATCGATCCCGAGTTCATCCTCGCGCAGAAGCGCGACGGTGTGCGCCCGCCCAAGTGGACTCAGTTCGCCTGCCACGTCCGCGCGTTTACCGACCGCGCCGTCTCGCTGACCGTCCCGTTCTATACGCTCGAAAACATGCCGAAGATGTCGGACGCAGAACACGCGCAGCTTCTCGAGCGCAATCGCGCGCGAGTCGCGGCGCCCGCGAACGTGCCCGAGCGGATGCTGCCCGCTCCCCCACCGGAGGCGGCGCCTATCGATCCAACGACGGCTGCGCTCGCCGAAGCCTATGCCGATCTTTCAGACGCGATCGGCAGATCGGATTGGACGCGAGCGTCGGAACTCAAAGACAGGATTATTCCGGAGCTTGAACGGAAGAGCCGACCGCCGGAGCCGCGGCCGGCCCCGGCAAGCCCCGAGACGCCGCGACGCGCCGCGACAGGCCGCGACGAGCCTTTCGAAGAAGGCACGACAGACTGGCGCTGATTACAAAAATTTTTTGTGGCACACGGCGCGCCATCTAACCGCGACAGGCCCAACGGCGCTTCATAGCGAACGTTGACGCGGGAGCGGCCTTTCGCCACTTCCCCTGCCGATGAGAAAAGGCGGTGATAGGAACCGCAACTCGCGCTGGGACGATGACCCAGTGTTGGACGCGCGCGGACGACCGAAAGTTGCGGCAATTACCGAACGCGACGTTGAACGAATTTTCGCGCCGCTCGCTCGCTACCGCTACCTGCCTGCCGACTACCTCCATGCGCTCACCGAGGGAAGCCTGGACGCGCTGACGAACCGCCTCAATCTCCTCTCGCGCCGGCCAAACCTTTATGTCGTGCGTCCGCAACAGCAGCGCGACAGCGCCGCGGCCAACCACCGACACCTCGTCTACGAACTCGGCGAGAAAGGCGCGCGTGTGTTGCAGCAATACGGCATCGACAATCAGCGCACTCGCACGCCAGCGAGTTTCGCGCACGAACTGATGGTCTGCCAGGTGATGGCATCGTTCGAGATCGGCGCCCGTGAGACCGGCGTGCGGGCGCTCACCTGGAGCGACATCTTGGCAAGCGAGAAGCTGCCCGAGGCGACGAGACGCGCACCCAAGCCGCACAATATTCCCGTCTCGATTACGATCGATGGCCAGCGGATCAGCACTCACGTCGCCGCAGACGCCGAACCCTTCGGCTTCGAGCGGCCAATCAGCAACCGGACCTTTCTCTGCCTCGGCATTGAGGCCGATTGCGCCACCGAGCCGGTTAATGCCTCCGACTTTTCCCGCTCATCAATTTACAGGAAACTCGCCCTGTATCTTGCGATCGCCGCTGACGACATCCACACCTCGCACTACGGTTTCCCCAACTTCTATCTGCCTTTCATTACGACCAACGGATCGCGCCTTGTGTCGGTCATGAAGGTGCTGGAGCGCATGACCAACGGCACCGGCTCCCGGTTCCTGCTGTTCAAGACGCTGCCGCTGTTCACTTCGTTCGAGAAGCCGCTTGCGCCATCCGGGCACATGCTGACCGAAGATTGGCGGCGGGTCGGCTATCCCCCCTTCAATTTTCTAAAATCGTAGATGGTACAATAGCTTAAGGAAATCACGAAAGACGGTGCATGATCGACGAACACTACATCGAGACCGAGGAGCTGCATCAATTTCTCGCCATGTGGCGCCTAATGAAGCAGCTCTACGAAACCTATCAATACGACCGCGCTGTAGCTGAGTTCGGCGCCGATATGGTTGCTCATCACAACTTATTCGACATCAAACAAGCGATCGCGATGGTCGAAGCCCAAATCGCAGAAAGGAGCTAATGATGACGAACAATGCGTACGTCGCGTGCGCCAGAGACCGGCCACCAGGCCGATGACTACCGATAAGGCGGACATCACGGCTGCGCGGGAGCATTCGATAAGCTCCCGCCGCACGCGCGTTCACGTCATTGTCTGCCACGACCTCGACACAAGAAGCCGATCGCTGCTGGAACTGTTTCGGCTCGGGGAGCGGTACGAGGGCCCGATGGTCGACGCCATTGCGCGGCATCTCGCGCAAGACATCATCCGGGATGCTGACTTGCTCATTCGAGAACTACAAGGCATCAAAGCCTTCGCAGAGCGTCAATTGGCTAAATTGCCAACCCCCTTACGTGAGTAAGGGGGTTTTTTCAATTCCCTCGATCGGTCTGGGGATAACCGGCAAGAGGTGCGACGAGCCGCGTTATCATCAGGGTAATGAGCGACGACAAGCCGCGACAGGCCGCGACGACCCCCGACAGCGATTTCACCCTCACGATCGACGAAGCGGCTCTCCTCTACGAGAGAGCTGGCCTGCCCAGAACCCCACGTTCTATCCAGCGGTACTGCGAAAAGGGGCATCTTGATGCTCGCCGCATCGAGACCGCCTTCGGTGAGAAATACCTGATCACGCCGGCCTCAGTAATAAAGCACATCGCCTACATCGAGGAGGTGCGACAAGTCGCGACAGGACGCGACCCGACGCGGCAGGCCGCGACAAGTCGCGACAGCCAGGAAACAAATAGCACCAATCCTATTGAGGACCACCGACAAGTCGCGACAGGACGCGACAAGCCGCGACCCGACGCGGCAGGCTTTCAGTATGTCGCGCAGCTCGAAAAAAGGCTGGAGGAAAAGGATGGGGAGATCGTCTTTCTGCGTTCGGAAGTCGCGGTCAAAAACGATCAGATCAAAGACCTCACCGAGCGCGCCAGGGAAACCAACCACCTAATCGCCGGTTTGCAAAAAATGCTGACGCCGCTTTTGAGCCGCGGGGATAACGCCGGAGAGGGGTCGCTGCAACAAACCTAGCAGACCCTCCGCGGCCTGTGGTGAAAGGGCCATTATGACCTCGATCGGCCCCGAAAGCCTTTCTGGCTCTTTTTCTGTCGCCGCACTGGCATACCGGGTCTACCGGGCCATGTGCGCTGCGGATTCAAAAGGGCGCCGTCCAAAAGTCTCGCATAATCATGCAGGGTGATCGCAACGTCTCTGCAATGACGAAACTCGCCCAGTAAATCATTCCGTTTGGCGAGACCAATGGCGCGCGGATTGAACGTAAAATGTAGTGGAATTAGCGTCGCGGGGCCGGGGCCAAAAACATTTAGAAACAATGGAGAATGTATCGCGTCGTTTCTTGCGTGACTTAAGTCCATGGTCTTATCAAGAACCCACAAAACATCTTCTTTGAACCACTCTTTTCTATTTTCTCCCCAATCTGTAATTGAATGGGTAACAGCAGCCTTGAGCATTTCTCGCTGAGCGAGGTCGGATCGCAACGAATGCCAAATATGAATTGGCGTCCGATCAACGACAGTTCCTTCCTGTGGTGGCCCGTTCATTAGGGTCCAGAACAGACCAGCGAGCGCTTCATGGAGATCGTTCCATGCCAAAGCTAATTGGCCAAGGGCGGACACATAGGGAGCGAACCCCTTCCCGGCATACCGATCAAAGCGGTCTTCGCTCTCGTCTGTCATGTTGCTATTCTCTCGTGCATGAACGGTGAGGAAAGCGATGATGGCCAGACAGAGCAGCGCATGGACGCGATGCTCTCGCGGCTTAAAGACGCCTCCCCAGTCGCCAGCCGAACTCGCCGAGCAAGTACGCCGCGCGAAAGCCGAGAAGAAGGCTAACCGGACTCGTCTACCGCGCACCACGGGAAAATCAGCACAGATTTAAGCTTTTGCGCAGGCTAGGAAATGCCGTCGAAAACAAGCCTAACCGGCGTGGCTGGCGAGCATTACGTCCTATCGGAACTGCTGCGGCGCGGTCATGTCGCAGCATTAGCCCCTATGGGAGTGCCGAGCGCGGATATAGTCGTTACCAATGAGGAAGGATCGCGGCTTTGCTCCATACAGGTGAAGACGCGGCGGGGGATAAGGGTGAATGGCGGTTGGCCGGTTAAGGCGACAATAGCGACCGGCGAGCGCTATTTTTTCTGCTTTGTCGATTTCCAGGAGCCGAAGAAGGTTCGTCCGCTGGTCTATGTGATGCCAGCCGCCGTAGTCGCCGAAGTGATCACGAAAGCGTATCAAAAATGGCTCAGCACGCCGGGGCGCAATGGTCAGCCGCACAAAGAGAACCCTGTGCGCGTCCTACTCCCAGATTTCAGCAGTGTGTGGGCTTCTGATAATCCATATCCAAAAGGCTGGATGGATCAATATCAGGACGCCTGGGATGTCCTCGGCCTTGAAACGACTGATCCCGACAGGCCATTGCCAACAGAGACAGGCTAGCTGGCCCTAACGGCAAAGATCGAAGAGAATGCGCGAGGCGATGGGCGCTTCACTGTTACCCAGTGCACGCTAAAATCCCCTTATGGAACATCACCAAGCCCGGCACATCGGCGAGATCCTCAGGGAGCGCCACGATGGAGCGGTTCACCGCTTAGCCGGCAAACCACGTTCGAAACATGGCGCCCGTTTCCAGGTTTGGTGAATCCCGCGACTGCTTCTCGACGCCGTTCCGAATGTTCTGGCTATGATTGGCTGGTTCGTCACGCAGCCATTCATCGCCGACGACAGTCCCGTTTCGAAAGAACACACACCATCAAGGGGATAACCGCAACTCATCATTTCCCGAGCGGTAGAATAAGTGCATGCCCCCACAGCCGAAATCAATCGGCGACATCATCAAAGAGCGCAACATCGAGATCGCCAGCAATGACCCGATCGTCCGCGGTGGCTTCACTCAGGTTCCCAATTTCATTCTCAAGAACGCCGATCTAAGCCTCGGCGCCAAAGTCACGTACGCGATGTTTCTTCACTACGCGTGGCATAACGACAGCTGCTTCCCCGGCCAGGAGCGGCTGGCAGGGGATATGGGCATGAGCCAGTCCCGCGTCAGCGAATTCATCAAAGAGTTGCAAACGGCTGCCCTCATCGAGATCACCCGGCGCGGCCAGGGGAGGACCAATCTCTATAAAATCAAGTTCGTGGTTCGCGCCAAACCCAGCAAGTAGATACCTTGATATCGGCCGGCCGATATCAAGGTATCGACCAGTCGTAATCCAGACATCGGCCGGTCGAAGTGTTCTATAAATATATACAGATAAGAATACTAAGATTAATAATACCCAGCATCGGGATGCATTTCATAAAAGAAAGGGAACGGCGCGAACGCTGGAGCGCATCGCGCCGCAAGCGGCGGTCGGGTTTGTGGGCAATCCCTCCTTATGCCCCGCCTTTAGGGTAAGGCGGGGTAGCCATCGAGAATTTGGCTTTATGACAAGTCGCGCGCGTCGGGCTACCCGCCCGACTCCGAGCGAATTTCGGTGCCATGTGGGCATGGCGCCGACTTCAGCCGTCGGCAGCGTGCCTGGGGACACGCTGCCGACGGCTTTCGCCCTGCGCTCTCCCGACTGGCTGACACTGCGCCGGTCGAGCTCGGGAACCCGCTCGGAGTCGGGCGGGGACGCCGACGGGACCGACATTAGCGACAGGGGAGCGCAGGGCCGTAATGGAAAGCAGCTCTGCCGACGCGCGCGGACATGCCACGAGTGCACCAAGTCTCGGCGGCTTCGAACCGTCTTAGTCCTACTACGACGCGTACCGGCCCCGTATTGTTGTCATCAACGGGAGCAGCGGCCGCGAAATTGCACGTCGATGAAATGGCATAGTCGGTGAGAACCTGCAGAGTGCGGTAGCGGTCCGTTTCTTTGCGTCTCTCTCGAAACCGCGCGCCACTCGCGAGAATCCACCGCATCACTTCCTGTCGTTCATCACACCTAGCCTTGGACACCTTACTCAAATCTGCTATTGGGGATTAGCTCACCCGCACACAGAGAGTCGGAGCCATCGCTTGCCTCCAAGGTCTGGCGCTCCGTTACCCGAATTCGATCGCCCGCCGGTGAGCGAGGTCGCCATTGCGGTCCAGTTCGAACCTCTGGATCAGTGGCGAGCCGTTCATGCAGGTCTTTTTTGGGGGCAGATCAAGGATAGATATCCGCTCAACGAGACACAGCCTCCTCTACCATCTCAAATAGAAAGATATGATGGATATATACCCCAAACCCCACAAGTTATTATTGCTCCGGTTGATGTAGATTTAGCCAGATTTTGGTTTCTCACAGAGGACAAAACACAGCTCATTCAACTTCAACGAGATAGATTTATTATAAATTGGCGCAAGCTAATCGGTAATGAGATTTACCCTCGGTACGAGGCGATATTACGACCTCGCTTCATTCGAGAATTGAATGAATTCAGAGAATTTTTGGATGACTTACAGTTGGGGACGCTGAATATCCAGCAGTGCGAAATCACGTACGTTAACGATATATTAAAAGGGGAGGGGTGGGACTCAGTATCCGATTCGCTAAAACTGTTTTCGGCGTGGTGGGGCAAGGGGACCGATGGTTGGCTGCCAATACCGGAACGATTAATGGTGTCCGGTTCTTTTCTAATTCCAGAGCAAGCAGGCCGCTTACATTTTTTAACTCAACATCTATTCCGCATTCCCGATATGCACGAGATGATTCAATTGCGGTTGATCGCCCGAGGAAACCCGCGAGGCCAAACGACAGAAAGCATTGCCGCATGGCTGGATATCGGCCGTGAGTGGATTGTACGCGGATTCGCTGATCTTACATCTCCATATGCTCATAATCTTTGGGGCCGCTCAAAGTGACCGCGTCCGCTACCACACTGACCTACGCCTCTCTAGACGAGGTGGTCCCCGCCACCTCGTCTCCGCGATTCGCGGGTCTATTGCCAAAAATTGAAACTAAAAGCTCTCTTGACAGCACAACAAACCAAAGTGCGGATACGGGCTTCGATCACCATTTTGTCAAGTTGCGTAGTCTTCTCAAAAATAGCTCGTTGTGGCCTGACGGCGCAGAAGCTCCGTCAGTTGAAGCGCAACAACAGGCCCTGGTCATGTTGGGCCAATTGCACGCCGACAGGTTTTTGCCTACCCGAATTGTGGCTTCCGCCGAGGGTGGGGTTGCAATTTGCTTTTCTAAAGACAACAAGTACGCCGACATTGAATTTCTGAATACCGGCGAAATCCTCGGTGTTGTCAGTAACCGCCGCGATCGACCAATTGCGTGGGAAATTGAACCGAGCGCGCGTGACCTTGCACGGGCGTCTGCTAGGATTCGCAAGTTCCTCGACGCATCCCCGTCCCCTTAGGATGATCCAAGGCAACCGCCAACCAGATGATAGATTTCGGCCGAAAGACCAACTATACCGTCGGTGCAAAATCGAGGAAATAATTGATGGGCATCTCACCGGGGTAAGTCTACGTCTTGACGATATGTCCACCAATTGGTCAAAGTACAGCAAGCCATGGGATGTGATATTTGATTATCCTGGTTATGGGATCGCGCGTTTTCGCGTCCTAGACCTTCCTACCGATCTACCTACGGAAGACCCTCCTGGGGCGACGGTAGCTAGCCACTCATTTCGACCCCAGCATCGACCATGCCAAAACAATTACGCCCACACCGAAATATGGGCGTTCAGCGAGGGCCAGAGGAAGCCGCGGGTAAATTCCAACACCGTTAAAAAAGAATTCCGCCAATTAATGAGCGACAGAAGCCTAGTATTGTATCTACCATAGTTCAAAAGGTTTGTCATCGCCAAATAAATGTAATAACGACGTTCTTCGCAAAACTAATCTTGTACTAAACCGCTCTGCGGTAGGACTACTTCTTCTATTCTCCCCATCGCCAGTGCGGACGCTCGCCGGTAATCCAGACGATCGCAATCAGCGCACCGATTAGGATCCCAAGCCACAGAAGGAAGAGGATCGTGGCCGAACGGATATCCGTCCCGCTCCGGATCTTATAGACGAAGATCACCGCGCTGATGCTGGTCACGGCGACGAAGGCGAGCAACACGAGCCAACCCTCGATTGACGCCGGCGTCCAGCCCCATCCGTAAGTTCGTGCACGGAACCATAGCTCAGGCATCTAGGGCTCCCTTCGGCAAGTAGGGAATATGGCTCAACAGAGCCATTTCCGATACGTCGCACATTCTTACTTTCGCGACCTTTGGCGACGGGGAAGCGGTCGCCCCCGGCGCACCACCGCCTGTCAGGATTGGCACGTCGCAACCCTGACAGGAGTTCCCCCGATGACCCCGCTGCGCCAGCGCATGATCGACGATATGAAGGTCCGCAACATGTCGGCCTTGACCCAGAAGGCCTATGTCCGCTCGGTCAAGAACTTCGCCGCCTTCCACGGTACCGCTCTGGTTCATCACCTTCGAGCCCGAGCGCGCGGGTGGCGTCTTTCGCCGGCACTCCGCTCAGTGTCCTGCCAGCCAAAATCTCCCGAGCGCCACAACCAACGATGCGCGATCAGCACCGTCGCAGCGAACAATCCCCATAGCACTCGGCGGTTGCCTGCAGTTCAGTACAACAAGGTTTCTGCAACGGCTTTCGCAAGAAGAGCTGCGCTGTTACGGTCCCCCACCATCTCAGAAACCTTAATCTTGTGCGACCCTTAAATATAGCTCTGTTGAGCCATATTTTCACCACCACTATTTCTTAGTCTCGCTCCCCTCTCCGGAGCATGTTATTATTTAGATATGGCTGACGACGACAAGCTACAGCAGTTGGTTGATCAGATTTTTGACCTCCCGGCCGAAAAACAAGCGGAGCTGATACAGCAACTTATCGAGATGCAGATCGGAGTGGATCCCGTCGATGAAGAGTACGGCGTGCGTGCATGATCGTGCGTCAATCGTAGCGTGCCTTTCCCCGCGCTCGTTCAAGGCAACCCCTTCGAGGCGCCTGCGGCGACCTTGACCGGCGCGGCCGACACGCGCCTGCCACTCCCGTCGGCTCATGGAATGGTCCGGCCGTGCTCCTGCCCTGCCCCTGCTGCAAACTGGGGCACCGAAGACAAGGAGCACGCCATGCGCGACAAATCCAAGCCAAGCATCGCCGTTGTTGGTATCGACATCGGAAAGAACTCGTTCCATGTGGTTGGCCTCGATAAGCGGGGCGCAATCGCACTGCGTCAGAAGTGGTCGCGTGGACAGGTCGAAACGCGGTTCGCCAACATGCCGCCGTGCCTGATCGGCATGGAGGCTTGCTGCGGAGCGCATCATCTGAGCCGGAAGCTCAAAGCGCTCGGCCACGATGCTCGGTTGATGCCGGCCAAATACGTCCGGCCCTATTCGCGGGGGCAAAAGAACGACTTCCGCGATGCTGAGGCGATCGCCGAGGCGGTACAGCGGCCCACCATGAAGTTCGTTGCAACGAAAACCTCCGAGCAACTGGACCTGCAAGCGCTGCATCGGGTGCGTGAGCGTTTGGTCTCGCAGCGCACCGGCATCATCAACCAAATTCGTGCTTTCCTGC
>Ga0335078_10009636_pt1 | contig 14304 bp, 10 predicted proteins | sample Lox_Sample_32_FD_206711 | JGI IMG/M metagenome (GOLD analysis project Ga0335078, IMG submission 206711) | Soil microbial communities from Loxahatchee National Wildlife Refuge, Florida, United States - Lox_Sample_3.2 | ecosystem: Environmental > Terrestrial > Soil > Wetlands | place: USA...
GTCCCCGTCGCCCGACGCCCAGCTGTTCGACCAGCTGCTGGCGGAGGGCGCGGCCGCCAATGCCGTGCCTCCGCCGCCGGCCCCGCCGCCGGTCAATTACCAGCCGGCTGCGTTGCCGCCCCACACCGCGTCCGATCCGCAGCCCGCGCCGAGCAGCTCGAGCGACCAATCGCCGAGCGCCGACGCCGGTCCGGCGAGCACACAGTCGACGACGCCCGCCGGGGACCAGAGTTCGCAGTCCGGCTCGCAATCGGGGACGTCCGGTCAGTCGACCAACGATACCGCGGGCGGGACCTCGTCGAGCGCGCCCGCGACGTCCGGCACGAGCCAGAGCAACACCACTACGAGCAGCGCGTCGCAGACCGGGTCCACCGGCCAGAATGGCGGCACCGACCAGACCGGGTCCGCCAACCAGGCCGCCGGCGGCAATCAAAGCGGCAACGGTCAGACGGCCGGCGCGGCGAAGGGCACGGACAGCCAAACGAAGGCCGGGACGGCCGGCACCGACGGTCAGACCGCCGCCACGGACAATAAGACACAGACCACCGATGCCTCGAGCGCCGCGGCAGCGGTGCCCGTGATCGCGACGCTCATCGCCGTCGCGGCGGCCGAGGCGACATCGGGCACGTCGGCCACCGGGACCAAGCCGGTGACGGCCACGCCGCAGTCGACCGGCCCAAGCGCACCGACGCCCGACCCCACCGCCGCGTTGGGCGGTGCGCCCGCCCAGACCGGCAATACCGGCGCCGCCGCTTCGGGCAGCGCGCCCGCCGCCGGCGGCGCGACAGCGCCCGCGGCGCCCAGCGAAGCCGAGATGCTGGCAGCCGATTTCGCGGCGTTCGCCGCGGCGAGCACCGCCGCCTCGGCCGCCAACGCCGGCGCAACCGCCAACGCCGCGTCGGCCGCGACGACCAATGCCTCGACCGCCGGCACGGGCAAGACCGCCGCCCAGGTCTTGGCGCAGCTCAACAGCGCCAACGTCGAGGTCCAGATCGCGGCGGCGGACGATCCCGGCCAGTCGGGGTTCGGCGACCTGACCAACGGCAGCGGCACGCCGGGTGGCGCGGCGGCTACCACGACGCCCGCGGCCACCACCGGCACCGCCGGCGCCCTGTCCGGCGACACGTTGCTGTTGTCGCAACTCGGCGAGGCCGCCCACCAGACCGATGCGGCCGCCGCCGCGAGCGCGGGCACCGAGGCGTCGGCACCGCTGCCCGGCGACGCCAATGCGGTGGCCGTCGGCGGCACGACCACGACCCAAAGCACGACGCCATCGGCCGCCGCGAGCGCGCCGCCCCCGGCGCGTCCGACGCCCCCGTTGCTGCCGCTGCTCGATCAGATCCTGCCCAACCTGAGCCAGGCGGCAAATGGCGACGGCAGCGGCCGCTTCACCATCCAGCTGCGCCCGCCCGAACTCGGCAAGGTCCAGGTCGACCTCAAGATCGACGACACGGGCCATGTCACGGCCACGATCATGGCCGACCACCAGGACACCCTGTCGCTGCTGCAGCGCAACTCGCATCAGCTCGAGCAGGCGCTCAACGATGCCGGGCTGTCGACCAACAACGGCGACCTGCAGTTCTCGCTGAGCGGCGACAGCCATGGCACCACGTTCGACGAGCCCAACTCCAACAGCTTCACCAATGCGGGCGCTGCGGCCGCTGCCATCGCGCCCATCGACGACCCCACGACCCCGGCGATGACCCGGCAGATCGCCGGACTGAGCCTGGTCGATGTCCACGTTTAGGCCGCGCGAGACCGAAGAAGGACCGCCGTCATGACCGTCGCCCCCACCGCTCCCGCCAACTCGCAGCTGTCGTCGCTGTCCGGCACGTCGGGCTCGACGAGTTCGGCCAGCTCGGCGACCAGCTCCACCAACGCGCTCAATCAGCTGGCCAGCAACTTCAATCAGTTCCTGACCCTGCTGACCACGCAGCTGCAGAACCAGGATCCGTTGTCGCCGATGGACTCGACGCAGTTCACCCAGCAGCTGGTTGCGATGACCGGCGTCGAGGCGCAGATCAACGGCAACGCCAAGCTCGACACGTTGATCGCGCAAGGCAAGTCCGAGCAACTCACCTCGGCCGCCGGCTTCATCGGCGATACGATCACGGCGACCGGCACCCAGGCCTGGCTCGACGCCAACAACGACCCGGTGCAGATCGGCTACAGCCTGCCGAGCGCGGCGTCCGCGGTGCTCGTCCAGATCTCCGACAGCAGCGGCAACGTCGTGGCCAATCTTTCGGGCCCGGTCGCCCAGGGTGCCAACACGGTCAGCTGGAACGGCCAGAACGACCAAGGCTCGGCGATGCCGTCGGGCGTCTACAACGTGCAGGTCCAGGCGCTCGACCAGAACTCGCAGCCGATCACCAGCGGCATCACGCAGTCGATCATCGGCACGGTCACCAACGTCACCACCGACTCCAGCAACGACACGGAGCTGGCGATCGGCAGCGTGACGGTGCCGCTGACCTCGGTGACGGCCATCCAGAAACCGACCGGAGCATAAGGGCGCGCAGGCCGCCCGGGAACTTTAGACGAGGAGTCGAACGATGGGTGTTTACGGAGCCTTGTTCTCTGCGGTGTCCGGCCTCAAGGCCGAAGCGCAAGAGATGGGCGTCATCTCGGACAACGTCTCGAACGCGAACACGGTCGGCTACAAGGCCAGCGTCGACAAGTTCGAGACCCTGGTGACATCGCCCGCCACCACCACGACTTACACACCCGGCGGCGTCCTGAGCCGGCCGTTCTCCTACGTCAGCCAACAAGGCCTGATGGAGGCGACGCAGTCGCAGACCGACATCGGCATCAGCGGCAACGGCTTCATCCCGGTGACCAACAGCGTCATGCCCGGCGGCACCTTGGACAGCCAGGTGAACAACGTCTACACCCGCGCGGGCTCGTTCACCGTCGACAAGAACGGCAACCTGGTGAACTCGGCGGGCTTCTACCTGCTCGGCGTGCCGATCAACCAGACGACCGGCCAGCCGACCATCTCGAACCCCTCGATACAGAGCCTGTCGCTGGTCAATGTCGGCACCCTGACGGGCATCGCCAAAGGCACGACGGAGCTGTCGATCGGCGCCAACCTCCCGGCAACCGAGACCGAGAACACGCCGTTGTCGATCGGCGGCCTCGTCAAGCAGAGCGTCGCCGCCGGCGCGATCTTCACCGACGGCAACACCTATGACGTGACCAGCTCGACCGGGGGCGAATACGCGCTCAGCAACGTGACGTACACGGCGGCGGCCGGCGCCACGGCGACCAGCGCGACCATCACGGTGACGGCCAATGTCGCCGCGGTGGGCAGCGCCTCGCCGGTGACATTCCCGGTGGGCGGCGTCGGCGCGGTGCTCGGCACCATCAGCGTGACGGCAACCGGCTCGACCTTCGTCGCCGGCACCGGTGCCAGCATGCAGGACGGTGGCATCTTCCAGCCGACCATCGACGCGTCGCAACTGAAGATGAATCCGGTCGCGGCAGGCGGCAGCCAGTTCACGAACGTGGGCATCGATCCGCAGGACGTGACCTCCGTAGTCTATGACAGCCTCGGCGTCGCCCAGAACCTGACGCTTCAATTCTCCCGCGACGGTGCCCCCAATTCGAACCAGTGGGGCGTGACGATCCAGAGCCTGAAGAACGTCCAGACCGGCGCGTCGTCGACGACCACGGTTCTTCCGGAATACATCAACGGCACCGCCGACGTCGCGACCGCGGGTGGCTTCGCGATCCCGGGAACGGCGGTCATCACCTTCAACACCAACGGCACGGTCGCCGCAAACGCACCGAACTCGATCGGCGGCGCCGCGGGCCTGGTGATGACCGACGGTTCGGCCAATTTCGGCGGCACGGGGTTCAACCTCAATCTCGGCACGGCGAACACGCCGAGCGGCATGACGCAGTACGACGACAAGTTCGCCATCTCGTTCCTCAACCAGAACGGGCTGGCGTTCAGCTACCGCACAGGCGTCGCGTTCGACCAGAACGGTGTGGTCAGCGCGGTCTTCAGCAACGGCACCACGATCCCGCTGTACCAGATCCCGCTGGTCAATTTCGCCAACGTCGACGCGCTCGAGGCCGAGACCGGCAACGTCTACTCGCAGACGGTCGGCTCGGGCGAGGCGGTCTCCAATTTCGCCGGATTGGGCGGGGTCGGCACCGTGACGCCGTCGGCTCTCGAACAGTCGACCGTCGACCTGTCGACCGAGTTCGCCAACATGATCATCACGCAGCGGTCGTTCTCGGCCAACGCACGGACGATCACGACGGCGGCAACCGAGCTCAGCGAAGTCGTCAACCTGATCCGCTAGTCGGGGCAGGCTGACGAGTTAGACCATGAGCTTGATCGGCGCTTTCATCGCGGGAGTCACCGGGGTCGACGCCCAGACGACCGCGATGGACGCGATCTCGGACAACATCTCGAACGCCAACACGGTCGGCTACAAGACGACCCGCGTCCTGTTCCAAACGCTGGTCAGCCGGACGGACGCGCCGACCACCGAGGGTGCGAGCGGGGCAATCCCGTTCAACGATGCACCCGGCGGCGTCACGCCGACCCCGCAGATGCTGGTGAACCAGCAGGGCCTGCTCACGGCATCGTCCTCGGGCACCGATCTCGGCATCAGCGGCAACGGCTTCTTCCCGGTCACCTCGGTGAATTCGGTCAATCCGGCGAACGGCGCGATCCTGCAGGGCGCCACGCTGGCGGTCACGCGTGCCGGATCGTTCAACCTGGACGTCAACGGCTTCCTGGAGAACTCGTCGGGCTTCGTGGCGCTCGGCGTGCCCGTCGGCACCGCGCTGCCGAACAGCCTGACCGGGTTGGTGCCGGTCCAGCTCAACCCGGGACCCACCGTGACGATCGCGGGTTCGGCGACCACGCAGGTGTCGCTCGCCGGCAATCTACCCGCCAGCGACGCGATCGGCGCCACCGAGAACATGTCGGCTTCGGTGTTCGACTCCGTAGGCAACGGCTACTCGCTCAACATCCAATTCACCAAGACGGGCGCCGACGCCTGGTCGGCGCAGGCCACCAGCATCACGCAAACCAATTCCAGCACTCCCCCGGTCACCGGGACGGTCGCCGGCACGCCGATGGCGCTGACCTTCGGCACCAACGGCGAGTTGACCAGCGGCGGCACCGGCTCGCTGGGCACGATCACGCTGTCGAACGGCCAGTCCCTGAGCCCGAATTTCAACCTCGTCGGCACCAACCCCAACCTCACGGCCGTGACCCAGTTCGACAGCTCGGTGGCGGAAGCCGGCGCGACGCAGAACGGCACCGCGACGGGCTACCGCACGGGCATCCAGGTCGACTCGAACGGCATCGTCTCCGAGATCTACAGCAACGGTGACGTGGTCCCGCGGTTTCAGATCCCGCTCGTGACCTACATCAACCCGCAAGGCCTGGAGGCCGAGACCGGCAACGTCTGGGTCGGCACCGAAACATCGGGGCCAGCCGTGATCAACAGTCCGAGCACGGGCGCTGCCGGACAGATCATGCCGTCCACCCTCGAGCAGTCCACGACCGACTTGGCGAACGAGTTCTCGAACATGATCGTCACCGAGTCGACCTATACCGCCAACACGAAGACGATCACGACCGCCGACCAGATGTACCAGACCATCGCGGAGCTGCGCTGAGCGGCAAAACCCGCGACTAACGCCGGTCGGATGCGCGCGCCGCCCGCACCGTTAGGACTCTTTAAATAAAATGTCGTACAACCTCCCAGGAAGCGCTTCCTGCTTTAAGGGTTGTCGGCAATGGAGCGGCCGTTCCGGCCGGGCGAGACGGCGAGTGGTCCGATCGGGCAACTGATGACGCTCGATGACCTGCCGCCGCCCAACACCAAACGTTGGGTGATTCGGCGCAAGGCCGAGGTGGTCGCTGGCGTGCGGCTCGGCTTGATCAGCCTCGAGGAGGCATGCCGGCGCTATTCCCTGTCGCTCGACGAGTTCCTGTCGTGGCAGCGCCTGATCGATCGTCACGGTCTACGCGGGTTGCGCGCGACCCGCGTGCAGGAATATCGCGCGCCGCCCAGCGGCAAGGACGCGCCGGAAGGCAACTGATCCGACGGCACGGCGGGCATGCCGCGTGCGCGATCTCGACCCATCGATCGGGATTTTGTAAAGCTTGACGCGGCATTGCGTCGGCATATTCATGCGCGGCCGGCGACAAGCTGACACGGCGTTTCAGAAACACCGTCCAATAGGCAATAATTGCCTTGGATTAACACAATTTTCACTACCAATTGCTCTGATGCGCTGACATACCGGGCACGCCCCGCCGCCGCGTGTGTCCGCCCCGCCGCCGAGAGGTCGAACGCGTGAACGCATTCATCCAAACCTTGCGCAATCTCGGCCCGGTCCGACTCGCTGTGATCGGCGGGGTTGCGGTGGCTCTCCTGGCCTTTGTCGCGTACATTTTGCTGCGACTGGGCGGTCCTGAAATGGCGTTGCTTTACACGGGTTTGAATGCACCCGATGCATCCAAGATCACAGCTCGGTTGGACCAGTTGAACGTGCCCTACTCGCTGCGCGGCGACGGCACCGAGATCCTGGTCCCAGTCGACCAGGTGCCGAAGACGCGTATCACGCTGGCCGGCGAAGGCCTGCCGACCGGCGGGTCGCTGGGTTATGAGATCTTCGACAAGACCCAGGGCCTCGCGACCTCGAGCTTCGTGCAGAACATCAACGAACTGCGCGCCCTCGAGGGCGAGCTCGCGCGTACCATCCAGGGAATCGACAACGTGCGCGTCGCCCGCGTTCACCTGGTGCTGCCGCAGCGCGAGCTGTTCAGCCGCGAGCGGCAGGACCCGAGCGCCTCGATTATGCTCCAGATGGCCGGGCCGAAGCGGCTGGAGAAGTCGCAGGTGGTCGCGATCCAGCACCTCGTCGCGGCTGCGGTGCCGGGCCTCAAGCCCGAGCGCATCTCGATCGTCGACGAGCACGGCACCCTGCTCGCGCGCGGCACCGATCCGAACAGCCCGGACGTGCTGCTGCAGAACGCCCAGGAGATGCGCACCGCGTACGAGAACAAAGTGGCGCGCTCGATCGAGCAGCTGCTCGAGCGGACGCTCGGCTACGGCAAGGTGCGCGCCGAGGTGAACGCGGACATCGACTACGCCCGGACCCAGGAGAACCAGGAGATCTTCAACCCTGACCAGCAGGTCCTGCGCTCGACTCAGACCGTCAACGAGAACTCCGAGCAGAACGAGAGCGACTCCAACCCCTCGGTGACCGTGGCGAACAACCTGCCGACCGGGCAGTCGCAGCAGATCTCGCCCCTGGTCAACACCTCGAAGAGCTCACGCACCGAGGAGACCGACAACTACGAGATCACGCGCACCGTGCGGAACTCGACGCGCGAGCCCGGCAGCATCAAGCGCCTGTCGGTGGCGGTGTTGGTCGATGGCACCTACAGCTTCAACAGCGACGGTCAGCGGGTCTATACGCCGCTGCCCCAGAAAGAGCTCGATCAGCTCGATAGCCTGGTCAAGTCAGCGGTCGGCTTCGACAGCCAGCGAGGAGATCAGGTCGACGTGCAGAACATGCAGTTCGCCAGCCTCGAGGAAGAGACCAAGCCGCCGCGCACCTTCTTCGGCCTGGAGCGCCAGGAGCTGATCAAGATCGCCGAGATCCTGGTGCTGGGGGTGGTCGGCGCGCTCGTGCTGCTGCTGGTCGTCCGTCCGCTCATCGCGCGGCTGTTCGAGGCGCCCGAAGCGGCCACCGCCGGCGCGGCCGGGCTCTTGGGTGGGCCAGGCGCCGCGGGCCTGCTGACCGGTCCGGGTGGCACCGATCTGGAGCTCGCCGAGGGCGAAGAAGCGCTCGACGAGATGATCGATCTCAACCGCATCGAGGGCCGCGTGAAGGCGTCGAGCCTGCGCAAGATCGGCGAGATCGTCGAAAAGCATCCGGAGGACGTGGTCAACATCATCCGGAATTGGCTTTATCAGGAAACTTGAGCCGGGGAAGCTAGCACACCATGCGGGTACGCGAGGACTACCGGTCTCTGACCGGACCTGAGAAGGCGGCCATCCTGATGCTGTCGCTGGGCGAGGAGCACGCCGCCCGGCTCTTCGAGCTGATGGACGACGACGAGATCAAGGAGATCTCGCAGACCATGGCCAACCTCGGCACGGTCAGCTCCAACCTGGTCGAGCGGCTGTTCGTCGAGTTCGCGGAGATGTTCAGCCAGACCGGCTCGCTGGTCGGCTCGTTCGACTCCACCGAGCGCCTGCTCAGCAAGGTGCTCGACAAGGATCGCGTCGACGCGATCATGGAAGAGATCCGCGGTCCGGCCGGCCGCACGATGTGGGACAAGCTCGGCAACGTCAACGAGCAGGTCCTCGCCAACTACCTCAAGAACGAATACCCGCAGACGGTCGCGGTCGTGCTGTCGAAGATAAAGGCCGAGCACGCCGCGCGCGTGCTCGCCCTGCTGCCCGAGAACTTCGCGATGGAGGTCATCATGCGCATGCTGCGCATGGAGGCCATTCAGAAGGAGGTCCTCAACGACGTCGAGAAGACGCTGCGCACCGAGTTCATGAGCAATCTGGCGCGGACCGCGCGCCGGGATGCTCACGAGATGATGGCGGACATCTTCAACAATCTCGACCGCACCACCGAGACGCGGTTCATCACGGCGCTCGAGGAGCGCAACAAGGACTCGGCCGAGCGCATCAAGGCGTTGATGTTCACCTTCGAGGACCTCAGTCGGCTGGATTCGAGCGGCATCCAGACCCTGCTGCGCGCGACCGAGAAGGACAAGCTGTCGATCGCCCTCAAGGGCGCCTCGGAATCGCTGCGCGACATGTTCTTCGGCAACATGTCGGAGCGTGCCGCAAAGCTGCTGCGCGAGGATATGTCGGCAATGGGACCGGTCCGACTGCGCGACGTCGACGACGCGCAGATGTACATGGTCCAGATGGCGAAGGACCTCGCCGCCCGCGGCGAGATCGTCATCTCCGACAACAAGGGCGGCGACGAGCTGATTTACTAGGTCATCGATGGGCGAGCGGAAAACCGACGCGGACGACCTCGGCGCGGAGCCGATCGAGCTCCCGGAGCCCGTGCTCGGCATGGACGAGGACGACGACGCCGAGGCGGCGCGCCCGCCCTTCCTCGCCGACCTCGAGGCGCGCGCCGCCACGACGCCCGCGGTATTGGTCGCCGCCGAGGTCGCGGACGAGCCTGCGGCGATGATAGTCCCGACCGATCCCGTCCCCGAGGTCGAGGCCGAGGGCGGTGCGGCGCCGCCCTCCCCGGCCGAGACCGCCCGTTCCCGGCGGATCTGGCGCGAACTACGCTATGCCGCAATCGCCCAGGAGAAGCCCGAAGTCGTCGTGCCGCCCCCGGTGATCGACGAGCGCGGCCGGCTCATCCGCAAGTATCTGTTCGAGCACTCGTTCGACATCGTCGAGGCGCCGCCCGAGCCCGAACCCGAGGTCGAGGAGCTCCTGATCGAGGAGCCCGAGCCCGAGCCGGTCGAGGTGGTGGCCGACGAGCCGCCGCCGCCGACGTTCTCAGAAGGCGAGCTCGCGGCCGCCCGCGCCGCCGGCTACACCGAAGGCGAGGCCGCCGGCCGCAAGGCCGCCGGCGAGGCCACCGAGGCGCACATGGTCGCGCTCGTGCAGCAGCTCGCCTCGATCATTCCCGGACTGGTGGCCGATCGCGATCAGGTGGTCACGGCGGTGTCGCACGAAGCGGCGCGCCTCGCGCACGCCATGGTGCGCCGCTTGATGCCGGAATTGGCGCGCCGCTACCGCATCGAGGAGATCGAGGCCGTCGTGGTCGACAGCCTGAACAAGGCGCTCGATCAGCCGCGCATCATCATCCGCACCCCGGCCGACGTGACGGCCTATCTGACCGATCGTCTGGAGACGGTCGCCCGGCAGCACGGCTTCGGCGGGCGCGTGATCGTCCTTGCCGACCAGAGCCTGGGTCCGTCCGACGTCAAGGTCGAGTGGGGAGACGGCGGCGCTGAGCGCTGCATTCAGCGCGCGTGGGGCGACATCGAGGCGATCGTGGCGCGCGTCGTCGATCGACTGGAGCAGGCCGCGCCCGTGACCGAGATTCCGCCGGGTGAACCGGGCGACACCATCGGCAGCGCCGCGTGACGCGAGCGGCGGCATTCGAACGACAAGACAAGCTTAACCCACGGACGTGTTGATATAGCGAACACGAGAGGAGCTGGATCATGGCGGAGAAAGGTGGCGGCCTGAACCTCGCGGACCTCGAAGAGGCCCTTGAGGAACAACGTGCGGAAGAAACCGGTCGCGCCGGCGCGCGCGAGCTCGGCGCGGTCTATGACATCCCGGTGCAGGTGTCGGCGGTGCTCGGCCGCGCGACAATGCAGGTGAGCCAGCTGCTGAAGCTCGGCCGCGGCGCCGTCGTCGAACTCGACCGCAAGGTCGGCGAGGCGATCGACGTCTATGTCAACAACCGACTGGTCGCGCGCGGCGAAGTCGTGATCGTCGACGAGCGGCTCGGAATCACGATGACGGAGATCATCAAGTCCGACAAATCGGCCTAGTTTCGCGTCGGTTGGAAGCCGTCGGCATTCCGGCGGCAGAGGTCCTGTTTTTATGCGTCTCCTGATCGTCGGTTCGCTCGAAGGGCACATCACAACCGCGGGCAAGATCGCCATGGCCCGCGGCGCCACGGTGGCGCACGTGCCGGACGTCGACAGCGCCCTCACAGCGTTGAGGTCCGGCCAGGGCGCCGAGCTGGTGATGATCGACGTCAAGCTCAACGTCGCCGAGCTCATCCTCGCGCTCAAGGCCGAGCGCATCAGCGTGCCCGTGGTCGCCTGCGGCATCGGCAGCGACGCCAATGCCGCGGTGCGCGCGATCAAGGCGGGGGCGAAGGAGTACATCCCGCTGCCGCCCAACGCCGACCTGATCGCTGCGGTGCTCGAGGCGGTGGCGGCCGAGGCGAACGCGATCGTCCACACCGATCCCGCGATGGCGCGCGTGCTCAAGCTCGCGGACCAGATCGCGCCCTCGGAGGCCGGCGTATTGATCACCGGCGAGAGCGGCACCGGCAAGGAGGTCCTCGCCCGCTACGTCCATCGCAAGAGCCGCCGAGCCAACCAGAAATTCATCTCGGTCAACTGCGCCGCGATCCCCGAGAACCTCCTGGAGTCGGAGCTGTTCGGGCACGAGCGCGGCGCGTTCACCGGCGCGGTCGCGCGCCGCGTCGGCAAGTTCGAGGAAGCCAACGGCGGCACGCTCCTGCTCGACGAGATCAGCGAGATGGACCCGCGCCTGCAGGCCAAGCTCCTGCGCGCGATCCAGGAGCGCGAGATCGACCGGCTCGGCAGCTCGCAGCCGATCAAGATCGACATAAGGCTGATCGCGACCTCGAACCGGCACCTCGACGAAGAGGTGCGCGCCGGCCGTTTCCGTCAGGATCTGTACTACCGGCTCAACGTCGTCTCGATCGCGCTGCCGGCGCTGCGCGACCGTCCGCAGGACGTGCCGTTGCTCGCCGAGTTCTTCGCCAAGCGCTATGCCGAGTTCAACGGCGTCGCGTACCGCCCGCTGTCCCCCGAAGCGCTCGACAAGCTGCGCCGGCACGGCTGGTCCGGCAACGTGCGCGAGCTCGAGAACGCCATGCATCGCGCCGTCCTGGTCGGCACCGGCAACACACTCGGTCCCGAGGCCATCATGTTGACCCCGGTGCGCGCCGAGGACGGCGCCCGCACCGGCGAAACCTCGGGTGAGCGCGCGGCAAACATCGCCGGCCTGGTCGGCCGAACGGTCGCCGAGGTCGAGAAGGAGCTGATCCTCGACACGCTGAGCCATTGTCTGGGCAACCGGACCCACGCCGCCAACATCCTCGGCATCTCGATCCGCACCCTGCGCAACAAGCTGAAGCTCTACGCCGACGCCGGCGCGTCGATACCGATGCCGGGCGACGGCGACCGGGCCGCGCTCTAGCCGGCCGCGCAGATGGCAGTCGTTCCGTTCAGTTCGCGGGCACAGGCGATCGGCCTGCTGCGCCAGGCCGGCGGCACGCTCAAGCGCGGCGAAGTCGCGCTCGCGATCGGCGTCGTCGCGATCCTGCTGGCCCTCGTGCTGCCGATGCCGCGCTGGCTGCTCGACATCAGCCTGGCGTCGTCGATCACGTTCTCCGTCCTGATCCTGATGACGACGCTGTTCATCCAGAAGCCGGTCGAGTTCAACTCTTTCCCGACCGTGCTGCTGATCACGACGTTGCTCCGACTGTCGCTCAATCTGGCGGCAACCCGGTTGATCCTTGGCCAGGGCCACGAGGGCACCGACGCCGCCGGCTACGTCATCAAGGCGTTCGGCGGTCTGCTGATGCGCGGCAACTTCATCATCGGCCTGATCGTGTTCGCCGTGCTCGTGATCGTGAACTTCGTCGTGATCACGCGCGGCTCGATGCGCATCGCCGAAGTGTCGGCGCGCTTCAGCTTGGACGCCCTGCCCGGCAAGCAGCTCGCGATCGACGCCGATCTGTCGGCCGGCATGTGCACCGAGGCCGAGGCCCGCCGCCGGCGCAAGGAGCTCGAGGACGAGAGCACGTTCTTCGGCGCCATGGACGGCGCCTCCAAGTTCGTGCGCGGCGACGCGGTCGCCGGTCTCATGATCGTGATGATCAATATCTTCGGCGGCATCCTGATCGGCACGCTGCAGCACGACATGTCGCTCAGCGACGCGACCCATACTTTCACCTACCTGACGGTGGGCGAGGGCCTGGTCGGCCAGATCCCGGCCCTGATCGTGTCGACTGCGGCCGGCCTGCTGGTCACCAAGTCGGGGGCGATGGGCTCGCACGACAAGGCGATGTTCGCGCAGCTCGGCGGCTATCCCACCGCGCTCGCCATGTGCGCCGGGCTGGTGTTCACGATGTCGCTGCTGCCGGGCATCCCGACGATCCCCTTCACCCTGCTGGCGTTCGTGGTCGGCGGTCTCGCCTATCTGACCGTCCAGGCGCGCCGTCAGGCCGAGGTTCAAGCCGCCGCCCCGACGGCGGGGATGCCGGCGCCGGTCGCCGAGGAGCCGATCGCCAGCGCCCTCGCCATCGACCTGATCCGGCTCGAGTTGGGCTACGGGCTGCTGGCGCTGATCAATAGCCCGAAAGGCCAGCGGCTGACCGACCAGATCCGCGCGCTCAGGCGCCAGCTCGCGAGCGAGCTCGGCTTCATCATGCCGGCGGTGCGTATCCAGGATAACCTGCAGCTGCCGGCCAACACCTACGTCATTCGCGTCAAGGAGATCGAAGCCGGCCGCGGCGATCTTCGGCCCAACATGCTGCTCGTCATGGATCCGCGCGGCGAGGCGATCTCGCTGCCGGGCGAGATGACGACCGAGCCGACCTTCGGGCTGCCGGCGATGTGGGTCGCCGAGAGCAACCGCGAGGAGGCGCTGTTCCGCGGCTACACGGTGGTCGACCCGCCGACCGTGATCACCACGCACCTCACCGAAGTGATCAAGGACAACATGTCGGAGCTGTTGTCCTATTCCGAAACCCAGAAGCTGCTCAACGAGCTCGACAAGGATCACCAGAAGCTGGTCGCCGACGTCATCCCGACCCAGATCTCGATCGGCGGTTTCCAGCGCGTGCTGCAGAATCTGCTCAACGAGCGCGTCTCGATCCGGGATCTGCCGGCGATCCTCGAGGGCACGTCCGAGGCGTGCGGCCACACGCGCAACATCGGCCAGATAACCGAGCACGTACGCGCGCGCCTCGCCCGCCAGATCTCCGAAACCAACACCAACCCGTCGGGCTTCATCCCCCTGGTCACCCTGTCGCCCGAGTGGGAGCAGTCGTTCGCCGAGTCGATCGTCGGCCAGGGCGACGAGCGCCAGCTCTCGATGGCGCCCTCGAAGCTGCAGAAGTTCATCTCGAGCGTGCGCCAGACCTTCGAGCGTTTCGCGGTCATGGGCGAGGTCCCGGTGCTGCTGACCAGCCCCGGCATCCGGCCCTACGTCCGCTCGATCATCGAACGGTTCCGCCCGCTTACCGTCGTGATGAGCCAGGCCGAAATCCATCCCAAGGCGAAGATCAAGACACTGGGGCAGATCTAGCCGGAAGGATCGGGCCCGATGCGCATGAAGTGTTTCAACGCCGAGTCGATGCCCGAAGCGATCCGGCTCGTGCGCGGCGAGTTGGGCGACAACGCCATCATCATCTCGAGCCAGCGCGGCGAGAACGGCCGCGGCATCCGCGTCACCGCCGCGGTCGAGGGCGCCAACGAGCCGGACAACGGGGTGCCGTCGGTCGACGAACCACTCGATGCCATCGAGGCGATCGCCGACGCGCTCGACCGACACG
>Ga0335078_10009637_pt1 | contig 14302 bp, 8 predicted proteins | sample Lox_Sample_32_FD_206711 | JGI IMG/M metagenome (GOLD analysis project Ga0335078, IMG submission 206711) | Soil microbial communities from Loxahatchee National Wildlife Refuge, Florida, United States - Lox_Sample_3.2 | ecosystem: Environmental > Terrestrial > Soil > Wetlands | place: USA: Florida...
ATGAGCTTGCCTGGGAACGCTGCGATTCCCGCAGTCGATGCCCGCCGAAATACGCTGGCGCAGATGACTGGTCGCCGCATCGTCGAGATGGTGCGAGAAGATCTTCGTATGTCGAAAATTCTCACTCGCGCCGCATTCGAGAATGCTATTTTCAACAACGCAGGCATCGGCGGATCTTCGAATGCCGTGATCCATCTGCTTGCCCTTGCGAGACGAGTGGGAGTGCCGCTGTCTCTGGATGATTGGGACCGACTTGGCTCCGGTTTGCCTTGTCTAGTGGACTTGCAGCCTTCCGGTGAACATCTTATGGAAGACTTCTTCTATGCAGGAGGCGTGCCGGTTGTCCTTCGGGAGTTGGGCGAGGCTGGCATTCTGAACCGGGAGGCATTGACCGCAAATGGGCGTTCGATCTGGGAAAACGTTGCCCATGCCGAATGCTGGAACCGCGAGGTCATCCGCCCGTTTGCCCAGCCTTTTAAGTCTCACGCTGGCATTGCCGTGGTGCGAGGCAATATCGCGCCCAATGGCGCCGTGCTCAAGCCCTCGGCGGCGAGCGAGCACCTCTTGCGACATCGCGGACGAGCCGTAGTATTCGAGAACATCGAAGAACTCCATTCGCGCATCGTGGACGAAAATCTGGATATCGACGAGAACTGCGTAATGGTTCTCAAGAACTGCGGCCCCCGCGGCTACCCCGGAATGGCGGAAGTGGGTAACATGCCTCTTCCTCCGAAACTGCTGCGTCGCGGTATCAAGGACATGGTGCGCATTTCAGATGCGCGGATGAGCGGCACCGCCTTTGGGACGGTGGTTCTGCACGTTTCGCCCGAGGCCGCGATCGGAGGACCGCTGGCGTTGGTGCAATCCGGAGACATGATTCGGCTCGATGTGCCTGCGCGAACGATCTCCTTGGAGATTGAGGACACAGTGCTTGAGCAACGTCGCGAGCGATGGACGCCGCCGCCCTCGCCTAAGCGCGGTTGGGCCAAACTTTATTTCGATCATGTGCTTCAGGCAGATGAAGGCGCAGATCTTGATTTCTTGATTGGTGGGAGCGGTGCCGAAGTGCCGAGAGAGTCCCATTGAGGCGGAGTCGAACTTAACGGGGAAACCTGGATCTGGATCGGTTCCATTGCCAAACCTGATCCTTATTTGAGGAGGCGTTAGTGAAGAGAGCCTGTTTGGGTTGCGTTCTTTTTCTGTTCTTGCCCGCAGCACTTTGGGGGCAGTTTTCGATCGCGGATCTGCCTAAGTTAAAGGACTACGAGTCGGAGCGCGCCTCCAGTTTTGATCGCAGCGGCGGGAACCACGACTACGTTTCTGTCGATCCCGGACAAACCGTCACCATCTTCGATAATGACGGCCCGGGCGAGATCCGCCACATCTGGACAACACTGCCAGGATGGTCGGAAGTGTACGCGCATCAGAAAGTAGTGATTCGCGCTTATTGGGATGGCGAGCAAGATCCCAGCATCGAAGCGCCAATCGGTAATTTCTTTGGATTCGCTTTCGGGACGCCGCCAGTTTTTCAGTCAGCGTTGATCACAGTCAATCCAGTTCAGGCCTTGAACTCTTATTTCCCCATGCCGTTTCGTTCGCATGCTCGGATCACAATCACCAACGAGGGAAGCAAGCCCATTACCGATTACTACTGGAACATTGATTGGGTAAAGCTACCCTCCATTTCGGCGGATACGGCTTATTTTCATGCCCAATATCGGCAGTGCACCCCGTGCCAGGGTTGGTACAAAGGAAATTTCTATGGCAATGACTTCACCGATGCTCGCAAAGATCCACGTTGGTTCAATAAGTTCGGCAACGACAACTACGTCATCCTGGACACCGAAGGAGATGGCCAGTTTGTAGGCGTGATGATGTCCGTGCTGAACAATCAGTGGGGAGCATGGAACGAAGGGGATGACATGATCTTCATCGATGGAGAAAAGACGCCGCGCATCAATGGCACTGGGGGTGAAGACTACTTCAACGGTGCGTGGGGTTTTGGGCCGCTCTATTCCACCCCACTGGTTGGAATCATCGAATTCTCAGGTGAGCAGCCTGGATCGCGGTTCACGATGTACCGCTGGCATCTGGAAGCGCCCATCCGGTTCCACAAGTCGATCCGGGTCACCATAGAAGATGGCCAGGCCAATCTTCGCTCAGACAATATTTATTCTGTGGCTTACTGGTATCAGAAGGAACCCCATGCCGCATATCCTCCTCTGCCACCCGTCGAAAAAAGAATTCCAAAGATCGCGACGACCGGCGGCCCCGGGCAGGATCCTGCGATGAAGTGAGAGGCCGTTGGTTCCCGACAATCTGTCGGGTCGTATCAGAGCCGTAAGTCTCACTCCGGTTTCATCGTGCCCGGAAAGCGTCCAAAACGCATTCCGCATTTGATGCTACAATCGCCGGATTCAGAAGCCCGTGAAGAGCTTGCCAGATCCTGGAACGAATTCCGACATTGCCTTGCTTAGACCTGCCGTCATTTCCAAGATGACGTGGCGGCTCGTGCCGCTCCTGTTTTTCCTTTACGTAGTCGCGTACTTGGACCGAATCAACATTGGTTTCGCAGCGCTACAGATCCGGTCGCGGTTCCATTTGACCGACACGAGCTATGGCTTTGCCGCCGGGGTGTTCTTCGTGGGGTACGTCGTATTCCAGTTGCCCAGCAACATGATCCTGGAGCGCATCGGAGCGCGACGCTGGATCGCGGTGCTCATGGTGGCCTGGGGAATCATTTCGTCCTGCATGATTTTTGTACGAGTGCCCTGGCAGTTGTACGTCCTCCGTTTTTTGTTGGGCACAGCCGAGGCCGGATTTTTTCCGGGGATCGTTCTTTATCTGAAGAGTTGGTTTCCGAAAGCGACACGGGCCAGAACGGTAGCATTGTTTGCCGCTGCTGGTCCGGTGTCAGCCGTGATTGCTGGCCCACTTTCCGGAACTCTGCTGGACCTACATCAGGCCGGGCTGGCGGGTTGGCAATGGATGTTCCTTCTGGAAGGCGGTCCCGCGGTCCTTCTCGGAATTGGGGTCTTCTTTTATCTCACAAATGCTCCCAAGGAGGCGTACTGGCTCTCTTCTGAAGAGCGTACTTGGCTTGTTCACACACTGTTACAGGAAAGCGAGACACCTCAGTTCCGAAACCGAAATGGAATTTTAAAGATTTTCACCAGCCTTCATATTTGGCTGCTCGTTGCCGTTTATTTCGGTCTCAATTGTGCTGGCTATGGGATTACCTTCTGGCTGCCCTCATTGATTCGTAGCCTCTCGGGTGTCAGCACATTCGCTATCGGTTTCCTCTCGGCGATTCCTTATGCGGCGGCGCTGATTGTGATGGTCCTGATCGGCGCACATTCGGACAGGTCCGGCGAGTATCGTTGGCACATTACGGGACCTGCGCTACTGGGCGCATTAGCTTTGGTGTCGGCAGGATATTCGAGTTCGGTGACCGGACTCGTCGCGGCGATCAGCTTGGCTGTTGTGACGGAGTTTTCAATCATGGGTCCATTCTGGGCGTTCTCCACGACGATAGAGCCACAGTATGCCGCTGCCGGTATTGCTCTCATCAATTCGGTGGGCAACCTTGGGGGCTTGGTCGGATCGTATGCCATCGGGGCGCTACGGAGTTCGAGCACAGGTTTCCGCAACGGAATCGTGTCGCTCGGACTCGCTTTGGGTACCGCTGGGTGCCTGGCGCTGTTGGTGAGGACGCAAAGTCAACGTCTTGCGTGTGAGCGGTCCGCGCCGGGCGCAGTCGCCATGTGACATTGCGAAAAACAGGCGAGTGCAATTGGTAGAGTTTCCTGAGAACGGATGAGGTCAAGGCGCGAAGGCGCGACTCGCAGTTTGCTCAATTACGGTTGTGAGAATTTTGCAGAAGTAATCAACCAAAGGACAGGAGATTGCCGAAAAAGTGAAAATCATAAATGTGGATGTCATCATGACCGCCGCTGCATGGCGTAATTTTCTCTTCGTCAAGATCGAAACCGATTCAGGTCTTGTGGGATGGGGAGAAGGAACTCTGGGATGGAAAGAGACTGCAGTACGGGAGTTGGTACTCGACTACGGTCGCCGCTACCTGGTGGGGCAGAGCCCATTCGATATAGAAGACTTGTGGTTCAAGCTCTACCAGATTGAACACAACTCCGGACCGGTGATGTATTCAGCCATGGCTGGAATCGAGATGGCTCTATGGGACATCGTTGGCAAAGCATGTGGACAACCTGTCTACAACCTGGTGGGGGGCAAAGTGAGAACCCGCGTCAAGGCCTACGCGAATGGTTGGTACAACAACACGAAGGATCTAAAGGAATTGACCGACAAGGCCGCCGGGGTTGCGCACCGCGGGTACAAGGCATTGAAGTTCGACCCTTTTGGTCCAGGCGGACGCGAAATCACTCACGTAGAGTTGCGTGAGGCCTGCCGGACTGTGGAAGTCGTCCGCAAGGCGGTGGGAGACGAGGTTGATATTCTGCTCGAGTTTCACGGACGCTTCAGTCCGGTGATGGCGCTGGAGGCGATCCGGGCCATGGTCCCCTACGACCCGGCTTGGTGTGAAGAGCCTATTCCAGCGCACAATAACGAATCCATGGCCCAGGTAGTCGCCGGCTCCCCGGTGCGAGTCGCTACTGGAGAGCATATCTACAGCCGCTTTGGGTTTCTCGACCTTCTCGAACGCAAGGGCGCTCACGTGATTCAACCAGATATCACATACGCCGGAGGGTTTTTGGAAACCAAGAAAATTGCGGCCCTGGCGGAAGCCTTCTATGTAAGCGTTGCGCCTCACAACTGCGATGGACCATTGAAGACAATCGCAGGAATCCACCTGGCTGCGAATATTCCGAATTTCATGATTTTGGAAACTTTTCAAGACTACGATGTGCCCTGGCGAACGGAGTTAACATCCCCGATGCCTGCATTGCGGGACGGATATTACGAAGTTCCCACGGCGCCGGGCTGGGGTGTTGAAGTGAAGGAATCCGCCGCGGCCGCTCACCCCTACGATCCGGATGCAAAGCTGAACATGTTTTCGGATGATTGGGAAGAGAAGATGTGCCACTGAGCATCACACCGACAACTTCTTGAACTAAACCGTATCCCGAGTAACTGAGTCGACGAGGACAGCACGCTTATGGCTTTTTCGCTGGGAGTCATCGATTGGTTTATTTGCCTATCCGTGCTGAGCTTCAGCGTTTTGCTTGGCCTGTATCTGGCGGTGCGCAAGAAAGCGTCGGTCGACAGCTCCCATTTTTTTCTTGCGGATCGCAGCTTGTCATGGCCATTGGTGGGAGCCTCTCTGTTCGCGACCAACATTGGCGCGGAACACTTGGTCGGACTCTCTGGCGATTCTTACCGATACGGCTTGTCGGCCGGCGCCGTCGAATTGACGACTTGCATCACCGTCGGTTTCGCAGCCGCGTTTCTTTATCCGTTTTACATTCGCAACCGGGTCTTCACTACCCCGGAATTTCTTGAAAAGCGCTATCACCCTGCAGCGCGGGCGCTGTTTTCCGGGTTAATGCTGGTCATTTCCATTACTACAAAAATGGCCTTTCATCTCTACGCGGGTGCGCTCGTTCTGCGGGGACTGACCGGCTGGAACGTGATGACAGTTGTGTGGATCATGGGAGGAGTCGCCGCGTGTGTCACCATCATCGGCGGATTTACGGCGATCGCATATACGGACTCGATCCAGACCGGCATCATCGTGCTGGGCTGCAGCTTGATGGCCCTTACGGGATTGCATCGTGTCGGTGGATGGCACCACCTGGTTTTGCAGGTTCCTCAAGCCATGCACATTGCGAAACCCTACGACGACCCTAACTATCCGTTCTGGGGAATTATTCTGTCAGCCTTTTATGGTGGGATCTTCTATTGGGGTGTCGACCAGGTGAATGTGCAACGCGTCCTCGGGGCCCGCGACATTGACCAGGCGCGATGGGGAGGAATGTTCACGACGCTTCTGAAGTTGTTTCCGGTCTTCATCTTCGCTTTGCCGGGAGTGATAGCACTGGCGCTTTTTCCTGGACGGGAAAGCAAGACTACATTTGTGACGCTGCTCAACGAGTTGCTTCCCACCGGACTTCGGGGTTTGGTCCTCGCCGCGTTACTCGCGTCCCTGATTGGCTCAACCCTATCCGTTATGAATTCGGTCTCTACCTTGACGGTGCGCGACTTCATTCTGCACTTCCGGCCACAAACCAGCGAGCGTTCGCAAGTGATGCTGGGAAGACTCGTGATTCTTCTGGCAACCTTGCTAGGCGTCATGGCCGCCTACGCAATCTACAAGACCCCGGACGGACTCTATAAATATCTGCAGACGATTTCCATCTACCTGATCATGCCGGTTGCCCCAGCGATTGTGTTCGGCATCCTGAGTAAGAGGGTCACGACGATGGGTGCCTTGGCTTCGGTGCTGGTTGGGTGCAGTTTGGCGACTCTCTTCGTGACTGACCAGTTGATCGGTTCAGTGCAAGGTGCGCGATTGTTTCCTTGGTTACACACCAAGTTGACGCTGAACTATTCCTACCGTGGGCTCTGGGGGTCAATTGCCTGCATTGCAGTTATGTTCATCGTGTCATCCTTTACCAGGAAGACCGATCCGGCAGCGCTGGAAAAGCTTACGGTGAGCTGGAAGCTAGAGAGGGAGCGGTTCCGAGGAATTTTTGACTGGCGGTTGCAGTTAACAGTTCTCTCGGTGGTCACTGCCGCGATTTACTGGATTCTGCGATAGCGCGCGAAACGCACACCCACGAGCAATACCTGTCACGTACCCGAATGCTCTGATCCACTCAGGCACGTGACAGTTTGATTTGGGCTTCGGCCCTCGGTCGCGTCCTCGTCCAGGCTCAGAAACGAAGGCGATCGAGATATTGATAGCTGACGCGCGCCGTCTCCATCGAGTTCTTCGGGTTGTCATGCTCGACGAAGTAGTGCTTGATTCCCGCCTGTTCGGAGTGCGCGAAGATGCGCTTCCAGTCGATGACCCCCGTGCCCACATCGGCCAGAATCGTCATGTGCTCTCCTGCAAACCTGCTGGAGCGAACACTGGCGGCATCGGGAATCTCGTGCACATCTTTCACATGTACCATACAAAACCGTCCGGGATAGCGCTGGAAGTATTTCACCGGATCTTGCCCGCCCACCGTGATCCAGCCCAAATCCATTTGCATCTTCACTAGGTTCGGGTCGAGGTTTTCCAGAAGAACGTCGTAGGGAAGTTTTCCATCCGGCAAGGGGATGAATTCCACCCAGTGATTATGGTAAGCAAACTGAATGCCGCCTTTCTTAGCGGTTTCCCCGGCGGTGTTCAGAATCTCAGCGGCATGCTTCCAGCCGTCTGGTTTGTTGCGGACTTCTTCATCGATCCAAGGGTTGACCAGGTAGGAGCGGCCGACAATTTTATTGTCTTCAATGACCTTCGGCCAGTTCGCTCCGAGGCTATCCCAATCCACATGGTACGAAGGAGAAGTCAGACCATGGCGCTTCAACGTATCCCGCATCTCCTTGGGATCGCCTTTATCGTGGTCCCTGCCCGACTCGACTTCGCGGTATCCAATTTGGGCGAGTTGCGACAGCGTGCCGTCATAATCAAGCTTCAAGGCATCGCGTACGGTGTAAAGTTGGATTCCAATCGTATTGATTCTGTGTGGCTCCGCGGCCCATGCCAGATTGCGATTCATCATCGCGACAGCCGCTGCTCCCGACAGTGTGCCTAAGAATGTTCGCCGATCCATGTTTTTTCTCCCATGACGCCTAGTTAGGTAAGGGTTCGTTTTAGTTCAAATCTGCTGCGGGGTAGGCAGTTGCCAGTACTCATCCCTTGATCTTTCTAGCTGCGGGATCCCACACTGCGGCAGTTCGGTTGAAATACGCGTAGTTGGCCAAATGGCAACCAAGAGCGGCGTTGTTGCCGAATTCTTCGTTTTCTACGACTCGCTTCCGCGAACGTACAGCCTGGAAAAAGTTGGCTTCGTGGTCGACCACATCGTCGTATCCCGGCGGTACGGCAAAGACCTCGGTCTGTTGATCAAGTTCAGAGGTCAACGGAACGGGCGAGGGATGTGCGGCTTGCCATTGTTCGATGTAGCCGTTTTGCAAGTTCTCAGGCCACCAGGACACATCGTATTCATCTGGTTCCGGCCGTGTGTCCTGCGGAGTGAAACTCACAGTGGACTCCTTGATAATCAGGGTGCCTTTCGTTCCGTAGAAGCCAAAGAATTCGCCCTGATCATTGTTCAAGTTGCAGCGCAGCGTAACGCGGAAATTCGGATAATCGTAAAAGGTCTCAATCAGGTCAGGAAAGTCGCGTCCATCTTTGTAGTGAAACAGGCCGCCGGTCGACTGGGCTCGTTGCGGGACGCTGTTCGTGCTGGTAACGAAGTGGATCCCGGAAATCAAATGAACGAAGAGATCTCCCCCCAATCCAGATCCGTAATCGGAGAAACAGCGCCAGCGGAAGAACCGGATCGGGTCGAAGGGCCGCTTGGGTGCTCCCTCCAGAAAGGCGTTCCAGTCCACGGTTTTTTCATTGGCATCGGGAGGAATGGGGCAGACAAATGCTCCGTAGGGCGAATTGCGATCCCAGGAAGCTTGAATCGCATAGACCTCGCCTAGTTTGCCGGAATCGTAAATCTCCTTCGCGCGGGCGTAGAGGATTGAACTGACTCGCTGGCTTCCGATCTGGGCGATCCGGTTGGCCTTTTGTGCGGCCTCTACCATCGCGAAACCGTCTTCAACGGTATGCGACATCGGCTTCTCGCAGTAAACGTCCTTGCCGGCGGCGCAAGCATCTACAAACACTCTCCGGTGCTGGTGATCTTGAACCGCAACGATGACAGCGTCGATGTCTTTGCGGTCGAGAATCGCTCGATAGTCCCGGGTCATGGGAACGCTTTTCTTCAGCGCTTTCTCGGCACTCAGGTGCCGGGAGTCGTACAGGTCGCAAACCGCAACGCATTCTGCGCCCGGCACACGCAAAGAGGCATCCATCAGGATGCATCCGCGAACACCGGCCCCTATCGCCGCAAAGCGCACTCGATCGCTGGGTGCAACAGGACGCGGCGATGCCCACAGAGGATTCGGCTGCAGCAGGGTATAGCTCGCGGTCGCTCCAACAGCGGCGCCAGTACTGGCACGAATGAAATCACGACGAGTCCAAAAATTCCTTTTCATGTAAGCCTCTCCGTTTAGTTCACCGATTATTCGTTTATTGGTTGTCTCGCGACCGCGAGCATACTACATCAAGCAGAACGCGTGGACAAAGTTGGATCCGTATTGCTGGCCGACCGAGTCGCTCATATTGCTCGCCCCGCATCGCAATAACAGCTGAGAGCTTGTGTGGTGTTCCGGATGCGAGCTTCGCATCCATCAACGCCAGATATTCGCTCACTGTTCAACCTCCGCTTCCGCCTTCAGGTCGCGCACGCCGGGAATGAAAAATGGGTCTGGCAATTCCTTGTAGCTCTGAAGCGCCACAGCGTCGAAGAGCAACTCGAGAGTCGTGCTATTGCCTGAGACGCTGAAGACGAAATGATGCTGTCCTTTTTTCAGCTTCGCGGTCCACCCCGGATACCAGGAGATATCGGGCGTGGCGTAGACATCGCGTGTCAGGTGTTCGTTCGAGTTCAGCGTTTCGTACTTCTCCAGAGGCGCTTCCTTTCCGTCAATCGTCAGACGCAGCTGATGGGCGGCTTTTCCCGAGTTAGCCGACACGCGTACGTAATAGTTGCTGTCTTCCGAAAGCGCTGCCGTGAACTCGAACTCAGGCTTGCCACCGGCGGGAGTGGCTTTCAGGAGTTCGTGACTATAGGTGCCGCCTTCGCTCGGCAGCCTTTCGAGATTCTTCACTCCAGTCGCCTCGTCGGCGGTGACGACGACTGCGTTTGCCGGCTTGACCGGCGCCAGCGGATAAACAGATGTGAGGAAGGTCTGAACCTCTTCCTCGGTGAAGTCATAGTGATTTTCCGACAGAACTTTGCCCTCGGCGTCGTAGACTGCGAGGTCGGCAAAGAATCCGCCGGGCACGTGCCATACGTCTCCGGTATCTTTGCGCGCGACGACGGGCACGGTAGAATCAGCCGGCAGGTCGAAGGTGCGCGTCAAATCGGCTACCACCCTGCCGTCACGTGCGCGCAGGCGATAACTTAACTTGGCTCCTTTCCAGCTGCGGAACCAGTAGTCATTTACTACGCGGAGATCTTTCGCGCCCTCGAAATCGAAAAACAAAATGGGCAGCACAGCCTGATTCGCGTTCTGGATGGCGAAATATGCGGGCTTGGGACGACCGGTAAAGTTGACTGGCGCGCCTGAGTAGGCTAGCGGGTAGGCATCGTCGAAGCGGCAGTGAATGAGCGCAGTCGTTGGGTCAAAGCGCTGAGCGCGGGCATTCTCGTACTGGAATTTGTGGTACTGCGAATAAAAGCGCTCGCTGGGTTTTATCTTTGCCAGAACATATTGGCGGAGCTTCTCGGTTGGCCATGCGGCGGGCTTGGGTGCGTCCGGGAAAACCGGGTCGTCCGACCATCGGTATGAATCAAAATTGTCCCACACGGGGTCGACCGAATCGAAACGGAAGAAATTGTCCCCCACCATTTCGCGTATGGCCTGCTCAGAAGACAATCCGTAGGAGCCGGTTTCACTCACGAAATTCAATTTCAGCCCGGTCCACAAAGACGTTCGTCGCTGCAGACTGTCCGTCATATTGGGATAGATGTGCACATCGAATTCACCGTGGCCGGAGGCGCGAGTTAACGGTCGAGTGCCATCCAAGGCGCGGATCATAGCGGTAATGCGGTCTGAAAAATCTGGCTGTCCTCCTTCATTCCAAGCTGACCAACCGACGATCGAAGCATGGGGGCGGACCTGGACGAGGGTGTCGTGCACTACGCCAAGAATTTCCTCGCGAATCTGTTCCGAGCGCGAGTATTCCCACTGCAACGGCATTTCTTGCCAGATCATCATGCCCATCTCGTCGCACAGGTCATACATATCGTCGCCGGATTGATGCGCGATCATGCGGATGATGTTGATGTTTGCGTCCTTCTGCATCTTGACCCGCTGGGCATAGCCTCGCCGGTCCATCAGCGATCTCCAGTGGATATCGTCGTTCAATATTCCCTTGAGAAAGATTCGGTGATGGTTAACCAGGACATAATGCTCCTGCTCGTTGAACTCCACCTGCCGCAGCCCAACCCGAAGGAATTGTGTGTCGCTAAGTTCTCCGTTGCGGAAGACTTCCACTTTCAAAAGGTGCAGGTAGGGCGTGCCTTGCTCCCAGGGATACCAAAGCAGAGGATCGTCGATGCTGATCGGCAGTTCCACCGCAATCTGTCCAGAGTCCACCCTCACCCGCTTGGTCGCGGCAAAATTTCGCGGGGCAGCTCCCGCGTGCTCCGGCTCGGTCAAGGTGGCGCGTATCTCAGCTTTTCCGGATAGAGTGGCACTCTCTAGATTAAGCTTCACTTTGACGTCTGCATGTTTCAAGTCCTCACTGAGCTCGGAGGTGGCCCAAAGATCTTCAATGCCCGAATCGCCCCGAGCGCGCAGAACGACGGAGCGATAGATTCCGCCCACGGAACCTTCCCGTCCATAGGGCATGCTGATGTCGTCCATCGTGTTGCCTTCAACCAGAGTTTTGTAGTTTTCATAACCGGGGTCCAGCGGGCAATCCACACGGACTACCACCAAGTTCGCGCCTCCCTTGTGCAGCGCCGAAGTGACATCGATTTTGAATGAGGTGTAAGGACCAATGTGCCGTCCGACGTAAACGCCATTCACCCATACGCGTGCTTCGTACGCGACGGCGCCAAAATGGAGCTCGGCCACCGAACCAGGGAATGAAAGCGGGACCTGGACCTCACGGCGAAACCAAACTACACCGTGGTAGTCAAGACCCTGTACGAACCACTGCGAAGGCACCGGCATGGTTTTCCAGGAAGACGCATCGTACGAGGAACTGAAGAACTGCTTCCGGATGCCTTCGTTTCCTGGATCGGTTCGATAGTTCCAAGTTCCATCCAGCGCAATTTCACGCGAACGGTCCTTCAACGCATCCAACGGAGAAGCTGGGGCAGGAGGAGTGTCTTCTGGATAGGGCCGAACCATTTTCCCGTTGTAGAACAGGGGATTGATACGGGGACCGCTTTGCTCCAGCGTGACGGCGGCTAGCACGAGACTAGCCTTCGGTCGAGTACAACGGAATTCCACAGATTGAACAGGCCAATCTGCATGCTCCAGACGGTAGCTGAAGATCATGAGTTGGCTGTTTGTTTCGACTGGCAGTTCTTCGTCCAAATGGTACGCCGTCTTTCCAGGGGGTGGGTCGTAGGGCTTGAGCCCGTAAGCGAATTCGGATTCAGGAACGAAATGGCCATAACCGACATCCGCTACATTTTTCCCAGCGACTAGGGGGATGTTTTCGCTTTGCCCGTTGGCGTAGTGAATGACATAGTCTCCCACGGGAGTTTCGACACCAGGGCCGATGGGAAAACCGGACCCGACATTTCCGATGAAGTGCAGTTGCTGCCCGGTGTATCCACCCATCGGGATGACAACCTGAGCGGGATAAGTTACGAGTTTTGGATCTACTAAGAATTCTCCGTTCGCCTGAAATTCTGCGACGGTGGGCGCATGTCGGCCGTCTCTCGAGGAGCGAACGTCAATATAGACGCCTCTGGCCTCAATGCCGGACACCGCAAACTCTCGCCAGGTGCCGCCCACGGAATATTCGCCGGTAATGGAGGCAATTTCTCGGGCGGACCCGTCCGGCAAAATCAAGCCGATCGAATAGTCACGCGGGGTGTAACTGGGACCGTTATCGGACAAAAAGCGAACTTGATTGACGCGAGCCAGCGCTGCGAAAGTGACCGTCAGCTTGCCACGACGCTTGTCGTCGGGAGGCTGCCACGAAGTCGACTTGTCCCGGTCGATGGCATTCGCTGCTCCACGTTCTTCGTCGTCATGAGGATCGACCGCCGGCCTTTGGTCAGAACCTCGATCTTCCGTCTCGGCTACAGCTTTTCCGCCCGCTTCCGCGCTGGAAATATCGTTGCTCAGTTCGGGCCGCCAGCCCTCTCCCGCGACCCGCACTACTCCGGTGCCTTTGCGGTACCAGAACGGAATGCCCAATCTTCTCCAGACTTCCATCCGGAATCCGGTGTAATTCCAATACCCGGTCCGGTACAGATCCAGGCTCGAGTCGTTTCCCAGAGGTTTGAGACTGGCACACCGGAATCCGCCGACTCGCAAGACTCCATTTTCGACCTGCTGGGCGCGCGCTAAAGAAAGGCAGAGCAGCAGCAATGACGCCAACCGCGCTATACATCTGGTTCGACCCGGCATTGGATATAGGGAGAATGGCCCGTTGAGCTTTGCCAATCTGGCACGAATAGAGAACTGAACGATCATCTTTGCCTCGCAAGAACGATGCAGTATCCGAACGTTTCAGTTCGGGACAGAACCGCCGCCCGCACCACTCGTACTCACAATGGGCCGCGAAATATTCAAACGATCTTCCAGCGTGGAGGAGAGGACTGGCGATCCAAGCGAACTTGACCGCGATCTTGCAGCCGATCGACGTGCCCTTTCACAGGGAACGACGACAATGCCCGAGTACTGGCCGGCCAGTCCGGAAACTCTTCCATTGCGGAGTCCATAAGTTCACTCAAGCTCAGTCCCTGGCCCGACTGGCTCAGCGTCCGCAGAATCTTGCGGTCGAGAATTTCCACCGTCTTTCGCGAGTCGTTGAAGAAATCCCGGATCTCGTCTCCCTCCATGCTTGGCCAGTGGCCGGTGTGCAGATGCTCAAGATGCAGATCTTCCAAATGAGTCACGGTCGAGAGGTAAAGATCGATGTAAAAGTAAGTCACGGGAATCCCCATGCTGCCGTCCGCTTTTGGGCAACCTCGTCCGTGGACGGCGTCGCTGACGAACGCAGTCTTGTGAACTGCGTCGTACAGCGCCAAGTGGCCGTGAGAGTGCCCCGGGACGCAAAGCACTTCCAACTCCCAGCCATTGTCGATGGCGATTCGCTCGCCACCGCGGAAGCCAATGTCGACCCGGCAGAAACTGCCCGCATCCGGCGGAATCTCGTTCCCCAGTCCGACGCCGTGCTCTTTCTGCAAGAAGTTGTAACGCTCGCGGAAAAGACAATGCGGATCTTCCACCAGATGGCGGTCGGCCTCGCCACAGGCGAGCAGAGCCGCCGGCGCATGCTCTCGAATCGATGAATTTCCGCCTTGATGGTCCAGATCCGGGTGGGTGGTGATGACCATCGCGAGTCGCCGCGGATCCACTCCGA
>Ga0335078_10009638_pt1 | contig 14301 bp, 11 predicted proteins | sample Lox_Sample_32_FD_206711 | JGI IMG/M metagenome (GOLD analysis project Ga0335078, IMG submission 206711) | Soil microbial communities from Loxahatchee National Wildlife Refuge, Florida, United States - Lox_Sample_3.2 | ecosystem: Environmental > Terrestrial > Soil > Wetlands | place: USA...
CAAGAGGGATTTGGGAACAAAGGATTTGAGGATTTTATAGCCTTTATGTTATTGAAAATAAATGACTTACATAGAATTTGAAGGCGAAAAGCCCCGTGTGCTTGATGCAGGAGAGAGTCTCGCGAAGGAACGAAAATTACAAAACGAAACCGTCAGGTTGCTGAAAACAAAACTACTTCCATTTTTCATAGTGTGACCGGCTACTTGGCCGTAGTCGCCCCCACGTCGAACTTAGGCCACTATCCAATTGAGGGCTATTTGGGCTCCGGCGCGGTATGATGCTAAGTCGTTCACTCTTCGCAACCGGTCTCGCTATCAGGTCGCTAATGACAAAAAAGGTCAAAATCGGGTCGGCGGTCCTGATAGCGCTATCTCTAGGTTTCGCTGTATGGACAAGCTTCAAGCCGTGTACTGTCGCCGCCGCCAGTCTCGTCCAACTGCAGGACATCGCCAGTCACCCCGCCGCGCCTGACTTCACGCTGACCAACATCAACGGCTCCAAGCTGTCGCTGGCCGACTACAAGGGAAAGGTCGTATTGCTCGACTTCTGGGCCACTTGGTGTGGACCCTGCCGCGTGGAGATTCCGTGGTTTGTCGAGTTGCAGCAGAAGTATCGCGATCAGGGTTTCGTGGTGATTGGAGTTGCCACCCGCGATAATCCTGCGGCCGTCGAGCAATTCTATCAGCAATTCCATCTGAACTATCCCGTCGCCATGGGCAGCGACGCGCTGAGCGCGCAATACGGCGGACTGATCGGGCTGCCCACCTCGTTCATGATCGGACGCGATGGCCGTATCTATGCCGAGCATACCGGCACCACCGGCAAGGACGTGTTCGAAGGCGAGATCAAGCAATTGCTGGCCGGTCAGAATACCGGAGGACGGTTCGGCCTTGCCGGCAAGAACATCGAGTTCGGACTGGCATTTCTGGCCGGACTGATTTCGTTCCTCTCGCCCTGCGTGCTGCCGCTGGTTCCGGGATACATCTCGATGCTTTCAGGAACCTCGATGGAAGAGCTGCGCGGCAGCGCCGATCCCGCGCTGGCGCGGCGGATATTCGCAAACTCCATCGCCTTCGTTATTGGTTTCGCGGTGGTGTTCATGGCGCTGGGCGCCTCGGCGAGTGCCGTCGGCAGCTTTCTGCTAACCCGCCGTACGATTTTCAACATTGTGGCCGGGATCATCATCGTGGTCTTTGGCCTGCACCTGACGGGACTGGTGCGCATCCCGTTTCTCTATCGCAGCGCCGGCATTCAGACCGGGCAAAGCCAGCGCGGATCGGCCGGCGCTTTCCTGCTCGGATTCGCCTTTGCTTTCGGCTGGACGCCGTGCATCGGTCCGATTCTGGCGGGAATCCTGGCGCTGGCCGCCACCCGCGACACGCTGTTTCAGGGCGTGATTCTGTTGGCCGTCTACTCGGCCGGTCTCGCCATACCGTTTCTGCTGACAAGCCTCGGTCTCGGCCAATTCCTGCGGTTTTACGGTCGCTTCAAACGCCATTTGCAGGTCGTGGAAGTCGGGTCGGGCGTGCTGCTGATCGTGCTCGGCGTGCTGATCGCCTTCAACAAGTTCACGGTGCTCTCCGGCTACCTCTCGTTCCTGAACCGGTTTACACTGTGAAGAGCAGCGATGAACGATGAATAATGAACGATGAATGACGAACGATGGCCACTTCATTGTTCATTATTCATCGTTCATTGTTGGGAAAAAAGATGCATCCGATATTAATCAAAATCGGTTCGTTCCAGTTGCCGACCTACGGGTTGCTGCTGGCGCTGGCGCTGCTTACGGCCATCATAACGGCGGACCGTCTCGGCCGCCGCGAGGGTTTCGACGGCAGCCGCATGCTCGATTTCAGCACCTGGATTATTGTCGTAGGATTGATCGGCGCCAAGGTCTTGATGATCATCAGCGACTGGGGATACTACAGCCGCGATCCCGGCGAGATCTTCAGCCTGAATACGCTCGAAGCGGGCGGCGTCTTCTATGGCGGATTCATCGCCTCGGCGCTGTTTGCGATCTGGTACGTGCGGACATACAAACTTCCACCGCTCAAGATGTTCGACATTTATGCGCCGGCGATCGCCCTGGCGCAAAGCGTCGGCCGCCTGGGATGCTTTTCCGCCGGCTGCGACTACGGCACGCGCACCACGTCGATCCTCGGCGTGGTTTTTACCAATCCTTACAGCCATGAAGTCACCGGCGTGCCTCTGAATACGCGGATTCATCCGACGCAACTCTACGAATCGCTGGCCACGCTCATCATCGGCGCCATTCTCTTGTGGCGCTACGGCCGCAAGAAGCGCGACGGCGAGATTTTTCTGCTCTACCTTGTGATGTACGCAGTCGCGCGCTTCTTCCTCGAGTTTTTGCGGGGAGACGAGGACCGCGGCTTCGTATTTCACCACCTGCTCTCGACGTCGCAGTTCATTGCGATTCTGGCGGTGCTGGTTGCGATCGGATTGTGGGTCTACTTGCGACGTCGTCCCTTGCTCGGCGTTGCCCCGGCGGCCGCGGTTTCCAAGGGTGAGAGAGTTCACGCCGCTGGAGTGGTTTCAGCGGCCAAACCGGTTAGGACGAAATGATGAACGATGAACACTGAACGATGAATGACGCTGAATTCTGCTGTTCATTGTTCATTATTCAGCATTCATCGTTTCGGCGTTTGGGGAACGGATCATGAAAAAAAGATTTGAAATTGTCTCCGGGGCCGTCGTGGCCATCCTGGTGGTGGCGGGGATCTATTGGCTTGGCATCCGCTCAATGGCTCCGGCGCACCGCGTGCGAGCCGCCACGATTACGCATCCCATGGCGCCTGATTTCAGTTTGACGGACATCAACGGCGCCAAGCTCAGCCTGTCCGACTACAAGGGCAAGGTGGTTCTGCTCGATTTTTGGGCTTCCTGGTGCGGGCCCTGCCGGATCGAGATTCCTTGGTTCGTCCAGATGCAGGAGCGCTATCGCGATCAGGGGTTCGCCGTCCTCGGCGTCGCCATGCAGGACAGCCCGGACTCGGTGAACAATTTCTATCAGCAGTTTCATTTGAATTATCCCGTGGCCCTGGGCACCGCCCAACTGGCGGCGCTGTATGGCGGGATCTACGGTCTACCGACGTCCTTCGTGATCGGCCGCGACGGGCGAATCTACAGCCAGCATAGCGGTACCACCGGCGCCGTCGTTTTCCAGAAAGAGATTGAGCAACTGCTGGCCGACAAGTCGCAGAACGAGGACGCGAACTTCACGCCCGCCGGCGAGCCGGAGGAGATCGAAGTCGGTACGCCGGCGGAGGCGAACGCTGACGTGCCGGGCGTCGACATCAGCAAGCTTTCGCCTGCCGAGCTGGCCGAGTACAAAAAGCAGCTGGGTGCCGCGATGTGCACCTGCGGCGGCTGCAAGTTCAGCCTTCTGCAGTGCCGCCGCGACGACACCACGTGCCCGGTCAGCAGGAAGATGGCGCGCGACATGGTGAAGCAGATGCAGGACGCCAAGGACAAGCCGAAGACGTAAGCCAACGGTGGTTCCGACGTAGGGGCGGCCCCCTGCGGCCGCCCGATTCGCCACAAGGATTAAGGGCGGCCGCCCCTACGTCGAATTTAGGACATTAACATCCAAGAGCCCGGGAAAGCTTGATCTCACCATGCGAAGATTTCTGATCCTTCTCACCTCGTTCATGATTTCGGCCGCGATGGGATTGGCCCAGGCGCCCAAAGTCGTCAGCGGCCATATGGTTCTCGACTCGAGCGCCGTCCACGCCGGGTCGATGGTGAAGGCCGCGGTGGTTGCGGATGTCCAGTCTGGCTATCACATCAACGATCATGTGCCGTCACTCGATTACCTGATCCCGACCGAGCTCAAGCTGCAGCCGGAGGCGCCGCTCAGCATCGGCGGCACGAAGTACCCGAAGGGTTCGCCGCAGAAATTCAGCTTCCTCGAGACGCCGATCTCCGTCTACCAGGGCAGGCTGGTGGTCGGGGCAGAAGTTAATGTCGCCTCGAACGCTAAGCCAGGCACTTACGCTTTAAAGGGCAGCCTCGACTACCAGGCGTGCAACGACCGCGCATGCCTGCCGCCCACCAGCCTGCCGCTTACGCTCTCCGTCAAAGTGGTTCCCCGGAGCGTGGCCACCCGGCCCGCGAACGCCGATGTCTTTCACGGACTCAAGTTCAACTGAAACCGGCGGCGCCGCGTTGCCGCGTGATCCGTCGCCGCGAGGCTCGAAGCGCGGGTCTGCGGCGGCCGCGGCAGTTGCGCTGGCCCTTCTGGCATTGCTGGTCTGGGGATTGAATCCGCGTCAGCCGAAGCTCACGCCGGCTCCCCTCGAGCCGCCGCGTAGTCCGTGCGCATCCTGGGCGGCGGACTTCGTTCCCAGCAATTTGACAAGCATCCCCGGCATACCTCTGAACAGCCTTCCCCAAACCGCGCGGAATCGCGCGTTGCTGCGGCTGAATATGGAGCCCTGTTCCTGCGGCTGCAAGCAGAGTCTGGCTGTCTGCCGCTCCGGCAATCTGTCCTGCCCCATTTCGCCTCAGGCTTCGGACGCCATCGTCAAGCAGGAAGCTGCGGAGACAGGTTCTGCGAAGGGCGGAACGCCGCCGCGCGGGTCGCCATGACGATCGGTCTTGTCTCCGATACGCACGGCTACTTCGACCCGAAGCTCAGAGAGATCCTGGCAGGCGTCGATATGATTCTTCACGCCGGCGATGTGGGCGAAGACACCGTGCTTCACGAGTTGGGCACGATCGCGCCGGTTCAGGCAGTTCGCGGCAACATCGATTCGGCCGATTCGGGCCTGCCTCTGTCGCTTCAACTCACGCCCGGCGGCGCGGCGATACACCTGGTGCACATTCTGCCCGCACCGCAATCGCACCTGGAGCGGTGGGCGAAGTCCGAACACGAATCCAAGCCGGTTCCGAAAGCGGCCGAGCGCTTGTTCCGAACCTTCGAGCCAGCCACGGAGATCGTGCTCTTCGGACACAGTCATCGTCCGTGTTTGGTTTCGTTGGGTGGGATGCTGTGGATTAATCCGGGCAGCGCGGGACGCAAGCGATTCAGCCTGCCGCGCACCTGCGGGCGGCTCGAAATCTCGACCGAGCGCTTTGAGGCGCGCATCGTGCCGCTCGATGACGACGCTGTGGGAGTCGCGGCGCAGACTTCGATTCACCGCAACCGCAGGGCTAGTCCTGCCCTTCGCTCGCCAGCAGAGACTTGAGCAACTTGCGCTTCTCCTCCGACTGCGGCTTGCCGGCGAGGCCTACCGCGTAACGCAGTCGGGCGCGGCACAAATCGCGGCCGAGAATCTCCATGGCGTCGAAGAGCGGCACTGAGACTGGACTCCCGCTGATGGCGATGAAGAAGGGTCGCAGGAAATCGCGCAGCTTCACGTCCATCTGCGTGGCGAGATCCCGCAGCATCTTCTCGATCTCGGATTTCTCCCACCGCAGCCCCTCGATCCGCGCCAGCACAACCTGAAGCGCCACGGATACGGTGTCGCGGTCGAGCTTACCGTCCAGCAACTGTTCCAGCGTGAACTTCACGACGCCCGAGAAGAATGGCGTTGTCAGCGCACCGAGGTCGCTCAACACCGACACGCGCGAATGGACCAAGGGAACCAGGCGCATCAAGTAGGACTCGTTGAACGCCCAGCGCCGGACGCGATCGGCGAACTGCAGGTCGTCCAGGTCCTCGCGAATCCAGCGGCCGTTCAGCCAGTCGAGCTTCGTGAGGTCGAAGACCGGGCCGCCAAGTGAAATGCGCTCCAGGCTGAATTGCTCCATCATCTGGGTCAGTGAGAATTTCTCCTCGCCGCCCGGCATTGACCAGGCCATCAATCCCAGGTAATTCAGCAGGGCTTCGGGAAGGTAGCCCATTCTCTGGTAGAACAGCAGGCTCGTCGGATTCTTACGCTTGCTGAGCTTGCTTTTGTCGGGATTGCGCAGCAGCGGCAGATGGCAGAGCGCCGGCATCTCCCATCCGAAGTATTCATAGAGAAGCTTGTGCTTGGGCGCCGAATTGATCCACTCTTCGCCGCGCAGGATGTGCGAGATTTCCATCCGGTGATCGTCCACGACATTCGCGAGGTGGTAGGTCGGCATGCCATCAGCCTTGAGGAGCACTTGCATGTCGACCGTATCCCAGCCGATCACGATGTCGCCGCGCAGCAGATCGTGGATCACGCACGATCCCTCGCCGGGCACCTTCATCCGGATGACGAAGGGCTCGCCGGCGGCGGCCTTCGCTGCGGACTCGGCGGGCGAAAGGCGAAGGCACAGGCCGTCATAGCCGGGGCGCTGTCCCGCGGCTTTCTGCGCTTCGCGCATCGTCTCCAAGCGCGCGGGCGTACAGAAGCAGCGAAAAGCGTGGCCGTCGGCAACCAACCGGTCCGCGTGCTCACGGTAAATGGCGCTGCGTTCGCTCTGGCGATAGGGCGCGTGTGGCCCGCCCACTCCCGGACCTTCGTCCCAGTCGAGACCGAGCCAGCGGAGAGAGTCAAGGATGGTGCCTTCGGACTCGGCGGTGCTTCGCGCTGTATCCGTGTCCTCGATGCGCAGCACAAACTCGCCGCCTTGCTGCTTCGCGAAGCAATAGTTGAACAACGCGATGTAAGCTGTGCCGACGTGAGGATCGCCGGTTGGCGAGGGTGCGATCCGGGTTCGAACTCTGGCAAAAGACATGGGATTCGATGAACTCGTCTCTCAGCGATGCTCTTGTCGCACGCCGCTGGATGCGAGGCCGATGAGCGGCGGCGTCTCTCGTCGAGGCATGTAAGGAGAAATCCAGGATCTCAGGAGAACCCCGGCGGCGAAGGTCAGGCTTACATAGAAAACGGACCCCTCCGCCGCCGGTGGCAGGAGTGCTGGAAAAGGAGGAACCAGCGCGCTCGCTGCCTTATGTCCTGACTATCGTCACCCCGCGGCCTGAACTTGAGCGTCATTCCAGCCTGCCGCTACCTCCTGGCATCGACTCCTGACTTCAGACCGCTAACGCGAACCTCTCGGCACCGAAGGTCTCGAGCACCGGCGGAGCGGACTTGTTAACCACGACATCGGCAATCAGTCTGGCCGTAATCGGCGCTAGCAGGATGCCATTGCGGAAGTGTCCGGCGGCGAAGGTCAGCCCGCGAATGCCGCACCGGCCCAGCACCGGCAGGTGGTCGGACGTGTCGGGGCGCAGTCCCGCCCAGGCGCGGCGAAATCTTCCCTTGCTGAGAAACGGGGCAAAACAACGCGCGGCCCGCAGCACCTCCGCAATCCCGTCAGCGGTCACAACGGAATCGAAACCCGCATACTCCGCCGTTGTTCCCACAACCACCACCTTGCCTTGGCGCGGAACAAGATAGCTGTGGCCCGCTCGAACGACCACCGTCAAAGCGGAATCCAGCTCAAACTCGAGCATCTGGCCCCGGCAAGGTTCCATCGGGAGCTCGAACCCTGCCGTAGCGGCCAGCGTGCCCGACCAGCACCCAGCAGCCAGAATGATCTCGCCGGCGCCGATGCGATCGTTGTCGGTCTCGATGCCCTCCACTCGATCATGCCGCACCCGGATGCTCCGGACCGGCGTATTCTCCCGAAAGATGACCCCCTGGCTCCGAGCGGCCCCGATCACCGCTTGGGTCAAACGCTCGTTATCCACCCAATGATCGCCGGAAAGAAAGAGTGCGCGACGCACATCCGCGGCGAGCCCGGGAACACGCCGCCCTGCAGCTTCGGAGTCCAGGCGCTCGACCGTCCCGGACGCCGCGTGCCTTTCGATCTCGTCGAGCTCGCGGGACTGCTCGTTGTCCAAAGCCAAGAGCAGTGTGCCGTCGCGGCGGTAGTTCACTTTCTGACCGCTCAGCGCTTCTATCTCGGCCGCAAATTCGGGATAGATGCTGTGGCTCGACCGGCACAGGTCTTCAAAATCGGGCGAACCCATCTTCTCCGCCTGCGGCGCGATCATCCCTGCGGCGGCGCTCGACGCTTCCCGGCCGGCCGGACCGCGATCAAAGACCGTCACCTGCATGCCTGCCTGTGCCAGTCGAAGGGCGATCGAGCTCCCAATCAGGCCGCCGCCAATCACCACGGCGTCCGGCTGGCGCGAACTTGAGGTTGCCAAAGTCATTCCGGGCTCAAAACCATGTTATACTGCTAATTCATTCTGCTACAACCGAGGTTCAGCAATGGCTCACTCCTGTGAAATCTGCGGCAAGGGTCCGACATTCGGAAACCGGATCAGTCACGCCCACAACGTCACCAAGCGGCGTTGGGAGCCGAACTTGCGGCGCGTCCATGCTGTGATTAATGGCGCGCGGCGCACGATTCTGGCCTGCACGGCCTGCATCCGGTCAGGCAAAGTCACGAAGTAACACGCCCCAACCGTAGTATCCACCTCTCCTCAATACTAAGACTCCATAATCCCTAGCCCGTCCGCCAAAGAGGCGGGGCGATTTCACTGGCCGCGGTTGTCCTGCCACATCCAGCAGTTTGCGGGCCGGAAGACGCCTCCGTGTGCAGGGCTTTCGTCGCCGTGCCTGCGCCAGCTTCCCGCCCTCAGAGGAGCACAGGCCCGGGGACACAGGCTGGCGGACTCGATTCTGACGGGGAACAGTGAAGAACTTCGTAGCCACTGGTCAGTGGCTAGAAAACCAGATGGCTGACGCAGATCGGTGTGAATGCGGGGGAGCATGGAGCGAAAAGCAAAAAGCCACTCTCCTCGTTCAGGAGGAGAGTGGCTTCCGGCTGAAGGCTGATGTGTCAGTTAGTTCACTGTCACGGTAACCGAGTTGGATGCGATTCCGTTCGTGACCACGTTCAACGTGTACGTTCCGGTTGGGATGGTGGTGGGCAGATCGAACTGCGTCGTGCCCCGCGTGTGAGGAGCAATGGAGTGCGTGCTGTCGCTGTGAGTGAAGGCGTAGAACACGGTGCCCTGGGTTGAGGTGAGACGAACCAGCGGGAAGCTCGTGGCCGCCTGGTAGTCGTCACCGTAGGCATTGTTATCCGTCAATCCATTGAGCTGCATGCCGAACACGAGGTTGTTCTTCGAGCCGACGTGAAGGGTCGAGCTGGCGAGACGAATCTGAGGCGCAACGCCGCTGACCACTCCGGCAGCGGGCGTATAAACGCTCACCGTTCCGGAGAAGTCGGTAAACATGATCTGGCCGGTGGGCAGGATCATCAGATGTCCCACGTAGGACGAATCACTCGGGCAGCCGGACGGGTTGGCGGTGTTGGCGAGGGTGTTGCTGGTAGGGCTGTACTCCACCATCTGGCAGCCGCTACCGAACAAGCCGGGGCTGAGCATGGCCAGTACGAGTCCGTTCGGTTCCAGCGCGGCCGGACCATCGGCCTGATCCAGCCGGTTGCCAGGAGTCGGACCGGCAGACCAGGTGTTGCTGGCGACGTCGTAAATGGCGGTGGCAACCACGTTGCCGCCGAACTGGATGACCTTGTTGTTGTACATCAACACCGCAGCTCCCAGTTCCTCGTCGCCGGAGTTGTAGAGCTGGACGGGAGTGAGGGGCCCGCAGGACCACGTGCCAGTTGTGGCGTTGTACAGCTCCGAGGCCTTGGAGCTGCCGCAAGAGCCGGCCGACTTGGTGTCCACGGTAAGCACGAGACCGTTGGGCAACAGAGTGAAGCCCGATTCGTCGTTGTTGGATTGATGGACCGAGCCGGTTGCCGTCCAGGAATTCGGGCCGTTGAAAATGACGTTTTGGGCCGTGCAGCAGTTCGACTGCATGTACTTTCCGTTGGCAAGAGTGACGCTCTCGGCATCACCAATGGTGGTCCACCCGGAGGGCGGATTATTTGCCGCCCAGGTGATCCCCCCGAAGGGTGTTACGGTACCGATCGAGCCCAGAGTGGTCCAGACCGCCGATCCATTGTTGTATTCGCCGCCTTCGACCACGACCGACGTGCCACTGAGGAGCACTTGCGAACCGAAATAGATGGGTTCGTAGCCGGATTGCATCGTTCCGCCGGAACTCCAGGTGCCATTGACATAACTGCCGGTGGAATCGGGTGTCAGAATTTTCCAGATCCCGGGGTTCGGCGACTGGCTCTCATTGACCAGAATTCTCCCATCTCTGAGTTGGAGCATGGGACCAACGTTGACTCCCGGTTGGTTGGTCAGCTTGGTCCAGGTTTGGGCGCTGGCGGCCCCCACCATGGCCAGTGCTACAACCGCTGTTAATCCCAGCGTTCGAAACAGTTTCATCTTTCCTCCTTTGATTTTTACGAAACTGCGGAGTCGGCGGCGCACCGCCGCCCGCCGTGTTCGCCCTTCGCAAGTCTCCCACTGACGAGCGTCTTCGCTTAGTCGATTCAGCTTGTCTTCGTTGTCCGATGCTCTCGCTTCTCTCGATCGGCAGTTGTGTGAGCGGAATTCTTCCGCACCTCGCCGCCGGCAACGTGAATCGCACCCCCAGCCTCAAAAGGTGTTCCGCGAGTCTACTTTGGGAGTTAAGGTAAGTCAACAAGGTGTTCGTTGTTAGATGTTACTGAATGCTTTACTGTACTGAAATGCAAAGATCGGCAGCAAGATCGCGCCCACCTCGCGGCTTCTGCAATGACCGAATGTCACAGTTTGTGGAGGCATGTTGCCTGTGCCCAGCATGACGGCTGGACGCCTGCACCACAGACTACGACACGACTAGGAGCCCTATTTGACCGCCTCGCGCCTCAGCCCTAAAATCGATGTTGAGACCGCCATCCTATGGCCAAGACACCAACCCCGCACCCGGCCGGGTCTGAGCGCCCGGCGCCACTTCCGGCCTGGGCCCGCAGCCGCCGCATCTTCGGCCAGTTTGTGTTTGCTGTCCTGCTGCTGCTGGCGGCGGGCAGCGGCGTTCTTGCCGGTCTGCTCTTTGTGTACTCAACGAACCTGCCCAAGGTTGCCGAGCTTGAGAACTACCGTCCCGACGTGATGACCCAGCTCTACGCGGAGGACGGCACGCCCATCGCGAGTTTCGCCCTGGAACATCGGGTGATCGTGAGCTACGACCAGATTCCCCAGGTAATGCGCGACGCGGTGCTTTCCATCGAGGACCGCCACTTCGAGAGTCATGTCGGAGTGGACGTGATCCGTATCGTACGCGCAGCCATCACGGATCTGCTGGAGTGGCGCGAGGCCCAGGGCGCCAGTACCTTGACACAGCAACTGAGCCGCCGCCTGTTCCTGAGTCCGGAAAAGAACTGGCGGCGGAAAGTGGAAGAGGCGCTGCTATCGATCCAGATCGAACGGCACTTCACCAAGCCGCAGATCTTCACCATGTACGCCAACCAGATGGAACTCGGCTACGGCAATTTCGGGTTCGAAGCGGCCTCCGAATTCTTCTATGGCAAACACCTGACGGAGCTGAGTCTGCCTGAAGCCGCCATGCTCGCGGGTCTGCCGCAAAATCCCAATATCTACTCGCCCATCCGGCATCCGGAGCGCTGCTTGGAGCGCCGCAACCGGGTGCTCGATGCCATGCTCGATAACGGCAAGATCACGCGTGCGCAGTATCGGGCGGCACGCGCGGCGCCACTCGGGCTTAACATCCAGCACTGGAACAACAACGTGGCGCCCTACTTTGTGGAGGACGTGCGCGAGTTTCTGGAGAAGAAATACGGCGAAGAGGCCGTCGAGCAAAAAGGGTTAAGGGTCTACACCACCATCGACCTGAAGCTGCAGCGCCAGGCCGAGGACGCTCTGCGGCAGGGTCTGCGCAATGACGATAAGACGCGCGGCTGGCGCGGGCCAGAGAAGAACATCCTGAAGAATCCGGTCACCGGAGCCGACGTGCAGCCGGTCACGCTCGAATCGTACGTGGACGACGACTGGCAGGGCGAGCCCAAACCCGAGGGCCTGGAGCACGGACTGGTCATCGCGGTCACCTCAGAAGGCGCCTTGGTGCGCTTTGGCGATTACACCGCGCATCTCACGCCCGCCGACTTCGCCTGGACGCACAATCCCGACGCTCACGACGTCTTCCTTCCCGGTGACGTCGACACCTTTCTGATCAAGTCAACCAAAGGACGGAATGTGCAGGCCAAGCTTGATCAGGTTCCGGACGTGCAGGGCGCGATGCTCGTGCTCGACAACCAGACCGGCGCCATTCGCGCCATGGTGGGCGGCTACGACTTCAACACCAGCAAGTTCAATCGCGCGGTGCAGGCCGCGCGCCAAGTGGGATCGTCGTTCAAGGTCTACGTCTACGCACAGGCCTTTCTGGAAGGCGTAAGGCCTTTTGACACCATCTCCGATACTCCGATCAGCTACCCCTCTTCATCGGGAATCTGGGCGCCGCACAACTACGATAACAAGTACGAGGGAACCATCGACCTCATCCGGGCGCTGGCAGAGTCGCGCAACGTTCCCGCGGTGCGGCTGCTGGCGCACGTCGGCATCGACCAGGTGATCAAGCTCTGCCGGCGATTCGGACTGACCTCGCGCCTGGTGCCCAACCTGCCCTTGGCGCTCGGTGCTTCCGACCTGACGCTCCTCGAACACACGTCCGCTTTCACGACCTTTCCTGACGACGGCCTGCACATCACGCCGCGCACCGTGGAGCGCGTCACCGACTACGATGGCCGCGTGATTGACGACTTCCGGCCCGAGGTCACCGACGTGCTGCCTGCGCCCATCGCGCGCCTGATGGTCTCCATGCTGCGCGAGCCGATCGAGTACCCCTCCGGCACCGCGGTGCGCGCGCGTTCCATGGCCGCGAAGTACGACATCGCCGGCAAGACCGGGACGACCAATGATTTCACCGACGCCTGGTTTCTCGGGTTTTCCCCGACGATGACCTGCGGTGTTTGGGTGGGATTCGACGACCATCGCACGCTCGGCGACAAGGAAGAAGGATCGCACGTGGCGCTGCCGATCTGGATGCAATTCATGACCCAGGCGCTTGCGGACCAGCCGCCTGAAAAGTTCACCGATTCGCCTGTCCTGACGAGTCCGCAGGTGGTGAACCAGATCCTGGCGAGCACCGGGACGGCGTCCGTGCTCGCGGAACGCGCTGGGACCACGAATCCAACGGCGCCGCAGGCGGCCACCGCTATCCACAGAACTCCGCCCGCCGCAACGGCCACAGCGGATACCACCAAACCACAGCCTGCACCGGGCGCCAATCCGCAGCCCTAACAGCCAACCCACGATTGCCGCTGCTTCCAGCCTTGGCGGCTTGGGCCTCTTCGTCCTTGAGCTCCAGGATGCGCCTAAGCTCAAGAGGGCTCTTCTTTGTCTAACTCATGTTCAGTCTACAGCTTGTTGCTACCCAGCTAGAAATAAGTCCAGTGTTTCCAACAACTCAACGGCCTGCCGGAGTGTCGTTCTTTGTTTTCAATAACCTGACGGCTTCGTTTGGTAATTATGCCGGAGTTGTGGCCCTGGTCTTGCCTCGGACGGGGGCCGTCTTTTGCAACCGAAGCTTGCATTAACTCTCCTAATCAAGGTCAACCTCTTGCCACTGTGTCGCCAATCGGCCTCCGAATCCGGGACGCTACAGGATGCTCTTCGAGACGGCCGCGGGTCGCCGCCGGCTTTTCCGCAGAGGTGACCCGTACCACCCTTCGCGAGAAGGGTCGGAGATTTACGCCCGCCGGCGCGGGCAGACTTGCCGGAGGGCTACGCGGAACTGCTCAAGTGGTACAGCGGCTGGTGTGGTGGGTTCGATTCCCTTTCCGTCGTTTCCGACCCTCTCCTCTGCTTACGCGGTTCCGGCAGGGCCATCTGGGCGGACGAGCACGCCGACGATTACATCCGGAGGCTGCGAGAGGGCTGGAAATGAGCCGAATCTTCTGGGAGAGCAATCTCTTCGTTTACCTCTTTGAAGACTACGGCGGATTCTCCGAGGCTGTCGTGGCGCTGCGGTGTGCCATGCTCGAGCGCAGAGATCAGCTGCTGACCTCCACGCTCACACTCGCCGAGATCGTGGTGAAACCGATCGAGCGAGGCGACGTGGAAGCCGCGCGCAAGTACGAGGAGGCTGTCACCCGTACCGCCTCCCTCTTGCCCTTTGATCTGCGAGCTGCCAGGATTTACGCACAGCTTCGCACCAGCCGGACCCTGGGTCCGCCCGACGCGATTCAACCAGCCTGCGCCGCCGCTGCCGAAGCGTATGCGTCATACAGAATGTATAACCGAATGTATAACAGACTGGAACTGTCAGGTCAAACAGCTATCGTCGCGCGTAGTAGTGCAGTTTGACGTGGGGGCGGACCCCGTGCCCGCCCAACTATCGAGGATTACAAAATTGGGTGACAATCGCACCCGCCCTCATACCTCGGGCACCCTCTCCCAAGGGAGAGGGCTGTTTTCTTCTGGTTTTTGGCCCTCT
>Ga0335078_10009639_pt1 | contig 14298 bp, 14 predicted proteins | sample Lox_Sample_32_FD_206711 | JGI IMG/M metagenome (GOLD analysis project Ga0335078, IMG submission 206711) | Soil microbial communities from Loxahatchee National Wildlife Refuge, Florida, United States - Lox_Sample_3.2 | ecosystem: Environmental > Terrestrial > Soil > Wetlands | place: USA...
GGCATAGGCGGAGACGCCGAAGAAAGAACTCTGCCCAGCCGCGCTCCAGAGTTCTTGTACGACCTCCGAGTCCTTTGACGAATGGTGAAGGATGGTCCAATGGAGATCCACTTGGAAAGGAAAGTGGGGGTTCTGCACCTCAGGGTTCAAAGGGCAATCGACTCCCGTGGGAAATTGATGTTGGACGAAGAATGCCTCCGGGAATACGCCCTTGTACCCTTGGTCAATAATCCTCCGCCGTGCCACAAGGACCTGACCCTCCGGGACGAGCAGGTCGATATCGGAGCAGTCACGAAATGCCGGATCCCCGTAGAGCTTCTGTGACAGCACCACACCCTTGAGCGGAATGGCCCGGATTCCGCTATCACTTAGCGCGCGAAGCAATGAAACCAGCTTTTGACGGAGGAATTCGTTGCGCAAGGCATTGGTCCGGAACGCTCCCGTCAGCTCCGTTCTCGCGGCCGCCGACACGTGATAGAATTCCAGCTTGCGCAGGCTTCGATAGAGCAGCGGGAACAAATGGTGCTCATACGCTCGATGAAGCACTTGGTCCCAGCGGAGCTGTCGCGCGAGCAGTTCCAGGGCCCGCGCCTGAATACCTGGCGAAAGCTCGCCGCGGGAAAGCAGCAGGCATAATTCGTCTTCGGAAACGAGGGGAATCGCCATAATGGCTTAACCGGCCACCAGGAGTCTCCCGCTTCTGGCTCCGATCTGTACCAGGCCGGGGGCGCGGCGAACCTGATTGCCGGCGAGCCGGTAAGCAGAAGGGACTCCCGAGCGCGCTTCCGATTTCTCGCAGTCCTGGGGAGAGGGACCGCGCATGTCGCCTTCCATGTACGCCAGGCCGGGACACCGGGTGCAGGAACTGACGTGTCCGCATGCCGAGCACACGGGCAGGTCGCGTGCGCGAATGGAGCGGACTTCATTTAGTGCGAGGGAGCGCTGCCAAATCTCCGCGAACTTCTGCTTTCTGACATTGCCGCAGGGAAGCGGGAACTGGACGCAAGGATAGACGTCGCCATAAGGCGAAAGGTAGCAGAAAGTGTGGCCGGCGCTACAGGGGAGTTCCTCGAGGGCGTCCTCGTTCGCGGGGGGAGGAGGCGCGCAGAATTCTTTCACGTCCCCCACCAGACCGGGGTCGCGAAACACTTGACGCAAGGCCTCCGAGCGGATTCCCAAGGCCAGAATCGACCGGTCGCCGTCCATCCGGGGGGTGATCGTGGGGTCGATGGTAAAATGCGCCCCCACTTCATGGGCCAGTGCCTCCACGCCCTTGTAGTCGCTCATATTCTGGCGCATCAGCACGTTGGCGATCGTCACTTTTATCCCGCGCGACCGGAGCAGGCGAGCGCCGGCAATCGACCGTTCGAGAGAGCCGGGCAGCCGGGTGATGGAGTCATGCACTTCCGGCCGGTGCGAATAGATGCTGACCTGAACCGACTCCACGCCCAGATCGCGAAACCGGTCGGCCTCGCGCTCCCGGATCATGAAGGCGTTGGTTTTAATCTTCACGGCAAACAGCAACGCACGGGCATGCTCGAGGATGGGGAAGAAGTCCTGGCGCATCAGGACCTCGCCCCCGCTCAAACAGAGGAAAAACACTCCCGCGTCCGCCAACTGGTCCAGGACGCCGCGGACCTCTGCGGTGCTCATCTCGCCGTGATCGTCGTGGTCGAGATAGCAATGAACGCAGCGTTCGTTGCAACGGTAGGTCACGTCCAACTGGACGCTGAGGGGCACGCCCAAATCGAGCGCCCGTTGGCTCAGTTCTTCCAGGAGTGAAGCCATAATGTTCTCCTGCTGCAGGGCAGAAGCCTTTAAGGAAATGACCTCACGAACGGCCGGTTCGCTCGGGAATTACCCCACAATTCCTACGATGGCCCGGCCTGGGGAGCGTCGGACAAGAGCATGATCCCGTGCCCCGCCAGTTCCAGGACAAAGCTCTCCGCGTCCTTGAGGGCCTCTCCCGGCTCAACATCAAACTCGGCGCAGACTTTCTGAGTCACGATTTCCGCGAGTGGGGTGCGACCGTCAGCCGCCTCCCAGATGATGGTGCCGACGTCGTTCAAGCTAAAAAGCGTCGAATCCCGAGCTGACATGATCATCATTTCGTCATCCAGCTTGCGGGCGGCGATCGCCTTGCTGCGCGCCGGATAGAGTTGACTCATGCGAATTCTCCCATGCCTACTGAAAAGCGAGACCGGAATCCAGGCCCTCAGAACCAACGCCAATTCCCTTCCACACCTGTGGGTGGGGGGCAAACACCAGCCGCCGGACGGGAACGCGGGCCAGGAAATCGAGCGCCGATTGGAAGACCCGCTGCACCAGTTCCGCGTCGGTAGCGAAGAAGAGGATGTTCTGAAGCAGTGCGCGGGCGGCATCGGAATGGCTGACGTCCTCGACCCGGTTTTCCCTGCCCTTCGCAAGTAAAAAGAGTCCCGCGATAGGCGCCCGCAGGTTCCGGCCTATGAGCGCCAATTCACCGGCGAAGGGGGTGCCGAAAGCCTCATATCGTCTTGAATCTTGAATCTTGTATTCGTGATGGAGCCCGGCGGTTTGCCGGTTGACTCTCGGTTCCTCTTCTCGGCTATTGCTTGAGCCGGACTTCTGCCCTTTGGCCGCTGAATACTCGTTCTGGCCCTTCCGCACGTAAGAGATTTCATCGGTGAGGATGGCAACATCGGGTGGCGCCAGGCGGCACATTGTTGTTTTTCCGGTGCCTGAAATTCCCGCGAATAAGAAGGCCTGGCCTTTGCGAATGGCACTGGCCGCGTGGACTAAGAATCCGCCCTCGCGCGCCAGGATCAGCGAATGCAGGATGCGCAATACGGAGTCGAGGGAATAGGGATTGGCGCTCTGGCGCACCCACCCCTGTCCCCGCTTCTCGTCCCATTCGGCGTGAAAATCGCCACGCTCCATTACCCATCGCCCGCCCTCCGCCGTGACGCGCACGTCTTCGGCATCGGTCACGACGCCGGGCGGAATCAGTTCCACTTCGAGCTCAAAGGCAGCGTGGGTGGGACCTTGGGACTGGGGGCCGGGAGCAACCGGCGCAAGATTTTCGAGAGGGGGACCGGCAAAGGCGCCGTATCGGTCCCGCAGCATCTTCGCAAACCCGGATTGGCCTGTGCGGATAAGGACCGGCATTCCGCCGATCTCAATACACACTCTATGCTCGGTCATTAACTCATTTTCCGCCGTCGTTCGGTTTCCGTGCACGGTGCGTGGCACTACGATCATGGCTACTCGCCGGACCGAATGTTGCGCCTGGGCACGAAAAGGAAAGGACCCATGACAGCGGACAAACCATTACAGACTGCTGCCCAACGCACCACCATCCGAGTCAGCAACTCCGACCTGGACAAAACCCATGAGGCGGCGCGATCCCATGGGGTAAGTTGCGGCTCGAGGCGGCGCCCACCGCGCGTGACCGCAGTGACCCGACCCAACAATTCCTCCCCGGACACCAGCGGGTCAGGATCCTGCAAACGATCGCCTCGCGTGACGAGCAACGTACGTTCTCGCCGGCAGACCTTCTCTAATACCCGGTGGGCAAAGAAGCGGCCCTCGCGTGCAAACAGAACAACCTCTCCCGGGGCAATCTGCGCCGGGCTGCGGCGCTGCACGTCCAGAATGTCCCCGGGCCAAATCGCGGATAGCATACTCGTCCCTGTGACCGCGAGCCTTGCCTCCCCAAATGACTGGAGGACTTCCAGGAAGAGTTGGCCCTGAATCGTTGAATTCATCCCGTCTGTTCCCGTTTTCCGCTGTCCGTCGCAGACCGGCAGGGGGGAAAATTCCAGCCTTCCCGCCGTCCAGTGAGGGGGCGGCTTCCAAGCGGCTGCCTACGAACTCTTCCGATTGTGCTTACACTGTGCCTGAGTCGTCTGTACTTTCCCGCAAACCAGGGCACGGGTCTCGAAGACACGCTCGTGCCGCACCGCAGGCTTCTGGTAGGGCCGTTTCGTCGTGCCAGGCGTTCGCTCCGCTCCTCCTGGCAGCTTGTCCTTATCATCCGGCTCGGCCATCCAGACCTCCTTGAGCTCCGTGCTCCCCATAAGCTTACTTCGCCTGAATCGAGATGTCACGCCTTTCACTTGAGTCCGGATTGTGTCACTTTGACAGCGGTCTTCCCCGTTATGTCCTCATAATATATATTCGCGCTGGAAGATCCGGTTGTGTCGCCGGAAATATTGTCGATCACCAAGCCGGAAAGGCCCCCGGTGCCGGCTGGCTTGAATGTCGCGTAAGGGGCTGTGGGAAATGCGCTGGAAATATTGAAGCTCATGAGGCATTGAGTGCCGCCGCAATTGGGGGTAGTGGTAGTTTCACCATGGTTGGTGACGGCCAGGAAGAGCCAGTCGATGCCTTGAGTCGAGTTGTAGATTTCGGTGAGCGGGGTGCATGTAATTCCAACGTTGTTGGTGGTGAGCTGGAACGAGTTGCCGTCATTCGCCGCGTTCATGGTTCCGGCGGCGTTGAACCCGACCCGGTACAAAGTGGGATAGCGAGCCGCCGTATTGGTGCCGCAGAAATACATATGGCCGGTGGCCACACTGGTAAAGTACGCGTTGTCAAACGCGCCGTCGTAAAGGTTGTTGCCTCTTATGCCCATGGTAGCGGAAACCACGCTGGCGGCGCTGAGCTGGGTATCGGCCTGTGCCAGAATAGCGTTCGTGCCATTGTTGGCCGTCGCGAAGACCTTCTGCGTGGTGCTGTCCACAATCGGTGAGTCGAGCATGGCGGCGGTCCCCACCGCGACCGTGGTGCTGCCGAGGCAGGGCGGTGAGCCGGTGGCGCACGTGCCGAGGGTGCTGCCGACCTCGCGCAGGTAATAGAGAATGCCGTTCCCAGCCCCGACAAAGATGTTGTTCGACGCGGTATCCAGCACCGGGCTCGTGAGGGTCTGGCCGGCGATCACGGTAAGCGGCCAGGGATCCGGGCTCGGGCAAGGCGCCGTGGTATTGGTGGCGGTGCATTCCGCCAGCGTCCCGCTGAATACGTGGACGAACTTATGCAGCTTGCCCGTGTTATCTCCCACGTAGGCCACGCAACCGGTGGAGGCCAAGCAACCGTTGCCCCCCGTCGCCATAGAATCGTAGACCACCCAAACCGACGACCGAGTCACATTGACATTGCCGCTCATGGTCAGACTGGAATTAACGGCATTGTTCCCCGTGCCGGGAGCCACCGGGGCATTGGCAGCCGCCCCGTTCGTCCCTGTGGTGCCCAGAGTGAGCGTGTGGAACTTCGATCCGCCGGCAACCGTTTCCACGAAGGCCACTTCCTTGCCGTCGAGTGAAAGGACCGGAGACGTTTGGACGGTGCCTGTGCCTACGTAATAGGAAAACTCCACCGTAGGTCCGGTGGCGCCGCACAGACCCGTACCCGAGGTGCCCGTGGGATAGAGATTGCTGATGCCGACGAGGTTTGCTTGCGTCCCGGAAGCGCCGGCAGCATCGACTCCGAAAACCACAAAGTCGCCGCCCACCTGGCCCTGGCCGGCGGCGGTTCCACTGTAGCAACTCGGGGAATTCGTGTTGAAACTGTATTTGGCGGGGTAAGTGCCGGCCGCCGCGGCACCTGCGGCGTTGAGACTTACGTTCCAGTCCCCCTGTAGCGAGTCCGACTCTCGCCACCACCTTGGGAAACTGATGGGCAGCAGGTGCGGTCGTTTAAGCCGTTGGAGATTGAAGCGCTGGTCGGTGACCGTCCTGTACCATCTCACGAAAGAGCCATTCTTCGTGGCGTCTGCGAACGTGCCGGGATCGGAAAAAATAAGATGGTGATGAGTCCAATCGTGAGGCGCCCCCGGCCCCTGCCTTTGCTCTCCTAATATCACACTGGATAGCGGCGCAACGACTGCCATGACTGCCAGGAACGCCACGGCACCAACCGCCAAAGCCATCCAGCATCTGGACCATCGATGCTTGATTCCCATGGTTCGTGACCTCCGATTTATGCAGCCGTCCCCCTACGGCGGGAGGCAGCCCAAGCCGGGATTGTCCACCGTTTTGTCACGTACTTTCGCATTCAACACCGCAATCCTGCTTTCAACCTTAAGGGCAAAACGAGATGCCCTTAAGTCGCGCTTTTCAGCTGAACGAACGATATGACCGCCTGGAGAAACCGTTCTCCGAGATTTGTCCCGCCACGTCGACCGCCGCCTCAGTTCAGGCCCGACTGGGTGGCTTTGACTAGGGTCGCTCCCGTCTTGGTCAAGTAGTAAATGTCCGAAGCCTGGGATAAGCCGCTGTTATTGTCGACGACGATATCACTGGTGCCCCCCGAGGCGGCTAGGGAAGTGGAGCCGGCATTGACGGTGGGAAAGCCCCCCGTGATGTCGAGAGCCATAACGCAGCCGCCTGATCCTCCCCCCAGGGTGGCGATGCAGTTATTTGTGACACCTACGAAAATGAAGTCCCTCCCCAGCGTGGCATTGTAGAACTCCGTTAGCGGTGACGAGTCTGCCGCGCCCGTCGTCAAGGCCGCCGTAGTGGCGTCGGGAGCGGAATTTATGATGCCGCTTATTTGGAACCCGACGCTATAGAGAGTCGGCAACCCTCCCGCGTTAACCCCCACCACAAACAGGCTTGGCGTCCCCGAACCCGTGTACCAGGCATTGTTGAATTCCACGTCATAGGGACCCGCATAACTCGCGCTCGGCGGTCCGACAGGCACGCTGACCGGGTTGATCATGCTGGTCGGGACTTGCACCACCAGGGCGTTGGCACCGTCGGAGTGGAACGTGGCATAGACCATCTGATGGGTGCTGTCGACGGTTACGGGACTCAAGGACGTGGAGGAACTGGCCAGCACGGTACCATACACGACCGACGGCGTACCGGTGTCCGCCACATAGTCAATGCGGCCGGCGCCATCCGTAAAGAAAATCCGGTTCGATACAAATTCGTACACCGGGGTAGAAGGCACGGCATCAACGGGGAGGCTCCACACAACGCTCGGGGCGCCACCGTTGAAGACATTCGCGATCTTATAGAGATATCCGGAACCGCCCCCCGCGGTGCTATAGGTCGTAGCGTAGGCAGCGCCGGTGGCGTAATTTACAAATACCGAGTTAGTGGAGCTTTGGTTGGTTACACCGCCGTCGGGCGATAGCAATACCCTTTGGTCCACCGCATTATTTCCACCGGCGGCCCCGGGCGCCACGGCCGCCGTCGCGCCCGTCCCGTTCGTTCCCGTGGTGCCAATGGTCAGAACGTGGAAATAGGAGCTGCCGGCCGAGAGATTCTCAACGTAAGCAATCTGCGTCCCGTCGAGAGATAATACCACGGGGGCCGGCACCTGCCCGCTGCCGGAGGCGTAAGCGAACATCACGTTGGGTCCCGTTCCCGGGCAGAAACCGGAACCGTTGCTGGCGCTGTAAAGGTTGTTGAATCCTACGATGTTGGCTTGACCGCCCGCGGCAGGGTTCGCGGGAATGCCGGTGACGATATAATCGTTTGTGCAGCTCGGGGCCGCGGTTACATCAAATACGAATTTGGCGGGAGCGCTCTGGCCCCCGCCGGGGTCCTCATGCGCCGCCACGGGAGTTCCCGCGGTAATCCCGTCCTCGACGTTGATGTAGCCTCCATTGGACTCGTAGAAGGAATAGTTGCCGGGACTGTTGCCCCAGATATTGACTTCGATACCGTTCCCCGTGAAAAGCAACCCATCATCGTCCAGCACGGGGTCAGTGGTTGGGTAGATAACGTTGTCATAGTAAAAGGCTCCCGCCGGGCTGGTGGTGGTTCCCGGCCCCCCGGGATAAAGCGCATAGGTGCCGAGGTACGTGCCGTCCAAGCTGCTCGTTATGGTCAGGGTGCCGCCGGTGGCAAGAAAGTTGCCATTGCCCGTGTCGGTCACGTTCAGGCTGGCCGACCCTATGTCCTGGCCGACGTTGAAGACAAGATCGAAGAGCGGCTCGAAGCCGAAGGCGGGGGTGGCGGTGGACAGGGGCACGCTCCAATCCCGGTGGCTGCGCTCGCCATACTCCCCGTGCCGGGGACGGTGCCCTGGCCACCACCCCTCCGGACGGCGGAGATACCCGTTCTGGAGCCAGCGTGGATCTCTGCGGACTCGAGCCATCACGGTGGGATTGCGCGTTTCGGGGGATAGGGCATGGCGGTGGGTCCAATCCGCGACGACCCCGGCCGGAACGTGCGGCGCGGGCTTGTCGTCAGCCCCCAAGGCGAACACGGCCAGAGACACCACGGCAGCGAAGGCCGAAGCCATCCAACACGCAGGAAACCGAGACCTGATTTGCATGCTTGGAATCCCCCACTTGAGGCATCCGTGCTGGCACCAGCAGCGGGAGGTCCCCCAGCCGGACCTCGTGCATGCTTGGTTGCCCACTCCTGCCCTGGCGTGAGCAATCCTCTTGCCATCCCCGACTGTTGACAAGCGGCATCATACTAGCCTGCCCCCTTAAATACCGCAATATGACTTCCGTACTGGACATCTTGACAAGCTAACAACAAACACCCGCAAGACCCCACCCTAAAGAGGGAACAAATGTGGCCTTTGGAAACATGAGGAAAGCCTGGGTGGAAGAGCGCCTGTGACAGGGCTACCGGTTTGTGCAGGGCAGGCTCCCTTGTCTTTCCGAATCACAAGGGCCACGATGTTCCCACGATGTTCCCACTTCCTCCAGACACAGAAAAGGCATAGACTCTAGCCACCCGTAAGCACTTCGAAGATGGGGCTGTTATGTTGGGGTTGTCTACAATCACCACTGACAATACGAGGAGGCGAAATGTGTGACGTGAGCAGGCGGGGGTTTCTGGCAAGTGGCGCGGCAGTTTTGAGCTGGGCAGCCGAGGCAGAGATTATGGCCGGTCCAACTCCGGCCCCCCAGCCCGAAGTCGGCAAGGTCGATCAGGTGTCTCCCGATATCTACTTCCACGAGGGCCAAGTGTCGGACAAAGCCGATGCAGTCTGTAACAACGGCTGGATTTTATTCGAAGATTACGTCCTTGTGATCGATGCCAATTTCCCGGCAGGAGCCAAACAGATTATCGGCAAGATCCGTGCAATGACGGACAAGCCCATCCGGTTTGCGCTCGATACCCATCACCATGGCGACCACGCTTATGGAAATGAGGTCTTCGTGGAGAATGGAGCGATACCCGTGGCCCATACCAGTGTGATCGAGGAAATGAAGCGGTATGAAACAGGTTACTACGATAACAAGCCCGGCAGTTGGGAAAAGGCTGCGGAGGGCCGCCCCGATGTGAAAGCCAGCAAACTCAAGCCCCCCACCGTTCTGTACAAGGGGGAATTAATCTTCGCTGACGGCAAACACCGTGTCGAAGTGATGAACCTGGGCGTTGCTCATACCCACGGGGATTCGTTTGCCTGGCTCCCCCAAGAGAAGATCCTTTTTACGGGGGATGTCTGCGTCAACGGGCCCTATAACTACGTGGGTGACGGGGATGTAGGCCAATGGGTGCAGACTCTGGAGGCGGCGAAGCAACTAGGGGCCCGGATTGTCTGCACGGGGCACGGTCCGCGGTCCGTCGCGACGGTCTTGGACGATCAGCAGGCGTTCTTCGAGGCGTTGCGGGAACAGGTCGGCAAGCTCATGACCGGGAAATCACCCGCGGATGCCAAAGCCCAGGTTGAGCCCATCCGGGTGACTCTTAAGGCGAACGCCCAGATTGCCCGCTATGTCGCGGACCGCGGTGCCGGTGGGGATGGTTTCCTGTCACAGGTCGAAAAGGTCTATGTGGAATTGACCGGGAATAAGCTGGCATGGCTGGGCAATGAACGGCACCTCGCGCGACAGGCCCATGCCCGCTCCCATGGCGCCGTTCGCGCTTGAAAGGCCATATCTTGGGCTGGCCGGGTTGCACTACGCCGCGGAAACCAATCGTCCCTTCGCTTGCCGGAAATTACTGGGTGAGTGCTCGCCTACCGCATACACGGCGGTGGTCCACATTGTGCATTTGGCGTGGAAAGTGCGAGAAGTGCTGCCCGGGTCTAAGCGTCGAGGCCTTCGTCAACGACGATTTTTAAGGCGCGAAGGAATTGAGTATCTTGTGTGGTCAGGTGGAATTCGGGATCGGACTGGCCCTCGGCATTGACTTCCTGCCGGCGCAAAGTGCTGACCTCGCCTCGCTTGTTGATGCCGATGGTAACTTCCACTACAAGAAAGGGATCATAACCCGAGTTGCGCATCCGCGACATGACATGGGAAATGCGTTCGGAATCCGAGAGGGATTCGTTGATTGCATCTCCCAACTCCTTGATCAGTCGTTTGAAATTATCGTCCAGCTCCAAAGTTCACCTGAGATCAGCGTGCTAACCTGCAAGCTCAATTCTAGGGTTGCCGCCAATAGACGTCAAGGTGAAAGCCCGTCAGGATCAAACCGCCGTTTGAACCCGGGTCAGATTCGGAAGACAACCAACCCCTCGGGGCGTCGCCTGTGCGCTTTGCCAACAGGCCGTTACCCGCATTTGACTGGACAGGGGATTGTCCTTACGATAACGACTGGAGTCCAAGGGGACTCGGCAAGGGGAAAGAGGTGCTTTGAGTCGACTCGGAAATCTAGTCCGTTTTTGGTTGATCAATGCGAAGCGGCTGTTTCACATGCTTATCGGAGTGGCGTTTATGGTATTGACCCTGGCCGGCGCCACGCTCACCTATGCGGAGTGGGAGGGGTACCGCAAGAGTCCCGAGTTGGGTCTGATCCACTTCTCGATGTTCGGGGGATTCACCATCCTCCTGGCCATCCTCTGCCTTTACTCGTTCATGAAAGCCCGGAACGTCCACTGAAGCCGGATGGAAAGGCGCGCTGCCGGCGTGGGCAGAATGCAATCCGTGACGTCCCCCCACGGGTGCCCTTGGCAGGACGAGCCTGAGCTTCACAAGGGGTGCTTGGTTTCAGGGCTACCTGCGCAGACAGCGATGGGAAATAACCACCGAATCAAATCAGAATTCAAAACGGCGTCGGGCCTGGAAATCAAGCAATCCTATACGCCCGAGGATCTGCCCCGTTGGAATTATGAGCAGGAAGCGGGTTATCCCGGCGAATTCCCCTACACGCGGGGCGTGCATCCATCGCAATATCGCAGCCGGCTCTGGACCATGCGGCAGTACGCCGGCTTCGGCTCGGCGCGCGAGTCCAATGCGCGTTACCGGTACCTGCTTTCGCAGGGTCAGACCGGCCTCTCGGTGGCTTTCGATCTACCCACGCAAATCGGCTTGGACTCCGACCATCCCCTGGCAGCGGGCGAGGTAGGCCGGGTGGGCGTGGCCATCGATTCCCTGGAGGACATGGAAATGCTCTTCGAGGGCATTCCTCTGGAAAAGATCTCGGCCTCGATGACCATCAACGCCACGGCGGCCATTCTGCTGGCGCTCTATTTCGCGGTGGCCGAAAAGCAAGGTGCCAAACTCGGCCGGCTCTCCGGGACCGTCCAGAACGACATCCTGAAGGAGTATGTGGCGCGCGGCACCTACATCTACCCTCTTGTCCCTGCCCTGCGCATCGTGACCGATATCTTTGCCTTCTGCCGCGACCGCGCCCCCGAGTGGAACACGATCTCCATCAGTGGTTATCACATTCGCGAGGCGGGATCTAATGCGGTGCAGGAGGTCGCTTTTACCCTGGGCAATGCCATTGCCTACGTGGAAGCAGCCCTCGCGCGAGGCTTGGCGGTGGATGAATTTGCGCCGCGCCTGTCGTTCTTCTTGAATGCCCACAACGACCTGTTGGAGGAAATTGGCAAATTCCGTGCCGCGCGGCGGTTGTGGGCCCGTATCATGCGGGAACGCTTCCAGGCTCGCGATCCGCGCTCTTGCATGTTTCGCTTCCATACGCAGACGGGGGGCTCCACCCTCACGGCGCAGCAGCCCGACGTTAACCTGGTGCGGGTGACCCTCCAGGCGCTCGCGGCCGTGCTGGGTGGAACCCAATCCCTGCACACCAACGCTCGCGACGAGGCCCTGGCCTTGCCGACCGAAGCCTCCGCATTATTGGCCTTGCGCACGCAGCAGATTCTGGCAGCAGAGAGCGGCGTAACGAATACGATTGATCCTCTCGGCGGATCGTATGTTATCGAAAAGCTCACCGATGAGATCGAATCCCGTGCCCGAGAATACCTGGGCCAGATCGATGCGATGGGAGGGATGGCGCCCGCCATCGAGTCCGGCTACGTGCAGCGCGAAATCCAGCAGACCGCATACGAGTATCAGAAGGCCATCGAGCGGGGTGAACGGGTGGTGGTGGGCGTAAACCGGTACTGCGAAAAGCCTAAGTCCGATACGCCACCCCGACCAGCCGCAACTTCTGCCCGGAAGATCCTCCGCATCGACCCCGCCATCGAACAGGGACAGGTGGAACGCCTGCGCCGCATGCGTGCCCGCCGCGATCCAACACACGTCCAAGCCACCCTCCAGGCCGTAGAGGGCGCCGCCCGTACCGACCGCAATCTGATGCCTGTAATCCTCGACGCCGTCAAGGCTTACGCCACCGTGGGGGAGATTTCCGACGCCTTGCGGAGAGTCTTTGGCCAGTATCAGGAATCGGTGGTGATATGAAATGCGGCGTCGGCGCGACGTTGTCGACGGTGCGCCCTCAGGAGCCAGCGTTCAGATCACGAAGTGAAGCAGCCCAGGCGCAAGCCGCATGCAGATTGGCACGGGCACTGTCCAGGCGAGCTTTCTCGATCAATAGCGAAAATTGAAGCGTCTCCAGAACGGCCCTCAGGGATTTCAGCGTTTCCCTGTAACTCCGGATGTCGTCCACCGCTTCCGCGAGCGGTATGATCGGCTTGGACTCCGTGGCAACAACCTTGGAGACATGCGCGAGCCGCAGGTTGATTCTATCTATGCGGGTGACCATCCGGCGAGATGCGACGCCTTTCGCCTGGTCCTGGACGGCCTGATCAATGAACTCCTGGAATTCACTATTTGCGGTCCGGATGTTCTCCATCAACTCACGGGTCATCGGGTTTTTCCGTTACAATCGTCGGCTGTTGCTTACTACATCGACATGAGACCTGCTCGTCTTTAGATGTTATATTGCTGGCGCCCAGTGGGCAGGGGGAGAGATTACTGTGATCATTGCCGACCTTGCGGAAATCGCCGGCCGCAGCTATCCGGCGCGCCGCCGAACCCAGAATCTGGTAGGGGGAGCCAGCCCCATCCAAGCGAAGAACTTCTCCATGGGCTGCGTCACACTGGAACCAAACGGCGGCCAGGTCCCATGGCACAACCAGGAACAGGAAGAGATCTACCTGATCCTCGAGGGCGACGGTGAGATCTGCCTGGGCTCCGAAAGGATGGTAATCAAGGCGGGCCAGGCTGTTTACATTCCACCCCAAGTCTTTCACCAGCTCACCAACACGGGCTCAACCACGATGCGCATGATTTACTGCTACGGCCCGGCGGGAGACGTGGCACACTGGCGGCAGGAGCTAGACGGCACCTTGCCGCGCGCCGGCGTGGAAGCCCCCGCCCTGCCCGCAGGATCGCAGCCGCAGCACACAGGTATCGGGTAATCGGGAGATCGGGTGATCGGATGATCGTGCGAACGACGTGGAACTCGGGAGGCATTGCTTTCTGCTCTTCCGATCTCTCGATCACCCGATCTCCCGATCTCATTGAGGATTGATAATGGTCAACCAGAAAGAGCACTCCATAGGAATTATCCTGAACGGCGTCACCGGGCGCATGGGTTTGAACCAGCACTTGCGCCGGTCCATTGGCGCCATCCTGAAGCAGGGTGGTGTCCGGATCAGTGATAATGAAAGCATCGTGCCCCGCCCGCTGCTGGTGGGGCGGAACGCCGCCAAGCTTGAGGCCATCGGGCTTGAGTTCGGCGGGCTCCCCTACGCCACCGATCTTGATGCGGCTCTGGCTGACCCCAAGTACTCCGTCTACTTCGACGCGCAGACCACCGCCCGGCGCTTCGAGGCTGTCAGCAAAGCCATCGCCGCCGGCAAACACGTCTACTGCGAAAAGCCGGTGGCCGAAACCCTGGAAAAGTCGCTCCAACTCCACCGCCTGGCGGAGGCGGCGGGTATCAAGCACGGCGTGGTGCAGGACAAGCTCTGGCTACCGGGACTGTTGAAGCTCCAGCGCTTGCGCGATACGGGCTTCTTCGGTCGGATCCTGGCGGTACGAGGGGAGTTCGGCTACTGGGTCTTTGAGGGTGACTCCGTCCCCGCCCAGCGTCCCTCCTGGAACTACCGCAAAGAGGATGGCGGCGGGATTATCCTCGACATGTTCTGCCACTGGCGCTACGTGCTGGACAACCTCTTCGCCCCGGTGAAGGCGGTTTCCTGCTGCGG
>Ga0335078_10009640_pt1 | contig 14298 bp, 16 predicted proteins | sample Lox_Sample_32_FD_206711 | JGI IMG/M metagenome (GOLD analysis project Ga0335078, IMG submission 206711) | Soil microbial communities from Loxahatchee National Wildlife Refuge, Florida, United States - Lox_Sample_3.2 | ecosystem: Environmental > Terrestrial > Soil > Wetlands | place: USA...
GCCCGCGTACACGGCACCGATCGGCGCCAGCATCCAGCCGGTGCGCCGGACGTTGTCGAGGAGGAAGGCGAGGCCGACGTGGTGAAGCAGGAGGACCAGAAGCGCCGTCCCGAACAGGAACAGCAGGGCCACGAGCCGCCGGCTCACGGCACTCCGGCGGGCGCCGCCCCCGCCTCGGCGGCGGCGTACGCGCGCTCAAGCACGTCCGCCACGGCGCCGATCTCGCGCAGCCAGGGTTCCGCGTCGCCGCGCTCCACGGCGTCGGCGAACGCCCCGAACAGTTGCGCGAACCAGTCCTTGTACGCGGCCTTGTCCAGCGCCGCGGTGAAGTCCACCCGTTCCTGCCCGTCGTCGGCGTCGAGCGTCAGCGCGCCGCCCACCCACCCGATGGTGCCGCGGTCGCCCACGAAACGGATGACGTTCTCGCGTGCGGTGCCGGCCCAGGTCACGAAGATCGTGGCGATCCGGTCGCCCGGGTACTCGAGGAGCAGCTGCGCCGTGTCCTCCACGTCGTACGCGCGGTGGCGGAGTCGGCCCATCCAGGCGTGCACGCGGGCCGGGCGGCCCGCCACGTCGTCGAGCAGGTACAGGAGGTGCGTTCCGTGGTCGAGCAGCACGCCGCCGCCGCCCGCCGCGCGCGTGCCGCGCCACGGCGCGTCGCCCGCGCCCGTCACGGCGCCCGGGTCGGCGTGCAGCCGGTAGGTGCGGAACTCGGCCAGGTGCCAGCGCCCGATGCGGCCCGCGTCGAGCCACTCGCGGAGCTTGAGCCACGCGGGGTTGAAGCGGTACTGGTGGCACGGCACGACGACCCGGCCCGCGCGCCGGGCGGCGTCGGCCACGCGCTCGGCGTCGGCGCGGGTCGTGGCCACCGGCTTCTCACACAGCACGTGCCAGCCCCGCTCCAGCGCCCACAGCACCAGCTCGACGTGGGACGCCGTGGGCGTGCAGACGTCGACGAACTCGATGGGCTCGAAGGCCGCGAGGCCGGCCGCGTCGCGGACGCGCGGCAGGCCCGGGATGTCCGGCACGGGGGCGCCGTCCACGGACACCACGAGCTGGAGGAGCCGCGCGACGCCGGGCGCGAGCGTGTAGGCGGGATGGTGCGACTGCCGGGCCACACCTCCGACGCCGATGAGCGCGCCCCGGAGCGGCCGCCGCTCAGCCGGCAACGGCGGGCTCCAGCGCCGGGCCGCGGAAGCGCCGCACCAGCGCCTCGGTGCGCCGTTCGTGGACGACGACCACCGCCGCCAGCACCACGTTCATCGGCACCAGCGTGGCGTAGAGGAACCAGACCGGATGTCCGGCCACGACCGCCGCCGCGAGCAGCGCGAAGCGGATGTTGGTCGCGATCAGCGTGAGGGCCGGGAGCAGGCCGGCCTGGCGCTCGGCGTACGCGGCCCCGAAGGCCGGTGCGCGACCGCCCCGCCGCACCTCCTGCAGCAGCCGGTAGGTGGCCGGGAACAGCGTTACCTGCTCGCGCACGTAGGCCGCGTAGAGGCGCCGCGCCGGGCCGGGCAGGCTGCCCGCCGCGATGTCCTCCGGCAGGTCGGCCTCGCCGCCCCGGCCGGCGCCGATCTCCAGGTACACGTTCTTGATGAAGTCCACCGTCGCGCCCTGCAGCGAGTGGCTCCAGACCACGAGGGCGACGACCGCCACCGCGGGCCAGCCCCAGCCGAGGCCGTGCACCATCCGCACGAGCAGGTGAACGTAGAGGTTGAGGAACCGGAGCATGTCCGACAGCCCGTCCAGCACGCGCCCGAAGCGCGTGGAGGTGCCCCGCAGGCGAGCCAGCTGGCCGTCGGCGCTGTCGAGCACGTCGGAGGCGACGAGCCCGACGACGCCGAGCAGGTTGAGCCACGTGCTCGCGTACACGACGAGGTGGCCGGCCACGAGGCCGAGCGCGAGCGCCGCGAGCGTGACCTCGTCGGCCGTGACCCCGGTCGGCCCGAGCGCCCGCGCGACCCGGATGCCGAGCGGCCGGAAGAAGTGGACGTCCGTCCACTCCTCGACCGAGGGGTCCTTAAGCGCCAGCTCGCTCGGCGGCTTCAACCAGGACGTCCTTCATGGTCGCCAGGGCCTCCATCGCCTGGTCTTCGGTGATCACCAGCGGCGGATTGATGCGCACCTCGGGGTTGTAGATCATCGCCAGGACGCCGCGCGAGAGGAGGGTGTCGAACACCCAGCGCGTCAGTTTCTTGTCGAGCAGCGTGCGCGTGCCCGGCCTCACGAGGTCCAGGCCGATCATCAGCCCGCGACCGCGCACGTCGCTCACGATCGGGATCTCGCGCTCCCAGCGCTTCAGCTCCGCCTGCATCCGCTCGCCGACGCGCCGCGCATGCTCGACGAGGCCTTCCTCCACGATGGTCTGGACCGTCACGTGCGCCGCGGCCGCGGCGAACGGGTTCCCGCCGTAGCTCGACGAGCTGCCGCTCGGGTTCGCGAACGGCTTGGCGAACGCCACCTTCTCGCGGATGATCAGGCCGCTCATCGGGAAGCCGCCGCCGAATCCCTTCCCCACCGTGATCACGTCGGGCAGCACGCCTTCGTGCTCGATGGCGAACATCTTCCCGGTCCGGCCGAAGCCGGTGATCATCTCGTCGCAGATCAGGAGCGCGCCCAGGTCGTCGGCCAGGCGCCGCAGCATCGGGAGATACCCGGGAGGCGGCACGACGTTGCCGGCCGTGCCCTGGATGGGCTCCACGATGATCGCGGCGATGTCGCCCGCCGTCTCGACCTCGATCTTGCGCTTGAGGAACTCCACGCAGTGCCAGCCGCACGAGTCGAACGTCTTGCCGAACGCGCAGCGCGCGCAGGAGGCGTACGGGGTCGAGTAGGTGCCGGGCATCAGCGGGCCCAGGGCGTGCTTGAAGCTGCTGCCCAGGACCGGCAGCACGCCCCCGGTCTTCCCGTGGAAGCCGCCCCAGAAGCCGATGAACTCCTTCCTGCCGGTGTGCGACTTGGCCAGGCGGAACGCCGCCTCCACGGCCTCCGCGCCGCCCGAGTAGAGCTGCGTGCGGTTGAGATCACCCGGCGCCAGTTCGGCCAGCAGCTTGACCAGCGCCGCCCGGTGCTCCGTCGTGAAGCTACCGACGTGCAGGCGGGCCACCTGCCGCTGCATCGCCGCCACGTACTTGGGGTGCGCGTAGCCGAGGCTCGCGACGCCCACGCCGGCCAGCAGATCGATGTACTGGTGGCCGTCCGCGTCCCAGAGCACGGCGCCCTCGCCGTGATCCATGCACAGGCGGCTGAACGTCGCCACGCTCTGCGTGCCGGGCGCGATGAACCGCGCCTCCGCGTCGAACAGCGCCAGGGAGCGCGGCCCCGGCAGGCTGACGCCGGGCGCCTTGGTAACGGTTGTCACCGGAGACCCGCCCTTTCGTCGATGTAGCCGGCGATCGCGCGCGCCGCGTCGTCGCGGAACGGCGCGAAGCTCGGCCAGTCGTTGAGATCGATCAGCACCGGCCGGTCGGCGGCCGGCAACGCCACGTCGCCCCCGAACACCTCGAGCCCCGCCGTGCGCGCCGCCGCGAAGGCCAGCTTGCGCAGCTTGGACTCGTCCACGGCCGGCGGCGGCGCCGTCGCGCCGGCGTCGGCCCCGTACCAGCGGAAGAAGCTCCCGTCCGCGACGCCGTAGAACTTGACCACCGGCCCCGGCACGTGCGCCTGCACCGCCGCCCAGGAGATCCCGCGCGTGCCGAACGCCTGCAGGGCGCCCGCCACCTCCGCCGGGTGCACCGAGACCACGTCCTCCGGCCGCTCGGCGTGCACGTCGCCGCGCTTGATCCAGACCCGCGCCTCGGCGCCGAACAGCTCGCCCAGCTCGTGCTCCGGCAGCTCGCCGCGCGTGTGCACGATCAGCGTGCGAGGAAAGGCCAGACCGCTCCCCACCATCAGGCGCACCAGCCGGTGCCGGTGGCACGCCAGCACGCTCGACGGACGGTTCACGACCAGCGCGCCGTCCGCCTCGACCGGAGCCAGCCGCTCCGACGCCAGCGGCCCCTGGCACATGTTCACGAACAGTTCCGCCGCCGGCACGCTTCCTCGCTCCACGTCCAGCTCGAGCGCTTTCTCCACGCGCCAGCCGCGGGCCGCCAGGCGCGCCACCGTCGCGTCCATGATGGCGGTGTCGTTCGTCAGGTGCTGCAGCGGCGAGTACGAGGGACTCCGGTACAACGCCACGAGCCGTTTCACGTCTTGCCTCTCACGGACGGGCCCTCACCCATGTTCGCCCAGCCAGGCGTTCGCCGCCTCCAGGTCGGAGGGGCGGTCGAGGTCGATGATGCGCGGCACGGAGACCGCGCTGACGGTCAACCCCCGGTCCACGAGCCGCGCGAGGAAGTTGCGCATCCGCGCGACGCCGTCGGCCACGACTTCGGCCGCGAGCGGACGCACGCCCGCGGCGAACGCGTAAGCCCCGCCGGTCACGCTCACCGGCTCCAGCGGCGTGGCCGACAGCCGGCGCACCCGCCCGCCCGCGTCGGTCGAAACGTACAGGGCCGCCTCGTCGTCCACGAAAGGCGTCACGGCCAGCACCGCGTCGCTCCCCGACTCGAGCCGGGCGCGGGCGGCGGCGTACAGGTCGCGCCAGTCCTGCGGGCGCATCACCGTGTCCACCATCGTGACGAACGCGGCCCCGGCCGGCAGGCGCGCGAACCCCTCGGCCAGCGTGTGGAGCGACGACGGCGTGTGGCACGCGTGGAAGCTCACCGGCACCGCCCACCGGCGGCGCTCCACGTCCGCGACCGCGGCCCCGAAGTCGTCCCGCACGAGGCACGTCACGCTCGGGCAGCCCAGGCCCGCGAGCGTCTCGATCAGGTGCACGAGCTGCGGCCGGCCGGCGACGCGCACCAGCGGCTTCGGCACGCCGCCCCCGGCGAGCCGCGACCCTTCGCCGCCGGCGAGCACGAGACCGTGCAGGTCAGGCAACCGCCGCCTCCAGGTCGGGCAGGCGCGCGATGCGCCGCGTCGGCGTGAAGTCGCGCGGCCCCGGGCGCGCCGGCGGCGCCACCCAGGCCGTCCGCATCCCCAGGCGCTGCGCCGGCCTGAGGTCGGCGTCCAGGTTGTCGCCCACCATCCAGGCGTCCGCCGCCCGCGCGCCGAGACGGCTCAGCGCCTGCAGGAAGATGCGCTCGTCCGGCTTGGCGAAGCCGAGCACGCCCGAATCGAGCACGGCCCCGAACAGCCGGCGCAGATCCAGCTCCTCGAGGCAGGGCTCGAGGTTGCCGGTGAAGTTCGATACGACGCCCAGGCGGAACCCAGCGGCGAGGCGCTCCAGGACCGGCCGATTGCGCTCGATCGTCGCCACGGAATCGGCGTGCAGCCCCTGCGCGAGCCGCTCCGCGTCCACCGCGGCGTCGCCCAGGAGGCCCAACACGAGCCGCGCCTGGGCCTCGATCGTCGCGCGAAAACCCAGCGACCCGATCCGCGGCAGCGCCGCCAGGGCGGCGTCCGACCGCTTGAACGCCGCCTCGAACGCCGCGTAGTCCAGCGTCCCGCCGAGGGCCCGGTACGCCTCGTGAAACCGCGGGCACCAGTGCACGCCGTCGGCGTCCAGCGTCCCGCCGAAGTCGAGCAGGATCGCGCGCCGGCCGTTCGGCGCGCTCATCGCCCGCCCCCGGCCTCGGCCGCTGCCTCCAGGCCGGCCGCGCGCGAGGCCACCGTGTCCAGGTCGCCGCCCAGCGCGTCCATGCGCTCCTGGAAGCGGCAGTCCAGGATCAGGAGCCCCACGACGTAGCCGGCCAGGTTCACGGCGAAGATCACCGCGAACACCCACCGCCACGGCACCAGCAGGCCGAAGTAGAGCACCACGCGCTTCGCGCCCGGATCGAACCCGGAGCGATCGACGATCGTGGTGAGCAGGTAGATGGCCACCAGCGTCAGCACCGCCGGGCGCCACGACACCAGGCCGCCGGCGGCGCAGGCGAGGAAGATCAGGGTCTCCGCCACCCGGTCCAGCCGCGTGTCCAGCACGCGACCCGCCTCCGACCACAGGCCGAATTCCCGCGCGATGCCGCCGTCGAGCCCGTCGAGGACCTGGCCGGCCGCGACCAGCGCCAGGCCGAGCGCCGTGCGGTGCGCCGCGATCAGCGCGGCGCCGGGCACCGACACGACGAACGACGCCCAGGTCATCTGCGCCGGCGTCACGCCCAGCCACAGGTGGAGCCAGCGAATGGCCCCCCGCAGCAGCCGGTCGCCTAGCTTCGCTTCAGGAACAGCAGGACGTTCAGGCATAGCAGCACGACCACGAGCGTGGCTTCCTTGACCCAGTCGGGGATCGAGAGCAGCCAGCCGCGCGTGATCCAGCGCGAGTAGGGGTAGAACGGCATCTTCTCGTAGCGCACCGAGTAGTCCATCGCCATGTGGATCAGCAGGAAGACGACGGGCACCGCCGTGTGCAGCGCGATCGAGAGCGGCACCACCCACAGCAGCGCCACCGGCTCCTGCAGCGACGAGCGCCAGTAGTAGCCGAGGCGCTTCTCGAAGCCGCCGCTCCGGATGTAGTACGGCGCCTTGAGCGCGTGGTCGGCGTCGACCGCCACTCCGAAGGCGAACGCCAGGGCCACGTCGCCGCCGTGCAGGCGGCCCACCTGCACGCCGAGCGTCGTGGCCAGGATGTGGGTGACGATCGTCACCGGGCCCGCGCCGTGGAGGAGTGGCGGCCGCGCGCGGCCGGCTCAGGCGCCATAGTACTCCAGGCCGAGGTGCGTGATCTGCTCCTCGCCCATCAGGTAGCGTAGCGTGTTCTTCAGCTTGGTCTGCTGGATGAAGAGGTCGTTCTCCGCGACCAGGCCGGGCGCCGCCATCGGGCTCTTGAAGTAGAACGACAGCCACTCCTGAATGCCCTTCAACCCGGCGCGGTGCGCCAGGTCCATGAAGAGCGTGAGGTCCAGCACGATCGGCGCCGCCAGGATGGAGTCGCGGCAGAGGAAGTCGACCTTGATCTGCATCGGGTAGCCCAGCCACCCGAAGATGTCGATGTTGTCCCACCCTTCCTTGTTGTCGCGCCGCGGCGGGTAGTAGTTGATCCGCACCTTGTGGAACACGTTCCCGTACAGGTGCGGGTACAGCTCCGGCTGCAGGATGTGCTCGAGCACGCCGAGCTTCGACTCCTCCTTCGTCTTGAACGACTCGGGGTCGTCGAGCACCTCGCCGTCGCGGTTGCCGAGGATGTTGGTGGAGTACCAGCCCGCCAGGCCCAGGAGCCGCGCCTTCAGCATCGGCGCCAGCACCGTCTTCATGAGCGTCTGGCCGGTCTTGAAGTCCTTGCCCGCGATGGGCAGGCCCCGCTGCTGCGCGAGCTCCTGGAGCGCCGGCGTGTCCACCGCGAGATTGGGCGCGCCCATCGCGAACGGCACGCCTTCCTGCAGCGCCGCCCACGCGTACAGCATCGAGGGCGCGATGTCGGGGTGGTTGTCCGCCATCGCCTTCTCGAACGCCGCGAGCGACGCGTGCACCGCGCCCGGACGGATGAAGATCTCGGTCGAGGCACACCACACCATCACGCAGCGCTCCACCCCGCGCTCCTTGCGGAAGCGCCGGATGTCCTCGCGCAGCTGCTCGGCGAGGTCGCGCTTCGTCTTCCCCTTCTTCACGTTCGGCCCGTCGAGCCGTTTCACGTAGTATTGGTCGAAGACGGCCGGCATCGGCGCCACGCCTTTCAGGAACCCGGCGATCGGCTCGAGGTGCCGCTCGTCGAGCACGCCGGCCACGCGCGCCGACTGCAGCGCGTCGTCCGGGATGGGGTCCCAGCCCCCGAACTCCAGGTCCTCGAGCCGCGCCAGCGGCGCGAACTCCCGGATCGCCGGCGCCCGGCCCTCGGTGCGCTTCCCCAGGCGGATCGTGCCGAGCTGCGTCAGGGAGCCCACCGGCTCCGCGAGGCCGCGGCGCACGTTCTCCACGCCCGCGATGAACGTCGTCGCCACCGCCCCCATCCCCGGCAGCAGCACGCCCAACCGCCCCTTCGCCGGCTGCACCGTCCGGGCTCCCTCGGATTTCACGCTGAGTTCCTCCCAGTGGGCGCGCGCTCGCCGCGCGGGCCCGGTCGATTGGCGGGGCCGCGGGTGCGGCCCTCGGTGGTGCGGAATACGTGGGCGACGCGCTGCGCGACGGTGATCCACGACAGCACGGCCAGGCAGCCCACGAGCGCCAGCAGCAGCAGGCCGGCCGGGCCCGCCCCGAAGATCAGCGTCGGCACCCCCACGCCGAGGACGCGCTCGGCGCGCTGCGCCATCCCGACGCGGCAGTCGAGACCCAGGCCCTCGGCCCGCGCCCGCGCGTACGAGACCAGGAACGAGCCGGTCAGCGCTCCCAGCGACGCCAGCACGCCCAGCACCGGCGTGGCCTGTCCGGACGCCGTCTGAAAGTAGACGCAGATCCCGCCGTACAGGATGGCGTCGCCGATCCGGTCCAGGGTGGAGTCGAAGAAGGCGCCGAAGGTGGACACCATCCCGCCGCGACGCGCCACCTGGCCGTCCAGGATGTCGAGCAGGCCCGACAGCAGCAGGCACGCGGCGCCCACCCGCGCCTGGTCGAGCCCGAACGCCGCGCCGGCGCCGATCAGCACGAGCGCGCTCGCCGCGCTGATCCCGTTCGGCCGCACGCGCAGCCCGATCAGGCGCTCCGCGACGGGCACCAGCAGCCTGGGGAAGCCGGCGACGACCCATCCCGGGAGCAGCCGCGGGCGGCCCACGCCCAGCGGCTCCGCGCCCGCCGGGCCGCTCACGCCCGCCCGCCCCGGCGCCCTGGCGACGATGTAGGTGTTGCAACAGTCACGCGGCGTCCCTCACGTCCCGTTGCGCACGGCCGCGAGGCCGTCGATCAGGCCCACCATCGTCCGGGCGCTCAGCCGGCTCAGGCGCGAGCGGAGGATCGCCTCCAGCTCGGGCGCGGCCGCGCGCACCAACTGCCGCCCCTTGGGCGTCAGCCGCGCCGTCACGTGCCGGCGGTCGGCCTGGTCGCGCTCGCGGCGGATGAGCCGCCGCGCCTCGAGGCGCTTCAACAGGCGCGGCACGTCGGGCACGCGCGCGACCAGGCGCTCGGCCACCTGGCGCCCGCACAGGCCGCTCGAGCCCGCGCCGGCGAGGATCCTCAGGACGTTGTACTGGGTCAGGCCGATCCGGTGGGCCCGCAGCGCCTCGTCGATCTGGTGATCGAGCACCGCCGCGGTCCGCAGGATGGCGAGGAACGCCTCGGTGGCGCGACTGCGGTACGACGCCGGGACGTCGAGCTCTTCCTGCAGGTCCCGTGACATGCGCTCCATTTACCTGTTGCAACGCTCATAGTCAAGGCGTGGGCAGACCGGGATCGAGCCGCCGCCTCAGCCGCCGCAGGCCGGCAGGCCCAGGAGCAGGTCCGGCGTGTCGCCGTCGTCCTGCGTCTTCAGGTATTCGCGCGCCTTGTGGTGGTCCACGATCACGCGCGTCGTCCGGCCCCCGCCGGTGACGTAGAAATGCGTCGTCCCGGACTTGATGGCCGAGATCGCCTGCAGCTCCGACAGCCGCCACCGGCTCCCGTCCGGCCTGACGCCGCCGATGAAGGCGATGCGCTCGTACGGGCTGTGGTGCTCGCGCGTGACGATGCACATCACCTGCAGATCCGTGACGGTCATCTCGCCCCCCGGGTTCGCGGACGACAGGGCGCGCCGCCGCTACGCGCTCATCCGGCCTCGCACTTCAGCAGCACCACCGCCAGCGGCGGGAGCGCCAGGCTCAGGGACTGCGGCCGCCCGTGGCACGGCACCGCCTCGGCCGTCACCCCGCCGAGATTGCCGAAGCCGCTGCCGCCGTACTCCCGCGCGTCGCTGTTGAGCACCTCGCGCCAGAACCCCGCGCGCGGCACGCCGACACGGTAGTGGTCGCGCGGAACGGGCGTGAAGTTGCACGCCACCAGGATGACGTCCTTCCCCTCGCGGGACCAGCGGAGGTAGGTGAGAACGGAATTGTCGGAATCGTTCGCGTCGACCCACTCCATCCCCGCGGGGTCGGTGTCCAGCTCGTGCAGGGCGCTCTCGCGGCGCAGCAGGGCGTTGAGGTCGCGCGTCAGGTGGTGGACCCCGCGGTGCGGCTCGCGGTCGAGCAAGTGCCACTCCAGGCTCGACTCGTGGTTCCACTCCGCGCCCTGCGCGATCTCGGCGCCCATGAAGAGCAGCTTCTTGCCGGGCTGGCTGTACATGTACGCCAGCAGCGCGCGGAGGTTGGCGAACTGCTGCCAGCCGTCGCCCGGCATCTTGGCGAGCAGCGAGCCCTTGCCGTGCACGACCTCGTCGTGCGAGAGCGGCAGGCAGTAGTTCTCGGTGAAGGCGTAGAGCCCGCGGAACGTCAGGTCGTTGTGGTGGAAGCGCCGGTGCACCGGGTCCTTGGAGAGGTAGCGCAGCGTGTCGTGCATCCAGCCCATGTCCCACTTGAGCCCGAAGCCCAGCCCGCCCACGTACGTGGGCCGCGAGACCATCGGCCACGCGGTGGATTCCTCGGCGATGGTCTGCACGTCGGGGAAGCGCTCGTAGACGGCCGCGTTGAAGCGGCGCAGGAAGTCCACGGCCTCGAGGTTCTCGTGGCCGCCGAACCGGTTGGGGACCCATTGCCCCGGCTTGCGGGAGTAGTCGAGGTAGAGCATCGAGGCCACCGCGTCCACGCGCAGGCCGTCGGCGTGGTAGGCGTCGAGCCACAGGAAGGCCGACGACAGCAGGAACGAGCGCACCTCGTGACGCCCGTAGTTGAAGATGTAGCTGTTCCAGTCGGGGTGGAAACCCTGGCGCATGTCGGCGTGCTCGTACAGGTGCGTCCCGTCGAAGTACGCGAGCGCGTGCTCGTCGGCCGGGAAGTGTGACGGCACCCAGTCCAGGATGACGCCGACGCCCGCGCGGTGCAGTCGGTCCACCAGGTACATGAAGTCCTGCGGCGTGCCGTAGCGGCTCGTCGGCGCGAAGTAGCCCGTGGTCTGGTACCCCCACGAGCCGTAGAACGGGTGCTCCATGACCGGCAGGAACTCGACGTGCGTGAAGCCGAGGTCGGTCACGTACGGCACGAGTCTGTCGGCCATCTCCCGGTAGCTGAGCGAGCGGTTGCGGTCCTCGGGCACGCGGGCCCACGAGCCGATGTGCACCTCGTAGATGGACATCGGGCCCGACAGCGCGTTCTTCTCGCGCCGGCGGGCCATCCACGCGGCGTCGCCCCACTCGTAGTCGAGGTCCCAGACCTTGGAGCCGGTCTTGGGCGGCGTCTCGTGATGGACGCCGAAGGGATCCGCCTTGTCCACGCGGTACCCGCCGTGGCGCGAGCCGACGTGGAACTTGTAGCCGTCGCCCTTCTTCACGCCGGCGACGAAGCCCTCCCAGATGCCGGACGCGCCGCGCGGCGCGAGCCGGTGCGTGGCCGGGTTCCACCCGTTGAAGTCGCCGATCACGGACACGTAGTTGGCGTTGGGCGCCCACACGCCGAAGCTCGCGCCCGCCGTGCCGCCCCTCGACGTCAGGTGGCAGCCCAGCTTGCGGTAGAGGTGGTAGTGGTTCCCCTCGTTGAAGAGGTAGAGGTCGTCGTCGCTGAGGAAGGGCGCGACCGCCGGGACCGCGGCTGGATCGCTCATCGGGCCGCGCCGAACAGGGCGCGCAGGGCGCGGCCGCCCATCCCCGTGTTGTAGCACGGCGTGTCCGGCTCGAATTCCTTCCCGCGCGCCAGCGGGCCGACGATGACGGGATCGAAGCCCCCGTCGCGCGCGAGTGCCGCCGCCGTCTCGAGCGCCTTGGGGTCGTCGCCCGCCAGCGGGATGCCGACGCGGTCGCCGCCGCGGTGCGCCTCGCTCGCGAGCGTCTTGTAGTAGACGGTGTTGAACGCCTTGACCCAGCGGCTGCCGGGAAACATCGCCGCCGCCCAGGCGGCCGAGCCCGACGCGTGGCGCGACGCCTCGCGCGCAACGTCGCCGTCCCGTCGCTCGTACGCATTGCCGGTGTCGAGCACGACCTTGCCGGCGAGCGCGGGCGCGAGCTCGCGCGCGAGACCGGGCACCGCCCTGAGCGGCACGGTCAGCATCACCACGTCGCCGAAAGCCGCCGCGTCCGCAGGCGCTCCGACCGACGCGCGCACGCCGAGCGGCGCCACCAGTCCCCGCAGGTCCTCCGGGTGGCGCGACGCGAGGCGCACGTCGTGCCCCGCTTCCACCCACAACTTCGCGAGCGTCGAGCCGATCATGCCGGCCCCGATGATCCCGATACGCAAGTCCGCCCCTCCCCTTCCGGCCCCACCGCGGCCCATCCGGTGTATTTCCTGCCCTAACGTGGGGGACGAACGAGGCGAGGGTCAAGCTGGCACGGAACCTGTAGCGCAGGAGGGACGATGAGCGTGGTGACGGAGAACGTGAAGTACGGACCGGCGCTCGAGCACGGCGCCTTCGTCGCGCGGCCCGCGCGCGCCGCGACGCCGCTGCCGTCGGTCGTCGTGATCCAGGAGATCTGGGGCCTCGACGCGCACATCGAGGACGTGGCGCGCCGCTTCGCGCTGGCCGGCTACGTCGCCTTCGCGCCGGACCTCTACGCCACCGGCGGCACGCGGCCCGCGCCGCTCGCGCGGGAGCGGGTGGCCGAGCTGCAGGCGTTCCTCAACCAGCTGCCCCTCGCGTCGGCAGGCGCGATGATGATGGACCCCAAGGCGCGCGAGGCGGAGCTGGCCAAGCGCCCGCCCGCCGAGGGCGCGCGGTTGGGCGAGACGATGGCGGCGCTGTTCGGCGGGCTGTCGTCCGGCGGCCGCAACCTCGACCCGTACGTGCCGAAGCTCGTCGCCGCCACGGCCTTCCTCCGCCGCGAGTACGCGCCCTCGCGCGGCCGCAAGGTGGGCGCCGTGGGCTACTGCATGGGCGGGACGCTCGTGGGGCTCCTGGCCTGCCACGACGCGGAGCTGGCGGCCGCGGCCATCTTCTACGGGAGCGGCCCCGCCGCCTCCCTGATCCCCGACATCCGCTGCCCGGTGGCGGGCTTCTACGGCGCGCTCGACCGCCGCATCACGGACGGCGTGCCCGCGTTCGCCGAGGCGATGCGCGCGGCGGGGAAGCCGTTCGAGTCGCACGTGTACGAGGGCGCGATGCACGCGTTCTTCAACGACACGCGCCCGGCCTACGAAGTGAACGCGGCGCGCGATTCCTTCGCGCGCGTGCTGGACCTCTTGCGGAGGACGTTGCCCTAGGAGGCACGACGATGGACGCCAGGTTCCAGAAGGACTTCGAGCAGAAATGGAAGACGTACTTCCCCGGCGCCGAGCTGCCGGTGGCCTACTTCTACACGGACGAGGTGAGCCCGCAGGACCGCGCCGACAGCAAGGACGAGGAGCACTGCGTGGTCGCGTGCTTCGACCGCGTCCGGGCGGGCCACACCTTCGTCTACGGCGCGGGGAGCCCGGGCTGCAAGGGCTGGGCGCGCTCCACCGGCTTCTCCCAGACGGTGGGCCCGAACTTCGAGTACTTCCTCTCCTGCGGCCTGCCGGGGGTCGTCGAAGGCGAGCGCTACAAGAAGTCGCCGGAGCTCGTGAAGCAGTGGGTGGGGAACAATCGCGCCTTCCAGGCTCCCGGCCGCTTCCTCGTCCTCAAGCGGTGGGACAAGCTCGCGCCGGCCGACCGGCCGTTCGCGGTCATCTTCTTCGCGGCGCCCGACGTCCTCTCGGGCCTGTTCACGCTCGCCAACTACGATCGCGCGGACCCGCACGGCGTGATCGCGCCCATGGGGGCCGGCTGCGCCTCGATCGTGAGCTACCCGTGGCGCGAGGCCCAGTCCGCCGAGCCGCGGTGCGTGCTCGGGATGTTCGACGTCTCGGCGCGGCCCCAGGTGGCGGCGGGTACCTTGACCTTCACGATCACGATGGCCCGCTTCGAGCAGATGGTCGCGAACATGGACGAGAGCTTCCTGATCACCGAGTCGTGGGACCACGTGCGCGGGAGGATCCGGCAGGCCGCGCACGCCTGAGCCGAGCGAGTGGGAGCGGGCGGGGGCCGGTCCGCGGCCCCCGCGCGCCAGGCGCCGTCCGGCGCTGCGTCAGGCCGGGCGGGGCGACGAGACGGCGAACCGGTAGCCGTCCGGATCGCGGACGCGGAACATCCGGACTCCCCACGGCATGTCGGCGGGCTCCGAGTCGAGCCTGCCGCCGCGCGCCTTGATGGCGGCCGCGACCGCGTCGATGCTCTGCGTGGTCGTAAACATCAGCGAGAACCCCTCGCCCTTCACGCGGTCCCAGCCCTTCGCGCCGTCGTCCTGGTTGATGTTGATGCGGGCCTCGCCGGCGCGCAGGCCCACCGCGCGCAGCTTCCCCTCGCGCTCGGTCT
>Ga0335078_10009641_pt1 | contig 14298 bp, 9 predicted proteins | sample Lox_Sample_32_FD_206711 | JGI IMG/M metagenome (GOLD analysis project Ga0335078, IMG submission 206711) | Soil microbial communities from Loxahatchee National Wildlife Refuge, Florida, United States - Lox_Sample_3.2 | ecosystem: Environmental > Terrestrial > Soil > Wetlands | place: USA: Florida...
GCGGCTCCGCCGCTCGCCGTGTGAGAGGCGACGCCCGCGGCGCCGCCGCTCGCGTCACGGGCGGCGGCGATGTGGGCGTGCGCGGTCGCGGGCCGTGACGGCGCTGCCGGGGGCGACAGCGTCCGCGGGATCGCGACGTACGGCGGCACGCTCGCGGCGCGCACGGTGGCGCGGGTGGTCGTGGTCCCGGAAAGGGCCGCGACCGCGACGTGACTCGGTGCGGCGGAGGCCGAGACGGCACTCGGTGTGGCGGAGGCCGAGACGGCACTCGGTGTGGCGGAGGCCGTGACGTGGCTCGGTGCGCCGGCGGTGTCGGTTGCCGGCGCCCTGGCCGGCTTGGTGGCGTGCTCGTCGGCTCGGTAGGTCATCCGCGCGGTGCGGGCGGCACCTCCCCGGCCACCCAGCAGGCCGGGGAGGGTGGTCGCGGCCAGCAGCGCCAGCGCCGAGATCCCGCCGGCGCCCGGAAGTGCCATCGACGGGCGTCTGGCCGCGGCCGATCGCCGCATCTGTGAGTAGACGGCCGACTCACGAAGAACGTCGGCGCGACTGAGGTCGCGCTCGGGACGGAGGTGGAACAACTCGAGCGAGCCGCGAGTCGACCTGCCCCTGCGCGCGAGCGAGCGCTCCAACGACGCCTGCCACAACTCAGCGCAAGCGAGATCACGTGCGGTCTCCACCCAACTGCCTCCTTCTTCGTGAGCCTGCGGAGTTAGCTGACGGGCTCGCGACTTGCGCTACGCCGCACGGTGCGGCGATTCGCCCCGGCGCCCCTAGAGGTCGCTGTTGGGTCCTCCGTCCGCCGGCCACGGGTGGCTCGGCGATTCGGCTTCTATGTCGTCCGTCGTCGACGCGTCGGCGCCGATTCCTGCAAGGTGGCGAAGTTGTATCGCATCTTGCAGCGCAGCGGTACCCCCTTTTCGTCCGCAAGGGCCCGCCACTTACTCAGCGCGAACCCCTAAACTCGCCGACCCCGATGCGCGAGAAAGCTCCCGAGACCTACGACGAGAAGCTCGGACGGCTCGAGGACCTGCGCTACGAGGCGATCCACGCCGGCTCCGAGCAGGCCGTTGCCAAGCAGCACGAACGCGGCAAATACACCGCGCGGGAGCGCGTCGAGAAGCTGCTCGACCCTGGCTCGTTCCAGGAGCTCGACGTGTTCGTGCGCCACCGCACCCACGAGTTCGACATGCAGAAGAACCGGCCCTACGGCGACGCGGTGGTGACCGGCCACGGCACGATCGACGGCCGGCGCGTGTGCGTGTTCAGCCAGGACTTCACGGTGTTTGGCGGCTCGCTCGGCGAGGTGATGGCGGAGAAGATGTGCAAGATCATGGACCTGGCGGCGAAGATCGGCTGCCCGGTGATCGGTATCAACGACTCGGGCGGGGCGCGGATCCAGGAGGGCGTGGTGTCGCTCGGCGCCTACGGCGACGTGTTCACCCGCAACGTCCAGTGCTCGGGCGTGATCCCGCAGATCAGCCTGGTCATGGGGCCGTGCGCCGGCGGCGCCGTGTACTCGCCGGCGATGACCGACTTCGTGTTCATGGTCAAGGAGACCAGCCACATGTTCATCACCGGCCCCGAGGTGATCAAGACGGTCACCGGCGAGGAGGTCGACTTCGAGTCGCTCGGTGGCGCGATGTCGCACAACACCAAGTCGGGCGTCGCCCACTTCGCCTCAGACGACGAGGATGCCTGCCTCGAGGACACGCGATACCTCCTGAGCTTCCTGCCCCAGAACAACCTCGAGACGCCGCCTCGGGTCCAGCCGACCGACGACCCGCTGCGACAGGACCCCGAGCTCGACCACGTCGTGCCCGACAGTCCCAACAAGCCGTACGACATGCGCGACGTCGTCCGCCTCGTCGTCGACGACGGCGAGTTCTTCGAGGTCCACGAGCACTATGCGCGCAACATCATCTGCGGCTTCTCGCGGCTGAACGGCTACGTGGTCGGGATCGTCGGCAACCAGCCCAATCAGCTGGCCGGCGTGCTCGACATCGACTCGTCGACCAAGGCCGGCCGGTTCGTGCGCACCTGTGACGCGTTCAACATCCCGATCATCACGCTCACCGACGTGCCCGGCTTCCTGCCCGGCACGACGCAGGAATGGGGCGGGATCATCCGCCACGGCGCGAAGCTGCTGTACGCCTATTGCGAGGCGACGGTGCCGAAGATCACGATCATCACCCGCAAGGCGTACGGCGGCGCCTACGACGTCATGGGGTCAAAGCATCAGCTGGCCGACTTCAACTTCGCCTGGCCGACGGCCGAGGTCGCGGTGATGGGACCCGAGGGCGCGGTCAACATCATCTACCGCCGCGACATCTCGTCCTCCCCGACGCCGGACGCGCGCCGGCAGAAGCTGATCAACGACTACAAGGCGCACTTCGCGAATCCCTACGTGGCCGCCGAGCGCGGCTACATCGACGACGTGATCGTCCCGCACGAAACGCGGCCGAAGATCATCACCGCGCTCGAGACGCTCCAGAACAAGCGGACCCCGGGTCCGCGACGCAAGCACGGCAACATCCCGCTCTGACGAGCTACTGGCCGTTCCGGACAGCGTCGATCGACTGATCGGACAGCCGTCCGGTGCATCGCCGCCTGTGAGGGCTGACCGCGCGGGCCGTCGATACGGAGGGCATGCCCCGGCCGTGCCGCCACCGCCTGCTCATCCTTGCGCTCACGTCGATCGCCGTCCTTGGCGGTTCCGCGTCCGCGGCTCCAGGCGCGGTGCGGCCGCCCACGGCCCCCGCCACCGTCGTGCTGGCGCCACGCAACGCGTCCGCTCTGGCGGCATATGCGGCAGCGGTCACCTCGCCCGGATCGCCGCTCTACCGCCACTATCTGACGGTCGCGCAGTTCGCGCGCCGGTTCGGCGCGAGTTCGACCGCCGTCGCCAGGCTCAGAGCCGCGCTGGCCGCGCGGGGGACGACGGTCGGGCCGGTCACCGCCAACGGGCTCGCGCTCGAGGTGTCGAGTGCCGCCGGCCCCCCGACGGCGTCCGCCGCGGCGATCGCCCCGTACCACGGCTCGGATGCGGCGGTGTCGTCGGTAGCCGGCTCGGCCGGTGGACTCGTGCAGGCGGTGATCGGGCCAGGCGCCCCGGCGGCGAGCGCGTCCCTCACCGTGCGCTCCCGGCCGATCTTCGATCCCGAGCCGGCCGACGGCGCCAGGGTCGCGCCGCTCGGACGAACCGCGGACACCGCCGGACCGCAGCCGTGTGCGGCGGCCCAGGCCGCCGCGGCCTCGACGAGAGCCCACACCGCCGACGAGATCGCCTCTGCGTACGGCCTGTCGAGCTATTACGCCGACGGCGACGAAGGGCGCAACGTCACGGTCGCCCTGTTCGAACTCGAGCCGTTCAGCGCCTCCGACGTCGCCGCCTACCAGGCGTGCTACGGGACCGACGCCACCGTGACGACGGTGGCGGTTGACGGCGGGGCCGGCACCGGCCCGGGCGGCGGCGAGGCCGCGATGGACGTGGAGGATCTGATCGGGCTCGTTCCGGACGCCTCGATCGACGTGTACGAGGGCCCGGCCACCGGCACGAGCGCGTACGACATCTACAACCGGATCGTCACCGACGATGCGGCGCAGGTGATCTCCACCTCGTGGGGCATGTGCGAGGCGCTCGCCGGCTCGGTTCCCGCCTCCGTCGAGAACACCCTGTTCGAGGAGGCCGCCGTCCAGGGCCAGTCGCTCCTGGCCGCTTCGGGAGACGACGGCTCCGACGACTGCGGCGACGGCCGGCCGTCGGTGGACGATCCGGCGAGCCAGCCGTGGGTCACCGCGGTCGGCGGTACCTCGCTACGCGCCTCGGGCGACGTGGTGTGGAACGACTGGCTGGGCGCCACCGGTGGCGGCGTGTCGAGCCTGTGGGGCCGTCCCTCGTACCAGAGTGCGGACGCCCAGTCCCAGTCGAGCGTCACCTGTGGATCATCGGGCGTGGCGTGCCGGGAGGTCCCGGACCTATCGGTCGACGGCGATCCCGGGAGCGGCTACGTCGCCTACTACGAGGGGTCCTGGAGGACCGTCGGCGGCACGAGTATCTCGGCCCCCACCGTGGCCGCGCTCGCGGTGCTCGCCGACGCCTCACCGGCCTGCGGCGGCCACCCGATCGGCTTCCTCAACCCGGGCCTGTACCGCGCCCCGGCGGACGAGTTTCGCGACGTCACCTCCGGGGGCAACGGCTTCGACTCCGTGGCCGGGTTCGCCGCCGCGCCCGGCTACGACATGGCCTCGGGGCTGGGCACGCCGACGGCGCTCCTCGGCCAGACCCTGTGCAGCGACGCGCCCGTCCCGCCCGTAACGCCGCCGGTGACCCAGCCGGGGACACAGCCCGTAACGAACAAGGGTCCCCAGGCGGTAAACCCATCGAAGACCGTGCGCCTGGGTCGACTGGGCAACCGCTCGGGCCGCGTCGGCACAAAGGTGCAGGTGCTCGTCCGGGGGCACGATGCAGGCGGTCTTCGGCTCACCTTCACCGCCGCCGGGCTGCCCGCCGGGCTCACGATCAACCGTCGTACAGGGCTGATCTCGGGAACGCCACGGCGCGCCGGCGCGCGGTCCGTCCGCGTGCGGGCGGCCGATGCGCGGGGCGGTTCGGCGACGGTCATCTTTCGCTGGACGATCGCCCCGCCCGAGCGCCGATCGCGACCGTAGAGCTCGCGTCCGGAGCAAGCGAAAGCGCCCCGTCCGAGAACGAGGCGCAGACGTCGCTGATCGTGCAGTGACCCTATCGATCAAGAGGCCCGCGCAGGTGAAACCCGCGCGGGCCAAGGTCTCTAGGAGTTCGTGACGACCGGGACCTTCCCGCCGTTGTCACTGGCGGGGACGCACAGTGCCCACACGACGAGGTTGGTGTCGTAATCGCCCAGGTGGCCGAACTGGACGATCCCCCATCAAGCCGTCCCGACAGCGGCGTGTCGGTCGACCAGTTCATGCGACCGGGGAACGACGCCACGACCGGCACCTGCGCGTCGTTCGTGGTCATGTCGGTGCTGTCGTCGGTGTCCTGCACACCGCCGCTGATCGCGAGGTACTTCTGCGAGTTCGTCGGGTCGTTCGGGTCGCACGCAGCCGTGGCGATAGCGCCGGCCCCGACCGTCTCGGTGTACGACTCGCGCGAGAAGAACGCGCCCTCGAATCCCGTTGGCGATCTTGTCGCCGGTCACGGCTCCGTTGGCGATGTTGCCAGTGTGCACCAGTAGCGTGGTCGCGGCTACTGCGCTTCCACTCATTGCGACGATGAGCGCCACGAGCGCCACCACGAGCGCCACCACGAGCGCCACCACGAGCGCCACCACGAGCGCTGTGCATGGGGATCCTCCCCGACGCACTGCCAAACGTTCACCCGGTGGACGAACGGTGGAGGTCCAGCGCATGCGCTCAGAGCGTGATCGTCTGGGCCTCGACGCGGTTGTCCTCCCATGCCGCGAACGCCGCCGCGGCGACCGCGAGGTCCTGGATCGCGAGGCCGGTCGAATCGAACAACGTCACCGCATCGGGCCCCGGGCGGCCGGGCGCCGCGCCGGCGAGGACCGCGCCGAGCTCGGTCACGCGGTCGCGCGTGACCAGGCCCGCGGTGACCGCGCCGGTCAGCTCGCCGCCGTGGGAGGCCTGCTCCCACTCGTCGCAGAACAGCGCGCATGACGCGACCGCGGCGACGCTCGCCTCGGCCTTACCCGGGCCGTCGGCGCCAAGCATGTTGAGGTGAAGGCCGGCGTGGAGGCTGCCGGCGTCGACCACGATCTCGTTGCCGGGGGTCACGCAGCAGACCACGTCGCACCTGAGCGCTTCCGCGCGAGAACCGGTGCTCCAGCCGAGCTCCCGTGCGAGCGCCTCGGCGACCGGCGCGCGCGGGTCGTGGCAGACCCCGGGCCCGTAACCGGCGGTCGCCAGGCAACGCGCGGCCCACGCGCCGTGCAGCCCGGACCCGATGATCCCGACGGTCCGCGCGTCCTCGCGGGCCAGCGCGGTGCTCGCCACCGCCGCCACCGCGCCGGTCCGCAGCGCGGTCACCGAGCGAGCGTCCAGCAGCATCAGCGGCTCGCCGTTCTCGGCGTTCGAGAGGCAGATCACCCCGGTCACGGTCGGCAGCCCGAGTGCGGGATTGCCCGGGAACGAGGTCACCCACTTGAGCAGCGCGAAGCCGCCGCCGCGCGCCGGCATCGCGCGGAAGTCACCGAACGGCGGGCACTCGAGGTACACCTTCGCGGGCATCACCCAGTCGCCGGCGTGGAAGCTCAGCAGCCCGTTGCGCACCCGTTCAATCGCAGTCTTCGCCGAGACCGCCGCGAGCACCGAATCGTGGTCGAGCACGGGGAGCGGGGGCACGCCCGCGCACGATACGCTCGTGAACCCGATGAACCGGCGACCGAAGCTGACAATCGTCGCGCCGACCGCTTCCGACGAGGAGGCGGCCGCGGTCGTCGCGGCGCTCGAGCGGTTCATGCGCGACACCGCGCCCCCGCCGTCCCGGCCCGCCCCCGCGCGCAGCCCGTGGCAGCGCGCCGCCCTCGAGGAGGGAATCAGGAGGGCTCCAGGCGCACCTGAGCCCTGGGGCTGAGCGGTCCGGCACCCGGGCCTGAAGCACGCCGGTACTCCGGTCGGCGGCGGCGATGTTGATTAACCAGGCGGTCGCTTGACAGGAACCGACGCGTATGCCAGCGTCCAGTCAGCAGGCTGGTGGACCTACCAACCGGTCCGCCAGGAAATCTGCTTGGGGCGCAAGCAACGGGGGGGTCGTACGCGGGTCGTGCTGTTCGCGGGATGCAGTAGTCGCCATCGCCTTGGCGGAACCAGGTTCCGGGCTCGTCGCCGGCGCGACGCGCTCAAGCTCGCGCTCACCGATGCGCAACCGGTCGTCGGCATCGCTCAGCCCCCAAAGCGGATGCCGTTCATCCGGCCAGCGCTGGACTGAGAGCGCGCCGGCTGCCGCGGCGGTTGCCCCCGCCGTCGCGGCACCGGATTTCCTTCGGCCGCCCACCAATCCGGCGCCACCGCGGCGGCCTCGCCTTCGACGATGTCGCGATCGGCGTCTCAACCTCGCGCACAGCTGATCGACCCCGCGCGTGCCACCGCCACCCCCCAGCCGGGGGCGTTTCCCCTGCGAGGCGGCTGAAACTCCTGAACACCGATTGCCTTTTGGTACATTTTGACGTCCGTCCGCGACCGGAAGGAGTCCGATGCACTCCGCATCGCCGCCAAGCGCCAGTACCGACGCCCCCCAGACGGCCTCCCATCACGGTAACGGCCGGACGGGGACGATCGACAATCCCGAGGTGCTCGAGAACGTACCCGGGCACATCATCCCGATTCTCGAGCGCGAGTTCGACGACTTCGACACCGAATCCACGCGCTACCTCAAAGGCGAGCTCGAGGGCGACGAGTTCATCAAGTTCCGTCTCAAGCAGGGCGTCTACGGACAGCGCCAGCCCGACGTGCAGATGGTCCGGGTCAAGCTGCCGTTCGGCGGCGTCACCCCGGACCAGCTCGACGCGTTCGCAGCCGTCATCGAGAAGTATGTACCGCTGCGCAAGGGCCATATCACCACCCGCCAGAACATCCAGATGCACCACGTGCCGCTCCCGGACGCGGCCGCCTTGATCCGCGACCTCGGCGACGCCGGACTGTCGAGCCGCGAGGGCTGCGGAAACACGATGCGCAATGTCACCGGCGATCCGCGCGCCGGCACGCTCGCGGGCGAGCTGTTCGACATCACGCCGTACGCCGGCGCGTACGTGCGCTACTTCGTGCGCCACGAGACGACGCAGGCGATGCCGCGGAAGGTCAAGACCGCGTTCGCGGCCACCGAGGACGACAACGCGATCACGAAGATCCATGACGTTGCGTTCGTCCCCAAGGTGCGGGACGGCGCTCGGGGAGTCGAGATGCGGGTAGGCGGTGGTACCTCGATCATGCCGCGGCTGGCCCCCACCCTGTACGAGTTCGTCGAGCTCGACAACGGCGATTACCTGAAGATCACCGAGGCCTGCATGCGGATCTTCGATCGCCAGGAATGGCTCCGCGTCAATCGCGCCCGCGCCCGGATCAAGGTTCTGATCGACAAGATCGGGATCGATGAGTTCCGCGGGCTGGTCGAGCAGGAGCTCGAGGGCGATTGGGTCTCAGAGCGCGACTTCAGCCTCGACAGGATCGTGTTCGACCACGACGAAGAGGTAGCCGCGCCGGCGAAGCCGCAGACGTATGCGACGCCGAACGGCGACAACCGTGAGTTCACGCACTTCCTCCAGACCAACGTCCAGCGCCAGCGCCAGGACGGCTTCTCGACGGTCGAGGTCAAGGTGACGCGCGGTGACCTGACCCCCGACCAGCTCCGCGGACTCGCGCAGATCATGCGCGACCACACCGGGGATTCGGCGCGCACGACCGTCCACCAGAACCTGGTGCTGCGCTGGGTCCGCGACGAATCCGTGTACGAGGTCTGGCGGCGGCTCGGCGAGCTCGGGCTCGGCGACGCCGGCGCGGACGAGATCACCGACGTGGTCAGCTGCCCCGGCACCGATTCCTGCAAGCTCGGCATCACGAGCTCGATGGGGCTCAATCAGGCGATCCAGGATCGTCTGGTGCAGATGGAGATAAGCGACGAGCTCAGCCGCAGGATCCACGTCAAGATGAGCGGCTGCCCGAACGGCTGCGGCCAGCACCACATCGCGAACATCGGGTTCTACGGTGCCTCGATCAAGGTAGGCGGGCACACGATTCCGGCCTACATTCCGCACATCGGCGGCGCCTACGAGGGCGGCGACGTGCGCTACGGTCAGCGGCTCAAGGCACGGCTCCCGGCCAAGCGTGTACCCGAGGCGGTCGAGCGGTGGGTACGCTTCTACGAATCCGAGCGGACCGAGGGCGAGGAGTTCAACGCTTTCGTCGACCGCGTCGGCCCCGCGGAGTTCGAGACGAAGGTCAAAGACCTGACGATGCCGATCGAGTTCAGCCTGGACAACATGAACTACTTCATCGACTGGACCAAGCAGGCTCCGTTCGAAGTGATTCGCGGTGAGGGCGAGTGCGCGGTCTGACCCGTGAGCTGACCATGAGCGCCACCATCCCCGATCTCGAGACCGTCTCCGCCGAGGAGGTGCTCGCCTACGCGGTCGAGCGCTTCCACCCGCGGCTGAAGATGGCCTGCTCCTTCCAGAAGGAGGAGTCGGTGCTCGTGCACATGCTCAGCTCGATCGAGCCCGACGCCCGGGTGTTCATGATCGACACCGGCGTGCTGTTCCCGGAGACCCTGGAGACGTGGAAGCGGTTCGAAGAGCGGTTCGGCGTCAGCATCGAGGTGATCGATGCGCGCAACCCTGACGAGCCGTGGACGATGAACCGCTGCTGCGGCGAGGCCAAGGTCGATGCGCTCGAGCGCGCGCTGGACGACATCGACGCGTGGGTGACCGGTATCCGCCGCGAGCAGGCCCCGACCCGCGCCGACGCCAGCAAGCTCGAGTACGACGCCCGGCGCGAGATCTGGAAGGTCAACCCGCTCGCCGACTGGAGCGAGAAGGATCTCTGGCGCTATATCTTCAAGCACGAGCTTCCCTACCACCCCCTCCACGACCAGGGGTATGCGTCGATCGGCTGCCAGCCGTGCACGCGACCCGGGGCAGGCCGAGAAGGACGCTGGGCCGGGCTCGAGAAGACCGAATGCGGCATCCACGAGTGAGGCCCCGTTGAACCCATTGCACTACGAGCTCTCGCACCTAGAAACCCTCGAGTCCGAGTCGATCCACATCTTCCGCGAGGTCGCGGCCGAATTCGAGCATCCGGTGCTGCTGTTCAGCGGCGGCAAGGACTCGCTCGTGCTCCTGCGCCTGGCCGAGAAGGCGTTCCGCCCGGGCCGGTTCCCGTTCCCGATCATGCACGTCGACACCGGGCATAACTTCCCCGAGGTGCTCGAGTTCCGCGACCGCCTGATCGAGCAGATCGGTGAGCGGCTGATCGTGGCCAGCGTGCAGGAGTCGATCGACAAGGGTCGGGCGGTCGAGGAGACCGGCCCGCGCGCGTCGCGCAACCGTCTCCAGACCGTGACGCTGCTCGACGCGCTCGCCGAGCACGGCTTCGACGCGGCGTTCGGCGGCGCCCGGCGGGACGAGGAGCGCGCCCGCGCCAAGGAGCGCGTGTTCTCGTTCCGTGACGACTTCGGTCAGTGGGAGCCTAAGCGCCAGCGGCCCGAGGTCTGGGCGCTGTACAACGGCCGCATCCGCAAGGGCGAGCACGTCCGCGTGTTCCCGCTGTCGAACTGGACCGAGCTCGACGTGTGGCAGTACATCGCGCAGGAGAAGCTCGAGGTCCCGTCGATCTACTACGCCCACAAGCGGCAGGTGTTCGAGCGCGACGGAATGCTGTACGCGCTCAGTCCGTACGTGCAGCTGATCGACGGCGAGGTCCCGTTCGAAGAGTCGGTGCGCTACCGGACGGTCGGCGACATGACCTGCACCGGTGCGGTTCGTTCTCGTGCGACCAACCTTCCGGACGTCGTCTCCGAGATCGCGGCCACCCGGATCACCGAGCGCGGAGAGACCCGCGCCGACGATCGGGTGACCGAGGCGGCGATGGAGGATCGTAAGCGCGAGGGTTATTTCTAGCCGTGCCGGGGATCAGCTGATGACGCCTGGCGCGGCGACGAACGGTCACGCCCTGAGAACCCGCACCAGCGAGCTGCTGCGGTTCGCCACCGCCGGGTCGGTCGACGACGGCAAGTCGACGCTGATCGGCCGGCTTCTGCACGACTCAAAGGCGATCTTCGAGGACCAGCTCGAGCACGTGGTCCAGACGTCCGAGCGGCGCGGCGACGGCTACGTGAACCTCGCCCTGCTCACCGACGGCCTGCGGGCCGAGCGCGAGCAGGGGATCACGATCGACGTCGCCTACCGGTACTTCCAGACCCCGCGGCGAAAGTTCGTGATCGCGGACACCCCGGGCCACGAGCAGTACACGCGCAACATGGTCACGGGCGCGTCGACCGCGGACCTCTCGGTGATGCTCGTGGATGCTCGAAAGGGCGTCAGCGAGCAGACCCGCCGCCACGCCTACATCGCCTCGCTGCTGCGGATCCCGCACGTGGTCGTGTGCGTCAACAAGATGGACCTCGTCGCCTACGACGAGGCCGTATTCGAGCACATCGTCGACGACCTGACCGACTGGACCGCGCGCCTGGACATCCCCGACGTCACCTTCATCCCGATCTCCGCGCTGCTCGGCGACAACGTCGTTGACCGCTCGACGAACATGCCGTGGTACGACGGGCCCCCGCTGCTCTACCACCTCGAGCACGTCGTGATCGCGCCCGACCGCAACCTCGCCGAGGTGCGGTTCCCGGTGCAGTGGGTGGTCCGGCCCAACAGCGACGAGCATCACGACTATCGCGGCTATGCCGGCACGGTGGCCGGCGGCGTGCTGCATCCCGGCGACGAGGTGCTCGTGCTACCGAGCGGTCAGCGCACCCAGGTGACAGCGATCGACACGTTCGAGGGCTCGGTCGAGACGGCGTTCCCGATGATGTCGGTGACGGTCCGGGTCGCCGACGACGTCGACATCTCCCGCGGCGACATGCTCGTCGAGGCCGACGATCCCCCCGCGTCCGCCCGCGAGCTCGACGCGATGATCTGCTGGATGGGCGAGGCGCCGCTGCGGCCGGGCGCGCGCCTGGTGATCAAGCACACCACGCGTACCACTCGCGCCCGGATCGAGGAGCTGGACTACCGGGTCGAGGTCAACACGCTCGCCCACGAGCCCGCCGACGAGCTCGGGCTCAACGAGATCGGTCGGGTCCGGCTCCGGGCCGGCTCGCCGCTGATGGCCGACCCCTATTCCCGCAACCGCACCACCGGGAGCTTCATCCTGATCGACGACGCGACCAACGACACGGTGGCCGCAGGGATGATCATCGCCGCGCGCTGATGCGCCATGCTGTTGGGGTGAGCTCGGGCGAGGAGGAGAGCTACCACCAGGGCACCGCGTCGATGTCGACGGCGGCCGCTCTCGAGCGCGACGACGCGTTCACGCCGGTGCCCCCGCAGCGCCCGCTCACGGTGATCGAGCCCGCGCGGGAAACGCCGGTCCACGCCGAAACCGAGGTCCTCGTGGTCGGAGGCGGCCCGGCGGGGTTTGCGGCGGCGCTCGCGGCCAGGCGCGCCGGTGCCGAGGTGGTGCTGGTCGAGCGCTACAACCACCTCGGCGGCCTGTCGACCGGCGGGCTCGTGATCTGGATCGACCGCATGACCGACTGGAGCGGGCAGCCGGTCATCACCGGGATTGGCCAGGAGCTGCTCGACAGGCTCCCTGACGGCGCGGTCGCGGGCGCCCCGCGAGCGATCTGGGGATCGACCGAGGCCGAGGACGTGGCCTACTGGCGAGAGCGCCAGGGCGCGTTCCGCGACACGGTCACGTGGTCCCCCATGATCGACCCGGAGTGGCTGAAGTACCTGTCGGCGGAGATGCTGATCGAGGCCGGCGTCAAGTTCCTGCTCCACGGTTGGGTCGCGGATCCGCTGACCGAGGGGCGTCACGTACGCGGCGTTGCGTTCGAGAGCAAGGAGGGCCGGCGAGCGATCCTGGCCGACGTCGTCGTCGACTGCACCGGTGACCTCGACGTGTGCGCGCGGGCGGGGCTCGAGTTCGAGGCCGACGCGAAGGCCGGCGGTGGCGGGATCGCGCACTGCCTGAACACCGGCTGGCTGTGGGCGGGCGTCGACTTTGCCCGGTGGTTGCAGTTCAAACGCGACGATCCACAAGCCCACCGGCAGCTGATGGCCGACGCCGGCGACGAGCTGGGGTTCGCCGAGCGCCCGGTCGTCGGCTGGAGCAATGACGTGGCGCTGTTCCTCGGCCCTCGGCTCAGCGGCTACAGCGGCGTCGACGTGTCGGACCTGACGCGGGTCGAGGTCGAGTCACGCCGGCGGATGGTCGCCCATCTCGACCACTTCCGCCGCCACGCGCCCGGGTTCGAGAATGCCTGGCTGATGCTGTCGGCCCCGCAGATCGGGGTGCGGCACACGCGGCGGCTCGTCGGCCGCCACAAGCTCACGAGCGAGGACTGGAAGGACGGGGTGCGCCACGACGACGAGATCGGCGTCTCGCCGTCGCCCTCGCAGAAGTTCGCCAACGTCTCGGTGCCGTACCGCGCGCTCATCCCGCGGGACCTCGACAACGTGCTCGCCGCCGGCCGTCACGTCGCGTGCGACCCGCAGACCCAGGCGTTCATGCGCGAGATCCCGCAGTGCTGGATGACCGGGCAGGCCGCCGGCGCCGCCGCCGCGCTCACGGTCCGGTCGGGGACGACCGCGGCTGCCGACATCGAGAGCGCTGCGCTACAGGCCGAGCTCCGCCGCCAGGGGGTCCACCTTCAGGCCGCGGGCGACTCGATCGGCGCGATCGCCGGCGGTCCGCCGCGGGGCCCGAAGGTCTCGATCACGGCCGACACGCCGCTGTTGTGAGCGCCGGCGACCACGATCTGCACGGCCTGCGCTGAGTTCAGCACCCTGACCCGGTCGGAGCCGGCGGCGCTGTCGGGGACCGCGTCCGGATGGTCACCGGACAGGCGCCACCGCGTCTGGCCGGACACGGCGTCCTTGCCGACCGCGGCCAGTGCCTCCCGGGTGTTAGAAGCATGCTCGTAGACGGCGCGGCGCAGGTCGTCCTTCGACCAGCCGTGCTGGGCGAACAGCTCGGCGTGCTCGGGACCGAGCGCGATGCACGCGCTGATCGTCTCGTGGATCAACGCGCCGGTTCGCCGGATGGTGTCGGCGAGGTCGAGCGCGAGCTGCTCGGGCACGGTGGTGTGCCGAGCCTCGATGTGAACGACCGACCGCATCGTCAACGCCGTCACCGTGCTCATCCCGGCCGCGAAGCCGTGCTCGACGTGGAACGGCGCCCACGGCGACTGCTCCTCGTTCTCGGCGATGCACGCGGTGTACTTGGCCGGGTTGCCCTGGGTGGCCTGGTCGAGGACGTGCGGCCGCAGCCCGAACGCGTTGATCGCGGTCAGGCGGATCGCGCGCCCGATCGTGGCGTTCGCGCGGAAGCCAGACCCGAACACGTTCCCCTGGCTGTTGAGGCCGATCCGCTGCCGGACCGGGCCGTTGACGAGCAGCATCGGCGCGGTGCCGGTCGTGCTCTGCCAGATCGCCCGCGGGACATAGCCTTCGACCTGCAACGCCGACCACGCCGCCAGCACCACCGGGAAATACTCGGGCAGGCAGCCGGCCATCGCGGCGTTGATCGCCGCGGTGCGGATCGTGCACTCGCGGTCGAGGTGGGGCATCGCCAGCAGCA
>Ga0335078_10009643_pt1 | contig 14295 bp, 15 predicted proteins | sample Lox_Sample_32_FD_206711 | JGI IMG/M metagenome (GOLD analysis project Ga0335078, IMG submission 206711) | Soil microbial communities from Loxahatchee National Wildlife Refuge, Florida, United States - Lox_Sample_3.2 | ecosystem: Environmental > Terrestrial > Soil > Wetlands | place: USA...
CAACCTTCCTTCCGACGTCTCGGCCGCAATCGAGCGGGAGAAGCGGCGGCGGGGCGTTTCAGTGAACCAGACCGTGATCGACCTCCTGCGATTGAGCCTGGGGGTCAGCGGAACCAGAAGCAACGGTCTGGCGCGGCTCGCCGGCAGCTGGAGCGACGCAGAACACCGGCAATTCCTGCGGAAGATCCGCGTGTTCGACAGAGTTGACAGGGATCTCTGGAAGTGAGCCGTTACTGCCTGGATACGGTGGCGTATAGTTATTTCGCCCGCGGCGAGCCGCGCATCACGGCCCTGCTCGACAGCGCCGAATGGGTCGGAATTTCGGTAATCGCTCTGGGTGAACTCTTTGCCGGCTTCGAAGGAGGGAAACTCAGATTGAAGAATCTGGCCGAGCTGAATGAGTTCCTTTCGGCGCCAGTTGTGGAAGTTCTCCCAGTGGACCGCCGGACCGCGGAATTATTCGGCGCGCTGGTGGCCGATCTTCGTCGCCGGGGCCGTCCACTGCCATCGAACGACATCTGGATCGCTGCCGCGTCTCTACGTCATTCCGCGCCGCTGCTGACCTGGGATGCTCATTTTCGGGAGATCCCGGTGCTGGGCGCGATCATTCTGCATACCTGATCAACCGGACCGGCTACTTACCTCTCCGCTCTTCCTCCTCCATTTTCCGCACGAAATCCGCCAGCGACTTCCCTGGCGACTCTTCGAAGACTTCGTCCGTCATCTCCAGCCCGCGCATGCGGTCGAGGCGGAAATTGCGGAAATCATCGCGTGTATCGCACCAGGCCGTCACCGTCCAGCTCCCGCCCCAGAAGGATGCCGCCAGCGGCCGCACCGTCCGGAGCGACTGCGTTTGTGTCTTATCCTCGTAGTCGAAGCGCAGCTTGCGATGGCGCAGAATCGCCCGGCGCACCGTGTCCAGGCCGGCGGCGACGCTCGCCGGAACATGGAAGTCCGGCGCAAACAAGCGGGTGCGCTCGATTTCGTCGCGCCGCGATTTCGGCAGGGCCAATGCGATTTTCGTCAGTGCCGTCCGCGCGTGTGCCGCCAGCTCCGGGCCCGCCCAGGCCTCCACCATCCGGGCCCCGGCGACGAGCGCTTCGACTTCATCCAGGCTGAACATGATCGGCGGCAGATCGAACGTGTGGCTCAGCCGGTAGCCCACCCCGGCTTCGCCCTCCACCGGCACCCCGGAAAGCGAGAGGTCGCGGATGTCGCGATATACGGTACGTTCGGAAATCTCCAGCCAGCCCGCCAGCTGCGACGCGGTGGTAAGCCGCCGCCCGCGCAGGTACTGAACGATCTGGAACAGCCGGTCGGCGCGCCGCACTATGCCAGCTTATCGCGTGTCCGCTACAAGTAAAATCGAATACAGGAGAAGTCTACCGGCCTGCTCCTGACAGCGTCGTGTCAGCAGAGTTTTCAATATGGACATCCACTCTTACGCCCGCCCCGATCGCGTTCGCGTCCGCCATCTTGAACTTTCACTGGATGTCCGATTCGATCGCAGGATCCTCGAAGGAACCGCGGCCGTTCATGTCGAGCGTTTGGACGGCAACGAGCTGATCCTCGATACGCGCGACCTGGCGATACACTCGGTCGACAATGCCGCGAGTTTCGAACTCGGCACGGCGGATTCCATCCTTGGTGCGCCGCTGCGGATTCAGCTCGTGCCCGGCGCCGATTGGGTTCGCATTCACTACTCCACCTCGCCTCGCGCGTCCGGGCTGCAATGGCTCGAGCCGCCCCAGACCGCGGGCAAACGCCATCCGTTCGTCTACACGCAGTCGCAAGCCATCCACGCGCGCAGCTGGATTCCCGTTCAGGACACGCCGGGTGTGCGGCTCACCTTCGCAGCCGATATCCGCGTCCCCGGCGGGTTGCGCGCCGTCATGGGAGCCGGGCGATCGAACGGCCGTTTCCGCATGGACCACCCGATTCCGTCGTACCTCATCTCGCTGGCGGCCGGCGACCTGGAATTCCGCGACCTGGGACCGCGCTCGGGCGTCTGGGCCGAGCCTCCGCTCCTGGCCATGGCCGCGGAGGAGTTCGCCGATACCGAAGCCATGATGAGAGCCGTCGAGGCGCTGTACGGCCCGTATCGCTGGGGCTGCTACGATCTGCTGGTGCTGCCGCCGAGCTTCCCCTTCGGCGGCATGGAGAATCCCTGTCTCACGTTCACCACACCCACCGTCCTGGCCGGCGATCGCAGCCTGGTCTCGCTGGTGGCGCACGAGCTGGCGCATTCGTGGTCGGGCAACCTGGTGACGAATGCGACCTGGAGCGATTTCTGGCTCAACGAAGGATTCACTGTCTACGTGGAACGGCGCGTGCTCGAAGCGCTGTACGGGCCGGCGCGCGCCGAAATGGAGGCCGTGCTGGGGCGCCGCGAACTGGATCGTGAAATGGAGAGCTTGCCCGAAAAGGACACGGTCCTGCACCTCGATCTGAAAGACCGCGATCCCGATGACGGCTGCACGCTTGTGCCATACGAAAAAGGCGCGCTCCTCCTGCGCACCATCGAGCAGTCCGCCGGGCGGGCCGGTTTCGACGCCTTTCTGCGCGCATATTTCGACCACTTCGCTTTTCAAAGCATCACTACCGCCGATTTCCTGGAATATTTGCGGCGTGAATTGCCGACGAATGTGCCGGTCGAGGATTGGATCTTTAAGCCCGGCGTCCCGCCCGGCGCTGCCGAGCCGCATTCCGACGCCTTCGAGCGCGTGGAATCGGCTTGGCCTTCGGCTGATGCCGCCTGGTCCACGCATGAATGGCTGCACTTCCTGCGATCGCAGCCGGATTCGCCCGATATGGAGCGGCTCGAGCGCGAGTTTCACTTCACCGAATCGCGCAATTCCGAGATTTTGCACCAGTGGCTGTTGATGGCCGTCGAGCACGGCTATCAGCCGGCATATCCCAGGATGGAGGAATTTCTGGCGTCGGTGGGCCGGCGCAAGTTTCTCAAGGACATCTACACGGAGCTCATGAAGACGGAGGCAGGCCGCGAACTCGCCGGCAAGATATACAAGCGGGCGCGGCCGGGCTACCACCCGATCGCGCAGGCGACCCTGGACGCGATTGTCAACCCGCCAGCAGCTTCCTGATTCCGTCCGCGCAGAGTACACCGGCGTGCTTCGATTCCGCTTGTAACCCGCCGAGCGCGTCATCGATGACGGACGCGTGAAATTGCCGCATCTGGTCGCGCGATTTGCCCGTCATCCACTCGGTCAACGCCGACCCGGCGGCGATCGACGCCGTGCAGCCGCGGACTTTATACCGAACCTCCGCCGCTGCGCCGTTTTCGAAACGCACCCACAGCCGCAGAATGTCGCCGCAAGCGGGATTCGAGACTTCCACCATCACCGCCGGGGCCGGCAGTTCGCCCACGTTCCGCGGGTTCTGAAAATGATCGAGCAACCGTTCCGAATACATCTGTGCTCCAATATTGCCATGCTTCAGGTGGTGGCCGCGATCCTCGAGCGCGACGGGCGAATCCTGATCGGGCAGCGCCAGCCGTCGCAATTGCACCCGCTGAAATGGGAATTTCCCGGCGGCAAGGTCGAACCCGGCGAGACGCCGGCGCGGGCGCTCGAACGCGAGCTGGAAGAAGAACTCGATATCGAAGTAATCGCCAGCGCGGAAATCACGCGGTATTTCTATACATATCCCGGAAAGAATCCCATCGAGCTGATCTTTTTTCGCGTGGAGGACTGGCGCGGCGAGCCCCGCAACCGGATTTTCCATGACATGCGCTGGGAAAAAGCCGATGCCTTGCCGAAATTCGATTTCCTGGAGGGCGATACCGGGTTCATTCGCTCGCTCCTGGACACTCCCGAGAACCCTGTCCTACCATAGGTCTCATGCCCGCGATTGCACTCATCGAACCTGCCCAGTCCGACGTATTAGCCGGCCTCGAATCCAAAGCCAAACAGCCCAACCTGTTTTTTCGGGCGATGGCTCACCGGCCGGACGTGCTCAAGAATTTCCCCCCGCTTTATGTATCCGTCATGGGGCCTGGCTCGGTGGAACGCCGGATCAAGGCGCTTCTGTACCTGGCCTGCTCGTATGCCAATCGCTGCGCATACTGTATTGCCGCCAACATTCCCGGCGCGCAGAAGGCCGGCGTCACCGAGGAGGAATTGCAGGCCTTGAAGCAGGAGTGGGACGACCCCTTCAGCGAGCGCGAGCGGGCGGCCCTGCACTATGCGCGCGAATTGACCCGAACCGCCGATGCGTCGGCTTCGCGCGCCGCGCTTTCCGCGCATTTCTCCGACGAGCAGATCGCCGAAATTACGCTGGTGATCTCCATGGCCAACTTCACCAATCGCTTCAATAACGGCCTGCAGATCCTCCCCGAGGCATAATGCCGATACTGAGCGGGATTCACCCGGTGGCCGAGGCATTGCGTACCGGACGTCCGCTCGATCGGGTGCTGATCGCGCAGGGCGCCGGCGGAGCGCGCCTGCAGGAAATCATCGATCTGGCGCGGCGCGCCTCGATCGCGGTGCGTTTCGAGCCCCGCGGCGCGCTCGACCGCCTGGCGGGAAGCCCGGCGCACCAGGGGGTGGTGGCCATGGGCGCGGCCAAAAAGTATGCCGACCTGGACGACGTCGCCGGCGCCCAACTGGTGGTCGTGCTCGATGGCGTCGAGGATCCGCACAACCTGGGCGCCATCGTCCGCACCGCCCACGCGGCGGGCGCCGGCGCGATCGTGATTCCCGAGAGGCGCTCGGCGAGCCTGACCGACGTGGTGGCGAAGGCCGCGGCCGGCGCGCTCGAACATCTGCCCATCGTGCGCGTCACCAATGTGAACCGCTCCCTGGAGCAGCTCAAAGAGCGCGGTTATTGGATCTACGGACTGGACGAGCGCGCTCCCGCGTCGTACAGCGACGCGCCGTATTCCGCCCCGACGGTCTTCGTGCTCGGCGGCGAAGGCCATGGCCTGCATGAACAGGTGCGCAAACACTGCGACCTGCTGGTGAGCATTCCGATGGCCGGGCAAATCTCATCGTTGAATGTTTCCGTGGCCGCCGGCGTAGTCCTCTTCGAATGGCGAAGACGCCGGCCCGCAACGCGATAGAATCGGATGGTGCTCCGATGAATCATTACCTCTCCACGCACCTCTTCGTGAATCATCGCCTCACCACGGCGCTGCTCGGCAAGATCCAGCAGGCCGGCATTCCCGCGGTCGAGATTTTCTGCGCGCGGCAGCACCTGGATTATCACAACAAGGCGCAGATCGCCGAGCTCGGCCACTGGTTCCGCGATTCGCAGCTGCAACTGCACTCGCTGCACTCGCCCATGTACACCGACGAGATCTGGGGTCGGAGCGGTCCGCACGCCGTCATCACCATCACCGAAGAAGTGAAGAACAAGCGCCTGCCGATGGTGGACGAAATCAAGCGCGCTCTGGATATCGCGGAGACGATTCCGTTCCGCTACCTGGTGCAGCATCTGGGCGTCGGCGGGGAGGAGTTCAGCATGCACAAGGTGGATGCGTCCTTCGCCGCGCTCGAAGAACTGGCGATTTTCGCCCGCCAGCGCGGCGTCGAGATCCTGCTGGAGAATATCCCCAACGAACTCTCGTCCGCCGCCCGCCTGGTGCAGTTCAACGAATTGACGCACCTGAATCTCAATTTCGTTTTCGACACCGGCCATGCCAATCTGGCGGCAGGGGTCGCCGCGGAATATCGCGTCATGCAAAGCCGGATTCGCTCCACGCACGTCCACGATAATAACGGCAAGGATGACAGCCATCTGTTTCCGGTCTTGAGCGAGGGCGGCAGCATCGATTGGAAAGCGGCGATGGCTTCGTTGCGGTCGGCCGAGACAAAATATCCGCTGCTTCTCGAACTGAAGGAGCAGCCGAATTTTACCAGTCCGCTGGATGCCGCGCTGGAGATTTTCGACAAATTGGAACAGATTTCCTGAGTCCGGCAGAAGGGTTTCGCCGCAAGGTTTTTATCGATGATCGAACCGAATTCGTACGTTCGCGATCTGCTCCGGCGCGCTCCCGGTGAGGCCGTCACCGCGCGCGGGTGGGTGAAGACCCGCCGTGACAGCAAGAATGTCCACTTCATTCAGCTCAATGACGGATCGTCGCCGGTGGACCTGCAGGTGGTGCTGGATGAAGGCATCGCTCCCGCCGATCTGGTGGCGCGCCTGTCCACCGGCGCCTGCATCAGCGTGGAAGGCGAGCTGGTGGCGTCGCCCGGCAAGGGGCAGGCGGTGGAATTGAAAGCCGCTTCGTTGCAGATTCACGGCGAAGCGCCCGAAGATTATCCGCTGCAGAAGAAACGGCACACGCTCGAAACCCTGCGGACCATGGGGCACCTGCGGGCGCGCACCAATACGTTCGGCGCCGTGTTCCGCGTGCGCAATGCGCTGGCGGTCGCGGTCCACAAATTCTTCCAGGACCGCGGATTCCTCTACGTTCACACGCCCGTCATTTCGGCATCCGACGCCGAAGGCGCCGGCTCCATGTTCGCCGTCTCGTCGCCCGAGTTCGAAAAGGAGTTCGGGCATGAATTCTTCGGCCGGCCGGCGTTTCTCACCGTCAGCGGCCAGTTGGAAGCTGAAATCTTCGCTCATGCATTTGCCAACGTCTACACCTTCGGTCCCACGTTCCGCGCCGAAAACTCCAATACGCCGCGGCATCTCGCCGAGTTCTACATGATCGAGCCGGAGATGGCCTTCTGCGCGATCGGCGAGAATCAGGACCTGGCGGAAGCGTTTCTGAAGAGCCTCATCGAGCAGACGCTTTCCGCCTGCCGGGCCGACATCGAGTATCTCGCCAAGTGGTACGAACCGGACCTGATCCAGACGCTCGACGCGGTTGTGGAGAGCAGATTCGAGCGCATCACCTACACCGAAGCCGTCGGCATCCTGGAGAAGGCCGGCCGCAACTGGGAATATCCGTGCGCCTGGGGCTCCGACCTGCAGAGCGAGCACGAGCGCTACCTCACCGAGGAATTTTTCAAAAAACCGGTGATCGTCACGGGCTATCCGCGCGAGATCAAGGCATTTTACATGCGGGCCAACGACGACGGCAAAACTGTGGCGGCGATGGACGTGCTGGTTCCGCGAATCGGCGAAATCATCGGCGGCAGCCAGCGCGAGGAGCGGCACGACGTGCTGCTCGGGAAGATCCGTGAACAGGCGGCTCGCGGCATGAAAGAAGAGGCCTACTGGTGGTATCTCGATCTGCGGCGCTTTGGCGGCGTGGAACATTCCGGCTTCGGCATGGGTTTCGAGCGCATGATGATGTATCTGACGGGAATGAAGAATATCCGCGACGTCATTCCGTTCCCGCGAACACCGGGAAGCGCCGAATGGTAATCCGATTTGTGGGGCAGACTGGCAGCCTGCGGCGGGTTGACAACCCGCCTGCTTCCCCGTGTGCTTCGGGCGGGTTACCAAGACGCGGCACGAAACTCCGATGAAGCAGTCGCACATCGCCGTGATTGGAGCCCCGCTCGATCTCGGACAGGGCCGGCGCGGCGTCGACATGGGATCCTCGGCTTTGCGCGTGGCCAATCTCAACGCCCGCGTCGCCTCCCTGGGATACGAAGTGGAGGACCTCGGCAATGTGGCCGTGGATCAGGCCGAGTCGTCGCCGGAGGGCCATCCTCATGCCAAGTATCTGCCGCAGATCGCCTCCGCCTGCCAGCGTCTCGGGCTGATGGTGGAGGATGCGCTGCGGCGCGGCCGCGTCCCGCTGGTGTTGGGCGGCGATCATTCCGTGGCCGTGGGAACGGTTAGCGGCGTTTCGCATTTTTACCGGTCGCGGGGCGAGGAAATCGGCCTGATCTGGCTCGATGCCCACGCCGATATGAATACTCCGGAAACCAGCCCCAGCGGCAACGTGCACGGCATGCCGCTCGCCTGCATCCTCGGCGGCGGGCCGCCCGAGCTGGCGATGCTGTACGGCTACCAGCCGAAAGTCCAGCCCGCGCGGACCGTGATTGTCGGATTGCGCGATGTCGACCGCCAGGAGCGGCTGCGAGTGAAAGCCTCGGGTGTGCACGCGTTCACCATGCGCGACATCGACGAGCGCGGGCTGGGCTCGGTCATGAGCGAAGCCATCCGCCTTGCCTGTGACGGCGCCGCGGGATTCCATCTTTCGCTCGACATGGATTTCGTGGATCCGAAGGACGCTCCCGGCGTCGGCACTCCCGTCCGCGGCGGCGCCACCTATCGCGAAGCACATTTGGCAATGGAAATGATATGTGATTCCGGAAACATGCTCTCGCTCGAGGTGGTGGAAGTGAACCCCGTCATCGACGAGGTCAATCGCACCGCCGACCTGGGTGTGGAGCTGATAATGTCCGGATTAGGCAAACGAATCCTATGAAATTACGTGTCGCCGTCATTTATGGCGGCCGCAGCGGCGAGCACGAAGTGTCGCTCCGCTCCGCCCGCTCTATCATGGACGCTCTCGACCCCGCCAAATACGAGCAGATCGAATACTTTATCGACAAGTCCGGCAAATGGTCGCCGCGGCCGATCCAGCCGGAACCGGGGGCGCATCCTGAAATCGACGTGGTCTTTCCGGTGCTGCACGGCACTTTCGGCGAAGATGGCACCATCCAGGGTCTGCTCGAGCTGGCCGACCTGCCCTACGTCGGCGCCGGCGTGCTGGCGTCTTCCCTGGCCATGGACAAGGAGATGACCAAACGTGTCTGCGCGGCACGAATGTTGCCCGTGGTAGACTACGTCGTCCTTTCGCGCGGCCAATCCGGCGCTTCCGAGGCCTGCCGGGGACTCGGCTTTCCGGTTTTCGTGAAGCCGGCCAACCTGGGATCCTCGGTCGGCATTTCCAAAGCGCGCAATGATGCCGAACTGGAAACGGCCCTCGGATTGGCCGCTCAATACGACAGCAAGATCATCGTCGAGCGCGGCATCGCGGGGCGCGAACTGGAGTGCTCGGTATTGGGCAACGAGGAGCCGATTGCGTCCCTGCCTTGCGAAATCCTCCCCTCGCGCGAATTCTACGACTATGAGGATAAATACCTCCTCGATGCGGCGCGTACCGAGCTTCCCGCCGATCTGCCGCCGGATGTGACCGCCGAGCTGCGCCGCATCGCCATCGAAACCTATCGCGCGGTGGAGTGCGAAGGCATGGCGCGGGTCGATTTTCTGCTGGAATCCTCCACCGGCAAGCTCTTTCTGAACGAGCTCAACACCATTCCCGGGTTCACGTCCATCAGCATGTACCCGAAGATGTGGGAACACTGCGGAATTCCGTTCTCCGCCCTGTTGGACCGCCTGATCGACCTGGCGCTGGCGAGGCAGGCGCGAAAAAAGGCCACTCGCTTCACGCGGTAAAATTGGATCGAGCTGGGAAACTTGCCGACCTGTCCCCATCGCCGCGCCACCCGCGCACTCTTCGTCCTGCTTGCCGGCATTCCTCTATGGGCATCGGATGACGACGCGCTCGACCGGCAAATGAAGAGAGTTCTGAACGCCTATTCGATTCTGGAGCAAAACGCGGCCGATCCCGTGGCCTCGCAGCAGGCGTTTTACCAAGGCGCGATTCCCGGCTTGCTCCGCCATCTCGATCCCCACTCGATCTTCTTCGACCCCGGCCAGTTCGAGCAATTGCGCCAGATGGAAATGTCGACGCAGAAAGGCTTCGGCTCGGTGGTTTCGCTGCTGCCCGGACGCGTCATCGTGCTGCAGACTCTGCCCGGCACGCCATCGGAAAAAGCCGGGCTACTCCCTGGAGACGAAATCCTGGCCATCAACGGCTACCTGATCCGTACCCTCGATCTCGATCAGCTCCAGCAGTTGCTGATGCAATCGCGGCAGGCGCGCGCCGGGCTCGACGTGATGCGGCCGTCCTCGAGCCGCATCCTGCACTTCACGCTCGACCCCGCCGACATTCAGGCGCCCAGCGTGGAACGGGCATTCTTCGTCGGCGCGGGCGTGGGCTATGTCCGGGTGTCCGGTTTCGACGAAAATACCGCCAAGGACCTCAAGGCCGCCATCGACAAGCTGGGCGGGGACAACCTGGTCGGGCTGGTGCTCGATCTCCGCAACAATCCCGGAGGCCTGGTGGCGACCGCGCTCGATACGGCGGCGCTGTTTCTGCCGCCTGGAGCGAAAATCGTCACCGTCCGCGGCCGCGCCGTGCCCGAAAAGGCCGAAGTCGTGCCTTCGACCGCCAATCCGTACAAGTTCAAACTCGCGATTCTGACCAATGGCAAAACCGCCAGCGCGTCGGAGATCGTAGCCGGCGCCATGCAGGACCACGATCGCGCCACCGTCATCGGTGAGCCGACCTTCGGCAAAGGCCTCGTCCAGAATATCTTCAACCTGCACGAAGGGGCCGGCTTGGCCCTGACGACGGCGCTCTATTACACTCCCAGCGGCCGATCGATTCAGAAGCCATTCGAGGAGCAGCGTCCGCTCGACGCGGCTCAATACGAGCTCGAATCGGCCACTACCCATGCCAACGAGAAAACCGAGTTCCACACCGATGCTGGCCGGCCGGTGAAAGGCGGCGGCGGCATCATTCCCGATTACGTGGTGCTTCCCGAGGGGCTGAACCGTTTGCGGGCGGCCATGGAGGCTACCGGTTCCTTTCCCAATTTCGCGACGGAGTACCTGCGCACCAACAAAATCGACCAGGATTTCGAGGTGACGGCGCAGGTGCTGGATCAGTTCCAGAGCTTCCTGTCGTCGCGCAACATCCTGCCGGGCGTCGCCGAGTGGTCGGCGGAACGGGAGTACATCAAGAACCGTTTGAAGACCGAGCTGTTTAACCAGGCGTTTGGGGTCGAGAAGGGCGACCAGATCGAAGCACAACGCGACCCCATGATTCTGAAAGCCCTGGAACTCGTCGGAGGGTGAGCGGCGTTTCCCGAGCTCCGACCCCGTCTCACGGGCTAATTGCCGACTGCGATGTACAGCGTCTGCGTGGTCTTCGCGCCGCCCAGCGTGAATGAGACCGGTACGGCATTGTTGGCTGCCATGTTCGACGGTACCGTCACATCGAACTGGTAGAGTCCGGTAAACGACGGCGCCAGCCCGGCATACGACGGCGTAACGGCCGTGGAGCCGATCTGCACCTGCAGTTGCGTGGTCAGAGCATTCTGCGCCGTCACGATTGTGCCGGCGGTGAAGCCTCCGGTCACCGGTCCGAAGCCGACGCCGTAGATCGTCAGGGTTTCTCCGGGCTTTGCCGGCCGCGAGGGCACGCCGGCAATCGCGTTTGCCGGGAGCGCGAACGTCTGGTTGTCGGAGAGCAGCGCCCCCAGGTATTGTTTCCCTCCGATGCTGAAGCTGGGCGGCGCAAGCCATCCCGGCTCGGTGGCATTCACGTAGATTCCATAGGCATCGCTGGTTCCGTTCGGGTTGGTCAGTGTAATCTCCACCGTGCCGGCCGGCGTGTCGGACGGAACCAGCGCGTTCACCTGGCCGGAGCTGATGAAATCGATGAAGGCCGGCTGGCTGCCGATCGTAATGGTGACGTTTCCCAACTTGGTCGGCGCCACTCCGTTGACGAAATCGCCGCCCGCCCAGTTCTGCGTAGCGGGGCCGAGATTGAAGCCGTAAATCTCGATCCAGGATCCGGGCGCGATCGAAGTAAATCCCCCGAAAGCGCTGGCGCTCACGATGCCGCCGGGTGTGATCACCGGCGGTCCGCTGGGTGCCGCAAGCGTGAAGGCGATGTTGTCGGCCAGGGAACCGTTGCCGCCTCCGGCTCCGGCAAAATCCACCTCGATGCGAATTCGCCGCGTGCCGGCGGGGAGCACGTCGGAGTGGGACACTTCCAGCAATCCGTTTCCCGCGGGCTGCGCCGGCACCTGCAGCGTCGCGGTCGCCGCCAGTTGCTTGGGCGGGTCGGACCAATCGTAGAAGGTATATTGCAGCGTCGCGGAAGGATTGCCGCCGACTCTGCCGAGCCAGGCCGAGATCCCGTACTTTACGCTGCCGGAGTCAATCAGGCTGGCGGCGGCGCTCACGTCCAGGTCCTGGTACATACTCGAGTCAATCAGCCCGGCCAGCCCGCAAAAGACATTCACACCGCGATCCGGCGGTCCGGGATCGGTAAGAGCCACCCAGCCCGCTCCCCCGTAAGGAGCGACAGTCGAGCCGCTGGGTGTCGACCAGTCCGGTATATAGGCCGCGATGGATGTATGCGGCGCGTTCGGTCCGGCTTCGGCGCCGCCGTTCGCCACCAGGTTGTGGCCGAGCACCAGGCCCGGTGACGTATCGAGCGTCGTCAGCACCAGCGAGAGATTGTCGGCGGCGCCAAAGCCGCCGTTGATGCCTACGAAGCTCAGCGTCACCGTAATGCGCGCGGTGCCGCTGGGAACCAGCCCCATCAGTTGCTGCAGCGTGATCCCGTTGCCGGGATAGCTGACGGGACCGATCGTGGCGGTGGTGAAGGTCTGCCCGCTGCCGTTCTGGAACGCCGCGGCGAGCGCCACCGACCCGTGGTAGTCGCTGGGATTGCTGCTGCCGAGATAGCCTGACAATGTGTACTTCACATTTCCCGCGCTGATCGCCGAACTCGCCGCGGAGACATCGATAGCCTGTGAGAGGGTGACCGCGGAAGGATACCCGGCCCCGGCGAAGTACTGGAATCCGTGATTCTGCGGCGCCTGGTCGGCGGAAACCAGGTAGCCCGTGAGGGTGTACGGTACCACCGTGGTGGTGCCGCTTCCGCCGCGTGTCCAGTTCGGAATAGTCGCGACCGGATGCGCCAGGTCCGTGCCCGCCGAACCGGCCTCCGCATCTCCGTTGACAATCAGGTTGCCGCCCAGAATGCTCGATTGGGCCTGTGCGGCCGGAATCGCCGGCAATAGCAAGGCTAAAAAGACGAGCCGCCCGCCGGCAGACCGTTCGCTTCTTTGTTTTCTGCGCATCCTTCGTGCCCCTCCGCGGCAAGAAATGCGATGATGGGATCGTTCCTGGGTATCTGCGTGGCGGACTCGGCGAATTGCCGTTCGCCATCCGGTGTGAGGTCTCGAACTTCGTAATATTCCGTACTTTGCTCCTTCTTCCGCGGTCCTGACGCCCATGGCCATCCAGTCCCTAACAGAGCGGCTCCAATTGTTCATGCAGGGCGACACCACCGTCACCGACGTGCTTCTGGGAGAAGTCCTGCCCAGGCTGCACGCCATTGCCACCCGGGAGCTGAAACGGGAGCGTTACATGGCCCCGCTCTCCAAAACCGAGCTGATTCACGAAGTCTGGATCAGCAGCCTTTCGAAAGGCGGCTGGCAAGTGCGGGATCGCGGTCATTTTTACGCGCTGGCCAGCATGGCGATGCGGCACGTGCTGATCGACCTGGCCCGCAAGCGCCTGGCGGAACGGCGCGGCGGCGGAGGAGCCACGCTGCCCCTGGACGAATCGGCCGGTAAGCTCAAGACCCGCATCGAGGACGCGCAGCAGATCGTCGATATCGGAATTCTCATGCAGCGCCTGGAAGTCCGCGATCCCGAGGCGGCGCACATTGTGGATATGCATTACTTCAGCGGATTCACACTCGAAGAGATCGCGGCGGAAACCTGCCTCACGATCCGGCAGGTCCGCTGGCGGTGGGAGAGAGGGCACAACTGGCTCAAGCGGATGTTGTGCGCCCCGCGCAACCAGGCATCCTGAGCCGCAGCCGCGTTTCGCGCTGCGCTATCCGAATACTCCGCCCTCCCGCGAAGCCGCCCGCTCCGCCCGCTCCAGATCTCCCGCCAGCGCCGCGGCAAACATGCCCGCGGCGGGGGGCCGGCGCAGGGGATCGAATTCAAGCGCGGCGCCCAGCAGCGCGGCCGATTCCGGCGAGAGCCCCTTGCCGAGCCCGCCGGCCAGCTCGCGCACGCGCTCCGGCAGATCGAGCGCCGCGTCGGGCAGCAGCTCCTGCACCCGGCGGCCGGTAAGCATCTCGATGACGATCCTGGCCAGGCTGTAAATATCGCTCGAAGGCTGGGCGTAGCCGATCGCCTGTTCGGGAGCCATGTAGTCGAACGTGCCCGCGGCCCGCGACAAACCATGCAGCGTCTCGCTGGCGTCCTTGACGATGGCAATCGAGAAATCGACCAATACGAATTCCTCGGCGGCCGTGCCCTCGCCGCGCACCAGAATGTTCTCCGGTTTCACGTCGCGGTGGCAGATGTCCTGGCCGTGGATGGCGTCGAGCGCGCTGCCGAGCTGGCGCAGCATGCGGGCGATCTGCCGGGAGGGCATGGCGCCCGTTTCCAGAATCTCGCGCAGGCTCTTGCCGGGGATGAATTTCCATCACCAGGTAGGGGGCGCCCGACGGCACCTGGCCGTGCGCATAAATCCTCACCA
>Ga0335078_10009644_pt1 | contig 14294 bp, 10 predicted proteins | sample Lox_Sample_32_FD_206711 | JGI IMG/M metagenome (GOLD analysis project Ga0335078, IMG submission 206711) | Soil microbial communities from Loxahatchee National Wildlife Refuge, Florida, United States - Lox_Sample_3.2 | ecosystem: Environmental > Terrestrial > Soil > Wetlands | place: USA...
TGTGCCTCGACCGAGGCCATGCACCCTAACAGGACTAGCATCAGCCACGCCAGTTTCTTCATCTGCTACCTGCCGACGACCAGGATGACAAACGACCCCGGTTTCATTTTGCCCCTGCGCTCGCCTGGGGCGGGCGGCTCGAAGTCCGCTGCGGACAGAAAAATGTTGTGAGTTTTCTCGTCCAGGGCCATGGTGCGCGCGCTGCGTTTGGTCGGAACGTCTTCCACCACCGAGAATTTATTGGGCGAATCTTCATGCACAACGGTCAGTGTCCCATCGCCGCAGGAGGCGAAGGCGTACTTGGTCTCGGGATCAAAGCGGTTAGCATCCACACCCTGGCCGATGGCCGGCGTAGCGACGACCTTGCCGGTGTCCGCATCCACAACCGCCATCATCTGGTTGTGGCATCCCGCAAAGAGGCGGCGGTTGACCTGATCCATCGCCAGGCCCGAGGGCTCCTCGCAGGGGGCCAGCGGCCAGCGGTTCAAAACCTTCAGGTTTTGCGCGTCCAGCTGAACCAGTTCGGATTTGTCCTCGAGATTGACGTAGATGTTCCCTTTTCCGTCGGCCGCGGCAAATTCCGGCTTGCCCGCGAGATCAACCGTACCTGCAACCGTCCCATCCGCAGCATTGATGGCAGTCGAGTTATTGCTGCGCCCGTTCATCGTGAAGACTCGCTTCGTGACGCCATCGTAAACAATCGCATCCGGGTTGGCGCCGGTGCTCGCAGTGCCGAGAGTCTTCAGCGTTTTCAGGTCGAAGATGGTCACCGTATTGGCCCGGCCGTTGCTTGTAAAGCCGCGTCCAAGTTCCGGCGCCAGCGCAATGCCGTGCACGCCTTGGGTGTCCGGAATATCGCCCACGAGAGCGTAGGAGCCGGTATCCATAACCTGCACGTGGGTTCCGTGCGAGATGTAGAGGCGGCGTGCAGCGCTATCCACGGCGAGATAATCCCAGAATCCTTCACCGCCCACGGGAACTGTCTTAACGACATGATAACCGGAGGCGCCTGCTGGTGGCCCGGCTGCAGCGGGATATCCGCCAGCGGAGAGGACGATGGCCAGAGCGACCGCACCGATGCTTTCAAGTAGTGTGACAGTCTTGCGCATGGGGCTGGACCTCCTTTTGTCATTTACGCTTAAAGCGTACACCGCAAATCTGAAAATAACCTGAAGGGTGGTTATCTGACGGGAACCTGAAGAACTCACGGGATGGTCATCCTGAGGAGCGCCAGGCGACGAAGGATCTCAGAACTGCCGAGATTCTTCGCTTCGCTCAGAATGACAGGTGACAAGCGTTTCTCGGCGGACTGTTAATACGCGCCGGGGTAGGGGTGCGCGGCCGGTTCGTAGTCTCGACCGTACAGGTTCTTGTGATTGCTAAGCAGGGCGCCCGACTCCGGCAAGCGGAGCTCTCCAAGGGAAGTGGAGCCCGGCGAAAATGCCAGCTCGCGTGAGAGAGACTTGAGGGTTTCAGGGAGGCAGCGCTCGTGCCAGACATTGAGTTGGTATCGCCCGGGCGGAACGGAGCTTATACTGACCTCGCCCGCCGGGTCGGAGACGGCGTAATAGGGATATTCCACTGCGATGATCACGGCGCTCATCTCGGGATGGATATTACAGAAAATATAACTCACGCCAGGCTTGTTGAAAGTGATGGCGCGCGTGGCGCCGCCCTCATAGAGTCCCAGATCGAATCGCTTACCTTCGAAGAGCGAGAACACATTGTGGAAAAACGGATCGCGGTTCGGAAACTCAACCACTGCACCCACCGGCACAATGAGGAGATGGGGCAGAAAGCGCTTGTTTTGTTGGACGAGTTGGAATCGATGCGAAGCCGTCTCGAGGTGGAGCGCAGGAGAATTGGTTATTTCGGAAAGGGGAAGAAGAAAGACCACCGCGTTCGAGTTGTCAACCGGCTTGCCCCGGCTGGCCGGGGCGAGTAAGGTCACGCGGCCCGTCACCGTCAGGCCTTGCGCCGCCGGCGCGGTGCGGGCGACAAGCAACCCCAGCAGCACAAGGCAATAGTGGCGGCGCCACGACATGACTTTCATAGGCCAAACTCCTTCACCGCGCTCATTCTCCCGGGTCCCGCGCCAGCGGGCGAGAGCGTCTGTCATCCTGAGCGAAGCGAAGGATCTCTGTATTTTCATATCGCTCAAGATGACACACTCGGGGACTTTTCACAGCCCCGGACATCCGTGTGACAGGCCCGTCAAAACAATGCGGCGGCCCCCAGACCCACCTGGTTCGCCGTCAATAAACCGGGATGGGTCTCCGCCGTCATCAAGCGGCGGTACTCAAGCGAGAAGATCAGGTTCGAGCGCAGGTGATAGATACTATTGAGAAACCAGCTCTCGTTTCTTCCGATCGCCAGGTTCCCATAGCCCTCATCCTGGTAAGTGTACTGGAGGCCGGGGGTGGGAGTGAAATCTTCGCCAAAAGCGCCGTTGAACTCGAGCTTGGGCGATGCCATGAACTTCAATTGCGCCCATCCCCCTGTCGAGTTTGGGGCGCGAACGACGGTTTGTGGAGCATTCAGATAACCGTAAAACGCGATGCTTCGTCCCTCGCCGGCGCCCAGCCCGCCAATCGCGCGGCCGCGGTAAAACTCCCCAGTCAAAGAAAACCGGTGACTGAGCGGGAGACTCCAGTCCGCGGTTCCAGCCCACGCATCCACCGCGCGGCCATAACCCCAGTTTTGGCGGGAATAGTAGCCACCAGCCCCAATCGAAGCCGGCCCGAAAGGCGAGCCGTGTGTCCAGGCAACTCTCGCAGCGTAGGCGGGTTGTCCCGATTTCTCTCCAGCGTCTGGGGCACGATCGTAGGACTCGGCGGGCAACTCGCCGGTCAGCGGATCCAGGAGACCGCCCTGGAGCGACAGGCTCGACCCTTCGGTGAAAGTAACACGATGCTCGACGAATATCTGCGGAGTCCATACCCACAAGTTACCTGCGGAAGCCAGAGCGGGGTTGGCCACCGAAACCAGGGAAGTGGGCGAGAGTGGAGAGAAGAACGGAGCTTCTTGCCCGGCCACAAGCGATGTGTTCTCCCAGTCCAGCCGCAGCCCCGCGGTGCGCAAGCGAACCAAGCCGGTCGTGATTCCGTAGGAAGTGGATGGGAATCCTCCAAAGAAATCCATCTGAACTTCCGCGCTGCTGCGCGCCCCGGCGATGTCCGGCCCGAACACTTCAAGCCCTATGAGCGATTGCCTGGCCGTAGCGCCGAAGGCGGCGTTCGGTTCCGGTTCATAGTGAGGCGTGGCGTAATCGGGCATGTCAAAGTTGTTTGTGGCCCCGCGCGTGGTGAAGGCGTTAAAGAGCGCCATGCCGGAGAGACGCACGCGGTATTTCGAGCCGCTCTCCACCTTGGACTGATACTGGTCGTCGACTTTCGAATTGAGCAGTTGCTGATCCTCTTCCACCTTGGAAACTCGCGCCTCGAGTTGCGGGCCCGCGGCTTCCCGCGAAACCGTCGCGGGGAGAGCCGCAGCGGCTTGAGCCTTCGATTGACCGGTAGTTGCGGCCATCTCGCCCTTGATCGCCGAGAGTTGCTCTCTGGCAGCCGTTAGATCCTGCCGAAGCTCGCCGAGTTCCGCGCGCGCCGCTGATACCTCTGCACGCATCGCCTGAAGGGCGGAACTCAGTTCCTGGATTTGGCCCCGCAGGTCGGCCGGGTCATTGGGAGCTGAGCGTACCTCCGCAGCCTTTGCCCCGGCCGATTGCTCTTGGGCAGAAGCACTGAATGTCGTCATAAGAAACGCCGCGAGCAAGGCGCCGGCGACGTTCGATGAGCGATTCAAGCAGGGCAGCTTCATTGAACCTCCTTACTTCAAATACCGTGCGCTCCTGCCGCTATCGCAGGAGAGAAGGCTTCGATACCAGGTCAATAGTGATTGCCCCAAACACCCTTATTATCTATCACTATCGCTGTAAATCCTAACGAAGGTATGAAGACGATTGAGGATGTGTCATCCTGAGCAGAGCGATGGACCCCTGCGGTTGTTCGCAGATCCCTGGACTATAAGAAACTGCTCGGATCCTTCGATTCGCTCAGGATGACAGGCGGCTGATTTTTTCACAGGTTCCAACAGCTTTGCGGATCTCCCCGAGCCGATTGCGGGGGATGCACGCGTTTCGTCGCGGCGCACTTCGTAGTGCGGGCTTCTGGCTCGCGCTACTCCGCCAAGCAACGCGGAGTGCAATCTCATTATCCTAGGGATATACTTGGGGAATAAGCGGCGCCTGCCGCCAAGGGCAAATTCGTTCCTGGAAGAAAGTGAGGTTCCTGATGCCATCGGTTTTGCTTATCGAGGACGACACGAGAATTCACAAAACGCTGAGATTACTGTTTGAATCGGAGGGCTACTCTCTCGAAGTGGCTCCCGACGGAGCGTCCGGCCTCGAGGCTTTCCGCAGTCGAAAACCGTCGGTTGTAATCCTGGACCTTAAGTTGCCCAAGATGTCAGGACGTGATGTTCTGCGCGAGATCAGGAAGGAAGCCGCATCCCAGCCGGTCATCATGTTAAGCGCCATTTCCGAGGAGGTTGACAAGGTCTTACTGCTGGAATTGGGCGCGGACGATTATGTGACCAAGCCGTTCAGCCCCAAGGAGCTGCTGGCGCGTGTTGGCGCCGTGATGCGCAGGGCGGAAAGAACCCTGCCCACTGATGCCTATAGTTTTGGCGACATCGTTGTGGATTTTGCAAAAATGGAAGTCACTCGAGACGGCAAACCGGTGACGCTTACCGCGCATGAGTTCAAGACGCTGAAGTATTTTACCCAGAACCCCGAACGGGTGCTGTCGCGCGACGAATTACTCAATCAGGTCTGGGGTTACGAGTGCTACCCCTCGACGCGCACCGTGGACAACCACATTCTGAGGCTTCGGCAGAAGCTTGAAAAAGACCCTGTGAATCCCTTGCACTTTCGCACCGTGCACAAAGTAGGTTATAAGTTCGTGCCGTTTTTAAAAACTGCGAATGAGGGCTCGCCGCATCCGTAGGTTGTCATTCTGAGCGAAGCGAAGAATCTGCATTCATTTGCCTTCGGACGGCACTGCAGATCCTCCGCTCAGGATGATAGTAGCTTTCATACGTGTGGTGGGACGCAGGCGGGTGTTCTCTCATAATGAGCTTTTTGTGCGAAGCCATCCCGAGGTAGGGCTTCCTCGATGCGTGACCTAATCCAAATCCGCGCCTGGTATTCAGGAATCAGCCGCAAGGGCCGCCTGCGTACCAAATTCCTGCTATCCCTGCTGGTCGTCTCCGCGTTTTTAACCTGCTCGACACTGCTGGTGGTCCGGCACCGGCTGCAAATGCAGATCAGGGCAGAACTTCGCCAGGACCTGCGAAATTCCGTGGTCACCTTCCAGATCTTTCAACGGCAGCGCGAGACGGCCCTTGAAGGCTCGGCTGCACTGGTGGCCAACCTGCCCATTATCGAAGCCCTGATGACCTCCAGCGACCCCGCAACAATTCAAGACGCCTCGACCGCGCTCTGGCGACGAACGGGTGGAGACCTATTCGTGCTGGCGGACCGCAAGGGCCAACTGATGGCGCTCCATACGGTAACTCCCGGCATCACTCCGGCGCAGGCGGGTGAGTTGCTCGAGCGGTCGCTGCGCAGCGGGGAAGCACGCGACTGGTGGTTTGGCGGAGGGCATCTGTTTCGCGTATTCATGCGGCCCATCTACTTTGGCGAACCCGCCAACGGCACAGAACTCGGCCTGTTGGTGCTGGGTTCGGAGATTAACGGGCAGGTTGCAGAGGACGTTCGCCAGGTGGCTTCAAGCCAGGTGGCATTCCTCTACGGGCGCACGGTCGTGGTCAGCACGCTCTCCGGCAGGCAGAAAGATGATTTGGGCAAGCTGGCCCTGGGGCCGCGGACCTCGACCGCATTGGCCAACCGCACAGCTTCCAGGCTCGACGTGGCTCCTGTGGATCTGGACCTGGGGCAGGAACAGTTCCTTGCCATGTCGACTGATCTCCCGCCCAGCAGTTCGCTGCCTGCCGGCCTGGTGGTCCTCAGATCCTACGACCAGGCCGCTCGCTTCCTCAAGAGTCTGAACCGCTGGCTCTTCGGCCTGGGCTTGACCGCAATTCTGGCGGGCAGCCTGCTGGTGTTTGTGATCTCGGACACCTTCACCCGCCCGCTCGCCAACCTGGTGAGAGGCGTGCGCGCGCTCGAGCAGGGCAACTTCGACTACCCGTTGGAGGGGCAGGGAGAAGACGAAGTCGCCGAGCTGACTCAATCGTTTGTCACCATGCGGCGCACGCTTTGGAGCGCCCAACAAGAGTTGCTGCGGGCGGAGAGACTCGCCACTGTCGGGCGCATGGCCAGCTCAATTTCCCACGATCTGCGCCATTCCCTGACAACCATTCTCGCTTACGCGGAGTTTCTCTCCGAAGGCGGCCTCACGCAAGTCCGGCGCCTTGAATACTACGCAGAGATACGCCAGGCAGTGAATCAGATGACCGATCAATTACGGGCGCTGCTCGAGTTCTCGAGGGTCAAGCTGGTTAACCGTCCGGTGCGCGGCAGCATCGTGCCGGTGATTGAACGCGCCCTGCACAATGTCAAGGCGCGCCCCGCATTCAGCGGCATCAAGGTGGTAACGTCATTCGAAGGCGGAAGCGAGGGCTGGTTTGACCCTGGCAGCCTGGAGCGGGTCTTCCACAACTTGCTGCTCAATGCCTGTGAGGCCGCGCCGCCTCAAGCGGGTGTCGTGCAGGTAACCACTCATCAGACGGTTTCTGGGCTCGAGATCCAGGTTGCCGACAACGGAGGTGGAATTCCCTCTGAGATTCGCGACACGCTTTTCCAACCCTTTGTAACCGCGGGCAAAGACAATGGCATCGGGCTTGGCTTGGCCACTGTCTACAAGATTGTGCAGGACCACCAGGGGCAGGTTGAGGTGGAACGTACAGGCCCTGAGGGAACGGTGCTGCGCATCGTGCTCCCGGCGGTTCCCGCAGAGGCCCGAGTCGCCAGCAGTAATATTCTTTAAGGGATCTCGTGACGTGGCCCCCACCGAGGCCCGGAGTCATCCTGGGCGAAGCGAAGGATCGCCGCAGTTTCTTCAATTCGACCTCTTATAATGAACTGAGGAGTTGCTTCGCTTCGCTCAGCGCGACAGAAAAGAGTTATTTCGCACCTTCCCCCGCCAGGAGCTCCGGTCCCTGCCGTCCCACCGCAAGCATCTTTACGAATCTTTGACACCTTCGTGACCATGGCCTCCTGGGTTTCTTGTTGAATAGAGGCTGGCAAGTTAATTCACACAAGGCGGAGGTACGAAGATATGAAAATGGCAAGCATACAATTCAATAGAATGCCACTTGGGGCGAGAGGATCCCAACTGATGAACGGGATCGCCACAGGCTTAGTACTGGCAACGTGCCTGATCGGGGCAAATCCAGCCTGGGGGCAAAGTGGGTTTAACACTCCAGGTAATATCCTGATTGCAGATCAGTTCAATAATCGAGTAATTGAAGTCGATCCCAACACGCACAATATCGTCTGGTCCTTCGGCAACGGCTCCAGCACGCCGGGCCCGCAGTCCGTGGTCGCACCTAATGACGCGCAGAGGGTCGGAGATCTGACTCTCATCGCCGGCTCGGGCGCGCCGGCCGGCACTCCCACGGCCTTCGAGCCGAATTGCCAGAATGGCTGCCCGGATAATCGCGTCATCGTCGTCAATCAGGCGGGGAAGATCGTCTGGCAATATGGCGAGGACGGTGTGGCCGGTTCGGGGTACAACCAGCTAGACACGCCGGTGCAAGCGACTTTCCTGCCTAACAAGCACGTTCTGATCACCGATCAGGGAAACCAGCGCGTGATCGAGGTCAACGAGTTCTACTTCATCATTTGGCAGTATGGAACCACCGGCGTCAGCGGTTCCGGCCCCAACCAACTGAATGATCCCAACAGCGCTGAGTTGCTCGAAAACGGCGACATCCTGATCGCCGATGAGAGTAATAACCGCGTGATCGAGGTGAACAGACTCAAGCAGATTGTCTGGCAGTACGGGAATCCGGACGACACGACAACCCTGAACGGCGCCGGATTTGCAAGCCGCCTGCCCAACGGGAATACACTTATCGCGGACTCGAACAACAGCCGCGTGATTGAAGTCGATCGCGCCGGCAATACCGTTTTTACGTTCGTCACGAGTGCCCGGCCGGGCAGTGCATCGCCCAGTCTTCCCACGCGTGCGATTCGCCTGTTCAATGGAAACACGTTGATCAGCGATCAGGCCAACAACCAGGTCATTGAGGTTGACCCAAGCGGGAATATCGTATTCAGCCAAGGGCAGATCGGCGTGCTGGGCGCCGGCTCCAATCAACTTAATTGGCCTTACGATGCGAAGTTGATTGGTGAATACGTAGGCATCACGCCGCCGTTCGGGGCGTTCTTCCGGAGCCTCGACCATACGACATTCGCGTATTGAGGACGCCTCGTAGGGGCAGCCCTTGTGGCTGCCCTGAGACTCAGGTTCATTAATCGGCGTTACGATGGTGGGCCCCCGGCAGGGCGGGGCTGAGCAGGCCGCTGATATTTCCACCACGGAGCGCACAGTGGGGCATAGCTCAGACCAAAAGCAGATTTTTCGCTAGGCTTCGCTCCGCTCAGAATGCCATGTCATCCTGAGCGGAGCGAAGAATCTGCTTTTCTTCAAGCGCACGACGAATCCGGAGGCCGGAAGTCCAACGAATCTCACTTCGTGGTTTTTCAGCGAACTCTCGGACCGCCGTGGTGACTGTTAAGAAGCCTTGGGCAAATGTGCCAGCGATTCCGTGATCTTTTCTTCCGGATACTCGTAATCGGCGAGTTCGCCGGCGAAGTATTTTTCGTATGCGGCCATGTCGAAATGGCCGTGGCCGCTAAGATTGAAGAGGATGGTTTTCTCCTTGCCTTCCTCCTTCGCCTTCAAGGCCTCGTCGATCGCACACGCCACGGCATGGGAAGTCTCGGGGGCAACGATGATGCCTTCCGCGCGCGAGAAGGCGATCGCCGCTTCGAAGCATTTCAATTGCCGGTAACTTACCGCTTCCACCACACCCGCACGGTGCAGCAGACTCACCAGAGGCGCCATACCGTGGTACCGCAGACCGCCCGCATGAATACCAGCCGGAATGAAGTCGTGCCCCAGAGTGTCCATTTTCAGCAGCGGCGTCATCCCGCTCTTGTCGCCGAAGTCGTAGGCATACACACCCTTGGTCATGGTCGGGCACGCCGCAGGCTCGACCGCGACCAGCCGGACCTGTTTCCCGGCAGCCTTGAGCGGCACGAACGGGAAAGCCAGGCCGGCAAAGTTGCTTCCCCCGCCGCAGCATCCGATCACAACGTCAGGAAAGGTCCCGGCGAGCTTCAGTTGGGCAATCGCCTCCTGCCCGATCACGGTCTGGTGCAGCAGCACGTGGTTGAGGACGCTGCCCAGCGAGTAATTCGTGTCTTTGCGACTCGCCGCATCCTCCACCGCTTCGCTGATGGCAATGCCCAGGCTGCCGGGACAGTCCGGGTCTTCGGCAAGCACCTGCCTTCCGGCCGCCGTCTGGTCGCTGGGCGAAGGAATGCACTTAGCGCCCCAACACTGCATCATGGTGCGGCGATGGGGCTTCTGATAGAAGCTGCACTTGACCATGTAAACCATGCACTCCTGGCCGAACACATTGCACGCAAATGCCAGAGCGCTTCCCCATTGGCCCGCGCCCGTTTCAGTCGAGATGCGCTTGATCCCCGCCAGTTTATTGTAATAAGCCTGGGCAATCGAAGTATTCAGTTTGTGGCTTCCGGCGGGAGAGACGCCTTCGTTTTTGTAGAAGATTCTCGCCGGAGTTCCCAAAACCCGCTCCAGCCGGCGCGCCCGGCAAAGCGGCGTTGGCCGCCAGAGCCGCAGAATGTCGAGCACGGGATCCGGAATTGAAACCGTCGGACAGGCGGAGACCTCCTGCTCGATCAACTGCGGCGGAAATATCGCTTCCAGGTCGCCCGGTCCCGCGGGTTTCAGCGTGCCGGGATGAAGCGGCGGCGGCAAGGGCGCCGGAAGATCGGGAACGACGTTGTACCAGGTTTTCGGGACTTCGCTTTCAGGCAGAAGATACTTGTTTTCGGTCATGAATTCGCTCCAGATAAGATTGCACGCTTTGGCGGCTGCCCCCGCGCCGTCAGAACATGTGGTGAATTTAAGATGCCGAGGATAACACAAAACGCCAGTCTTCGGGAGAGGATCATGAGCGCTCCTGGTCCGTCCTGCCCTGCGGACTGGCATTTTTCGCGTCATCGATGTATGATGTGTATTACAGAGAGGACACGATGCTTTCCGTACGGCTGAATCCTGACGTCGAAAAAAGACTTGCTGACTTGGCAAGGCGCACGGGGCGAACCAAAGCCTACTATGTCCGGGAACTTATCGAGGGGAACCTTGAAGACCTCGAGGACCGTTATTTGGCAGAGTCGCGTTTGGAAAAACGCCGCCCTCCTCTGACCAGCCGACAGGTGCGAAAAGAACTTGGCCTGGAAGATTGAATACGACCCTGGGGCCGTCCTGGATCTCAAAACGCTCGATCGATCCGTTCAGCGCGAGATTATCGATTATATGGATATTCGAGTCGCAAACGCGCGGACGCCGCGGGATTTCGGGAAGCCTCTGCGGGGCAGTAGGTTCGGCCTGTGGCGTTACCGGGTGCGTGACTACCGTATAATCTGCGAACTACAAGAGAAACGCTTGGTGGTTCTCGTGGCAGCCATTGGACACAGGAGCACCATTCGACGACTGACCGATTGCTCAGATGCATGATGTTCCCTCTGTGCCATCCGAAAAAGCCGCGGACCGCAAATGCGGCGGTCCGCGCTACGTCGGAGTTATGAGGTAAAGCGACGGGCGGTTAGCTCTCCAGCGCCTGCCTGCAATATGCATAGCACTTCTTAACTTCCGCGATGGTATCGAGGTGTTTATCCTCGCCGTATTCGTACTCGATATTGGCAGGGATCTTCCACTTGTTGTCGCGCAGCAGGCAGAGAACCTCTTTGATAGGCGTGTCACCCTGGCCGAAGGGCAGGTTGGCGCCGTGATTTTTCTTGCGGTCTTTGATGTGCAGCGTAACGATCTTCTGGTGATGCTCGCGAATGTAGGCCACTGGATCGCCGTTGGCAGCCACGAAGTGGCCGATGTCCAGGTTAACGCCGATGTACTGAGACGCACCCTTCATGGCGCGCGCGAATGTTTCCGGCGTGGAGAATTCATCGGGGTCGCGGGTATCATCGTGACCGTGGAAGCCCACCATGATCTTGTACTTTTGCGCGTACTTGTCGACACGGGGCGCAACGCTCACGTTTGAAGACGAAGTGATGTACTTCACGCCCAACGCCTGCGCAGCCTTGAAGCCCGCCTCGATTCCTGCGTCGGTAACGCCCCTGCGAAATGCGTAAGTGAGGGCATAAATCCTCACGCCGCCATTATCGAACTTGCTGCGGATTTCGTGAAAAGTGCTTGCCGGCGCAGAAATCCACCATTTCTCCTGCTCTTGCTCCTTAATGTGAGGCGGCACAACGTGCCCGTCAAACAGTTCGCACTCGCCCAATCCCACCGTCTTGAAAGCCTGGATGCAGGCATCGAGACCCATGTCGCGAAACGAATAACTTTGCGCCCCGATCTGAACTCCTCGAACTACGGAGTCAATGTAGGTTGCGCTCCAACCCTTGCGGCCGACGGCCAACAAACCGGCAGTACCTCCAACCAAAAGCTTGCCCGCCTCCCGACGCGATATCAAAGCCATATGACCTCCTCAAAGTCGACGAAGTATTATGCGGGGTTAGTATAAGAAGCCGCACCGTATCTTGCAAGCGAGGAAAGGGAAGTCAGGAAAGGATTATGAGTAAAGAGTGAAGGGTAGAAGTAAAGTGTGAAGGGTAAAGTCTAAAGAGCAAAAACAGCAAGAGCGTTTCATGACAGCAAGTCGCGCCGATCTCCAGGTCGCCAGATGCTGGCCTAAAACAAGATTTGGAAAGACCCTTGCCACCTGTCATTCTGAGCGAAGCGAAGAATCTCAGCAGTTGCCGTTTTGGCGAACTACAGAGATCCTTCGTCGCCTTCGGCTCCTCAGGATGACAGTCGCAGGGGGCTTTCCGGCGCCAGTGTAGGGCGCGCCACTGATGGAATCCGGTCATTCACGGTGGCGCCTTTAGCCTTTACACTTTATCCTTTAACCTTTACGCTTTAACTTCTGACCGCCCTTTGAAAGGAGCAACCCCTTGAAATCAGCCACCCATCGTTTTTGCCTCGCCGCTGTTTTGGTTTCAGCTTGTTGTTTCCTTGCCGCGGAAGTCAGCGCCCAATCCGGAACTTCCTGGCCGCCGGATGCGAGCCAATACCGATTCCACATGATCGGCAATGCTCATATCGACGCGCCGTGGCTCTGGCCGTGGTCAGAAGCCATGTCCGTTGTGCTGAGCACATTTCGCTCAGCACTGGACCGCATGAACGAGTACCCCGACTTCACTTTCACGGCGAGTTCCGCCCAGTTCTACGAGTGGGTGGCGGAGACCGACCCCGAGATGTTGCAAGAGATTCGCAAACGGGTGGAGGAGGGGCGGTGGGACCTCGTGGGTGGCTGGTGGGTCGAGCCGGACGTCAATATCCCCAATGGCGAATCGTTGGTCCGGCAGGGGCTCTACAGCCAGAGATTGTTCCAGCAGTTATTCGGACGCATGGCTCAGGTCGGTTATAACCCGGACTCCTTCGGCCATACGGGAACCTTGCCGCAGATCCTCAAGCTCGAAGGCATGCATGCTTATTGCTTCATGCGGCCACAGGCGCAAGAGAAGAAGCTTCCCGCCGACCTTTTCTGGTGGGAAAGCCCGGACGGGAGCCGGGTGCTCACCTACCGCATCCCGTTCAGTTACGGGATTGATGAACATATACCGCAAGAGGTCACGCACTTCATCACGGAATTGAAGGAGCCCACCAAAGAGCTCATGGTTTTCTACGGCGCGGGCGACCACGGCGGCGGCCCCGCCAAGGAGAATATCCAAGCCATCCTGGATATGCAGAAGATGCCGGGGGCTCCCACGTTTATCTTCAGCACCCCGGACCGCTACTTTGATGCGGTCGGCAAACTCACCGACCTGCCGGTGGTGGCGGACGACCTTCAGCATCACTCGGTGGGCTGCTACACGGCGATGTCTGAGGTGAAGAAGAACAACCGGACTGCCGAAGCCGCTTTGACGACCGGCGAGAAGCTGGCGGCACTCGGTTCCGTAATTGCTGGATGCGACTACCCCAAGGGCGACTTCATGGCCGCCTGGAAGCGAGTGCTGTTCATTCAGTTCCACGACAGCATGGCCGGGACAGCGCTTCCGGAACATTACGACATGGCACGCGATGCCCACGGTCGCGCTATCGATATCGCTAATCAAGCGATGAACAAGGCGGCGGAGAGGATTGCCTTCCAGATTCCGACCGAAGATCCAAAATCCGAGTACCTGGTCGTCTTCAATCCCCATGCCTGGGAGACGAAACTGAACGTCGAATACGATGTGGGCTGGGGATTCGAGTACAAGAAGGGCGCACAGCCGAGCAGCGTGCTGGAAGATGAGAATGGCAAGAGCATTCCCCACCAATGGATCCAGGCGACGACCGTGGTGGACGATCGCATGCGAGTGGCGTTTCAGGCGCCGGTGCCCGCGTTCGGCTACCGGCAATTCCGCCTGCGTAGCGCCCAACCTGCCGCACAGCCTGTCTCCGGCGTGCACGCCACAGAACGCCAATTGGAGAACGAACACCTCCGCGTGACGTTTGCGGACGACGGCAGCCTTACGATGCTCGACAAAGATAGCGGTGCGCAGGTTTTCAAAAGCGGCGCAGGCGGCGCGCGGGCGATTGTGCTGGACGACCCGAGCGACACCTGGAGCCACGACGTGCGCGCCTACACCAAGGAACTTGGCATGTTTCGCAACGCGCGCTTCCGGGTGCTCGAAAACGGCCCGTTGCGCGCCACAATTCGAGTGCGAACAAACTACGGAGCGTCTTCGCTCCAGACGGACTGGCTCCTTTACTCCGGCGCGCGCACCCTCGAGGCGCGCGTGGCGCTCGATTGGCACGAGCACCGCAAGATTCTGAAGTTCTCTTTTCCAGTGGATGTCGAGAAGCCCCAGCCGACTTACGAAATTGCCTACGGGTACAAGGTGCGCCAGGCTAACGGCGCCGAAGATCCCGGGCAGCGCTGGATCGATCTCTCAGGCCGCCGCGCTTCAGGCGAGTACGGCCTCGCCGTCATCAACGACGCCAAATACGGCT
>Ga0335078_10009646_pt1 | contig 14291 bp, 10 predicted proteins | sample Lox_Sample_32_FD_206711 | JGI IMG/M metagenome (GOLD analysis project Ga0335078, IMG submission 206711) | Soil microbial communities from Loxahatchee National Wildlife Refuge, Florida, United States - Lox_Sample_3.2 | ecosystem: Environmental > Terrestrial > Soil > Wetlands | place: USA...
CTGCTATCTGACGTGCCATGGCCTCCTTGTCCACCTGCGGAGAACGCAGGAATATCACCGGCAAATCCTGGGCGCGGTAGGGGGCCAGCGACACCTGTTTCAGCCGCTCGCTCACCTTCTTGACGTGCCGGGCGTAGTCCTTGAAGAGAATCTGGTTCTGCCAAAGATACTGCTCCATGCCGCCCGCTACCATCGCTCCCAAACTCTGGTCCCAATGGCCATAGTTTAGACGCCGCAGGGACCCGCGGAATACCAAACGGTCAAAGCCGCTTAGGCTCCCGATGATCTGGTCTCTATATTTCTCGATAAACTGTTGCATGGCGTTCTCCTGTTCGGTGTTTTCGTCAACTCCGGAAAGTCAACGGAAACACTTTACCGGAAACGCCATTGCTATTTGCGGCGAAGCCGCGCTGTGCTACAAAAGGGAGTGCTTCCTAAGACTAAGGGCGGGGCATTTTTGATCGAAGACCGCGCGCCCGATGAGATCTTCACCCCCGAGGATTTGAGCGAGCAGCACCTCGCTATCGCCCGCGCGGTGGATGAATTCTGGGCCAAGGAGGTCGAGCCGAATCTCCCGGCGATTCTCGATCAGAAGCCGGGGGCGGCGCGCGCGGTGCTGGAGAAGGCCGCGGAGCTGGGGCTCACCGCGATTTCCGTCCCGGAGAGGTTTGGCGGCATGGAGCTGGATCTTGCCTCCGAGGTGATCGCCACCGAGCATCTGGGGTGCGATGGCTCGTACGCCGGCTGGCACTCGGGGCACACCGGCATCGGCACGCTGCCCGTCCTGTATTTCGGCACGGAAGAGCAAAAACAGAAATACCTGCCGAAGCTGGCGAGCATGCAGATGTTGGCGGCCTACGCGCTCACGGAGCCGCAGGCCGGTTCCGATGCGCTGGCCGCACGCACGCGCGCCGACCTCACCCCGGACGGCAAAGCCTACCTGCTCAACGGCCAGAAGATGTGGATCACCAGCGGCGGCGCGGCGGATCTGTTCATCGTCTTCGCCAAAGTCGGCGGCGAGAAATTCACCGCGTTCCTGGTGGAGCGGGACTTCGGCGTCAAGAGCGGCGCCGAAGAGGAGAAGATGGGGATCAAGGGCACATCCACTACGGCGCTCTACTTCGACAACGTGCGCGTGCCTCTGGAAAACGTCCTGGGCGAGATCGGGCGTGGGCACATCATCGCGCTCAATGTGCTCAACGTCGGGCGGGTCAAGCTGGGCGCGGCGGCGGTGGGACGCGCGAAGGTTGTACTGGCGCTCTCGCTGAAGTATGCCAAGGAGCGCAAGGCTTTCGGCTCGGCGATTGCCGAGTTCGGCGCCATCCGGCACAAACTCGCGGAAATGGCGATTCGCATCTTCGCGGCGGAATCGATCACGTGGCGCCTGGTGGGGTTGGTCGAAGGCCACCTGGAGGGTTTTTCCTGGGACCGGTCCGACGCCTCGCAAACCATGCTGAAGGCGGTGGAGGAGTTTGCCGCCGAGTGCTCCATGGTCAAAGTGTTTGCCTCCGAGATGCTGGGCTACGTGGTGGATGAAGGCGTGCAGATTCACGGTGGATACGGTTACCATCACGACTACGCGGTGGAGCGTGCCTACCGCGATGCGCGCATCAACCGCATCTTCGAGGGCACCAACGAAATCAACCGCCTGGTGACGACCGGCATGCTCCTGAAGCGCGCGGCGCGCGGGCAACTGGCGCTGATGCCGGCTGTCGAGAAAGTGCTTGCCGAGGTTCTCAGCGGCTCCGGGCCGACTGACGAGCTTGATGACGACTGCCGGCTGGTTGCCAATGCGAAGAAGATTGCGCTGCTCGCCATCGGTCTGGCTTATCAGCGATCCGGGGATACGCTGGAGAAACAGCAGGAGGTCGTGATGCACATCGCCGACATTGTGACCGAGACGTTTGCGATGGAGTCGGTTCTGCTGCGAAGCCGAAAACTGGCGGCCCGTGGCAAGGAGACGATCGCCGCGGATATCTGCCCGGTGTTCTTGCAGGATGCCATGGCCCGTGTGGAAATTTCCGCGCGCAGAGTTCTGGGCGCCTGCTCGCAAGGCGACGCTCTGCGCACCAATATGACGGTGTTGCGGCGGCTGGCGCGGTATGAACCGGCCGACGACGTTGCGCTGCGCCGCAAGATTGCCATTCGCTTACTGGCGCGAGAACGGTTTATAGTTTGATTTGTGAATGAATTCACCAAACTAACTCGCCAGGGCGACATCGCCGTGGTGACGATCGAGAATCCGCCCGTAAACGCACTCAGCCCCGGAGTGCCGGAAGGCATTCAAGCGTCGATCGAAGCGGCGGCCGGCGACGAAGCGGTGCGCGCCATCGTAGTGATGGGCGGGGGACGCACCTTCATTGCGGGAGCCGACATACGCGAGTTCCTCAAGATCGTGGCGGGCCAGCGGGAGCGCCTCAACCTGCTGCCGTTTCTGCGGACGATCGAAGATTGTCCCAAGCCGGTGGTAATGGCCATCCACGGAACCGCGCTCGGCGGCGGATTGGAAACGGCCATGGCCGGCCACTACCGCGTGCTTGCGCCGTCGGCGCAGGTGGGCCAACCCGAAGTGAAGCTGGGCATCATACCGGGCGCGGGCGGGACGCAGCGGTTGCCGCGCCTGGCGGGTGTGGCCAAGGCGCTGGAGATGTGTTCGCTCGGCGAGCCGATCGCGGCACAAGAAGCGCTGCAACTTGGCATCGCCGACCGCATTATCGAGGGCGATCTGCTGGCTGGAGCCATCGCCTTCGCGCGGGAAGTCGCGGGAAAGACGCCTCCCAAGACTCGCGAGCGCGATGAGAAACTGCGCGGTGCCGGCGCGGCCACTTTTCAAGCCGCGCGCGAACAGGCGCGTAAGATCAAACGTGGGCAGAGCGCGCCGCTCGCGGCCATCGACGCCATCGAAGCTGCCACCAAGGGCTCTTTCGAGCAAGGCTGCCACCGCGAAACCGAGCTTTTCAACGAGTGCCTCTTTTCCACGCAAGCCAAAGCCTTGATCCACGCTTTCTTCGGCGAGCGCGAGGTGGCGAAGATCCCGGATCTGCCGAAAGACACGCGGGTGCTGGAGGTCCGCCGCGCGGCTGTGATCGGCGCGGGGACGATGGGCGGCGGCATCGCCATGAACTACGCCAACGCGGGCATTCCCGTGCTCTTGAAAGAAGTCAGCGAGGAAGCCCTGAGCCGCGGGCTCGAGGTCATTCGCAAGAATTACGCCAACACCGTGAAGAAGGGCCGGCTGTCACAAGCCGGCATGGATCAGCGTATGGCTCTGATTACGCCGCAACTGACCTACGACGGCTTCGAGGCGGTGTTCGAGGGCATGGCGTTGAAGAAGCAGGTTTTCGCCGAGATCGATACCATCGCCAAGCCGGACTGCATCCTGGCGTCGAACACTTCGTACCTCGACATCGACGAAATCGCGTCCGCTACCAAGCGTTCCGAGATGGTGGTGGGCAATCACTTCTTTAGCCCGGCGAACGTGATGCGGTTGTTGGAAATCGTACGCGGCAAAGCGACCAGCAAAGCGGTGCTCGCCAGTTCCATGGCGCTTGCCAAGAAGTTGAACAAGATTGGTGTGCTGGCCGGAAACTCGCGCGGGTTCATCGGCAATCGCATGCTAGGGCCCTACCTGCGCGAAGCCCAGTTTCTGGTGGAGGAGGGAGCCTCGGTCGAGGACGTGAATACCGCGCTGTACGATTTCGGCATGGCGATGGGTCCGCTGGCGATGTCCGATCTGGCGGGTCTCGACATCGGCTGGCGGATTCGCAAGGAGTTCCGGCACCTTGAGAAGCCTGGCGTTCGGCAGCCGTTGGTGGCCGATCTTTTGTGCGAGATGGGCCATTTCGGTCAGAAGACCGGCCGAGGCTGGTCGCGCTACGACGAAAACCGGCGGCCATTGCCCGACCCCGATGTAGCGGCGTTGATCGAGGAGAGCGCCCGCGGCGCGGGGATCGAGCGCCGCAAGATCAGCCGGGAGGAGATTGTCGATCGTGCGATTCTTGCGCTGGTGAACGAAGGCGCGCGCCTGCTGGAGGAAGGCGTGGCGTTGCGCGCAGTGGATATCGACATCGTCTACCTGCAGGGCTACGGCTTCCCCGCCTGGCGCGGCGGGCCCATGTTTTACGCGGACACCGTTGGATTGCGCGATGTGCTGGCACGGATCGCGGAGTTCGAGAAACGCCACGGCCCGGAATTGTGGTCTCCGGCCCCGCTGTTGAAACGCCTGGCGGAAGCCGGCCAAACCTTCGAGAGCTTCGATGTACGCGCTGCATAATCGGATCGCGCTGGTCACCGGCGCCAGCCGGGGAATTGGCAAGGCCATCGCTACGGCTTTCGCGCGTGAAGGCGCCACGGTGGTGATTTGCGCACGCAAACAGGAAACGCTGGAGCAGGCCGCGGCGGAGATCAAGGGCAACGTGCTCCCGCTGGCCTGTCATGTGGGCCGCGCGGAGGAAATCCAACGGCTGGTGGCCACCGTGCAACAGGAGTTCGGAAGAATCGACATCCTGGTCAACAATGCCGCCACCAACATTGCGCAGGAGCCCGTCCTGCAGGTGGACGAAAGCAAGTTCGACAAGATGATTGGGACCAATCTGAAGAGCGCGTTTCTATTGACGCAGGCGATCGCGCCCGGCATGTGCGAACGCGGCTGGGGGTCGATCATCAACATGGCCTCGATTTCGGGCCTGCGGCCGCAATACCAGGGTATGCTTTACAGCATGACCAAAGCGGCGCTCATCATGATGACCAAATCGTACGCGCAGGAACTCGGTCCCAAAGGCGTGCGTGTGAACGCGATTGCCCCCGGGCTGATTCAGACCGCCCTTAGCGAATACTATTGGCAGGACGAGACCAAGCTGGCGGACGTCCTGGAACGGCAGCCCATCCGGCACCTGGGCCAGCCGGAGGAGATCGCCGAGATGGCGCTGCTGCTGGCAGGCGATGGCGCGTCCTTTATCACCGGCCAGACTTTTGTGATCGATGGCGGCCGGACTCTGGTGGGCTCGCTGTAGGCGGGGTATACTCAAAGGCCGATACAGGCCTGGAGGCCTGTGGTACCGAAGGAGATTCATGCAGGTTCCCCTCACACCGATCCGCTGCCTGTATCGCAGCGTCGATCTTTATCCGCACAAGGTGGGAGTGGTGTCCGGCTCCTGCCGTTACACATACGCGCAGTTCGGGGAGCGCTGCGAACGGCTGGCGGCGGGCCTGGTTGCCGAGGGCATTCAGCCCGGCGACCGAGTCGCCTATTTGAGCTTCAACAATAACCAGCTTCTGGAAGGCTACTACGGCGTGCCCCTGATGCGCGGCATCGTGATGCCGCTTAACGTTCGCCTGCAGCCCGCCGAGTTGATCGCCATCCTCAACCATGCGGATGCGCGCATGCTGGTTTTCGAGAACGACTTTGCTCCGTGCGTCGATTCCTTGCGCCAGGCCTGCCCCGGCATCCGGCGCTTCGTGGCAATCGATGGCCCGGTCCCGCAGGCGGATTTCCCATTGGAAGAACTCCTCTCGCGCGGACGCCTGGACCGCCCCGACCTGTTCTCGTTCCAGGAAAACGAGATCGCGGAACTGTTCTATACCAGCGGCAGCACGGGCACGCCCAAGGGCGTCATGCTCTCGCACCGCACCGTCTTCATGCATGCGCTTCTGATCGGAACGACGGGCATTTGTGACGACAACACGGTAGAGTTGCACACCATTCCTTTGTTTCACGCCAACGGATGGGGCCGCCCGCAGACGGCAACCATGTTTGGCACCAAGCAGATCATGGTACGGCGCTTCGATCCCGCGCTCGTGTTGCGCCTCATTCAAGAGGAGCGGGTCACTTCCTTCGCCGTGGTTCCCACCATGGCCAACGCGCTGCTGAACTGCCCGGAGCTCGGCAGGTTTGACGTTTCCAGTGCGAAAGAGATTTTTATCGGCGGCGCCGCTGCCTCTGTGGAGCTGATCGAACGGATGGAACAGGCATTCGGCTGCCACGTGCAAGTCGGTTACGGGCTGACGGAAACCTCTCCGGTGGCCACCACCGCGCGCCCCAAGAGCACCGTCCAGTTCGCCGGCGAGCAGGACCGCCTGCGTCACCAGGCCATGGCCGGCTGGCCGATACCGGGGTGCGAAGCGCGCGTGGTCGATCTGCACATGCACGATGTTCCGCGCGACATGGAGTCGGTGGGCGAGGTAGTGGTGCGCGGCGATAACGTGATGGACGGTTACTTCCGCGAGCCGGAAGCCACCAAGGCCGTGATGAGCGACGGCTGGCTGCACACCGGCGACATGGCGGTTTGGGACGCGGAAAACCGCATCCAGATCGTCGACCGAAAGAAAGACATCATCATCAGCGGCGGCGAGAACATCTCGTCTATCGAGGTGGAGAAGGCCATCTTCGCGCATCCGGCGGTGCTCGAGTGCGCCGTAGTGGCTGCGCCCGATCCCAAGTGGGGAGAAGTGCCCGTTGCCATTGTGGTGGTGAAACCCGATCAGCAACTCGGGGAAGAGCAGTTGACAGCGTTTCTGATGGAGCGCCTGGCCAAATTCAAACTGCCGCGCATCGTGGAGTTCACTGAAGGGCCGTTACCGAAAACGGGCACCGGGAAGATTCTCAAGCGCGAATTGCGGGAAACCTTTTGGCAGGGCAGGGCACGGCGCGTGCAGGGGTGAGGGGCTGGCCGGCTTCTCGGCGTAGCGTCAGGCGTCTCCGAGAGGCTTGCAGAGAGACTTGCAGAGAGACTCGAAGATCTCGATCAGCCGCAGTTTGCCCAGTCCGCTTGAAGCAACGGACAGAACCAACTTTACGAGTTCTTCCTCGTTAAATGTTGGTTCCCCAATTGTTCATCAGCAGGAAGGTGATAGCAGCATTTGCCTCGACTCGTTTGTTGCCGTCAATGAATGGTGTGGTTCCGGCAGAGATGAAAAGGTGCCGCTGGCATAGCCGGAATGGAGGTGTGCAGGAATGCGCCGCCGAATGTTGCCTGTGGAGTGGCTACCGCCGATTCCAGCCCCGCAGCGTCGCGCAATCCCGACGATCCACCCTATCGCTCGATTTGCTGCTAGTGGATCTCCACAACATCGTCAAGAGACAGGAACTCCGGTTCCACGAAATGGGATCCACGAACTCACTCCGCTAGCTTGCGGAACGCGTTCCCGTAGCGCTTGTGCGCCCACTCCTGGGCTGCGTCGAACTTCTTCCGTCGGGCCGAAGGTTTCGCCGGAGCGATGATCAGTTGTTTCCCGCCCGCTCCGTGTATCCAATGCATCACCATTGCGGGCGGGTGGCAGGAACGCCGGCGACGAGCCGTGTCACCAAAGAAGGGCCTAAGGCAGCCGTCTACTTGCTCTGGCCTCCAACCCTCCTGTTTCAGTCCCTATTGATGATTGGCAGAAATGCCTCTGGCGTCAGCGTTCGGACGGGAGATCCACGAAAACCCTTCGGGTCTCGCGCCACGATGTAATCGCAGCCGGCAAGCTGAGCCGCGGCGGCTGTGACCGAGTCCTCGAAGTCGGGCAACGACAACTGCAAGGCCTCCTGAAGGACCGGTCCGTCAACCGCAGCGACCTCGAAAACTCGCAATATCTCGGAGACTGTCCGCCTGGCTTTCGCGGCGCCAAGTTCCTTTCGAACCAGATAATGGATCGTCGTGATCGCGTGAGCGGCCAGGAATCCCTTGGCGCGGCCGGTTTCGATCGCTCCCCAAACTGCTACACTTCCCGTCACATGACGCTGCCGGTCAAGCAGAACGTCGAATACCACATTGGTGTCGACCAGCACCCGCCTCACCTGTATTTGTTCGCCAGGTGAGTCCGATACTTCTCTATATCGGCCTTGTTGAGGGAACCTCGCAGCGAACGCAAGATCGGGGCATCCTGTGGACCTGGATGCGACGGCAATACCAAAGCTGCAAGATAGGTCTCTACCATTTCAGACACAGAGACTCCTTGCTGCTGTGCGTAACGCTTGGCGCGTGAAACAACGCTCTTCTCGACGCTCAAGGTCGCCGCTACGTTCTTCGCGGGCTCACTGAAATAGCTGCGGCGCGAACTCGTTCAAGTAGTTCCGCCAGTTGATCCAGGTGTGGCCGCCGGCGCTCTCTTGAAATACCGCGTTGAACCCATGTTTCTTGAGCATGTCCACGGTACTCTTCGAGGTCGCAATGAGTCGATCGTCGGCGCCCGTGCGGAACCACAGCAGCTTGAGCCCTTTCTTGACAGCACTATTATCCAGTTCGGCCTGGTGCTGTACTTCCCAACTAGTTTCGGGAGACTGAGCGGCCTCCGCGCCTTGTAGCCGGCTCCCCAGCAGGCCGCCGATCAGGCCCGAGCTGTATACGCCGACGTACGCGAACTTATCCAGGTGCGGAATGGCGATGTTCAGTGTTTGAGCGCCACCCATCGAAAGGCCGGCGATCGCACGGTGCTGGCGGTCTGCCAAAACACGATAATGCGTTTCGGCGTAAGGCATGATATCGTCCAAGAACTCCTGGACGAATTCATCCTGCGCCTCCGGCGGGCCTACGAGGCCGCTAAGGTTTTGGCTGGTATGTCCCGCGGGCATGATGACAACCATCGGCTTCGCCCTCTTGGCCGCGATCAGGTTATCTAAAATGAACCCGGCCCTCCCCACAGATGTCCACGACTCGTCGCAGTCACCGGCTCCGTGAAGCAGATAGAAGGTCGGATACTTGCTTTGGCCGAGTTCGTAGCCCGGTGGCGTATACACGTGCATGCGGCGCCACTTCTTAAGGGCGGTGGAGTAGTAGCTAACGCTCGCAACAACGCCGTGCGGCACATTCCGTAGGTCCATAAAATCCGCACCGGCGAGATAAACCATGCTCCAAACGTTGTTATTCGATTCGCTGATGGAGGGGTTTCGTGGATCGATGACGGAGACCCGGTCGACATTAAAGTTGTAGCGGTAAGCGCCCGGATCAATCGGGCCGAGTGTAACTTCCCAAACGCCAGCCTCGCCCTTAGTCATCTCGGCGCCCTTGAGGTTGCCGGGAATATCGGTTCCGATCAACCTCACGCTTTGTGCTTGGGGGGCGTAGATACGGAAAGCAATCCGCCTGTCAGGGAGCACTTCCGGCGATGCGACTACAGGGCCCTGAGGGCCCAGGCCACGGAAATCGGGAGCCGCAGGCGGACCCCCTTGCGGAGCCGACGCGATCGGAACAACCGAGAGAACGGCCAACGCGAGCGCCCGGATTTCAGAAGGCATGTTGAAGGCCATTTACTTCTTACCCACGTCGCCGCAATCCGAGCTCACCCACTTGGCGCTGAAGGACATCTGAGTGTTCATGTTATTGGCTCCACCGGCGGCGCTTACCTGCACTGCACCCTTGACGTTCTCGGAATTGATCGCTTCCACGTGCACCGTTCCCGAACCCTTCATGCCGCTTTTCTCATCGCTACAGTCGAAGCGGATATCCTGTTTGGTCGAGGAGGAATTGATGAGGGTGCGCTTGCAGGCGGCGTTGCCTTCACTGCCGAACGTCAGCGCCTTGTCGAGTTGATCCTTGGTCAGGCAGGATTTCGTGACTCTCGTCTGCGGGCCCTTGGCCGCGCGCGCCTTCATGGCGGCTTCCATTCTTGCCCGTTGGTCCGGCGTCAGTTTCGACAAAAGTTCTTCCGGCAAGGGCGGCATGCCGGTTGTCTGGCTGGTCAAGGTGGACTCCCAGAGCCCCAGCTTCACATCGAGCGGTTTGTAGTCGTCAGCCGCAAATAGAGCTAGCGGCCAAAGTAAGGTCAATCCGAGCAAAATTGCGTTTCGCATGACACCTCCATTGAATTCCAAGCATGCCACACCCGGACGCGCGGCGGGGCGGCGATGGGTGCGCGACATAAATGTGAGCTGAGCCAAACACGAGCGTGCAGGTGCCAGTACTCGAAGTACATAATACTTCTAGATAGGAAGCCCGTTAAGTCCGATTGCGGCAGCGGGCAGCCGCTCAGCGCCCTCGATCAGGCGAAGGAAGAGCAATGTCTGCGTCCCGCCCAGGTGTGGCCGTGGCTTCTTTACCTCACCTAAAATGTAGTTCAATTTCCGGCGCCCCGGCGGCAGCGCGAGCCGAACGGAATGCGATAGGTTATCCACCGACCATGGGGCCCAAGCCGCGTTGGCCATCCTTCACAGAGCGTGCCCGTATAACGGAAGCGTGTCCTTTGATCAGGGTCTCGAAGCGATAACCCTCCAAGAACTACGATAACTGTCTCCCAGCATTGAACGAAGGCTTCAAAAGCCTACTGGCCGCATTCACAACTCCGAGCGCGCCCTGAGCAGACCGAATCTGTTTCGCGGGTTAAGTTATCGGACCCATCATCCTGCCAGTCACCAAATCGAGAAATGCATGTGCTCAACCTTTTGTGTGCTCGACCTGATCCCAGAAGACATCGCGCCGCACCCAGCTCCTGCCGGCCAGATAACATCGCCTGGCTGCGGCGTTTCCCAGCTGTTTCTCGAAGATCTTTTCCGCGAGTGTGAGCACGTCTCGTGACAAGCGCGTGCCGGAGGGAATTGCCGTGTTGTCGGTACCCGAACGACACGGCTGACAGCTACAAACACCTCGCCGGTAAGAAGACCGGCGGCAGTCCAAGAAGAAGAAAAAGCCGGTCCAGTGCGCAGGGTTTTACCGCCACGGTTGTATCTGGATTGTGTGTTAGTTTTTGTGCTAATGGGGTATCTACTTGACTCAGGTGACCCCAAGATGTTGTATGGCCTGCCGTGGAGGATTATCCGCGAAATCTGGCGGAATTTGAAGCGCGCTTTTCGACAGAGGCAGCTTGCCGAGAGTATCTGGTCCGGCTGCCGTGGCCGGATGGTTTTCGGTGCCCGCGGTGTGGTGCGCGGAAGACCTGGCCGGTGCGCGGGGTGCTGCTGCAATGGGCGAGTTGCGGGTATCAGAGCTCAGTTGGATAGAGCGTCTGGCTACGAAAAGAACGCGCTATCCTGTACTAATAGAATCAACAATAACACGTAACCTCGATCCGTGTAAGTCTCACCTCATAGAATCAGATGTTTACGTTGGTGACTAGCTACGGGTTCGGACCTTTTGCGCCACTTTCTTATATGCACAACGACCCGCTGAGGCTTGGCTTCCGACGACGCCAACCGGAGATCGAGATCGAAGCGACAGAATACCCACGTGTCCAAGACAACTCGGCCGGATGGCGGATTCCCGGACCCTGAAGCCTTTCCCTGGCGTTCCGGTTTTGAGGCACCCGAGAAGTCGGTTCCACTTCTTGGCGGAGCCTGTAAGTTGTGTTACCGCCTAGGAACGGCAGTCTCTTTCTTCCGCGAGCGCGGCCTGACAGAGGCATTTCGGCCGTATCCTTCAGGTTTCGCCGTCCGGCCCTCATTTCTTGAGGTACTCTCTCGAATTGCGCTCTTGAGCAATGAACGAAGCCAAACCGTTCCTGGGTCCCGGTCTCGTGATCGGTGCCACTGCATCGACTCTTCCAACCGTGGAATCTCAATGGGCGGAGTAATGAGCTTCAATGGCAAATATCGTTCGTAGAACGTCGCAAGCCTGCGATGTAGCGTTGCAATTCGCGAAGTGCCCACGAGAAGCTGAGGCACGAGGTTGAAGGCCGTGGTTACCACCTCAATTCTCCGCCGGTGGCCAAAGTGCTCCACGAACCACTCGTCAAAACTTGGAAGCTGCCGATCCCTCCCGAAGCGAACCACTACGTGTCCCAGGCTTAAGTAAGTTTCCAGGGGAAGGCTGCGCTTGATCCGCGTATTGCCGGACCACGCCAGGCAGACGAACTCGTCGTCAAAGAGAGGTTCCGTTGGATGTCCCGGCGTCAAATATCGGGTAGGCATGATCGCCAGGTCGGTTTCGCCTCGCTCCAGTGGTCCCGCATCGCCGACTATATTCACCTGGAGTTCCAGAGTGATGCGGGGCGCCAGGTTCTGTAACCGGGGCAGGGCCTCGGTCATCACGACCGTCTGCACATAATCGGACATCATCACACGGAACTTCCGTTCCGAAGTCGTAGGATCGAACGCGGGACTCTTATTCACGATCGTCTCGGCTTGCAGAAGAAAGGCCCTCACCGGTTCGATTAAGCCCTCGGCCAGCGGGGTAAGGGTCATCGTTCGTCCGACCTGCACCAGGAGAGGATCGTGGAAGGCTTCACGCAAGCGGGCCAGCGCGCCGCTGGTGGCGGATTGGCTCAAGTGCAGGCGCTCACCGGCACGAGAAACGCTCTTCTCCGCGAACAGGGCGTCCAGAGCCACCAGCAGGTTTAAGTCTAAGCCGCCGAAATCCATGTCGCCAATGAATCGGCCGCAGTGATAGATCCGGCCGAACGGATCTATCATACAAGATCCTCAAGATGGAACCAGGATTTGTGTCGCAGAATATCCTTGCGGTTTCGGTTCGGCGGACGCGTCGGCGTGAATGTGAAGCAACCTCCGAACCAACTGCGGCGTGCGGCAGCGCGCCATGCCGCACTCGGTGGCGATACTGAAATCGGGCACGTGCCGGACGGCGGCTTCGATGCGGTTCCGCCTTGCGTCGACGCCATCGCTATGAACCAAGCCCAGGAAGAGCTCGGTTTGAGGCGGGATCGTCAGGTTGCGCAGTGGCCGAAAATAGGCGTCGTCCGACCGGTCGATCGGAACCCGCGCCGCGCAAATCGTCGAACGGATTGCGGGAGAAGCTCCACCCCTGTCTACATGACCATCTCGATGCAGACGTCCCACTGGATGCAGAGGTCTTCGTGCGGGATGGTCCGGCAGATCGCGTCCACCTCCCGGAGTTTGGCAGCCTGCTCCGCGCGGCCAGGAAATCCTGATATGACGCGCGCGCCCCCCTTGCATAGTCCAGTTCCAGAAACGCATATCGGCGGGCGCGACTTCGGCAAGTTGAAGCGGCAAAAAGCCGGAAGTCTGGTTGGGTCGCACCCGCTTTGAGAAAGGGTGGAGAGCGGAGCAAGGGATACTGCCAGCTAATCCATAACCGGCGGCCGCCTGGCTCGCCATGCCTTCGTTACTTGAACTCGAAAGCGGTCGCGGCAGGAGTCGATACGGCAACCCCAGTTCCCGATGACTGAACGTCTCCGCTGACCGCATAAAACCGCTTGCCGATCACCGCGCCGGCTACACCGTGACGCGGCGTCGCCATGGGCGGAAGGGTCGACCAGGTATTCGTGGCCGGGTCGTACGCCTCGAACACCCGAAAGGCGGTTTGTACGACGGGATCCTGCCACTCGCCGCCGGCCACGTAGATCTTGCCGTTGTAAACCGCGGAGGCCACGGCACTCCTCGCCGTTGGCATGCGCGCGCCTGGCGGCTCCCAAATATCGGTCGACGGGTTGTAGATTTCCACAAGCGAAATGTCGGACGCAATCGAAATGAATGCGGCTCCAACACGCCCGCCGATCACGTAGATCTTTCCGTTGACGGTTCCGATGCCCATGTGGTTGCGCGGGGTTGGCATCGATGTGCGTGTGCGCCAGGTGTTGGTTTTGGGATCGTACTCCTCGACGGCTCCAACCACGTTCTGGCGCGTTGTGAAATTGATATACGGCTCTTTGGCGCCGGGCGCCGTGGTGGCACCGCCGATGACGTAGATCTTGCCGCCGGCCTCCGCGGCCACCGCTGCGCCGCGTTTGGTCGGCATCGGTGCCAGCGCCTTCCAGGAATCATTCTTGGGATCGTATTCCCAGGCGTTATTGATCGGCACCCAACCCGCGGGAGCGGGAGGGTCGGGATAGACAAAGCCGCCGAAGGCATAGATCTTGCCGTCATGTTCGCAAAACGCCACGTGGTGGGAGGGCAACGCCATGGGTTTCTTCTTGGTCCACTGATTTGTGGCTGGATCGTATTCGTATACCAGGCCTGCCGGATGCCAGAGCGGGATCAGGCCCGAAAAAACGTAGAGCTTGCCATTGGCGGCCTCGCCCATCACCTCCTCCCGGGGGTCGGGAAACGGAGCCAGGTCCACCCATTTGCTCTGGCCGCGCACCAACGGGGCGCATAGCGTGAGGAGAAGCAGTGAGAAGGATTTGAAGCTTGCGGTTCTGTTCATGGCGTTCGGTCGACAACGGATTTTTCCGGATTAATGAGGAAGGTCCAAATCAAGGCGCCCAGCAGCATGACGCCAGATGTAATGAAAAAGGGGGTCATCCACGCCCCTTTCCCAAAGTAGTAGCCAAAAACCAGCGGCGTGAAGGATGCAGCCAGGGCCCCTGCCATATTCATGACGCCGGTTACGGTGCCGCTGAATTGACCACCGACATCCATAGGAACGGCCCAAGCAGGCCCGATGACGAATTCCAAGAAGAAAAAT
>Ga0335078_10009647_pt1 | contig 14290 bp, 8 predicted proteins | sample Lox_Sample_32_FD_206711 | JGI IMG/M metagenome (GOLD analysis project Ga0335078, IMG submission 206711) | Soil microbial communities from Loxahatchee National Wildlife Refuge, Florida, United States - Lox_Sample_3.2 | ecosystem: Environmental > Terrestrial > Soil > Wetlands | place: USA: Florida...
ATATGGTGTCAAAGGCCACACGCACAAAAGCGGCGCGCTGCCGTTTTCGCGAGACTTGCCCGTCATGATTTCTGTCGTCGATACCGAAGAAAAACTTCGACAGGCTATCGAAGCCGTGGAGTCGATGATCGAGGACGGCCTCATCGTTTTGTCCGATGTGGACATCATCCGGCTGGTTCGTTCGCGCCCGGAGTCCGCGCATGCCAACCCCTGAAAAAGCCACGCTGCTGCGCCTGCATTTCTCGGAGAGCGACCGGTACCAGGGCAAGCCGCTGTACGAAACGATCGTCGATCGCGCGAAGCAACTGGGCATCGCCGGCGCGACCGTTTTCCGCGGCCTCGAAGGCTACGGTGAGACGGCCGAGCTACATCGCCACCATCTCCTGCGCCGCGATCAGCCGATTGTCGTAACGATCGTGGACACCGCCGCCAACATCGCGCGCCTGATTCCCGAGATCGAGCCGATGATGGACACCGGCCTCATTGCTAGGTCCGAAGTGGAGTGCCTGCGCATCCAGCGGAGTTCATGATCGGCGCTCATCTGCGTTCATCGGCTAAGCCGTTGCGGCCGGCCGCGGCTACACCGGCAACCTTCAGAAACTCCTCGTTCGTCGCAACCCGCCCATGCAGCGGCACGTGCAGCGCCACCTCCAGCTTCTGTTTGAGCATGTTCTGATAAAGCGTGCGTGTGCCGGCGGTGGGAGCCGATTGCGGCGGCGAATACAGGTCCGCGTTAATGAGGATCTTTTCCTTCGGCAGATAAACCATCAACATGTCGGCGCTGTGATTGCCCTGTGCGTACGACTGGTCTTCCAATTCGTAAGCCATGTCCTGCACGTGGAAAACCTCCAGAACGCGGGTGCCATCGGTGATCACGTATTTGGCGCCGCCGCCGCCGGGCCCTCCCGCAAAGCTGGCGACGGTTTCAATCGGCGCCGGCCGGCGGCTGATCATGCACATCGGGTTGAACAGCGCCATGCGGTCGGGCTGCAGTTCGCGCGGCCCCGGGGAGAACAGGATGTCGAGGTAATACTGCTTGTTGGATTCGTGCGTGATGACCGTGGTCCCCTGGGAAAGATACGTCCGCAGCCCGCCGGCGTGATCGAAATGGTGGTGCGTGTTGACGACGTATTTGATGGGCTTGCCGGGGGCGAGCCGGTCGGCTTCCGCAATCACCGCGAGAGAGCGGCCCTCGTTCTGCGGCGCTTCGGCAATCGTCACGAAATCTTTGAATTCGATCAGCACGCTGTGATGCGTGCCGCCGGCGAGTAGCCAGACACCGTCGGCGACTTTCTGTGGCTCGACCTTCACCACCGAAGGTGTGGCCGAGCGCACGGCTTCTGGCACGGGCGCCACCGCAACCGTCACGTTGGCCTTGACACCGGTGACCGTGTACCCGTAGTAATTGTGCGCGGGGTTCAACCGCGGATCGCCCTGGTGCACGTGCAGCAGTGTGGGAAAGCGGACGCCGCCGAAATCCTTGTACTTCGTGAAGCGCATTTCGTAATCCATGTCTCCATAAACCGGGTTGGGAAACCAGGTGTCGGTTAGCTCGACCAGGTTCTGGTCGTTGATGGTTCCGTTGACGCGATACTTGCCGAGCGTGAAGGAGACGATGGTGACTTTCCGTCCGTTCTGCGACAGCCCGGCATCGGAAGGCCCGACAATCGGCAGGGTGATGGCCGAGGCGTCCTTCGCGGCGAGCGCGGCTTTGAGGAACCCGTGCGGCGTGATGGCCACTTCGAGGCGGCGGAGATCGGCATACGGCACGCCATCGAGATACAGGTTGGTCCGCGGCACCACTTGGTCGCCCTCGAGGTCCCAGGCGAAACCGCCGCTGAAGATCGACGTCAGGTGCTGTTCGGTCATCGGCGGACGCCCGAGCAGCGGGTAGCGCCCCTGCCGGCGCGTGTATTCTTCGCGTGAAAATCCGGCATCGTAATCGATGACGCGGGTATATCCGGCCACTTCATAGCGGGGCCAATCTTCAGCGAGTCCATACGTCTGGCCGATGCGCGACGACCACCCGGCCGCGGAATACTCAATGGTTTTGAGATTGTCGCCGCCCATAGCCCGGAGCGAGGCTTCGAGAACGGAGCGGACATCCGCCACCGGCTGCGCGCCTGTGGCGACGGTCAGACAGAGAAAGGCCGAAACAGCGAGCGTGCGGTGCATGGGAAGCTCCTGGCTATTCGTCAACAGATTCTATCCGATGCGGGAGCAATGCGCCTGCTTTGCATACCACGTCAGACGCGTGGGGACGAGGCCCTAGGTCGAATGATAAAACCCGCGAAGCGCCGGATACAGCGATTGATACGCGCGGTGTCCGCGTTCGTAGATCTCCCGTTCACCCGCCTGAGGCTCGATCGAATCTACCTCATGGATCGCCGCGCGGCAGAGTTCGCCGACGGACCCATATTCGCCCGTTCCGACCAGCGCCTGCAGAGCCGCGCCGTACGCCGAGCCTTCCTGCGTCTCCAGGACGACCACGCGCTTGCCAAAAACATCGGCCAACATTTGCCGCCAGAACAGGCTCCGGGCGCCGCCGCCGGAGACGCGCACCGAAGTGACCGGCGCGCCCATTTGTTCGATGACTTCGAGGCAATCTTTCTGGCTGTAGGATACGCCTTCGAGCAGCGACCGGATCAAGTCGGCCCGCGTGTGGCTGGCGGTCAGCCCGACCCAGCCGCCGCGCACGGCCGCGTCCAGGTGCGGCGTCCGCTCGCCCATCAGGTACGGCAACCAATACAAGCCGTTCGAACCCGCGGAAGCGTGGGCTGCTTCCGCGGTCAGAGCGTCGTATTCCGCTCCCGGGGCAAGCTGGTTGCGAAACCATTGCAGGCTTAGTCCGGCTCCCTGCGTCACGCCCATCACGTGCCAGGCGTTGGGGACGGCGTGACAGAACGTGTGCACCCGCCCTGCGGGATCATAGGCAGGCTGCGCTATGTGCGCGAACACGACGCCCGAGGTTCCGATGGTGCACGAAACCAGCCCTGGCTCGACAATCCCGTTACCCACGGCGCTGGCCGCCTGGTCTCCCGCTCCCGCTACGACCGGAATGCCGGGCATCAGTCCCGTTGCCGCAGCCGCACCCGGCGTCACCTGCCCGGTCACGACGACTGATTCGTTCACCGCCGGCAGGATCCCGCGATCTATGCCGAGCCGGCTCGCGAATTCATATGACCAGCGCCGCCGCACCACGTCGAACAGCGCCGTGCCGGAAGCATCGGAGACATCGCTGGCGTATTCGCCGGTGAGGCGGAACCGGACGTAGTCTTTCGGAAGCAGCAGCTTGCGGACGCGCGCAAACAGCGCCGGCTCGTGGTCGCGGACCCACAACAGCTTCGGCAGCGTGAAGCCCGTCAGGACGGGGTTCGCCGTCGAGGCCAAAACGAACTCCTTGCCCACCGCCTGGTTGATCGCATCAACCTGTGCCTGGCTGCGTTGATCACACCAGATGAGTGCGGGGCGAATCACGCGGTCCGCGTCATCCAGCAGCACGAGGCCATGCATCTGGCCCGAAAGCCCGACGCCGCGGACGTCATTCCCGCCGCCCGCTTGCGCCAGGACGCCCTGCACCGCGAGTTGCGTCGCGTCCCACCAGTTCTCGGGGCGCTGTTCTGCCCACAGCGGACGCTCCATCCGCATCTCTTCATGCGGCGCCGTGTACGCATGCCGCACCTTGCCGTGTTCATCGATCAGCAGCGCGCGCGTGCCGCCGGTCCCGACATCAATCCCGAGCCAGTACATGTTTCTAGACGGAATAAGCGCGGCCGCGGTGCAAGCCGAGCAGGATCTGCACCAGGCGGTGGCCAATCAGCTCGTGGAGTGTCAGCAACTCTTTATTGGCTTCGTGGATCGCCTTCGCGTCCACGTCGGCCGCCACTCCGGCGCCCGCCTTCAAGGCGTCGGTGGCTTCGCGGATGATCGGGTCTTCCCTCACTTCCCCCGCCATTTCCCAAAGCGTGATGAACCGATCCACTGCCGTGGGAAAGCTGACCGCAAACACGCCGTGGTTGCTGGTCGTGCGCGGCGGCTTGTAGTCGAGGTTGAACGGGCCTTGGTAGCCGTGGGTCCGGAGGAGTACCAGCACGTTCAGCCAATCGAGCGGGTTCACCAGGCCGACTCCGATATCCACATCGTGCTTCAGACGGTAGCCGTCATTGATATCGAAATGCCAGAGCTTGCCCGCCACCAAAGCACGCGCCAAAGCCGCGCGGGGAGCTCCGCCCCACATCAACTCATGCAAATATTCCGGGTTCAGACCGACCATCCCGGGATGCTTCAGCAAACCCGAGGCGATGAACCCGAGCATGGCATCGCTGGTGGGCAGCAGGATCTCCGCCGCCGGCTCGAACGGTTTCGCTTCCAGGCAATGCTTGAGCGTCGGCCGGTTCTTCTTTTTGGCGACTTCAATATCGTGTTCGCATGCCGCATTCAATGCATCGGCATACCACCGCAGTGATTCGGTCTCGTCGATCGCGCCCTGCGTGGAATAGCCGAGCGATCCCGGCCAGTACACTGCAAATTGCGCGCCCAATTCGTGACCGATATCGACCGTGTTCCGAACGCGAAACGCGGCGTAGGCGCGGATCTCCGGCGCTTCCGCTGCCGGCCCGGCGGCGAACACCTCGTGGAAGAAGGTTTCGGTTGTCACCATCGAGCATTTCAAACCGTGCTCGGCGAGGCTCTTCTGAATCCGGGCGACAATCTGCGCCTGCCCTTCCTTGCCCAGTTCCCCGGTAGGAATGACGTCCGTGTCGTGTGCGCACCAGTAGCCAATGCCGATTTTGGCATACGCGCGAATCACGTTTTCGAACCCGACCGCCGCGCGGGTCGGCGCGTGAAACAATGCTTGTCCTTGATATGCCGCGGCCCATTGGGGTCCGGTAATGAAATACTTGCGGCGTGTTTCCGGCGAATACGCGCCGCCGCAAGCTTGCATGAGCCGCTCGACGAGGGCCTGCTGCTGGTTGGGGGGAACCGGTTTCATAACCGTGAGAGAAATAATTGTAGCAACAAACTATATTCTAATCGTTTACTCCAGCAGCTTCGGCGCGCCGGTCAGTTCCACCGATCCGGTAAGCACACCCGGCCCGGACTGCCGCCCGCCGGCCGAAATTTCCAGCTTGCCCGGATCGACGCGCCGCTTGCCCTCCGCGGTGACATGCGAGACTTGCACGGGCTGAAGCCTGAATTCCACGGTCCGGCGTTGTTTGGGTTGCAGGAACACCCGGGCGAATCCTTGGAGGGAGTGAATCGCGTCGGCCTGGGGACTCTTTGTGTAAAGCTCGACCACTTCCTCGCCGGCTCGGTTGCCGGTGTTTTCGACCTCGACCTCGACCTTGATGGGATCTCCAATTCCGGCATTGCCGGGCACGCGCAGATTGCGGTAGGTGAAAGTCGTATAGCTCAACCCATAACCGAAAGCAAAGAGCGGCTTTCCCGTGAAGTAGCGGTAGGTTCTGCCGTTCATGCTGTAGTCGGTGAAGGGCGGGAGTTGCGAGGCAGATTCATAGAACGTGGCGGGCAATCGCCCGGCCGGGTTGTAATCGCCGAACAGAACATCGGCCAGTGCGGCGCCGCCCGACTGACCGGGATACCACGCCTCGACAATGCCCGGGACATGATCACGCGCCCAGTTCACGGCGAGCGCGCTGCCGTTCATTAAAACGAGAATCACGGGCTTGCCAATGGCCACCACCTTTTTCAAAAGATTTTCCTGGGCGGATGGAATCTCGAGCGTGAGCCGGTCACCACCCTGAAATCCCTCGACCGGCACGCGCATCTCCTCGCCTTCGAGACGCGGCGAAAGGCCGAGCACCATGACGACCGCATCCGCCTGGCGAGCGGCATCGAGTGCTTGAGCTTCGAGATTTCCTTCGGGCTTCGACCAAACCAGTTGGGCGCGGGCATCGCCGAGGTATTCGTGATAGTCGAGCCGGATGGCATAAAACTTGCCGGCTTCCAGAGATACCGGGGCGAATTGATAGTTGAAGCCGGACGTGCTGTTGGACCGCGCGATGAGTTTTCCGTCCAGGTAAAGCTCAAACCCGTTCATGGCCCGGGCACCGAGTTGATAGGTGCCGGTCGCTGGGGCCGAGAGGTAACCGGTCCAGCGGACGCCAAAATTGTCGTCATTCAGATCCTGCCGGGGCGCGCCGTCCCACCAGTTGAAATCGATCTGCGGATCGACGCGCGTGAAGCGAGGCTGCGGATTTTGTGGAATGTCTCCGATGAATTGCCCGGAGTTGGGCGTGGTCAGCTCTCGCGCGCGATGGGCCTGGCCGTCGAAATTGGCGGAATCGAAGTACGCGCCAGTCAGCCCGGGCCGGCGGTCCGCGCCATTCGCAGTGAACAAGGCACTTTCGGGAATTACTTCGAATGAAGGCATGTTGGCGGCCAGGTCGCTGCCGCGCGCGTAAAGCACGCGAGCCCCGGGAAGCTTACGGCGAATGCCTTCGAGCGGAGTCACGGGTTCGGAAGGGAAGCCGTTATAGTTGCCATACATCACGTACGGATCATCCGCATTCGGGCCAATGACCGCAACCGTCTTCAGCGACTTGCTCAGCGGCAGCGCGCGGCGCTCATTCTTGAGCAGCACGATGGATTTGCGGGCCGCCTCGAGTGCGAGCTCACGGTGCGCGGGGCTATCGTTGTCGCTATAAGGGATTTGTGCCCAATTCACCATCTCCGGCGGATCGAACATGCCGAGCTTGAAGCGGGCCAGCAGCAGCCGGCGTAGCGAACGGTCGATATCGGATTCAGCGAGGAGGCCGCTGCGCACCGCCGGCAGCGCATTCTCGTAGGTGATACCGCAGTCGAGGTCGGTGCCGGCTTTCATCGCGCGAGCGACGGCCTCCGGAGCGGTCGAAACCGTTTTGTGTCCGAGGTATATATCGCGAATCGCGTCGCAATCCGAAACCACGTAGCCCGCGAAGCCCCACTGCTTGCGCAGAATGTCTTCGAGCAGGCGCGGATTGGCGCACGCAGGCAGACCGTCAACCGCGTTGTACGCGCACATCACAGAGTAGGCGCCGCCTTCACGCACAGCAGTCTCGAAGTGCGGCAGATACGTGGCCCAGAGGTCCTGTTCGCTGGGGACGACATTGAACTCATGGCGGAGCGGCTCAGGGCCGCTGTGGACGGCATAGTGTTTGGCGGTGGCGACGGTCTTCAGGTACTTCGGATCGTCGCCCTGCATTCCCTTGATGAACGCGACCGCCATGCGGCCGATGAGGAACGGATCTTCGCCGTAGGTTTCCATGCCGCGGCCCCAACGCGGGTCGCGAAACAGGTTTACGTTCGGAGACCAGAAGGTCAGTCCTTGATAGATCTCGTGCTTGCCGCGGCGGAGGAATTCGTGATATTTCGCGCGCGCTTCATCGGAAATGGCGGTGGAGACGCGCAACATCAGGTCTGTGTCCCAGGTTGCGGCGAGCCCGATGGCTTGGGGAAACACCGTCGCCCGGCCGGAGCGGGCCGCGCCGTGCAGGCCTTCGTTCCACCAGTTGTAGGCGGGCATTCCGAGGCGCTCAATGGCGGGCGAATCATTCATGAGCTGGCTGACTTTTTCTTCGAGCGTCATGCGGGAAAGCAGATCGTCCACTCGTTGTTCCATGGGGGCGGCGGCGTTCCGGTACAGTGGTTGTTGCGCGAAGGCGGCCGCCGCCACTACGGCCATGAGAACGATCTGCTTGCCGGTCATGCTCAATTCGACGCTCCTTCTTTGACGAGCTGCAGCACTGCGTCGAACGCAGGCTTACGTTTTGCGTTGCGATCGAACAGCAGCGGGTAACTGGTTCTGCCGGGGACGGGCCAGTTGTTCAGCCACGAATCGCCGTCCGTCACGCCCCAGAACGTCACTCGGGTGATGACGTCGCGATGCTTCAGAAAGATACGGAACAGATCGGCATAGCGCTGTGCCAACGCCTGCTGGACCGCGTCTGGAAGGCCGGCCGCATACGGGTTCAGCCGCTCGAGCAATTCGGCATGAAGCGTAACCTCCGCGCCTTGTTCCTTCGTGGCGCGCGGCAAGACGTCGATATCCAGCTCCGTGATGTTCACCTTCACGCCAAGCTTCGCGAAGGCGGTGATGGCCGAGTCTTCCTGTTCGACGGACGGCCAATCCATATGGTCATGACCTTGAATGCCGATCGCGGCCACCGGCACGCCTTCGGCCCTCAGCTTGCGAATCAGTGCAATAACGCCCTCCCGCTTGGTATCGTTTTCGATCGAGTAATCGTTGTAATACAATTCGGCTTGCGGATCGGCTTCGTGCGCGAATTGGAACGCTTTCGCGATGTAGTCTTCGCCAATGATTTTTCGCCACGGAGATTGGCGCAGCGTGCCGTCTTCGTTCAAAGCTTCGTTCACCACGTCCCAGCCGAAGATCCGGCCTTTGTAGCGGCCGACTACGGTGTGGATGTGCTCGCGCATCCGGTTCAAGAGCATTTCGCGATCGACCGGATTGCCTTTCTCATCCTCGAAAACCCAGCGGGGCGTCTGGTTGTGCCACACCAGCGTGTGGCCGATGATCCGCATGTGGCTCTTCTCGCCGAAAGCGACATAACGGTCCGGCAGATCGAAATCGTAAACACCGGGTTTCGGATGCACGTGTTCCCACTTCAAAACGTTCTCGGGAGTGATGGAATTGAACTGCTGTTTTACCAGAGCCGCATCGCGCTCATCTTCTTCAGTGAAAATGGCCGCGTTGAGCGCGGCGCCGATGCGGAATGAATCGTGGAAGGCGTCCTTCAGGCTGGGTTGATTCTGCGCGGCGGCGATTCCCCCCAATGCAAGCGATAGGACGGCAAGACCCGAGATGCTTGACATGAGTTTTCTCCTTAGGCCGCAGCTCCTTTGCGGCGTTCCGTGAGATCGTTCGCGATCGATTGAGTCTTCTCGCGACTCAGTGGATAAAACAAAAGGCAGGCCGCGGTGGCCAGAAAGAAGAAACCGGCGTAAATGCTGGCCGTGAGAACGATGCCGCTCTGCGCTTCTGCGGCTTGGACGGCTGCTCCGGATTCCAAGCCGTAGGCCGCCAGCAGCCATCCGGCGATGGCGCCGCCGAGAGCCAGCCCGGCCCACAAGGCAAAGACGACGCCGGAAGTCACCGTGCCGGTGGCGCGCCGCCCGGTTTTCCATTCGCCGTAATCGGCAACATCTCCCATCATGGCCCACAAGATCGGGCCGGAGAGCCCGAATGAGAACTGCCGAAGCACTTCCACCGCGATGATCACGTACGTCGATTGCGGCGGGATCACGTACAACGCCATCGCGAAGATGCCGGACAGCGCCATGCTCGCGATGAAGAGCTGCCGCTTGCCAACCCGCATCGATACGGCCGTGGAGAAAGCCACACCCACCAGCAGCGAAGCGAGACCGAAGCCGTTGAACCAGGAGAACAGCGTGGCATCCCCCGCGACGAATCGAAAGTAGGGCAGCATGACATTTCCGCGCACCAAAATCGCCGTGAAGTAAAACAATGTGACCAGAAACAGTACGACCCAGGGCCGGCTGTTGAACAGATCCGACAGATCCTGGCCGAGCGAGGTCTTCTGCTGGGGATCGGGCTGGATGCGCTCTTTGGTCACAAAAAACGTGATTACAAAAAAGACGATACTGAGCAGCGACAAACAACCCATGGTCAACTGGTAGCCGCGCGCATCATTGCCGCGCCCGAGAAACGCGACCATCGGAACGGCGAGGCTCTGCACGATGAATCCCGCGCTGTTCGCCGCGATCTGGCGATACGACGAGATGCTGGTGCGTTCGTCTGGGTCCTGGGTCATGACTGCGGTGAGGGAGGCGTACGGGACGTTATTGACTGTGTAAATGACCCGGAGAAGGATGTAAGTGGTCCACGCGTAAATGATCTTGGCGCCCGCGGTGAGTTGCGGCGTGGTGAATGTCAGGACAGTGATGATCCCAAACGGCACGGCTGTCCACAACAGCCACGGGCGGAACTTACCCCACCGGCTGGTGGTCCGGTCCGCGATGATTCCCATCACCGGGTTAAGGCAAGCGACTCCCAGCCCGACAACGAGGAACAGAGTTCCCGCCTGAGCTGCGCTCAGACCGAAGGTACGGGTGTAGTAGTCCAACTGTAAGGCGAGCATGGCCTGGAAGACAAAGTTCGCGGCCATGTCACCCAAGGCGTAACCCGCCTTTTCACCAACCGAAAGTTTCTGGATCATACGCGCCTACTTCGTCACGGTCAGGGTGATTTTGGTCAGGTCCTGGTCGCGTGAGGAAGTGCCGACCAAGATCTCGAACTCGCCCGGCTCGACCACGTACTTCATGTTGATGTCATAGAACGCAAGCCGGTCGGGCGTGATGTCGAAAGCCACTGTCTTGGTTTCGCCCGGCTGTAATTCGACTCTCTCGAAGCCTTTCAGCTCTTTCACCGGGCGCGTGACCGAGCTCACGCAGTCGCGGATGTACATCTGCACGACTTCGCTCCCCTCGCGCGAACCGGTATTGGTGACGTCGGCCAGCACGTGCGTCGCGCCATTCGTGCGGATCTTCGTTTTCGCCAGCCGAACCTTTTCAACTTGGAACGTGGTATAGCTCAGCCCGTAGCCAAAGGCAAAAAGCGGAGAAACGTCGTCGAACAGATAGCCGCGGCGAGCCGAAGGCTTGTAATTATAGAATGCCGGCAGATGGCCGGCAGACCGCGGGATGCTCATCGGTAGTTTGCCGCCGGGATTGAAGTCTCCGAATAACACGTCCGCGACAGCGGTGCCGGTCTCCTGGCCGAGATACCAGCATTCCAGAATGGCGGGGACCGTTTCGTTCAGCCCGTTGATCGAAAGCGGGCGGCCGTTAAACAAGAGAACGATGACCGGCTTGCCGGTGGCGACCATCGCCCGAACCAAGTCGTTCTGGCGGCCGATCAAGTCGAGGCATGTGCGGTCGCCCATGTGCTTCAACGACCACGCTTCGCGAGACGTCTGCTCATTGCCGCCGATCGCGAGGACGATGACATCGGCCTTACGCGCCACCCCGGCTGCTTTGGCGATTTGCTTGCGATCTTCTTCGGGGTCGCTGGGGATGACCTCATCCTGATTCCAGGAGCCGCCGAGCGTGATCTTGCAGCCTTCGCTGTACGACACAGTGCCGCGGCTGCCGACTTTCTGGCGGATGCCCTCGAGCACCGTGACGTGATTCTTCGGCGCCCCGCTGTAACCGCCCAAAAGACTGCGGTTCGCGTTGGGGCCGATAACGGCAATGGTTTCGAATTTGTCCAGAGACAGCGGCAGGAGCTGATTGTCGTTTTTCAGGAGCGTAATCGCTGCGCGCGCGCCTTGGAGGGCCAGTTGCCGGTGCTCCGAACAGCCGACGAGGCGACTGGCTTCCTCGGGGTCCGCGTACGGGTCGTCAAACAGGCCCATCTGGAATTTGCAGTGCAGCATCGGAGCCACTAACTCATCCAGCTCCGATTCCTTGAGGACGCCTTGGCGGACGAGTTCGACCAGGTGCAGATAGCAATCCGGCTCCGGCAGCTCGATATTCACGCCCGCGCGCACGGCGAGCGCGCAGGCCTCCCGCTTGTCCTTTGCGACGAAGTGTCCGTGCGTGTCCGGCCGGTAGCCCAGTTCCCAGATCGCGTAGTAGTCGGAGACGACATAACCCGTAAAACCCCACTCCTTACGAAGCACGTCGTGCAGCAGCCACCGGTTGGCGTGCGACGGTACTCCGTCGAGTTCGTTGTAGGAGGCCATCACGCTGAGCGCGCCGCCCTTTTCGAGCGCCTCTTTGAACGTGCAGAGGAACGTTTCGCGCAACACCCGCATTGAGATATTTGCCGGCGCGCAGTTCATCCCCGATTCCGGCTGGCCGTGGCCGGCGAAGTGCTTCAGAGTGGCGATGACATGGCGCTTGTCGCGGAATGTGGCGTCGCCCTGAAAGCCGCGCACGGCGGCAATGCCCATCCGCGAGACCAGGTACGGGTCCTCTCCATATGTTTCCTCGACGCGGCCCCAACGAGGGTCCCGGGCCACGTCGACGACCGGCGTGAGGGCCTGGTGCGTGCCTCGTGAACGGGCTTCGGCAGCCGTCATCGTGAACAGCGATTCCACCAGCAGCGGATCGAACGTAGCGGCCAACGCGATTGGTTGCGGAAAACTGGTGCCGCCAATCGCCGCATGACCGTGCAGGCACTCTTCGTGGAAGACCACCGGAATGCCGAGACGGCTGTCTTCCATGAAGAATTTCTGGATGGCGTTGGTAAGCTCAGCCATGCCGCGAGCGTCCTTACCCCTCCCGGCATCGCTCGGCCGGCCGACTTGGCCGAGACCGTGACCCTTCTTGTAAGCGGCCTTGGCCTTGTTCCGATCGAAATTGCCGTCGCCATCCAAAAGCGTGTCCGCCTTCTGCTGCCAGACGCACATCATCTGCGCCGCCTTCTCTTCCAGCGTCATTCGATGCAGGAGATCTTTGACCCGTCTCGCTACGGGGAGGCTGGGATTCCGGTACGGCGCCGTCCCGGCTTGGTTACTCCGAGTTTTCTTCATTGGATCGAATTTCCACGTAATCGAAGGCCGCGGCTTCACCGCCGTCCGGCCGGCCCTCGATGCGAATCTCGTCTCCCGGCCGCAGAGCGATGCCGGAGATCGCGCGACGCGTGGAAGTGGAACCATCGAGCTTGTCGGAAGGCACGCGATGGTTCGCGGCCCATTGGTCTACCAGCTGTGCTCCCACGGAGACGCGATACTCCGCGTTGCCATTGTTCTGATCGAAGTATTGAACGCGCAGCGTGTACCAGCCGGCCGTTCCCTCGTAGCGGAACGTGGCGGCGCAGTGCGCCACCGGGCAACTCACGGCGGTGCCTCCGGAGGCGGCCTCCCACGGGATGACGGCCACCGCGATGTATCCTTCCAGTGTCATGGCTTCGGCTTCTACTCGGCCGGGATGGTGGCCGACGCGGCCTTTCTCGTCAGCAATGGCCGACTCGCGATCAAACCAGTTGTTGACGGCATCGCGCCAAACCTCCGCCTGGCCGGCTTGATATTCGAGCTGCGCCAGCACGGCATGGTAGCGCTGCTCATCGATCCGGCCTTCGAGTGTTTTCCATTCGCGCGGATACTGTTCGGCCGTTTCCTCGCCTTGGTAGTGCAAATCGTAGATGCTCTGGATCACGGTTTTGCCCGAATGCAGCTTGTAGGCGTAGGGCACGTGGTGCATAAAGAGAACCAGATCGTCGGGGCAGGTCTCCAGCGACTCGTACATTTTCGCCACTGGCGTGCGGTATTGGCCGATGTATCCGGTGCCGGTAGCGACCGTGCGGTCCATGCCGACGCCGTTTTTGTCCGCGCGGTGCCACTGACCCCAGCCGTTCCGCTCCGAGGCTTCGACCGAGACGCCGTAATGATTGCCGACGATGTCGGTGAGCCCCTGCAAGCCGAGCGGGCCCGTATAATCCTCATACGCGCGCCACGATTTCATTAGCATGCCTGTGACGGTAGTCAGGACTTTGGGCTCGGGGCTGAAGGTGAGCCGCGTCCACTCTTCGGCGATCTGCGGCGCGCTCAAATCAGGATTCCAGGCCAGGCGGCCGAATCCGTAGAGATTGGCTTGCGAAAGATGATTGCCGGTCCAGTTTTCATCCAGCCCCACGTTCGCGACCCCGATAAAACCTCCGGTGGGCCGATGAAACGTCTTGCCGGCGGCGAGCGCCTTCACGGTTCCTGGCCCCAAGTTGAAGTCGAGCGTCTCTTTCCACATCGGCACCAGGAAAACCTGGAAGCGTGCCTGGCCCATGTACTCCTGGGTGATCTGCAGTTCCGCGGCTTCATTGGTTTTTTCGAGGCCGCTGAACAGAGCGGAGGCCGGCTCGCGCACCTGGAAATCGATCGGTCCGTTTTTGATCTGCACGATCACGTTGTCGTCGAATTGGCCGTCGAGCGGATGAAAATTGTCGTAGGCGGCGCGGGCGCGATCGTTTTTCAGATTACGCCAATCCATATGGTGGTCGTAGACGAAGCCGCGGTAGAAGAGAAGGCCGCCGTGCGGCTTCAAGGCGCGCGCCACCACGTTAGCCGCGTCGGCGTGCGTGCGGCCGTAAGTGGAGGGGCCGACGCGGCCTTCCGAATCGGCCTTGAGGACGAAGCCGCCGAGGTCGGGAACCGCGCGATACAGTTCGTCCGTTTTTTCTTTCCACCAGACGGCGACGCGCGGGTCGAGCGGATCAAACGTATCGAGTCCGCCGATCGTCTTCGGACTTCCGAAATCGACCGAGAGCGCCACCTGCACGCCCCACGGCCGGAGAGCCGCAGCAACGCGGGCG
>Ga0335078_10009648_pt1 | contig 14290 bp, 12 predicted proteins | sample Lox_Sample_32_FD_206711 | JGI IMG/M metagenome (GOLD analysis project Ga0335078, IMG submission 206711) | Soil microbial communities from Loxahatchee National Wildlife Refuge, Florida, United States - Lox_Sample_3.2 | ecosystem: Environmental > Terrestrial > Soil > Wetlands | place: USA...
TCTCGGTCTGCCACCAAGTGTCGACGATTGGGCAGCGGTTCTTACCGATCGCTTCGTAATACCACTTCCAAGCGGCGGGATTGATTGGTTCACCGACGGTACCGAGTACGCGCAGGCTGCGAATGTCGTGCTTATCGATCCACTCTGTGCCCCAGGCCATGAATGCACGCACAGCCGTCGCGGAGCTGTAGAAGATCGTGACTTTGTACCGTTCCACGATTTCCCAGAACCGATCGCGGCGCGGTTGATCGGGCGCGCCCTCGTACATCACGATCGTCGCACCGTTTGCAAGGGGGCCGTAGACGACGTAGCTGTGACCGGTGACCCAGCCGATATCGGCCGTACACCAGTAGACATCGTCGTCGCGCAGGTCGAAGACAAGCTTCGTGGTCCACATCGTTTGCAGCAGATAGCCGCCGGAGGTGTGCAGCACGCCCTTGGGCTTGCCGGTCGTTCCGCTTGTGTACAAGATGTAGAGCGGCTGTTCTGAATCGAAGGCCGGAGCAGGGAAGTCCTTGGGAGCCTTTTTTTCGAGATCCTCCCACCAGAGATCGCGTCCCTCTCGCCAGCCGATTTGTTCGGCGGTACGTTTCACAACGACACATTTCTCGATTGTCGGGCAATTCTTCAGGGCAGCGTCGGCCGTTTCCTTAAGGGGCACGATTTTGCCGCGGCGGAAGCCGCCATCGGCTGTGATCAGAATTTTTGATTTCGCATCGGCGATGCGGTCGGCGAGCGCGGTTGCGCTAAAACCGCCGAAAACCACGGAGTGAATCGCACCTATCCGGGCGCAAGCCAACATAGCGATGGGCAGTTCGGGGACCATGGGCAGATAGATCGCGACACAATCGCCCGTTTTCACGCCGAGTGATTGAAGCGCATTGGCAAAGCGGCATACGCGATCAAGCAATTCGGCGTATGTGAACTGAAGCGTCGAGCCATCTTCGGCTTCCCACAGGAGGGCGGGCTTATTCCCGTTGTTCGCGATATGGCGGTCCAGGCAGTTGTAGGAGACGTTGAGTTTGCCGCCGACGAACCACTTGGCGTGAGGTAAGTGCCAATCGAGGACTTTGGTGAACGGCTCGAACCAGTCGAGCATCTCGGCCTGCTCCCCCCAGAATTTCTCGGGGTCTTTCTCCGCGAATTCGTAAAGGGCCCTATATTCCTCAAGGGATTTGACCTGTGCCTGCGCGCTGAACTCCTTCGGAGGTGGAACAGGCTTCTCTTCGAGGACGTGTGGGTCGAATTCCTGCATGGCTCCTCCGGTAGTGACGCCAACGCGACGTGAGGCGCTAAGCCTGCTCCTGCGGGTGGCCGATTTGCGGTCCTACCTTATTGAACAGAGGCTGTCCGGTCAAGGACCGATGCCGAATCAAGGAATACCGGGTTCCATATTTGGGAACCTTTGGAGGCGCGGCCCGGAATATTAGCGGAAGCAGGAGGGGCCGTCGATAATGTTACGGAGATGACCCAGAAGAGCGAGATGACGGACGACCGTCTGCTCGAGCGGATGCTGGCCGGAGATGAGGAGGCTTTTGCCGATCTTTATCGACGCAAGCATCCTGCGATTTATCGGTTTGCATTGCATATGAGCGGAAACGCAGCGATGGCGGAAGACGTGACACAAGAGGTCTTTATGGCGCTCATTCGAGAGCCGAAGCGCTTCGATCCGCAACGGGGCACCCTGAGTGCGTTTCTGTTTGGAATCGCACGCAACCATCTGCGCAAGCGCTGGGAACAAGACAAGCGCCTGCTGCCCATGGCTCCGGATATGGAGGAAGACGATTTCGCTCCGGCGGCGTCAAGCAACGGGAGCGGGCATAAGCCCATGCTGACCTTTGTGGACGAGCTTGAGTCGCTAGACACGATTGGGTTGGTCCGCCGAACGATTTCGACGTTGCCCGAGGGATACCGCGAGGTTGTAGTGCTGTGTGAGTTGGAAGAGATGAGTTACGAGGAAGCGGCAGCCGCGCTGGGCTGCCCGGTGGGAACGGTGAGATCACGTTTGCACAGAGGCCGCGCGATCCTGCTCGAAAAGCTTCGGGACGCGCACGAAGCTCGCAGCGTATCGGCTGTGGCAAACAGGCGGGGAGGCGAATGATGAACTGCACTCAGTTCGAAGAAGCTCTTCACGATCTCGACCGACCCGGCACGCAGGGATTCGCTTCGCGCGAGGACGCGCTCGCACACGCGGAATCGTGCGGTGATTGCGCGCAGCTTCTGACCCACAGTGAGTCGCTCGACCTAGCTCTTCGCAAGATTTCCCAGGGAGCATCAGAGGCCCAGGCATCTGCACACATGGAGAAGTTGCTGCGCGAGGAGTTTCGCCAGCAGTGGGCGAAAACGGAAGGCGGAAATCAGCGTTGGCAATCCGCACTTTTGGCCACGGCGGCGGGTTTACTTTTGGCCCTTGGTTTTTCGCTGCATTATTGGAGCGAACGCCAACCCGTGGGCAAAGTTTCCGTTTCACCCGTTACGGCCCCTGCGCCTGATGAGTCCCGTTTATCCGAATTCGCGATGAATGCGGGTGACTGGGAAGAAGCAGCAACGAATAGCCAATCGCTTGATTCGGATTCTGCTACGGATTTTGTTGCTCTGCCGTACGCGGATGATTCGATGGCAGGCGAAGGCGGGGCAATCGTGCGAGTGGTGCTGTCGCGGCAAGCGCTGGCGTCTCTGGGCATGCCCGTAACGGATTTGGGTTCGGCCGATCGGATACCCGCGGACATCGTTGTGAGCGAAGATGGTGCGCCGCAAGCGATCAGGTTGGTAGCGCAGTCCGATGTGGACGAGTAGTCGGCGAAGGATTTCGAAGAGTTCGTTCGCTCAGGAGGAAATGGACGAGATGAGTCTCGATAACAGGTTCGTGCGCATGGGCCAAGTTGTTTTGGCTGCGGCGGTTTTGAGCGTGTGCGGGACTGTCGCCGCACAGGAGGCTCCGCTTCCTCCCCCGCCGGGCCCTCCGCACGGGGAACATTTCGGGTTTGGTCCCGGTGGACCGGGAGCCGACGAGATGATGCGATTTGTCGGTTTCGAGGCTGGCCTCGGCGGTAAAACGGTGACGGGCGCCCCATTCAGCGCTTCGTTTACGACCAGCGAGTCGCAGACTCTTGCGGACGGGAATCAGATCAATCGCAACACTTCGGGAACGATCGCTCGTGATAGCGAGGGCCGCACGCGCCGCGATATGACCTTGGTGGGCATCGGCCGCTTTACAGAGAGCGGGCAGTCCGTCCCTCCGCATGTGGTGCTGATCAACGACGTCGTAGCAGGGAAGCAATACGTCCTGCAGCCGGATCGCAAGGTTGCTCAGGCAATGGCGCGTCCGAAGTGGAAGGGGCGGAATCACCGAGAGGGGGGGCCTGCGGACGACGCGGCAGTAGTGACGCGGAATCGGCCCAACGTGACCACGACCTCGTTGGGCACTCAGACCATTGCCGGCGTGCAGGCGGAAGGCACTCTTACAACGCGCACGATTCCGGCGGGAGCGGTTGGCAATGCGAAGCCGATCGTGATCACGACGGAACGCTGGTATTCGCCGGAGCTTCAGACGGTCGTGATGGTGAAGCGTAATGATCCTTATGTCGGAACGAGCGAATTTCAGCTGACGAACGTTCAACGACAAGAGCCAGATTCGTCCTTGTTCCAAGTGCCCGCCGATTACACGGTTCGTGCAGGTGGCCCGGGTAAGCGCGGATTCAAGGGCGGTGCGGGGGCACCTCCGCCTCCACCAGCGGATGACGCGGCCCCGGCACAAAACTGAGATCCACCACGCACCACCCTCCTTGCGGGCGAGCCCCGACCACGCTTCGCCCGCAAGGTTCCCCTCGTCGCCGCATCGAGAAAACGCCATTCCTCTGACCTGATACAATTTTGCCCGCGATGGGATCCGTGAATGAGCGCGAAGCGCGCAAGCAGCTTGAAGCAGAGGGCTTTCCCCACATTTACGTCTGGCAGGATGGCCCACACGCGCACTATCGCGACCACACTCACGCCGGACTTACGGCACACATCATCCTGGACGGTGAAATGACTCTCACGACCGCGGGCGAGTCGAATACTTACCGCGTCGGCGATCGATGTGATGTTCCGCCCGGCGCTGTTCATTCGGCGGACATGGGGCCGAAGGGCTGTCGCTACTTGGTCGGCGAGAAGTAGATCTAGTTTTGTGCGATTGCACGATCGAGAAGCTCGATGACGTGCAGCACTTCCTGGCCTGTGCGGTGAATGGCGACGCCGGCACGAAGCTGCAGGATACAACCGGGATTTGCCGTGACGATGGCTTGCGGCTTTACTTCGCGAACGCAGTCCATCTTCAGCGCGAGCAATTCCATCGACGCTTTTGTTTCCGTCACGTTGTAAACGCCCGCCGAACCGCAGCACTGGTCCGCCAGTTGCATTTCGATGAGCTCCACTCCGGGAATGGCACGGATGAGTTTGCGGGGCGCCTCCCGAATTTTCTGTGCGTGGGCGAGATGGCAGGAATCTTGGTAGGTGACGCGTAACGGGATATCTTGCATCGGCGCGCTCAAGCCTAGCTCAGAGAGAAATTCAGTCACGTCGCGGATTTTAGCGGCGAAACCAGTCGCTCGCTCCCGGTCCCCTTCGCTGCTCCGTAGCAGATGTCCATACTCTTTGAGGGTCGATCCGCAGCCTGCGGCATTTGTGATGATGGCGTCGAAATCGTTTGCTTTGAACGCAGCAATATTTGTGCGCGCGAGGTTGCGCGCCACGTCTAGCACACCGGCATGAGCTGACAGCGCTCCGCAGCAGATTTGCTTTGCGGGGACGACAACTTCGCAACCGTTCGCCTGTAGGACGCGGATTGTGGCTCGATTCAATTCGCTGAATGTTACCTGCGCGATGCATCCGGCAAAGAATGCGACGCGCGCGCGGCGCGCGCCCTTGGCTGGAAATGTCTTGCCCAGCTCGCTGAAGAAGAATTCGGAGTCGACGCTGGGCATGAGCCGTTCGCGTTCTCTGATCCCGAGTAAACTCAAGATCCCGGTGCCGCGTGCGAGCGCCGCCAGCCCTGAACGTTGATAGAAGCGAAGAACGCGTGCGGCTGTGGCAATACGTTCGGGATAGGGAAGCAGCCGTCGATACACGAACTCGCGTGCGAGACGCGACGCGAGCGAACGCGTGTACTGCTGTTCGATCTGGACGCGGGCCGCCTCGACGAGCTTGCCGTATTCGACTCCGGATGGGCACGCTGTCTCGCAGGCCCGGCAATCGAGGCAGCGATCGATATGCGTCACGAAGGATTCGCCCAGCGGCTGGCGGCCCTCGTCGATCATTTGCATCTGCCGAATACGACCACGCGGGGAATCGGCTTCGTTGTGCCACAGGCGGTACGTCGGGCAGTGGTTGAGACAGAGTCCACAATGCACGCAGCGCGAGTAGTCGGAGTATGCGGGTTTGTCAGTGGGCGTAAATCCGCTGGTTCCGGCCATCGCTATTGCAGAGCGGAAAGAGGATCCGCGGCGAAAATCTTGTCGGGATCGAAGGCGGATTTGATCTTGCGCATCACAGGAATGTCGTTCCGGCTCGGGCCGGGAAGCGATATTCGCCCGCGCCACGCGTCCGGGATCCAGGGCGTGCCGATATTCGCTTCATGTTTCCGGCTGGAGTTGTAGATATCGCTGATGACGCGGCTGGCGCGCGAGGCCTGATCCTCGCTTTGATCCGAAGGCAATACTGCGAGATAGATCACGCCTATGCCTCGCGCCATGGCTGCGCACAGCACTCCATTTCTTTCAGCTGTCGCGACCGCCTCACCGAGCAAGGAAGCCATCCTGGTGGGCACCAGGCTGATCTTGATTATGGTTGGTGCTGGGGACGAGTCGAGTGTGATTGCCGCGAATTCGCGCACACGACCCAGCGCAACGGCTGCCTGGTTTTCGTTGAGCATTTGATGTTCGGCGGTTCCGGCAAGTTGGGGCAGGTCGCCTCCGTAGCGTTCGATAATCTTCTCTGTGCCAGAAAAACTGATGAGGAGCTGCCAGCGCGGATGCAGGCGGAACTCGCCGGGCGAAATTCGATTCGCTATGTCACTCGATAGCATCTTGACGGCTCGTGGATTCACTATCTCGAGCGATAGCGGCCTGAGCGGAGAATGAGCGATCCGGTGGCGAGCCTCGATTGCTTCCTGTACGGAATCGTACGCTGCCACAAAAGCGCGTATCGAGCCGGGCATGGGGAACGTCCGGAAATTGACTTTGGTGATGACGCCCAGGCTGCCCAAGGAGCCAATCATCAGCTTGTGAAGATCGTACCCAGAAACATTCTTTACGACTCGCCCGCCGCTTTTTACGATTTTGCCCTCGCCCGTCACGAATTCCATGCCCAGCACGAAATCGCGAGCTGTCCCGTACGCTTGCCGCAGCGGCGAATCGAGCCCTGATGCGATCGCACCGCCCACCGTCGCACTGTCGCGGAAGGAAACGGCAAGGGGTAGGAACTGATGGTGGCGAGCCAATTCGCTCGCCAGCCGCCGCAACGACAATCCGGCTTCGACGCTCAGGGTGAGATCGGCTGGATCGTAGGAGACGATTTCGTCAAGACGTGTCATGTCCAGAGCGGTGTCGTACTTCCCGATCGGAATATTCATCGCGAGTTTGCTGCGCGCTCCGACAGGAGCGATTCGGAATTTATCGACGGCGGCCGAACGCACCAACGCCGCGACTTCCTCGACTGATCCTGGCCGAACAGCGGCTTCGGGAATTACGCCGCTGATGCGATAAGCGTGCAATTGTGCGGGTTCAGAAATGACGCGATCGGAACCAACAATCGTGGCGAGGCTAGGGAAGAGGATAGGGGCGGCCATACTTATGCGGCCGGCGGGGCCGAAGCGGACTGGGGCCGGACGTAAATTTCGCCGCAGCCTTTCGATGTCGGGAAGATTTTTCCGGGATTTAGCAGGCCGGTCGGGTTGAAGACACTGCGCACCCTTTTCATCAGATCGAGATCGTCTTCGGAGAAAAGAAGCGGCATGAGACGGTCCTTTTCCATTCCCACACCGTGTTCGCCCGTAATCGAACCGCCGACGGAGATACAAAACTCGATAATTTCATCCGCAGCGCGGAGGGTATCGCGAAATTGCTGCTGGTTGCGTTGGTCGAAGAGAATGATCGGGTGAAGATTTCCGTCGCCCGCGTGAAACACGTTGCCGATAGCCAAGTTATATTTGCGGCCGATTTCTTCAATGCGCCGGAGCGTCGCGGGGAGCTTCGTCCGGGGAATCACGCCATCTTGCGTGTAATAGCTCGGAGAAACGCGACCCGCGGCACCGAAGGCATTCTTGCGTCCCTTCCAGAGTAGATCACGCTCCCGGGCATCTTTGGCAACGCGAACGCTCCGAGCATGGTGCAGGCGGCAAACATCAGCAATCGCGCCTGCTTCCTCCTCGACTACTTCTGGCAGTCCATCGACTTCAATCAACAGAACCGCCGTTGCATCCAGGGGAAAGCCTGCGTGGACGTAATCTTCGACAGCGCGAAGCGTCCAGCCGTCCATCATCTCGCAAGCGGCGGGAGTGATTCCACGGGCCGTAATCTCGACCACGGTCTGTGTGGCATCGTCGAGAGAATCGTAAACGGCAAGCAGAGTTTTGACCGATTCCGGCAGGCGCGTGAGCCGGACTGTGATTTCCGTGACGAGGCCGAAGGTGCCTTCCGAACCGACGAAAACACCGGTGAGGTCGTAACCAACGGGATCGACAGCTGCGCTGCCGAACTTGAAGAGTTCGCCGGTGGGCAACACTGCCTCGATAGCGAGCACATGATTCGTCGTCACGCCGTAGGCCAGCGTGTGCGGGCCGCCGGAGTTTTCCGACACATTGCCGCCGATCGTGCATGCTTTTTGACTTGAAGGATCCGGTGCGAAATGCAATCCCGTATGGGCGACCGCGAGGCTCAAATCCGAGTTCACCACGCCGGGCTGAACTCTGGCACGCTGATTTTCAACATCGACCTCGAGAATTCGATTCATTCTTGCGAATGAGACGATGATTCCGCCCTCTCGCGCCAGTGCACCGCCCGAAAGACCCGTACCCGCTCCCCGTCCGAGGAGGGGCACACGACATCGACCTGCCGCGCGCACGATCTCGACGACATCCACACTGCTTTGAGGAAACACGACGCAATCGGGATGCGCCACCTCCACAGAGCCATCGTACTCATAGAGCAGCAGATCCTCGGATTCGTTGAGGACGTTGTCAGCGCCAAGAAGCTTCTTTAGATCGCGAAGGAGTTTTTTGTCCATGGCGGCGGATGTGAAGCTCACGCGCCACTATAGTCGTGGGCTTTGGGAGCGTCAATCGGACTGCCAGCGGCGCTAACAGCGCAATCGGTCCCCATGCGATTACCGCTGGTGTATCCTAATCGCCCTGCGCTGGCCAAATTGTTAGAGGTGGAGATTGGGCAAGCCGAAAGCTTTGGTAACGCGCCCGCTGTTTCCCGTGGCGCGCGAGATTTTAGAAAAGAACCTCGACGTGGAATACTGGACCCTCGCAGGGAGGATTTCACGCGAAGAATTGCTCGGACGCGTGGCGGATAAGGATGCGTTGGTCTGCCTGCTTACGGAAAAGGCGAACGAAGAGCTTCTCGCAGCTGCGCCAAAGCTGCGCATCGTCGCTACCGTCTCGGTGGGCTACGACAATATCGATGTGCCCGCTTGCACGCGACGTAAGGTCGTCGCTACGAATACGCCAGGAGTGCTCGACGAAACGACGGCGGATTTTACCTGGGCGTTGCTCCTGGCGATTTCGCGACGACTTGTGGAGGGCGACGCTTGGACGCGCACGGGAACCTGGCCCGGCTGGGATATCGACCAGATGCTTGGCGGGGATGTTCATGGGAAGACGCTCGGGATCATCGGAATGGGGCGAATCGGGCAGCGGGTCGCCAGGCGAGCGCAGGGCTTCGGCATGCGGGTGCTGTACAACAACCGAACGCGCCTCACATCCCATCTGGAATCGGCCCTTGCGGCTGAATTTGTGTCCCTGGAAAGGCTACTTGGCGAATCCGATTTCGTGAGCTTGCACGTGCCGCTGACTCCCGATACTCGCCACCTGATCTCTGCGCCGACTTTGGAGAAAATGAAACGGACCGCGTATCTGATCAACACGACGCGCGGACCTGTAGTTGACGAGGCGTCACTGGCAGCTGCTCTGGAGCACAAGCGGATTGCGGGTGCTGCACTCGATGTATATGAACGCGAGCCAGAAGTGCACCCGGGTCTTATTTCGAGCAAGAATGTGGTTCTCGCTCCACATTTGGGAAGCGCGACCATCGAAACTCGAACGAAAATGGCGGTGATGGCTGCTCAGAATGTTGCGGCGCTTTTCGAGGGCCGCCGGCCGCCCCACGCATTGAATCCCGAGGTGTTGGAATAATCGTTCAGGAGATCGATATGGCGCTGGTTACCCGAAACAATCTAAAACTCACATTGGAAGGCGCTCGTGCCGTTCTGGCGGCGGCTGAAAGGCGCGCGGAAGAAATCCGCGTGCCGATGAACATCGCTGTCGTCGACGATGGGGGCCATCTGCTTGCTTTTGCGCGCATGGACGGCGCCAAGCCAGCGTCGATCGCGATTTCACAGGTGAAGGCGCAAGCTGCCGCGATGCGGCGGGCGCAAACGGGTGCGGTCATGCTCGGCGATCAAGTAAACGTCCATCTCACGTTGGGGCTCGCCGTGGCGGCTTCGGACCACCAGACGCCCATCCGCGGCGGGATTCCCTTGATTGTCGATGGTCAGGTGGTCGGCGCAATCGGTGTCAGCGCAGGAACGGAAGAGCAGGACTTCGATGTCGCGCGCGCCGGCGCTGCCGCAACCGAACAAAAGTGAAGGAAGTCGCCCAGCGCATCTTTCGCGAGACACTCGCGGCAATCGACATATCCGCAGCATTCGAGAGAAAGCTCGACCGGAACGGCTCTCGAATTTCCGTTGGGAAGCACCAAATTGATCTCCGCGATTTCGACAGGATTGTGGGCATCTGCTTCGGGAAAGCGGCTTTTGCGATGGCAGACGCCGTCACGCACATTCTGGCACCGGAGTTCAGTGTGGAAGGGATCCTGGTTGTGCCGGCACCTCCGGTGCGCGACCTTCCGGGGTGGCGAGCCTTCGTCGGCGGACATCCGATTCCCAATGCCGAGAGCTTCGCAGCCGCGCGAGCGATCCTCGATTGTCTTGCGAGTTGCGATGCGCGGACCCTCGTCCTTTTCCTGATTTCCGGCGGAGGCTCGTCTCTTGTGGAGCTGCCTCTTGATTCCGAGCTGAGCCTCGGAGACGTTCAGACTCTCTACCGCGCGCTTGTGACTTGCGGTGGGCCGATTGAAGAAATCAACGCGATTCGCAAACATTTTTCCGCAATCAAAGGCGGACGCCTGGCAGTGGCCACGCCGCGTTCCAGCAAGCTCACCTTTGCGATCAGCGATGTGCCCCCAGGCGAGGAATCGGCCCTCGCCTCGGGGCCGACCCTGCCAGATCCGACGACGGTACGGGACGTCGAGCGGATTGCTGGCCGATATGATCTCCTCCCGAAACTGCCGCCGCGATTGAAAGTTGCATTCCAGGGTCATGCCATTCGTGAAACACCGAAAGCGAATGATCCTTCCTTTAGGCGCTCGCAGTTCGAATTGTTCCTCAGCTCACATGATTTGACGCACTCGGCTCATCAGGCGTTGGAGGCGGAAGGCTTCCTGTGCGTTTGCGACCACGCAACGGACGGCACGGCTGTCGAAAAGGCCGCCGAGTATCTCCTCGGCATTTTGCAATCGCAGATCAAGGCGGAGCACGGAAAGCCGTACCCCCGAGGTGTGGCAGTAATCGCGGACGGCGAGGTGAGCAGCCCGGTGACAGGAGACGGTATGGGTGGAAGGAACTCGGCTTTCGTCCTTGCCTGCGTCCCGCGGATTGCGAACCAGAATGTAGTTGTATTGAGCGCTGGAACGGATGGAATTGACGGCAATAGCCCGGCGGCAGGCGCCGTCGCGGATGGCCAGACGCTCATGCGGGCTCGCGCCGCGAGACTTGACCCCGCGGACTACTTTCGGCGCAGCGATGCGCACAGCTTTTTTTCGAAGTTGGGAGATGCGGTGATGACGGGCCCGACCGGAAACAATCTCCGGGATCTGCGAGTCCTCCTGGCCTGGCCGCCGGCTCGATCTTAGCTATTTCCCGCGATTCCCGGCGCGGAGAATGCCGAGCGCCATATCGATATAGCGAGCCTCATCGGACGTCGTCGCGTTATCGGCTCGCATTTCCTGCAAGGGTCCAATTGCGCTCGTGTCGCCGCGGGCTCCCAGGGCGAGCATAGCGGCGGTTTTCACATCGAAATGCGGATCGTGAAGATAGCCGAGCAGCATACGCGTAATCTCCGCATCCCTTTTGTCGAGCTGTGCGATCGAAGAGATCGCTTCCTGCCGGCTGTTGAGCGGCTTTCCGAGTTCGGACCATTCCTTGAGGATCGTGACGGCTCGATCGTCTCCCAGGGCACCGAAACCGTCTAGCGCAGCATCGCGAAGAATCCCATCCGGCGAATCAGACTTCGCCGCAGCATCTAGGATTTCAAGGGCATTTGGCGCCTTCACTTCACCGATGCTCCTTAAGGCGGCGGCGCGGACTCGATAGGCAGGGTCGTTCGCGGCGATGCTCGTCAATTTCGGCACGATCATGGGATCGTCTTTGAAGCCAGTGAGAAGCTCTACTGCGACTTCGCGCACCCACGGCTTTTCGTCACCTAGTCCGTCCAAGATCTGTTTCTCGGCCCCTGGGCCGCCAATCTTGCGCAGGGATTTCAGCGCCTCGACGCGTACACCCCAAAAGGGATCGTGCTGCACTGCATCGCCAAGAGCGGTGACGACATCCGGCTGGTTATGCACAGCCGCAAGAGCGAAGGCGGCATCCGCCCGGTCAGGAACCGTCTCGCCATGTTTCAGTTGGTAGGTCAGCAACGCCGGATCGCGATTGAAATCGAGGGACTTGAAAACTTTGTCGCCCTTATCGAAAACGACCATCACAGGAGCACCGTCCACCGGAAAGTGAAACGTCTGGCTGGCCTGATCAATTTCGACCGGGTAGTTATGCGAACCGCTCGCAGTGGTGATTTCGATCTCGACCGCGACATCGAACAAGCCCACGCGCCCCTCTTGTTTCTGATTCTGGGTCACATCCAAATTGACTTGATGCCTTGCGGAGTCGTAGTCGTAGCCAACGACGAGCTCCGGCGCGCCCGCGCCGTAGATCCATTGATCGAAGAATTTGTCGACGCTGACGTTGGTTGTTTGCTCGATCGCCTTTTGTAGGTCCGCCGTCATCACGTTTTGTCCGCGATTCACGACGAGGTAGTGCTGAAGAGCCGCAAAGAAGTTCTCGTCTCCAAGTTTTTCCCGGAGCATGCGAAGAACCCAGCCAGCTTTGGTATAGATGTTCGACGCATATTCGGTGGAATCGTCGAAATCGTGATTTACGATCGGTTCAGGGAACATTCGCTTTTGTCCGAACCAGCGGCTCTGGTCGCGCCAGAAGGTGTAATCGGCTTCGTCCTGTCCGAAGTGCTGTTCAATCCAATAGTGCTCGAAATAGGTCGCGAAGCCCTCGTTCAGCCAAAGGTTCGCCCAGTCCTTGCAGGTGACAAGATCTCCAAACCATTGGTGCGTCAGCTCGTGCGAGATGACGATATCGTCCCCCGTGCGCATTTCGCCAGCGAGAGCCGGGTGGATTAGATCGCGCGTGCTGACGGTCGTGGCGCTCGTATTCTCCATTCCACCCGCCGTGAAATCGTCGACTGCGGTTTGCGAGTATTGCGGCCAAGGATAGGGAACGCCGAACTTCGTGGAGAACAATTCCAACATTTCTTTCGTGTGTGCAAAGGTGGGCTCGATCTTGGCCTCCTCTCCCCGCGGAACCACGTAGCGCAGCGTGATGCCGTTCCACGAATCCTGATGTTCGACGAAGTCTCCCGCGATGGCCGAAATCAGATACGTCGAAAGCGGCTGTGCCTGTTTCCAGTCCCAGGTTCTCGTGCCTTCAGCGTCGTCTTTGACGCTTTCCAGTTGGCCGTTGGAGACAGTGATCCATTGGGCCGGAACCGTCAGCAGCATCTCGGAGGTTGTGCGGTCGTTTGGGTAGTCGTAGAGCGGGATGTAATAACGCGTGTCTTCGGCCTCACCTTGCGTCCAGACTTCCGTCGGCTCCTGCGGCTCGCCCTTGTCTGGCAGAATGAAAAAGAGGCCGCGACTCGGTTTGCCCTCGTATCGAATCAGGATTTCATGCTTCTCGCCGCGGGTCGCGGGATGATCCAGCGAAATGATCAACTGTTTAGGCTCGACCTCAAATTTCGCCGTCTTGCCGTCAACCAATACACTTTTGATCTTCAAGTCCACGGAGTCGAGCCTCAGTTGAGAAACGCCCTCGCGCAGCGTTGCCACGCTCTCACTGACTTCACCTCGCTCCGATCGGTGCGCGGGATCAAGCCAAAGGTGCGTGCGTATGTTCTCCAAGTCGTAATCGCGGCTGGGGGCGTACGGTTCGTCCGCTCGGGCTGAGATCGCCAGCGTCAGAGACAGGGACAGCGAGGCTATACAAATCAGCCTGAATAGCCGGAAAGCAAGGCTCGTTTCGAACATGCGCTCCTCTATGAAGACGAGTCTAATGCGACTTCGTAATCCTCCATTATAGATTCGGGAGGGCGATTTGCGGAGAATCGGGTTTGGGTCGCGACTCCCGCGCCGAATTCTCCTTGATGAATTGTCAATTTCTAATGCACTGAGCTTACGTTTTCGCTGAAAGACCCAAGAAAATCTTACGCCGTTCGACCAGTGGGGCACTAAAATGTGGAATATGGCACGCGGTTGGGAAAGCAAGGCGGTCGAAGACCAAATTCAAGGGGCACCATTGAAAGACTCAGGAAAGCAGAAGCAGAGGATCGGCGCGTCCGAGCTGGAAATTCGGCGTCGCAAGGAAGTGCTGTTGCTGTCCCGCGTTCGCGTTCAGCGGGATCTGGAAACGAGCCAGAACCCGCGTTATCGGGATCAGCTCAATCGCGCTCTTGCGGATATCGATTCGCAGCTGAAGGGTTTGGAGAGTTCGTAGTAGGAAATCGAGACGACTTCAATCTCGCGGCGGATCCGGATCTGCGTCTTCTATGAAGAATACTCCGACACCGTTTTGTTCTTTTTCCCGCCCCCGCTCGCAATGAGTCACCGTTGCCCTCATCGAAAGAGATCCAGCGGAATCCTGGCCCTGGGGCGCTTCGATCACGACGCGCAGTTCGGATTGCAATTTCGGC